>Ga0181518_10002787_pt1 | contig 16579 bp, 25 predicted proteins | sample PEATcosm2014_Bin_28_FD_119751 | JGI IMG/M metagenome (GOLD analysis project Ga0181518, IMG submission 119751) | Peatland microbial communities from MTU Mesocosm Facility, Houghton, MI, USA - PEATcosm2014_Bin01_60_metaG | ecosystem: Environmental > Terrestrial > Soil > Wetlands > Peat | place... | reverse complement strand
CGGGGTCGCTCTCGGTGCAGACGATCGCGTCGAGATCCGTCAGGTAGCCGAGCCGCATCTGCGGGCGCACTTCGTAGAGCGGGATCACCTCGCGCTCTGCGACGGCCGTCACGCGCTTGACCGCCTCCCTGACTGCTGGTGCGACCGTCAGTTCGCACTCCTCGCCGAGCTCGCCGAGCAGCCGCCAGTCCAGCGAATTGAGTGCGAAGTGCCCGACGGGCTGGCGGTGCAGACCTTCGACGAGCTTCAGGCGGTTCGCCTTCGCCAGTGCCTGCCGGACGAACGGGGAGGGTTTGACCGACAGGCGATCGCCGCCGCGCAGTTCGACGTCGTAGGTCTGCTGCTCTTTTGCGGCCTCGCGCCGGCGTCGCGCGAGTTCCTTGTGCACGAGTTCCCAGGTCGGGTCTGGCCCGTAGCGGGTGGCGTGGCCGAGAAAACACGAGTGTTCGAGCCGGTCGGTGATTTCCTCCGCGAGCGAGCGGTCGGCCAGCTCGTCCCTGCTGGAGTGAACGCGGACTGGCTCGCCGTTCTGTTCGCGGTCGTAGTTGCCGGGCTGTACGAAGAACGCGATCAGGTGGGGCAGCTCGACCCCGTCGAACAGGTCCTCGCACTCCACGACGGCGAACACGCCGGCCGCGTCTTCACGGTTGAGGACTTCCCGGTCAAAGCGGTCCCGGCCACAGATGAAGGCGCCGAGACCGGACTCCTCGAGCAGGCCGAGGCTCATCCGCCACGTGCCTACGGTGCTGCTCTCCGGGTATCCGGCGCCGTCGGTCCACGTCAGCCCGAACGGCGGGTTGGCCACCAGCCGGGGGAACTTGATCCCGAGCTTGAACAACATCGGGAAGGCCCGTTGCAGGTCGCCCGTGATCGCCTTGTAGCCGCCCTCGCGCACCCAATCGCTGTCGAGCTCGATCCCGTACCGCTTCGCTGCCGGCCACGGGTCGAGCAGCGCCCCGCTGCCCGCCGTGGGATCTACGACGACGGCTGTCCCTACAGGATCGATGACTGTCTTGATGAACTCGGCCGCCTGGTGCGGCGAGAAAAACTGCTGTAGCCCGCGCTGGCCCGTTCCGGGTCTTGCGGACTGGAGCACGCTCCGTGAGGAATCGAGGGCTTCCTCGGTGAGCGCACCCCCGGTGAGAGCGCCACGCTTTCCGGCGGCGTCGGTGGCGTTACCCAATTTGAGTCTCCTTTGAGAAGGGGTGGGTATGCGCCGGCCCGCCGGTCCGCTGACGGGAGCGGGCCGGTCTCACCGAAGGCCGTGGGGCCTCCAGTGCTTGTGGCCGCCCGCGTTCGGCGGGCGGCATGGGTCCTTCACGCCGCGACCCGGTTAGGGCCGCGGCGTCCTGTCAAGCTGCAGTTGTGGGGGTCTGGCTGTGGAAGGCGCCAAGTCCCGCCGGACGGTCGTCGCTAGACGTCGGGTGGGGTCCAGTCGACCCCGAGATGCTCGGCAACGCCTACGAGCGCATCGTGCTCCGCGTCGTTGCTGTCGCCCTCCAACGCCCGCTTGATCTCAAGGCAGACTCCGTCCAGCGCGGTCGGCCCGTCGGATAGCTGTTCGGCGAGGCGGTTAAGTAGGCATGCCAGCCACTCGCAGGACGCAGGGTCGCTGCGGTCGAGCGCGCTAGTCGCGAACGACACCTCGCGCTCCAGCCGGTCGGGGGTGAACGCGGCGATCTGGGCCGTCATTCTCTGGTTCGGCATAGTGAATCTGTCCTTTCACTCTCGGGTGGTTAATCGGAAAAGCCCGCCCGGTAGCGATCCGGGACGGGCCTGGTTGGTGGGTGAAACCGTGGTGCGGGTTACAGCAGCCGGACTTGGCCGTCCGGCTCAACCGTGGGCGGTGCGATCAGGGTCAGGCCGTTGCGGGCAGCGAGATGGACGAGCGCGGCGGCGAGACTGCCCGGCGGCTGCTGCTGCTCGCCGCCGCCTACGTCCTTGTCGGTGGCGAGCCGCCAGCCTGGCGGGACAATCGTGAAGCCGTGCGGCTCGAGGCATCTGATCGCCGCGCTGATTTCCCGGTCAAACGCGCGGCGGGCTCGACCCTTCTCGCAGGTGGCGCGGTGCTCGTCGGCGATCCCGTCGATCGCGGCGAGCACCTCGACGTCGGTCATCCCGTCCGCGTACACGATCTGCGCGCGACCACGTCGGGCCGCCCCGCCGCTGATGCTGTTGGCTAGTTCGTGCATGAGGTCAGCGGGCTCCGCCCATGTGATGCGGAACCCGCCGTCCGGGGGGATCAGGCCATACTCGGCGATGAAGCCGCACGTCCCTTTCAGGAAGTCATACAGCGCCTGGCCGATCTGTTCGGCGTCTTCTTGGGTGGCGTATCGGCGGAACTGCGCGACGACCGTCTTGCCCTGTACGGGGTAGGTGAAGATGCGGGGCCGCCCGTCGGCGTCTTGGAGTTCTTCGACGCGCTGGTTCTGCACGATGGTCGTCTTGTGGGTGCTCATAGCGCTCCTTTCCGGGCGACGCGGCTACTGGCCGGTCGCTCGCCACTGTTCGAGGCGCGCACCGATTCGGTGGACCATGCCGGACGCGTCGGTCCAGCGGTAGGTGTTCGTGTCGTGCCAGCCGGTCGAGTCGCCGACATGGAACCCAAACGACGTGATGTGAAGCGCCACGGCGCAGCGCGCGAGATAGGCCGTGAACTTCTCCGGTGGCCCGAGCTTCGTGTCGAGGCGCTGGAGTGCGGCGTCGAGGGTCTTGAGGGTCTTGTGCATTTGGGCTGCTCGTCCAAGGTCGACCGAGTAGCAGTCGCGGTACTGGACCGACCAGTAGTGAGCCTCGCCGAGCTCAACGCCTCGGTCGGCGAGCGCGCGGATCTGCAGCTCAGCGAGTGGATGAGAGTCAAAGCCGCCGCAGTCGAGGTTGCGGACCTCTTCGCGGCAGCCGGGCTCCTGGCTGACCGTGACCGGCGTGGCGATGACTTCGAGGGTGCCCGAGTTGATCTCCGACGGGTTGAACGTGAGGAGTAGCCGGACTTCGGGGTCGCGGGACTTCGTGGGCGGGGCGGCCGGCTCGCGGCCGGTGCCGTGGCCTTCGTGATGGGTCGCGGTTACTGACACTCTGGTCTCCTTTGCGTGTTGGGAATGGGTGAATCGCAGGACGGTTTGCGGGGGTCTGGCGCGGCGCGAGCTCGCTGGCGGTTGCACGGCCGGCTGGTGGCTCTAGACGGGGTTGGTGGCGGGCGAGCGGTCTTGTTTGACGCGCCGCAACGCGTCGATCACCTGGATGTACGGCGACTCCGGGTGCCCGCACTAGGCGACGAGCTGCAGGTCCGGCTGTGCGGTCCTGTGCTCGGGGTACTGGTAGATCCAGAGGCCCATCAGTCCGTCGGCGATCTCGGCGGCTTTCGAGGGCTTGCCGCGCTGGCCGCCGCCTTTGCTGACCTTGGCCAGACGGACGCGTTCCCATCCGTCGAAGCGGTACATGCCGCTGTTCGGTTCAAGCCCGGACGACGGTGTGCCCGGCAAGCTGTTCGCGCACGCCGCCTTCACGATCGACCACTTCTTCGGGTAGCGCAACGGATATAGCGGCACGAGGTACTCGCGCGCGAGGCGCAGTACGGCGCGCAGGCAGAACGCGTCACGATGGTCGGGGCTGCGGCAGATGCGGGAGAGGTCGACGCAGTCGTAGCGGCCGAGGCCGTGCTTCTTGCTCACCCACTCGTTCCCGCTCGACGCGAGCGACACCACGGCGGCGGGGCGGCCCAACACCTCCATCAGGAAGAACATGCTCCCGAACGGCCGCTCGTATTCCTCGCCTTGGCGGTGCAGTTTGTGCTGCCAGTCGATCAGGAACCGGACGGCTTCCGCCTTTTCGATCTCCCACCAGCCGATGACGGGTCGGCCGGGCCGCTGGAACTGAGTGATCGCGAGCGTCGGCCAACACACGCCAGGGAGCGTGCCCTGCTGACAGTCTGGTCCGTTCAGGGCGATCGGCGGCAGCGGCACGTTCGGCACCACGTCGGGCACCAGCGCGAGGTGCGCACGCTGTCGGCGAGGGCGAGCCAATCTCGGCCCGTCCTCGCCTATGCGCCGCATGAGGCGGGGTTGCGTACCGCACGTCATGGCAGCACCGTCGGCGAGCCGGCCGCCAGGGCTTTGGGCTCGGTGCGGCGATCATCGGCTGGCGCGAAGCGGACGGTCGCATCGCAGATGGCTGCGCGGCGCTGGTCGGTGTCGAGATCGACCATCTCGATCGGGCGGATCGGGATCTCGTTGGTGAACAGGGCTGCCATGTCGGCCGCGAGTTCGCTCTCGGTCTCGGCGAGGAGGACTGCCTGATCGCCGGACTCCTCGACGATGCCCGCGAGTCGGGGGCAACGTGCGTCCGGTGACTCGGGGTCCTGGGCGAGCTCGTCTTCGATGTAGCTGCGCCCCCAATCGGTGGGGGCACGACTGGTGAGGAGACTGTGCAGGGCTACTAGCCGGCGTGCGTGAGGTGACACGTTTTTTCTCCTTTGCGAATGTTGAGAGGGTTGGTCTGCTAACGCGGTGTCGTCTGGCGGCGGCGCAATCTGGCGCTACGTGCATCGCGGGCCTCGGCTGCGAGATCTCGCGGGACCTGCCGGCGGCCTGTCCGCTTCAGGGAGCTGAGACAGACCTGGCCGATGAACTCGCCTGTCTGCGCGTGCTGGACGAAACACATCCGCATCGCCCCGTTTGGCGGCGTGCCGTGCGGCTGGACCTTCTGCACGTCTGCGCCTGTGTGCTTGGTGATGCGAGGGCTCGAGAGGTCGAGGGCGCCGACCGGGGCGAGTGTGTAGATGGGTGTCGGATTGGGCACCGCTGGGTCTCCTTTCGTGAGGTGATGTGTCCGGTCGGCCGGCCGGCGCCCCTCGTCTCGCAGGGGCGCCGGGCGACGACGGCGCGGCTGGTCAGGCGAGGTGCTGCTCGAACCCGCCGTCAGGGTCGGGCAACTCGCGGAGCGTGGCCTTGCCGTGGGTGACAAGGCCGTCTCGCAGTTCCACGAGTTGGCGTACGAGATGCCGCTCGCAACGCGGCTGCAGGTGAAACGCGCGCTGGCGCTCCCCGTCCCAATCCTCGGACGCCTCGCCGCGATCGAGCGCCTCGATCAGCAGCGGCCACAGTAGCTTGGCGTGGTCGACGTCGCCTTCGGTGGCGTCAACGACACTGGCGCGGTAGGTGGTGAACCGGCCGCGGTTGTTGTAGGTGAGCACGGTGAGCGGTGTGGCGATGAGTGCGAGCAGCATGTCCTCGCCGTCGAGCAGCGCCCTGAGCACGGGCATCAGACCGTTGGCGGTCTCGCAGATGTTCTCGATCGTCTGGCACAGCCCGAGGAACGTCTGGTCGTTGGTGTCCGACAGCCAGCCCGTGTCGATCGTCCAGCTCGCGATCTGCCGTTCGGAGGGCAGCCCGGCCGCCTGGCGAGCAGCGGCCTTGCTGCTCGCGGCCTCGTGGGTCTCGCGGATCGCGAGTATCACCGAGTCCGCCGCCGGGGTGAGCTTCAACGCATACAGGTCGACGCCATCGGGGATCCGCAGTGCTTTGCTTTCTTCGGCGTGAAGGAACGCGCCAGCGATCTGCTCGACAGGGGTCTCGCCGAATTGCTGGATTCCGCAGTCCTCGTCTTGTTCTTCGGCGGCTCCCAAGCTGTCGGCGAGCGCGACACGATCGAGCGCGAAACCGTTATGCGGCGCGACGACCGCATCGTTCGGTTTCGGCCCGGAGGTGATGACGCCGATCTCCGAGTGGCGAATCGTGGGCGCCTCGCACGTGAGCGCCTGGTAGGGGCCCTCGGTACCCCTGACGGCCTGCTCGAACAGCAGCTCGAGCTGCCGGTCGGTGATCTTGTGCGCCTTGACGAACGCTTGGTCTGTCACTTGTACGGCCCACTGTCCGGGCGCGAGGTGCTCGCCGGTGGCGACGGGCTGCTCGTCGGCGTAGAAGATCCACATCCCGAAGCCTGGGTCGACGTCCGGGTCGGGGTCCTGGCTGATCGTGGCGATGTAGCCGCCGGGTGAGTCGTAGTCGAGGTGAAACCGGACGAGTTGACGGTCGGCGGTGTCCGGCAGGTGCGGGTCTATTTGTGACATTGGCGTCTCCTTCACTGGTCGTTTGGGTGGATGCGGTGCTAGGCGGCTGCTGGTGTTCTGCGGGGGCAGAGGTCGCGGACTGCGAGCAGCTGGTCCGTTGAGGCGCGGGTGAAGCCGCTCGTCGCGTGTGGGAGATGCCAGTCCAACCAGAACCGCACGCGCCCGTGCGCGTCCTGGTCTGAAAGGCCGGCGGCTCGTCCCAACGCGGCGACGAGGATGTCGTGCTCGGCCCACTCCTCGACCACGATCATCGGGTCCTCTGCCGCGTCGAGCAGCGACCGGAACGCGCGGTGGCGCCGCTCGTCGGGGTGCGCTTCGACACGCCCGAAGTACGCGATCGTCGCTGGCGCGTAGCCGGCTAGGGTCGCGCAGGCGCGCGGCAGGTCGCTGTCGCGCAGCAGCGTGATCTGCGCTGGGTCCGGTGGTGTCGGGTGACACCAGTCGACGACGGCGATGCTCACGTCAGGGAGTCCTTCGGCGAGCACCCCGCGGTGAAACTCGACGAGATCAGCACTGCTGACGACGATCGCCGGGAACGCGGCGGTGGCCTGCTTGAGCAGACTGGCGAGCATGGTGACGCTGGGCGCCCCGGTGAGCTCGCGGGTGGGCAACACGACGAGCCTGCCTGGCTTCTCGGTCAGTGCCCGCGAGATGAGTTCGGCCTGATGGCTGGCGACGACCCATGCCGCGCGCAGCCAAGAGATGCTGGATGTGTTCACTGTGGTCTTTCCTTTCGTTGACGGGTTGGAGCCCCACCGGGTGCGCCCGCGCGCGCAGCCGCAAGCGCCGGCCGTGTCGGGGACGTCCGGCGGGGTGTTCTCGTGTTGGGCGGCGGCGGGGCCGCTACGGGAGGGGCGGGCCGACGGCCGCGCACAGCAGCGGCCTACGCGGGTACGAAGCGTTCGCCGAGTCGTGCAGCCGTTCGGCGAGCGCGCGGGCTACGAGGTGGCCGGGCGCGTTTCGCCACACCACGGGCCGCTCGAGGATCAGACGGTTCTTCGTCACGGACGACACCCGCCCGAAGATCACGACCTGGATTGCCTCGCCGCCGGGCCAGGTGTCGCGCTTGACCCTGACCGGCGGTCCACCGGACGCCGCGAACGCGAGATCGCCTGGTCTCGGGTCGGGCTGCCGGTCCCGCTCGACGAACTGAATCGTCCCTTCCAACGCGCGCAGCGCGAGGTCTGTGCGCGCGCCCGTGTAGTAGACGCACCACATCGTCGGCGGGATCACCGGGACGGCGGCATCGTTGGCGCGGTCCCACAGTTCGCCGCGTTCAAGGCCCCAACGCTCCCGGTCGCCGCTGTCGTCGCTGGGCATCATCACGCTCCCGTCGAGCGGGGTGTCAGGTGAAGATCCGTCTGTGTGCTCGGGAGGCTCCACACCCGCTTGGCCGACCCGTCGTACTGTTCGATCTCGGCGACGAGCGACAGGTGACGCGGGTCGTCGAGCATCGCGGGGCCTTCGCAGAGGATCTCGCAGTCCCACATCGCCTGCATGACTGACCAGTTGCGGGCGTGCGCGAGGTCGATGAAGCACCGCATCGGCATGTCGTCGAGCGCCATCACTGTGCCGCCCATCGCCTCGTGAGTGAGGCGCACCATGTACCGCCAGTCCGTCCCGACCTCGACCGGCAGCGGCGTGGCCGGCTTCGTGCAGAGCGCTTCGATCAGGGGTGTGTCGTCGTCATGGGTGGGATCGAGCCGATGGTGCAGGTGGTGAATGCCTGCGAGGGCCGCGCGGACCGTCCACTCATCCTCGCCGTCGAGCGTGGGACAGCGGCCTTCGCGGACCATTTGTGTCAGGGCGGGGATGCACCGTGCCAGGGCGATTGCGAGCGAGACGCACGCGGGGTTGTGCTCGTGTCCCATAATCATCGCCTCGGGGATCACGCCGTCCGCAGGAACGGTGTCCGGTAGGGGGCGTTCGGCTGTTGGCTTGAGTCCGTACAGCCCGTCTAGCAGCCGTTCGAGATGTTCATAGGCGGCGTCGCCGACGACCTCCTTCGGGTCGGCGTAGTGGACGAAACACGGCCATGCCCGCCCGATGATCGCGGAGACGTTCGCCGGTAGGTCCTGGGGTTTGCTGCTCATGCTGTTTACCTTTCGTATTCGTGCCTGATGCTCAGGCGGCTGGGAGGGTTGGTGTGGGTGCGCCGGCGGGGTCGCTGGCGCGCGCCATTCGTCGCCGACGCGACCTGCGCCGACGTGCGGTAACGCGGCTCACGTGGCTTGGGGTGCGTTTCACGAGACCGCGCCTGCAGAGCTGCGCGATCGCCTCCTCGACGGTGTCCTCGTCGAGACGGAGGACCACGGCGATCTGCCGGGGCGTCGTGGTCAACGGGATCGCTTCGAGGATCACCGCTTCGGTTGCGGTGAGTGGCCCTCGGGCGAGGGGTGTGACTTCTGCCATCGCTGTCCTTTCGGTCGATGAATCCGGGTGGATGGGTAGAGGTCCGCGGGCGCCGGCGGTCCGGCGCCCGCGTTGCGCGGAAGCGCGCGAGAAGGAGCTGCCTGTGGGGATGCGGCGGGCGCCGCGCCGGGGCTGGTGGGCCTGCTGGCTACCGGCGTGCTGCCCGCTCGATCGCGCGGGCGAGCGCCGACACGGCTTCGTCGTGCGGCGCCCAGCCATCGGGCACGTTGACGGTGATCCGTTGTTGCGGCCAGTCCGCTGCGAGACGGCTCTGCAGGAGCCTGGCGAGCAGGGTCTGCAGGCCGTCGGGATAGCCGATCAGCGTGAACGACGGAAGGCCGTCGCGGACGTCCACCTGCGCCCCGAACTCGTCCGTCAGCATCGGCTCCACGGTGTCGCGGACGATCGGGAAGCACAGGATCGTCTCCATGATCTCGTCGAGCTCGCGGTCGATGTACGCGAGCGTCCGCGTGAGGTCGTGGAGCGTGTTCTTCACCCCGTCAGGCGCATGCCCGGAGTTCAGGTAGTAGACGAACCACGAGCGCAGCAGCAAGGCGACACGCAGCCGTTCGACGACAGAGTCGTTGGGCTGGGCGACCTGTCTGATGATCTGCCCGACGCCGGCCCCGCGGGCGAGCAGCGCGGACGTCCGCTCGGTGATACGTGCCTGTTCCTGGGGGTGGTGACAATGTTCGAGGCCGGCGAGAATCCGAGCTCGCGTCGCGACGCTCAAGGGTCTCGGACGTCGGCTCTCACCGGGCGGTTGGGCGTGCAGTGGTATTGACACTTAGCGAGTCCTTTCATTGGGTTCACGTGCGGCGGGCTGCCGCTGGGATGGGCTGTGAGGCGCGCGGGCGGCTCCCCCTGCCCGCGTGAGGCTGGGCAGGGGGAACGCGCTACCGGCGCAACCGGCGCTACGGACGCGTCAGAAGGTGATGTCGTCCTCGTGCTCGTCCGCCGTGTCGGGCGCCTTCGCGGCGAAGTAGCCGGCGAGCGCCCAGCCCTCCTCGTCGTCGGTCCCGTACTTCTCGCGCAGCGTCGCCAGTGCCTCGTCCGCGAACGCCTCGAGGTCCTTCTTCGAGTACCGCGCGACGCGGCGGTCGAGGATGCGGGTCCGGCCGGTGAGGATGTCCTTCATCCTGATCGTGTTGCCCTCGTGGGTCTGGTTCTGGACGGTCGCGCTGAATGCGCCGCCCCGTTCGTACTTGTGGTGATGCACGGACAGGGCCGCCTGGTAGATCCCGCCCTCGGGGTCGGCGCCGAGGTCCCACACGAACGTCACGTTTCGGTCGCGCGCTACGACGCGGTCGGCGTCGCGCAACGCGGGAGTGGTGGTGTCTTCTGCTGTTGGGTTGCTCATCGGTTCCTTTCAATCGGGCTGTGCGCCGTCGACACGGCGCACAGCCGGGTTTGGGTGAATGCCCGCGGTGCGGGCGGGTCGGTATGGCCGTCGGGTGCTCGCCAGGCGAGCGGTCTAGCTGGCGGCCGTGTACCGCAGGGAGCGCCACACCCGCACGGGGCGGCCGTGGTTCTCTCTGCGCCCCGAGGGGCGGTGATCGTGGGTCGGCGCGATCACGCCGGCGGATCGTGCGCTCGATAGCGCGTTGCCAATCATCCGGCTCTCGCGCGGGTCTGACTGCAGGCCCGCCCACAAGTCATCAGAGGTGAATAGCTCCTGCGTTTCTGCGACACGGACGATCACCTCGTTGGCGTGGCGCATCCACACCGCGTCCGTCCGCTTCTCCTCCTCAGTGAGCTTCGTGCCCTTGGCCGGCTGCTCGAGCTGGACTGTGAGCCCGAGACACGGCAGACCTCGCTCGCTGTACCAGTGGCCGTCCGGGGCGAGCTCGGCGAGCACGCGCCCGTCCCGGTCGAGAAGCCTGGGGCCGTCGAACACGGCGGGCAGCGGCTCGCCGGCGACCATGCCGGTGACAACGGCCACGGTGGCGCCGGCGACGGCCCCGGTCATAGGCCCACGGACAGAACGTCACACTCCAGGTCGGCGGTCAGGGCGTCCGCGAGGCGCACGAGGCCGGGCAGCTCGGTCCGGTCCCAGCGCTCTACGATGTCCAGCAGCGCGCGTGGCGAGCAGCAGTGCGGCGGGTCGAGATAGTCCATCGGGTTCACGAGCGCGGACTCGGGCACGAACTCCGATTCGTGATCTGGCATGTCGTCCAGTGCACGGACGGTGAACCCGCCGGCGAACCCTGCCTCGGCTAGCTCCTGTTCGGTGCAGTGGTACTCGATGGTCGCTTGGGTGCCGCCGAACTCGGCTTCGGTGTCCGGGAACTCGCCGTCATGGGGTTCGACGTCGGTGGTGTCGTAACGGTCAGGCATGGGGTGCTCTCTTTCACTGTTGGGGATGTGCAAGGGCGCCCGCGGCTCGCGGGCTTGTGACTGAAACGCGCGGAAGGAATGCCCGCTGGTGGTGTTGGCAGGCGACGGGGCGCCTGCGTCCGGTGCCGGCCGTGAGCGGCCGGCGGCGGCTACAGCAGGTCGGAGCACGCATCCGTGACCGTCTGTTTGGCTCGGCCGAACGCCCTCTTGTCGTCGGCGAGGGCATCCCCGGTGGGGCCGTGGTTCATCAGTGATGCGAGGTCGTAGATCGTGCCGTGAGCCCCGCAGCCGTGGCAGCAGAACACGTAGGCGTCGACACTCATCGACGCCACGACGTCCTCGTGCAGCGGCGAGGGACAGTTGATGTTTCCGCGCTCCGGCAGCTGCACGTTCGCGAGGCGCGCGAAATACCACGGGGCCGGGATCAGCTTGTACGCGTCGTACTTCTGGCGGGTCAGGTCCCGTCTCTGCACGGGCCGGGTGCGCGGCGGGTCCGCTAGGTCTCCGACGAGCACGTCCGGGGAGTAGGACGGCAGCCACAGGTCCAGCCGCATGATGCGAGCCCACTCGCCGGTCTTGCCGTTGCGGCTTCCGGCCCAGCGCAGCAGCCGGGCCTGCTCGTGGCACTGTTTGTCTGCCACGTGGGTGCCCCGGTGGTAGCCGAGGGCGTGGATGAGGCGCAGGTTCGCCCGCTGGATCGGATCGACCTTGCGGGCAACGGTGATTACCTCCTTGGCTCCGAGTTCCCGGTAGCCGACGAGGCGGGTGCGGCCTTTGACGGGCGTGGGCTGTCTTACTTCGAGCGGGTTGACGACGAGCCGCCCGTCCGGGGTCCTGATCTTCCGGGCAGCGATCGGCTCGGTGACCCGCCAGTAGGCGTGCATCCCGCCTGAGCCGGCGGACTCGACGAGCAGGTGCGCGGGCTTGCGCTCCAACAGCGCCTGCAGCCGGCCGAGATGCTCGGGCCCGTCGATGTCCAGCCACAGCCACTGGCTGAACTGGACTGCCTGCTTGCTGCCCCTGCGCTGCATGCGCGGCGCGACACCGAGAAACAGCTCCCTGCCGGCCCGCACATACGTCTCGGCGAGCGTTAGCGGCTTCTCGTGCCACTCCGGGTCGCCGCCGCCTCCTGCCGGCAGGAAGTGGTCGCGGCGGCGGCGCGTGTAGATGTGAAGCTCGCCGGCCTCGTTGCGATGCCCGGCTGCGACCTCGACGTACCCGTTTGAGGCGGCGTGCAGGAACGCGAGGTGGATCTGGCGGTGCTGCTCGGCTGTGCGTTCCGTGTCGAGCTCGCGCCCGTCTTTTAGCCTGACGGTGAGCGGCAGCATCGTGTTGCCCCCGGTGTCCATGTCGGGCTGGGCGTGCGGGCGCTCTGCTGTGATTACTGGTGCTGTCATGGGTTTCACCTCCTTGCGTGGTTCAGGCAGCGACAGCCGTCGGCTGTGCTGCGGTGGCGGCGAAGCGCTTGGCGAGCGCTGCGTCCTTGCGGATCTGGCCGATCGGGACCTCTGTCGGCTTGGGCATGGGGTCCGGCGGGCAGAAGTCGCCGCCGGCGGTGTGGAATGCGATCTGGCCTTCCTGGTAGGCGCGGGCGACGCCGATCGCGGCGTCGAGCTTGTCGTCGTGCGCGTCGAGTCGCTCCACGAGCCACCCGAACTTCGCGCTGCGCCTGGTCGGCACGTCGTACACCGACCACGCGAACGTGTTCTCGATCGCGTCGGCCGCGACGAGCACCTTTCGCTGCTCGCCCGCCGACGTGGTGTAGGGGTACTCAACTACCAGCTGCTCGGGCTCCTCGACCGGCGCCGTGCTGGATGGCTTGGGGGCGGTCACAGTCCCACCACCTCCCGCGGGGCGCGGCCGAGAGCGCGCACGACGCGCGCGGCGTGGTCGGGGGTGATGGTCTGCCCGAGGCGGCGGCATCCCGACTGGCGCATGTAGCCGAGCAGGCGGCTGCCCTCGCTGCTGCTCTTGTAGCCGGCGCGGGTGAGGATCGCGGTGCGGGTCAGGCCGGGATTGGCGTGTTGTGCCTGCGCGATCAGGTCCCGCAGCGGCTGGTTGGGAATGTGCGTGCCTTCCGCGAGGCGGTTCATCTCAAACCGCTCAAGGCGCGGCATCGCGGCTTCCGCCTTGCGGGCCGCCTTCTGCGCGTCGGTGAGGCGCCGCTTCGCTCTGGCGACCCGTTCGCGCTCGCGGGCGCGACGGACTTCCAGGGTGACGACGAGCGGGTGCAGTCTTACCGCCCAGCCGATCAGCCTGGCGGTCTTGCCGTCCCGATCGAGCTGCACGATGTCCGCGAGCAGCCTGGGCTCTAGACGGACGGGGAGGCTTTCGAGGAGTTCCATCCGAGCCTCGTCGAGCTCGGGGTCCTCGGGCCACACGCCGGGTCGGCGGCGTGCGGGCTTGGGTGTGAGTTGGTGTGCCATTTGGTTCCTCCGTGAGAAACGAGTCGTGGGTTAATCGAGGTGGAGTCCGCAACTCCCTGGTACGAGTTGCGGGCCGTCGGCAGCCGAAGCCACCGACGGCCTGCGGGACCTCGCGGGGCCTGCTAGGGCAGGTGGGCGCCGGCGGCGTCGCCGGCGAGCTGCCCGGCGGGCGACGCGGCAACGGCGCTCGGGTCAACGACCGCCATTTCGGCTGTCGGTGCCTCGTTCGGTCGTGGTGGTCGCGGCTGGCGCCGTCGTGCGCGGCGGCGCATCCGGCGAGGCGTGAGACCGACCAGCCAGCCGGGTAGCCGATCGGGGGTGAACCAGCCTGGCAGCCGGCCGTGACTGACCCGATACCAGAGGAGCCAGCCGCCGAACGCAAGGATGAACGGGGACAGGACCAGCAGGACTAGGAACGTCATCGCGATCACGAACGTCCCGAGACCGAGAATGAGCTCGTGGCTGCTGGCGATGCTGAGGATCGCCAGCCAGAACAGGATGCGTGATACGGGCTTACGCATGGTGCTCCTCTCTCCCGCCCCGCGGCGGGATTGTGTGTGTATGTGGCCGCCCGTGGGTCCGCGGACCCTTGGAAGCGGCGTGAGGCGACGCGCCCGTCAGGGCGGCCGTGGAACAGGCGCTACGGTGCTCCGGTGCTGCTAGTCACTGCCGGCAAACGGCAGTGACCGTCGGTGCTCGGCCCACAGTCGGAGCCGGGGCGGTCAACGGTCGGCTGGCGGCTGCCAGTAGCCGTAGACGCATCGAGTCTCATCGCGCGAGGGGTCGAAGGTGTCGTGGATGACGCCGTCGATGACCGCGCACATATGTCGTGAGAGGCGCACGATCAGCCTTCCGGGCGGCAACTCGCGGGCGCGCAGGTGGACCGTGCAGCCTTGGCCGACCTGCATCGTTGGTGTCCACGTCCAGCCCCGCTCGCGCAGATAGCGGTCGTAGACGCGGCGGTCGACGCCCGTGCGCGGACTGGCGTGCTCGCGCGCCCGCGCCCCGTGCTGGGCCGTGAGCTTCGCCATCACCGCACGGTCGCTCAGGGTGCTGCGGTGCAGGCTGCGGTAGACGCTCGAGTAGGAGCTGCCCGTGGCGATCGCGATGGCGCGGACGACACAGTCGCCTGTGCGGCCCTTGAAGCGGGCGGCTGCGCGTCCGCCGTCGTCGTTCACCCAACGCATCAGCCCTCACCTCCAGTCGCGGCGAGGTTGCGTCCGAGGCGAACCGGACCGCCAGTGATTTCGGGTCGCTCCCGTGCCGGGCGGCTCATGGTTCGCCGCCCTCTTCGGCGCGGGCGCAGCTGTCGCACTGGTAGCCCCGGCTAACGTCCGCAGGGGTCAGCCGGTTAGGTTCTTTGCACGTCGGGCACGGCAGGTTGCGCGGGTTGCAGCGGCTCGCGCGACGCAGGGCGCTTGCTCCGCCGGGCGTCTGGAACTGCTTGCGGCTCGAGCTGCGATTGTGACGAGGCATGACTTTCGGTCTCCCTTCGATCGTTAACTGAAACGAGCCCCGACCGGGGCTCGCGAGGTACTCCGGGTGCGCCCTGCGCTCAGGTAGCGCGGAACGCGACGTGAACGGCACGGTCCGACAGCAGGAACCGGGCGCGCAGCACGTCGAGAGCCCCCTCAGCAAACTCGTCGAGGCGCTTCGCGGTGAACCCGCGGATCGTGTCCGTCAGGATCGGGTCGCCCCAATCCCCCTCAACGGAGCCGTCGCTACCCGAGTCCGGCGTCGCGACCTGCCTCGCCAGACGCGCATGAAGGCGACCGCACTCACCGGCCGCTCCGGCGACATCGCGGATGCTGAGCGTCGTGGAGACGATGCGCTCCTCGGTGATCTCGACATACCGCGTGTAGCTGCGGCCCTGTTCGCTGCGCGCGAAGCCGTCCGGGTAGTGGATGGGCCCCGGTCCAGTGCTCCGATCCTGCTGAACCTCCGAAAGGTCGCACAGGTCCCTGCGGGCGGTGTCGAAGCCGGCGATCACGACGTCACCCGCGATCCAGATGCGGAGCGGGTGGGTAGGACAGAACACGCGGGTCGCCCTGACGTTCACGGGACGGCCGCCAGTGAGGCCGTGCGCGTCGATGAAGGCGCGAAGGTCACGGTGCGCGAGGCACTCGATCGTTTCGAGCTCACCGCCAACGAGGGCGTGTACTCCTGCGGGTCGTGTACGTCGACGCGACGCGCTGGCTGCTCGCTGTCTGCGGGCAGGAGGATCCCCGACACGCTCTGCGCGGTGCTGGGTGTGGTGGTGCTGCTCATCGTGGTTTCCCTTTCGTCGATTAACTGGAAAGAGCCCCGTTCGGGGCTCAAGGGACGTGCTGCCTGCTCAACGGGTACGTCGCGGTCGTGTAGGCGGGGCCGGTCGGGTCAGGCGGTCTCGTCGACCAGGGCGCTGACCATCCCGATCCGTACTTCGCCGCCGTGCTCGCGGTACAGCCGGGCACGCACGTGGCTGTTCATGCACGCGGGCGCGGACCCGTCGATGATCCGGCACGCCGCTTTCATGCTCACGGTGTCGCCGTGGAACACGGTCTCCGGCTTGCCGTGGAGATTGATCGTGGTGATGTGAACTGTGGTCAACATTTGCTGCTGCCTTGCCTTTCGTGGGTCGTGTTGGGTAGGTTCCGCCCGGATTCGGGTAGGGGTGTACGCGCCCGCCAGACGGCGGACGTGAATGTCGGTATGGGGCAGGCCAGCCGGGTAGGGCGGACGCTGCGAGGGAGCGAGCCGACGGCCGCAGGCCGGTGAGGCTCGAGCTGCGGCTGTCAGTCCTCGGCGAGTTCGATGGACGTGTAGCCGTCGCGCCGCGGGCTGATCTCGGCGATCGCCTCGAACTCGCCGGCGGAGTCCTCGCCGAAGATCAGGACGTGCTGTCCGTCGTGCTGTGCCGGGGCGACGCAGTAGGTGGGGTCGAGGTTGCCGCAGTCGAACGCGAACTGGACGCGCTCCCGCGTCGATGCGAGAGCGACCGGGTCCGGTGCCGGCGCGTAGGGGTCAAAGCCGCCGGCCGTGCGCCACCCGTCGAGCGCTTCGACGAGCTGGGCTAGCTCGATGGCGATCTCTTGCAGCCGTCGTGCAACGCTCGCCGGCGGCGATCCATTCGACCAACGATCCTGTATGGCGTTGGCCTCGGTCACGAGCGCACGCTGCGCCCGCAGGTTTGCGATCGGGTCCATGTGCTTCACCTCCGTTGGGTTGTGGGTCAGGAATTGGGGCGCTGCGGTGTGGGGGTGGGACCGGGTAGGAGGGCGTCGGCGATCCTCCGGTCGCTGGGGTCTAGGTGGGCCAGGCGCATCCATTCGATCGCCGCCGGTGGCCTCGGTGCCAT
>Ga0181518_10002785_pt1 | contig 16596 bp, 10 predicted proteins | sample PEATcosm2014_Bin_28_FD_119751 | JGI IMG/M metagenome (GOLD analysis project Ga0181518, IMG submission 119751) | Peatland microbial communities from MTU Mesocosm Facility, Houghton, MI, USA - PEATcosm2014_Bin01_60_metaG | ecosystem: Environmental > Terrestrial > Soil > Wetlands > Peat | place... | reverse complement strand
GGCGACGCCGGGCGAGCCGCTGTTCCGCGAACGGGCCTTGACGGACTACCGGCGGGTGTTCGAACTCGACCCGGCCATAGACACGGCCAAGATCGCCGCGAAGATCGAGCAAGGGCTTCTGACGCTGACGCTGCCGAAGTCCGAGCGGGTCAAGCCCCGCAGGATTACAGTGGATTGATTAAGGCCGTGGGGGCGGGCCGGGGGTGGCCCGCCTCTACGGTACTCCTGGCGTAGCTTAACCCAGAGGATAGAGGATGGAGGATGGAGAGCGGCAGGGGCCAATTGAAAATTGAGCATTGAGAAATGGTGATTGGTAATCGGTGATTAGTGATGGGTGACTAGAGCAGTTCAAGAAATGCCGTAGCCGGCACAGAGTCAGAGCGACTGGCGAGGGCGCCAGCCACCTTGAGGGGCAGCCGAGACGACGCACCATTTAGTGACTCCGTACGCGCCTCAGCCACCCGGCGAGGGCGCCGGGTGGCCGCACCCGAGGGCGGGTGCGCTCCCCAGAAACAACCGCATGGATACGGCTCAGAGCCGCTTGACTTGTGGTGTCCTCGTGAGTAGCGTCGTCGCCAATGCAAGACGCGGCGGGGCAACCCTCGGCACAACAGAAGGACCTGGCGATCACCAGCTTTGTCTTGGGGCTGCTGTCGGTGCTTTGCTTCGCTGTTCTCTTTGGCAGCGCGTTGATCAATGTCGGCCCCGACTTTCCCTTCGCGCTGTTTTTGCTTTGTATAGCTCTCCCCACCGGCCTCGCGGCGATTCTTTGCGGCCATATTGCCCACCACCGTGCTCGGAGAGCACCAGCGCAATGCGGCGGGTCGGGTTTTGCTATTGCCGGGTTCGTCATGGGTTATGTCGGCCTTGTTATTTCGCTGGCGTTGTTGCTGCCGGCGTTCATGCCCCCAAAACCACACGACCATGTTTCTTGCCCAAACAGCATGAAGCAAATCGGTTTGGCATTTCACGTTTGGGCGATTGATAATGATGGCTGTTTCCCATTCAACGTCAGCACGAACAAGGGGGGCACTTTGGAATGGTGCAGGCCGGGAGCCGATGGCTTTGACCGAAATGCTGCTTTCCATTTCCGGGTGATGTCGAACGAGCTGGCCACCCCCAGGCTGCTCAATTGCCCCGACGATGCCAAGCGGCGTCCGGCGCTCAATTTCGAGAGCCTCCGCCCGGAGAATGTGGGCTACCTGCTGCGTTCCGGCACGAATCTCAACCCCCAGTCCCGGGAAATTCTGGTCGTTTGCCCAATCCACCATTACGTGCTTTTGTGCGACGGGACTGTCCAAACGGGAAAGTAGGAGAGACTGTCCAATTATTGGACAATGTGGCTTTAAGGTCGTCGCTATGCCAAAGTCGGCTCTGCAGCAGTGTGGGGACGGTGTGTGGATAAGGTGGGGACGGTATAGGGAGGGCAGAGGCGGGGAGGCCGTGGATCGGACGGAGCGGACGGAGCGGACGTATGGGAGAGGGAGAGGCAGTTTAACGGAGGATTTGGAAGAGGCTGGCGAAGTCGTCGGTCCAGAGGGGGAGTGAATTAGTGTGGACGGTGCTGGCCGCATTGCGGATTTCCGGGCGGTTGATGAGTTGCTCGCTGTGCGTTAGCAAGACCCACGTGGAGCCGTAGAGCCACCATTCCTCGTCGGTTTCCTCGTAGTCAATGGAGGCCAGCTTGTAGCCGAAGTGGCGGGCGAGATTGACGACGACGGGTTCGAGGTCGAGGTAATGGTTCGAGATATGCACGGCGATGATGCCGTTGGGGTTGAGGTGCCGCCCATAGACTTCGAATGCCTCCTTGGTCAGGAGATGCACTGGGATGGCATCGCTGCTGAAGGCGTCGAGGACCAGCAGGTCGAAGTGTTGCGGCTGCTCGCGCTCCAGCGAGAGGCGGGCGTCGCCGGGAGCGACTTCGACCTTGCCCGGACACTTGGGGAGATAGCTGAACCACGAGTTGGCCACCGCCTGCACCTGGGGGTTGATTTCATAGAAACGCAGGTAATCTCCCGCGCGTCCAAAAGCCGCCATCGTGCCGGTGCCCAGCCCGACCACCCCGATGCGCCGGGGGCCGGCGGGCAGCGCGCCCACGCCCAGGGCAATGCCGCTGTCCGGTCCGTAATAGCTGATTGGCCAGGTGGCCTGGACCGGGTCAACGAACTGCAGGCCGTGGGTGATTCGCCCGTGCTGGAGGAGAAAATAGTGGGACAGGGGATCGGCCTTTTCATGCTCGTACACTGTCAGCACGCCATAGAAGTTGCGGCAGCGAAAAACCCGCCCGCTGCCGGAGTCTTGCGCTTGCTTCCAGAGCGTTGCGCCGAGCGCAATCATGCCCAAGGATAGCCAGACGCAGGTCAGGAGGCGCCAGTGCTGAAAGCTCTTGAACTTCCGCCGCGCGATCCAGGCGGCCGCGACCAGGATGAGGATCGTCCATATCCCGACACGAAGGCCGGTGAAGCAGCCTTTGGAGAGGGCTTTGGTGTGAGCGGGCAGCCAGGCGAGGAACCGGTCGAGTCCGCCGAACACGAGGAGCGCCAGCGCGCAGGCCATCCAGCGCCAGGGGTGGAGGGACGAAGGGCGAGGGACGAGGGGCGAGGGGGAGGAAGTCCGGTCGCAAATACAGACGAGCAGGAACAGCAGCCCGCAGAGAAAGAGGCCCCAGTGCAGTTCGTAGTAGTCGGTGAATAGCAGCGGCGCGGCGACGGCGACGAACAAGCCGCCTAACGCGCCGCCCGCCGCGATCATCAGGTAATACCCGGTGAGATGGCACGGGTCGGGTTTGAGCCGGTAGAGCTCGCCGTGACAGACCATGCAGCAGAGGAAGAGTCCGCCGCAATAGAGCGCCACTTGTTTGGACAGGGTTAGGTCGCTCCCGTTGAACAGCGCCCAGCATAAGCCGGCCAGGGCGGCGATGAGGGCCAGCGTGAAAGGGAACCGTGCATACCAGCGCGGGTTGTCGAAGCAGATGATGAAGGTCAACAGGTAAAGCGCCAGCGGCAGCACCCAAAGAAAAGGAATCACCGCAACGTCCTGACACAGCTTGTTGGTCGTCGCCAGCAACAGGACCGAGGCGCAGGCGGGCAGCAGCAGCCACTGGAGACAGTTGATAGTCGATAGTTGAGAGTTGATAGCCGGGGCAGGCGCGGGGGGTGTTGCGTGTGGCGGGTTGTTGGATTCTGGATACTGACTCCCGACTCCCGTCTCCTGCCTTTGGACTTTGGACTCTGGACTTTGGACTTCAGACTTGAAGAGTCGCAACGCGCAGAAACCGCAGCAGACGACATAGACCACCAATCCCCACGCCCATAGCCCGGCTTGTGTCTTGCGGGTGAAATGCGTCTCGAAGAAGAAGGGGTAGCTGACCAGGGCGAGCAGCGAGCCGACATTCGAGAGCGCATAGAGCCGGTACGGTGACACGCCGGGTTTGGCCCGGCTGAACCACTGCTGGATGAGCGGGCCGGTGGCAGACAGGACGAAATAAGGCAGGCCGAGGCTCACGGCCAGCAGCGCGAGGATTTGCAGGGTGGGATTGCCGCCGCCGTGCGGTTTCCAGGAATCGCTCGGCGTGATCGGCAGCAGGGCCAGGGCGGCGGCCAGCAGGACCAGATGCACGATGGCCTGCGTGCGGGGCTTGAGCCAGCGCGAGGTGACGTGCGCGTAAGCGTAGCCGCCCAGCAGCAGCACCTGGAAGAACAACATGCAGGTCGTCCAGACACCAGGGCCGCCGCCAAACCACGGCAGGATGTATTTTCCCAGGAGGGGCTGCACCTGGAACAGCAGGAATGCCCCGATGAAAATCGTCAGCGCGTAAGCGGCCATTCGGGGGATGATGGCACAACGCGTCGAGCGGTTGAAACACTAACGTCAAACAGATTGTCAAGCTCGGGGGCTTCGATGATGCTAGGGCATTATGAGCATCGTTAGCAAACGCGGAGACGGGGGCAGGACGGCGTTGATGTACAACCGGCAGGTGTCCAAATGCCATCCGCGCGTCGAAGCTTACGGGGCGGTGGACGAGCTGAACGCCACGCTCGGACTGGCCCGGGCGGCGGCCCAAGACGAGGTCTGGCGGGAGAACCTGACGGCGATCCAACAGGGCCTGGTGCTGTTGATGGGAGAAGTGGCTACCGCGGTGGAAGACTTGCCGCGCTACGTGAAGGACGGTCATTCGCGGGTGACCCCGGCCATGACGGCGACGCTGGAGAAGTGGATTGCGGAACTGGAGGGGGCGAAGGTCGGTGGCAAAGGGTGGGCCATGCCGGGAGCGAACACGGGGTCGGCGACGCTCGATTTCGCGCGCACGGTGTGCCGGCGGGCGGAGCGGCGCGCCTGCGCGTTGCAGGAGGCCGGCCAGCTCGACAATCCGGAGATCGTTGTGTATTTGAATCGGCTGTCGGATTTGCTGTGGCTGTTGGCGAGGCGGGGCGAAGCGGTTAACGCAATGAGGCAATGAGGCCACAGATTTCACAGATGAAGAAGAGAGAATTCTGATCTGTGAAATCTGTGCAATCTGTGGCTTGAGCTTCTGTTTTTAGAGTAAAAGTCTTCCCCCCTTGCAGGGCGTTGGTTCAACTGCGTTTTCCAGGCTGACTTATCCACCGCAGGACGAGTTCGGCGGCGGGTTGGGAACCGGTGCCGAGCACGTTGTGGTCGGCGCACCTAATGACTTTGTACTCTCGGAGGTTCGGGCAGTTTTTCTTAAGCCAGGGCCGCACGCAACACCAGGGCACGATGGGATCCACCAGGCCGGCGAGGGCATAAACGGGCAAGCTCACCTGCCGGGCGATAGGGCGGGGGTCGTTTTGGGCGATGAGGCGCAGGCGGTGTGTGGCCGCCTGGCGGTCCAGTTCGGTGCGGCGGGCGATGAATTCACTGATGTTGGCCAGAACCTCCGGCGCATGGCGGTAGCGAAAGCGAGCCACCTTGGCGTAACCAAACAGAATGCGCGTCAACAGGGTGAGCGAAATGCCGCCACAGAGACGTTCGGCCAGGCGCACGCCCCAGCGCATGGGGTGCCGGACGAAACCGCCGGCGAGGATGACCCCTTCGATCGGGAACCGGTCCCGGGCGACCAAGGACCACACGACTTGGGAACTGAACGACTCGCCCAGCAGCCAGCCCCGGACGATTCCCCGTTCGGCGAGGGCGGTTTCGACTCCCCCGGCGTAATCCTCCAGCGACCAGGTGAGCGTGCGCGGATAGGTTGTCTCGACGAAGCGCACGCGGCCACCAAGCGCGAGGCGGAAGCTGCCAACGAGCGTCCAATCGCCGTGCAGACCCGGCAGATAAATGAGCGTGGGCAGCGAAGCGTCGCCGTGGATGCGCATTTCCAGTTTCCCGGTCATGTCCATATCATCAACGAGCCGGTGCAGAGGAGGCGGCCTTCCGGGAACAGCACGAGGCGACCGCCGTGTTGGAGATATCACCTGTTTGGAAATGTCTGACATAGGTTACACGTCTTGAACCTTCTTTGCGGCAGGCGAAGATTTCTCCGGGCGCCGCTGAACTGAGAGCCATGCAATCACCGCAGCCGTGACCCCCGTAGCGAAGGGGGCGAGCCAGCGGTCGAGCGGCTGCCTGCCGACACCTCGCAGTTCCAACGTCCCGGCAATAATCGCGCCGTCCCCGGGGCAAGGGGCCGTAGCCCGGACGCGGCCAGACCGGTCAACTAATTGCGAGATACCGGAGCTGGCGACGCGGAAGATCGGGAGGCCATATTCAATGGCGCGGACCGGCGCGACGCGCGCGTGCAGTTCGTGCTGTGCCCTGCCCCACTCCACGACATCCATCGTCGGAACGATAATCGCCTCGGCGCCGAGTTTGACCAGGCGGTCGGTTACCCGGGTGTAACTCAGATCGTAGCAGACGCAAATCCCGATCTTCCCCCAGGGCGAGTCCCACAACTTCTGTTCCAGGGCCGGCAAACCGTCTTTGATGAACTGGATGGGCACAGCCTTGACTTGGCGGAACACGATGTTGCCGTCCGGTCCGACCACGAACGCAGTGTCGTAGAAACTGGCGCCTGGCGCCGGGTCTTTGCCGCCGACGATCAAGTAACGCCCGTGCTTCCGGCACCACTCTCTGACCGCCGTCGGCACCGGCCCGTCGAAGGTGTATTCGCTAAGCACCACCAGCTCGGTGTCGGGGTGTGAGTGGAGAACGTCGTGCAACCGGAGCCGCACCTCGGTCTCGCTGGGGGACTCCATTTGAACACCGGCGACGCGGACGGTGGCAACAGGCTGCGCCGGCGGCTCTTTGCCGCCCAAGAGTCCCCCGAGGCAGACGCCGCCGGCCCCGAGGCACAGCAAGGCCAGAGACTGCATCCTGGACTTCTGCCACAAAAAGGCAGCGGCTGAGGCGACGCTCATCAGCAGGAACCCGACGCCGTAGGTTCCCGCCAGCTTCAGCGCTCCCTGCCAGGGCGCGCCCGCAAAGGCGTAGCCGACGTTGAGCCACGAGAAGCGCAGGTAGTAAAGCTCGCTGCGGAAGTATTCAAGGCCGGTCCAGAGGAACGGAATGAGCACCCAGCCCCGCCTCGGGCCGACCCTTCCCAGGCACAATCGCGCCAAGGCCACGAACAAACCGATCCAAAAGGCATAGACGACCCAAAGCGCAACCGCTCCGCCCGAAAACACCCGCCAGAAGAACTCCAGCCGAACCGCCGCGATCAGAAGCCCGACCGCGAGTCCCGAATAAAACGCCTTACGCCACCGGTCCGTTCGCGCCAGTTGCAGCAGGGCGAAGAGGTAAAGGACAATCATGGGACTGGTGTGAGCGGACGCGTAAGCCGCATGAAAGGCAGCAGCCGCAACCATGACCCAGCAGAGAATGCCGATGAATGCTGACATAGGGGCTTTCGTTCGAGGTTTCAGCGCGGCAGTTTGGCCGCGGTGTGTTTACATGTCAACATTCTCCACCCTGCCCTCCGGGGTCGGGCCGGGCGATTTGATCGCCATTGTCAATCTGCGTTTGCGCCGATAACTTAGTGGCGCGCGATGATTTCAGCCCAACAACAGGCGACGCTCCGAGGTGCGAACTGTGAAGTCGCCTTCGATAATCTGACACGCCAGCTTTACGCGACCGACGCGTCGATTTACCAAATCACGCCGGAGGCCGTTGCGTTTCCCGCCAACACGCGCCAGGCCAGCGCCCTGATCGACGCCGCCGTCCAGGCGTCCATCACGGTCATCCCCCGCGGCGCCGGCACGGGGCTGGCCGGCGGGGCCATCGGCGAGGGGCTGGTGATCGACTTCTCCCGCCACAACCGCCAGATCACCGATTTGGATTTGGAGCGGCGCACGGTGCGGGTGGGACCGGGGGTCGTGCTCGACAGCCTGAACAATTTCCTGCGCCCACACGGTTTTTGCTTCGGACCCGACGTAGCGACGAGCGCGCGGGCGACGCTGGGCGGCATGATCGCGAATAATTCGAGCGGCTCGCACACCCCGATCTATGGCACGACGGCGGACCACATCAACGAATTGGAAATTGTCCTGGCCGATAGCCGGGCCGTGGCGGTCGGCCCCGCGCACGACACCTTGCGCAAGCAGCGCGAGCTGGTCAGCGACCTGCTGTATTTTCACGGGCTGACGATTGCCGAGCGCCTGGGGCCGGGTCTGTTGAAACGCTGGCCCGGTTACGGCATCGACCGTTGCGCGCGGGAGCCGGACAATCTCAACCATCTTGTCTGCGGCAGCGAAGGGACGCTGGCCGCCATCACCTCGGCGGAACTGAAGATCGTTCCGTTGCCGAAGCAGAAGGGCCTGGGTCTGATCTTCTTCGCCTCGGTGGCCGAGGCGATGCAGGCCACGGTCGAACTGCTCGACCTCAAACCCGCCGCCATCGAACACCTGGACCGGGTGTTGCTCGACCAGACCAGGGGTCAACGCGAATTCCAGGCCGCCCGCGATTTGCTCGAACTGGAGTTCAAGCCCTGCCAATCCATCCTCGTGGTCGAGTTCTTTGATGAGGTTGATCACAGTTTGGCCGCTTTGGCGAAACGGCGGCTGGGCCTGCGCAGGACGATTCTCAAGACCCAGGCGGAGGCGAACTTGATCTGGTCGTTGCGGCAGGCGGGACTTTCGCTGCTGACCGGCCGCAAGGGCGACGCCAAGCCGGCCACCGGCATCGAGGATGCGGCGGTGCGCCCGAGGGACCTGCCCGCGTACGTCGCCGGGCTGCAATCGCTGATGGCGCCGTTGGGGTTGCAGGCGTCGTATTATGGGCACGCGGCGGCCGGCTTGCTGCACGTGCGGCCGATCCTCGACCTGCACTCAGCCGAGGACCTGAAGAAGTTCCGCCAGCTCGCGAATGAGGTGTCCACCCTGGTCTCTTGCTTCAGAGGCTCGCTGGCTGGTGAACACGGCGTCGGCATCGCGCGGACCGAATTCATGGCCGAGCAGCTTGGCAACGGCCTGCTGGGCGTGATGCGCGAAATCAAAGCCTCGTTTGATCCGCATAACCTTTTCAATCCGGGCAAGGTCGTTCCTGACGGGCGATTCAAGATCGACACGGAGTTGCGCCAGGGGGCGGGCCGTGAACTCAAGCTGCCCTTCACGCCGGTGCTGGCCTTTGCCGCGAAAGACGGTTCATTCACGCGCAACCTGGAGCAATGCAACGGGTGCGGCGGTTGCCGCAAAGAAACGCCGACGATGTGCCCAACGTTCATCGCCACCGGCGAGGAAATCATGAGCACACGGGGGCGGGCTAACGCGATTCGCGCCGCGCTCGAGCTGCGCGGCGTGGCCAACGGCGACCCGTTGCGCTGCGCGGAACTGGAAGCCGCGCTCAGCAACTGCCTCTCCTGCAAAGCCTGCACGACCGAGTGCCCCTCGAACGTCAACCTGGCCCTCCTTAAAGCCGAACTTCTGCACGCGCGGATTCGGCGCGACGGTTTGTCGTGGCGCGAGCGGCTGTTCAGTTCGGTGGATTTTTTGGGTAAACTCGGCTGTCGGACGCCCCGGCTGGCCAACCTCGCGTTAGACTCGCTCTTCGTGCGCAGCATTCTGGCGAAAACGCTGGGCCTCGCCTGGCAACGCCCCCTGCCGCACTACGCCAGGCAACGCTTCGACCATTGGTTCAAGGGCCGCCCGCGCGCGCGGGGGACCCCGCGGGGTCGGGTCGTGCTCTGGGACGACACCTTTGTGCGCTATCACGAGCCGCATATCGGTATCGCGGCGGTGAAGGTCCTCGAAGCCGCCGGCTTCGAAGTAGCCTTGCCGGTCGGGCGGAAGTGTTGTGGCCGGCCGGCCTTCAGCCAAGGGAACCTCGACGAGGCGATGCGGCTCGGCCACCACAACCTGGCCTTGCTCAATCTCGACGTGGACGCCGCGCCGATCCTTTTCCTGGAGCCATCCTGCTATTCCATGTTCGTGGAGGATTACCGCGAGCTAAAGCTGGATGGCACGGAGCGCGTCGCCAGGCGTTGCTTCCTCTTCGAGCAGTTCATTGAGGAATTGCTCGCCCACGAGCCGAATGCGCTCAGGTTCAAGGCCAAAGCCGGGAACGTCGTCATCCACGCCCATTGCCACGCCAAGGCGCTGATGAACCCCGCCTTCATGCGCCGGCTCGCCGAGCGGCTGCCGGAACGCAACGTCACCCTGCTGGACACCGGCTGCTGCGGCATGGCGGGCGCCTTCGGCGCCCTGGCATCCAAATACGAACTCTCGCTCAAAGTCGCCGAGCCCCTCGCCCAAAAGGTTCGGGGACAGCCTTTCGGCACGGTAATCGTCGCCTCCGGCACCAGTTGCCGCCATCAAATCGAGCACTTGGCGCCCGTGCGGGCGCGGCACATGGCGGAAGTGCTCGCGGATGCGCTGGCGTGACGCTTAACTCGGGTTAAAATGAGTTGGAGAGGTTAAATGAGGCATGCGCACCGGCGCTCGTCCACTCATTTAACCCAGTGAACCCATTTAACCCATCTAACGCTGCAGCCCAAAAAACCTCTCCGCCGTCGCACAAGTGGCGGCGCTCAACTCTTCCAGCGAACAACCTTTCACCTGCGCGGCGACTTCCGAAATCTCCTTCACATAGGCCGGCTCGCAGCGTTTGCCCCGGTAAGGCATCGGGGCGAGAAACGGGCAGTCCGTTTCCAACATGAACTGGTCCAGGGGCGTCGCGGCCAGCGCGTCACGAATGTTCTGCCCGTTCTTGAACGTCAAAATGCCGGTGAAGCTCACCAGCGACCCCAGCGCGACGATCCGTCTCATGGCCGCCGCGTCATTGGCGAAGCAATGGAACACCCCGCGCACCCGGTTCGCGAACGGCTGCAACGCCGCCAGTGTATCCTCCAGCGAGTCGCGCTGATGGATCACGCAGTTCAGTCCCAGTTCAGCGGCCACCTCCAGATGCTGCCGAAACAACCCGGCCTGTTTCATCTTGTACGGCTCATCATCGGCGGCAGTGAATCCGGGTTTCCGGCTGGGCAAGCGATGATAATCCAATCCCGTCTCCCCGAGCGCGACGACCTTGGGGTGCCGCGCCAATTCATGCAACGCCGGCCGCAGATTCTCCGGCGCCTCGGTGGCGTGGGAGGGATGCCACCCCACCGCCGCGAACACGTTGGGGAATGCCTCCGCCAGCTTGATCGCGCGCACGCTGCTGGCGAGGTCCGTGCCGATGCTGATGATTTTGGCAATGCCCGCCGCCTCGGCCCGGGCGATCAGCTCCGGCAGTTCCTCCGCAAAATCGGGATAATCAAGATGGGCGTGGGTGTCGTAGAACATCGGCATAGCAACGCCGTCAGATTACCAGCTCGCCCTGCCTCCTTCAATGGATTAGCGGTTGAATACTGAAAATTTGGGGTTGCATTCAATCGCCGACGCCGGCAATGCTCTGGCCGGTCGGTAAATGAATAAACCTGTATAACTGCTCAAAACACTATGGCTGAAAATTGTTTCCACCCCAGTATCGAAGGCGCTCAACACGGCGCCAAGAGTTTAGCGCAATTCCTGGACTACGCCAAAAAGTCCGGCGCATCCGGCGCGCAACCCTCCAACTTCATGCTCCAGGCCGAGAAAGGCTTCAAATCCGCCAGGGAGATCAAGGATACCTTCGCCAAAGCCAAGCTCAGTCTCGACGGCATTTCCGCCCACTGCCCCTTCTGGGTCCACACCACCGCCTGGACCGGCAGCCCAACCATCCGGCCCTTCATCCCCGGCGACGTCGCGAAGAAGTCCGCCGATGACGTCGAGAAATGGGCCGAGGATTACATCCTTCGCTTGCTCGATCTCTGCGCTGAACTCGGCGTAAAAATCGTTCCCATGTTCTGGGGCGTGGCCTTTGGCTGGGAACTCGCCACGGGTTATCCGTGGGGATTCTGGAAGGGCGGCGACTACGACTTTCTCAAAGAAGGACAAGACCGCTTTGTCAAGAAGACCGCCAAGATACGCAAGCACGCCAGATCGCTCGGCATCTTCCTCGGGCATGAAATCCATCCCGGCACGGCGGCCATGTGCGCCGACGACTTCAACATGCTGGTCGAGATTTGCGGCGGGGACAAATGCCTCGCGGTGAACGCCGACCCCTCGCACTGCTGGGAAGGCGAAAGCTGGGAAACGCGCTTCCTCAAAGTCGCCCCCCGCATCTACGCCTGCCACGTGAAGAACTTCGTCATCCGCCCGGGCCAACCGCTGCGCAAGATGGAGGCCGGCTGGCAGAAACGCGCGATGCAGTTTGTGGACATTCCCTCAGGCGACCTGAACATGACCCGTTACGTCGAACTGCTCATCCACACCGGGTACCCGCAACGCTATTGCCAGGCCATGGGCGCCAAGACCGCACCGCTGGTCGTCGAGGCTGAGAGCGCTTATCGCGATTTGGACGCCACCAGCGCCAACGGCATCCAGTACGTCCGCGACTGCCTCTGTTTCCCGCTCGCTGCCGGCTCGTTCGAAGACGGCATGGGCGCTTAACCCTGTCAGCTCGGTAATACGGGATATCCGCCTTCACCCTCTTCCCAGCGATTGGTGGGGAGGGGGAAGTCACTGTTGTCTAAATGGTTCCAATTGGGTCAAGAAGCCTTTCCAAATTCGTCGTCAGGGCTGCTCATCTCTGTTTACAATCCGGGGCATTACTCCCGCCGACGATCCTGGCTGCCCGCCCGCCATCACGCGCATCTCGACACTGCCCCCGGACCGCGAGCCGTCCCCGGCTCGCAGCGCGTTAGAGCGTGCGGGGAGCGTGCCAGAGGTTTGATTGTCGTTTCGCGGTCGTGGCCGCTGCGAGCCGGGGACGGCTCGCGGTCCGTCACCGTTGGGCATTCTCACTCCTTGGGGGCAGTGTCAGGATGCGCCTCCCGCCATCACGCGGCGTGAGTCAGCTTCTGAATCCAAAAGGGCCTATGTAAAGTCGGATTTGAACCTCTTTACTCGGCGGGCAACTTGGTGAATCTTCACGGTATGCGATCCCTCACCGGGCTGTTGTCGAATCTGGCCGCAGTGTTCGCCGCCGGAACGCTCTGGGCCGGCGGCAGCGGTCTAAACGTCATCGTGGTCGTCAACCAGAGCAGCACCAACTCCGTCCAGCTCGGCAATGACTACTGTGAGCAGCGGGGCGTCCCGCCTCAGAATGTTTTGCGCATGACCGGCTGGACGACCTTCACGAATCTGTGGAGCCAGACCGACTTCGAGACCTATCTCGGCAACCCGCTGCTGGCCATGCTCGCCAGCCGCGGGTTGACCAACCAGGCTGAGTATGTGCTCCTGTCCATGGACATCCCCTACACCGTGGAGGACAACAACGGCAGCTACAACAGCACCACCTCAGCCCTCTTCTACGGTTTCAAGACCAACACCGCGCCGCCGCTGCCCCCGGAATGTTTGCCCGTCACTTGTTCGCTGCCCGACGCCTCCTCCAACAGCTACGCCTTCAGCGAACTCCCATTCTCGGAGGCACAGCCCAACACGGCTGCCACCAACTCGTTTCTGGCGATGATGCTCACCGACAGCAACCTCGCCGGCGCGGAACTTATCCTGACCCGGGGCGTGGCCAGCGACAGCACCTTCCCCACCCAGACCGTCTATCTCGCCAAGACCAGCGACGCGGCCCGGAATGTCCGGTTTGTCGAGTTCGATAACGCCATCTTCGAGGGCCGTGTCCGGGGCGACAATTCGCTCGTCTCGACTAACACGGATTCCACGTCCTCGACCAATCTCCTCGGCCTGCTGACGGGCCTGGCGAGCTTGTCTCTGCCGGTTAACGCCTTCGTCCCGGGCGCGATGGGCGACAGCCTGACTTCCTACGCCGGCCTCATTCTCGCAGATAGCTACGGACAGACCACCCTGCTGGCCTTTCTCGAGGCGGGCGCGGCCGGCAGCTACGGGACCATTACGGAGCCTTGCAACTACATCCAGAAATTCCCCAACTCTCTCGATTACTTCTACCAGAACCGCGGCTTCTGCCTTGCCGAAGCCTACTATCAGAGCCTTCAAAACCCCTACCAGGGCCTCGTGGCAGGCGAACCACTCTCGGCGCCTTTTGCCCGCCCGGGCAGTGCCGACTGGAGTTCGCTGACCAACGGCACCGTCCTGAGCGGCCAGGCCAGGCTCAACCTGACATTCTCCGCGGCGGCTACGAACCTGCCGCTGGGCCAAGTGGACCTTTTTGTCGATGGCACTTTCACCCAGACCGTGACCAACCTTCCGCCGTCCGCGGGGAATGTCCTGTCGGTTACGCTTAACGGCTTCACGATTGACTACACCGTGCCCACCAACGCCACCGTTGCGTCCGTCACCACCTGCCTCGCCGCCGCCTTGAACGCCCGGATCGAGTCCACCCAAGTGCAGGCTTACCCTGTGGGCGACCGCCTTGAACTGCAGTCGCTCGATGTGCCGGTTCCCGGCAGCAACGTGACCCTGAGCGCCAGCACCGCCGTCGGCGGCGCGGCGCAGTTGACCACACTGCTGACGCCCGCCCGGCCCACGTTCCTCGACACTATTGCCACCGGCTACCTGGGCATCCTCGCCAGCAACACGCCGATTGTGGGCGATTGGCTCCAACTCGACTTCACCAAGACGAACGGCACGTACATAACCGTCAGCGTAACTAACAGCGCCTCTGGGACCAACATTGCCACGCTCGTCCAGAACCTGCTGAACCTGGTCAACGCGAACACGGACTTGCAGTCCGCCGACGGCGTGCTGGCTTCGGATTTTGCCAACGATACCTATTGTGGCATTGTGGCCGCGCAGTTCACCCTTTACGCCCGCTCGCCCGGCTGGCCTGAGTCCCAAATCCTGGTCACGTTCACCTCCTCGACTAATCTTCTGGCCCTGCCGTCCGGGCCTAGCCTGTTGCAGGACAACCTCACCGACCTGCGGCCACGCAATCATCTTTACGTCAGCTCGGGGGCGGTCTCGCTGCCGGTCAGCTTCGTGCTCGATACCACCCGCCTCCCCGACGGTTTCCATCAGTTGACCGCCGTCGCCTGCGAGGGCACCAGCGTCCGCACCCAAACCCCCGCGTCGCGAAATGTGCGGATTCAGAACACCAGCCTGACGGCCACCTTCACGCCTTTGCTCGTCGGGACGAATGCCACGCTCGATATGCCGCTCCAGTTTTCTGTCAACGCCAGCGCCACGAACATTTCGAGCATCGAATTGTTCAGCACGGGCGGCTCCGTCGGGGTGGTGTCTAACCAGCCGTCCGCCGTCTTGACGGTTCCCTCAGCCACTTTGGGCCTGGGCTTGCATCCGTTTTACGCCCTGGTGACCGACACCGCTGGAAATCAATACCAGACAGAGACGGATTGGATTCGTCTCATCCCGTCTTTCACGCTCTGTCTCTCCGGCGCGCCGCTCCAGCTCTCCTGGGCGGCGGCTCCCGGGCAGCGTTATAGTGTCCTCTCGACGACGAACCTCGCCAGCGCGTTTCAGACCTTGACCTCGCTCGTCGCGTCCAATACCGTCGTCCAGTGGCCAATTCCCGCCCCGGCCAGGGCCGCGAGTTTCTACCGCGTGAGTTTGAGTCCGTGACTCGGGGCAGTTCGATGATGGGCTGCGTCTCTTGTAAACGCAGTGACCCCCACGATTGAATGAATTCCGGCTCAGGCTGTCTAATTAGCGCGAATTGAGGAAGTTTTGGTTGTGGGTTTCTCGAGGGCGGTCTTGCGGTAGGCCGCCCTTCTTTTGTAAAGGAAAGGAATATGATTACAGAAAAGAAACGAATGGTTGAGAAGGACCCGAAGCTTAAGCCGGATGATCTAATTGTGATTGGGGGTGGCGGAGGATTCATCGGCGGGGCGCTGGCCCGGTATTTTACCAAAAAGGGGTTCAGGCGGATTCGGGCGGCGGACAAGAAACCGCTGCCCGAATGGTATCAGCGGGTGCCGGGGGTGGAGTGCCTGAACCTGGACCTAAGCGTGCCCGACAACTGCCAACGGCTGTGTGCGGGCGCGCTGGAGGTTTACAACCTCGCGGCAGACATGGGAGGCATGGGCTTTATCGAGCGGTTTCGCGTGCAATGCCTGCGCAGCGTGCTCATCAATACGCACATGATTGAGGCGGCTTACCGCGCGGGGGCGCGGCGCTATTTCTTTTCCTCCTCGGCCTGCGCTTACAACACCGATCTCCAGCAAGACCCGAATGTGCGGGCGCTAAAGGAGTCCGATGCGTACCCGGCGATGGCGGAGCGCGGCTACGGCTGGGAGAAGCTGATCTCGGAGATGTTTTGCCAGGAGTATTGGGTCGAGCGGGGGCTTAAGACAGCCATCGCGCGGTTTCACAACGTCTATGGTCCCTGGGGCACTTGGGATGGCGGGCGCGAAAAGGCGCCGGCGGCCATTTGCCGCAAAGTCATTGCCGCCATTGATACCGGCCAACATACCATCAACATTTGGGGCGACGGCACCCCGACCCGCAGCTTCATGTATATTGATGACTGTGTGAAAGGCATTGACATGATCATGCACTGCGATGATCTGATCGCCACGCCTATCAACCTCGGCACGAGCGAATTGGTCACCGTGAACGAGTTGGTCTCCAAGGTGGAGCGCATCGCCGGGGTGAAGCTGAAGCGGGAGTATGACCTGACGGCGCCGCGGGGTGTGGCGGGCCGCAACAGCGACAACACGTTCATCAAGAAGATGCTCAAGTGGGAGCCGAACACGTCGCTGGATACGGGGCTGCGCGCCACGTATGAGTGGATTCAGCAGCAGTATGCGGCGCGGAAGGCGGGCAAGCGGGTGGTGGATTAGGCCCGCGTGCGCGGGAAATCCGAAAACCGAGACCCGAAATCCGAAGGCTGAAGGGGAGTGACGATTTACGATTTGCGATTTACGATTTACGATTTCGGCTCAAATCCCTGCTTGACAACGCTGCCGCAGTGTGTATCTTAAGCCCCGGCACTTGGGGAAGCACGCCGTTCAGCGGCTGGACCGCACCGAGTGGGACGGCGAGCGTTCCCGCGAGCCGTGGATGTCTGGCTTGGGGGGCAGGCCAAATGCCTGGAACATGCCTGGGACAAGCCTGAAACAGGCCTGAAACAAGCCAGGAACATGCCTGGAACAAGCCTGAAACATGGGTGGAACAAGCCTGGAACATGCCTCAAACGTGCCTGAAACGGGCGGGGGGCTACGGTATTACAACGGTGCTG
>Ga0181518_10002783_pt1 | contig 16605 bp, 14 predicted proteins | sample PEATcosm2014_Bin_28_FD_119751 | JGI IMG/M metagenome (GOLD analysis project Ga0181518, IMG submission 119751) | Peatland microbial communities from MTU Mesocosm Facility, Houghton, MI, USA - PEATcosm2014_Bin01_60_metaG | ecosystem: Environmental > Terrestrial > Soil > Wetlands > Peat | place... | reverse complement strand
GTGCTGGGCCGTGCCCCGCTCACGCTGTCGCTGACCCCGGTCCTGTGCGACCAGCTGGGGCAGCCCGACGCGATCGCCCGTTGCCTGGCGTTCCTCGATCAGCTGCGCCCGGAGTCCCACCGGCTCGACGGGGCCGAGCTGGACGCCGCCGGGCAACACGAGCTGAGCGCCGAGCTGGCACGCTCCGCGGCCGACTATGGGGCCGCCGCGCGCGCCCTCGAGCTAGTCCGATCCTCGGGGGGGTTGCTGGCCGCGCTCGGTGCCCATGCCGCATGGACCTCGACCGCCACGCACGCTGTGCTTCCGCTGCTGGCCACCGACTCGGGTGTCGAGCTGCAGGTCCAGACCGGGATCGCCTCGCACCGCCGGCGCTTCGGGGCCTGGCACGGGGGCTTCTGGCTGCCCGAGTGCGGCTACGCCCCGTGGCTCGATCCGCTGCTGGAGGAGGCGGGCGTCCGCTGCACCTGCGTCGAGCTGACGGGCTTGTTCGGCCTCGGCGACGAGCGCCACCTGCGTCCGCTGATCACCGACGAGGGACCGGTGCTGTGGCCGATCGACCGCGAGATCATCGCGCTGGCCTGGGACGCGGCAGGCTATCCGAGCGGTGCGGCCTACCGCGACCACTATCACCACACGACCCTTCAGCACCGGGTGTGGCGCAATGACGGCGCCCCCTATGACCGCGCCGCCGCCGCCCGGCAGGCGCGCGCGGATGCGCGGGACTTCGTCTCCAGGGTGATCGAGCGCGTGCGCGACGGCGGCGTGTGCGTGTTCGCGGTCGACACCGAGCTGCTCGGTCACTGGTGGTTTGAGGGGGTGCAGTGGCTGCGCGCGGTGCTCGACGAGTCGGCCCGCCAGGGGCTGGCGCTGACGACGCTCGACGATGCCCTCGATCGCCACGATCCCGTGCCGGCGCCTGACGATCTGCCGGTGAGCAGCTGGGGCGAGGGCGGCGACCTGCGCACATGGAGCGGTGCCCCCGTCGCCGACATGGCGTGGGAGGCGCGGACGGCCGAGCTGGCGCTGGCGGCGGCGCCGAGGCCGACCCCCGAGCGGGCTCTGCGCGAGCTGCTCGCACTCCAGAGCAGCGACTGGGCGTTCCTGGAGTACAGGCGCTGGAGCGGCGACTACGCCCGCCGGCGGGCCCGGGGGCACCGCGAGGCGATGGCCGGCGCGATGGCCGGCGCGATCACCCCCTGCCTCCGCGGGTTGGCGCCCGAGCTGGTCGGCTGGACGTAGGCCCGCGGCTGCCGGCACACTCGCGTCAGCTCGCCCCGGTCACCCCGGCTCAGCCCCAGCGAAACGTGCGCGGCGCCTCTCGCATCCGGATCAGTCGCGCCGGGATCCCGCCGACGACCGCGTTGGCGGGCACGTCGCAGGTGACGACCGCGCTGGTGCCGATCGCGGAGTTGTCGCCGACGGTGACACCGCGCAGAACGCAGGCCCCGTAGCCGATCCACACGTTGTGTCCGATGTGCACGTCTCGTTTGTAGATGCCCTGCTCGCGGATCGGACGCTCCACCTCGACCATCCCGTGGTCGAAGTCGATCATCATCACCCGGTCGGCGATGATGCATTCGCGGCCGATCGAGATGTGCTGAAAGGCCGAGATCGTGCACTCCTGCCCGAGCACGGACTTGGCGCCGATGTGCAGCTCGCCCTCGTGGACCCTCACCTTGGAGCCGTGACCGATCCAGGACCAGCGCCCGAGGTGGATGCGGGCATCGCGACCGATCTCGAACTTGACCCCGGGGCAGACGAAGCACAGGCCATCGGTGACCAGCCGCCCCCGCCAGCGCAGCTTGAGCCACATCCAGCGGATCACGAGCACGAGGTAACCCCGCGAGATCATGTGGTGCGCACGGGCGAAGCGAAGGAACGCCAGCGGCCCCCCGCGCAGTGGGGGAGGGGCGCCGCGCACGACGGTGGGGCGCGGCACGACGGGCGATAGCCTGGCCGAGACCGTCGGCGGTGGGGCCGGCGACTGCGCCGGTGGCGGTGCTGCGAGGGCCGGCGACTGCGCCGGTGGCGGTGCTGCGAGGGCCGGTGACTGCGCCGGTGGCGGTGCTGCGAGGGCCGGTGACTGCGCCGGTGGCGGTGCTGCGAGGGCCGGCGGCGGGGCGGCCCGGGTCGCCGCGCTGTCGAGCTCGTGCTTTCTGGCCACCTCCGGGGGTTCTTGCTTGCGCGGTGTGCGGACCGAGTGCACCGGGGGATCGTAGGACTTCCAGGCTCCCCAGCGCATCACGCGCTGCACCTGACATGATTGCTCGCCGCTCATGAGCCTGATCGTCCAGCCACAACGCAGCCGGTGAGCCAATCGACGCACGCGCTCGCCCAGCGGCTCCTGGAGGGCGACCGGCGGGCGCTGGCCCGCGCGATCACGCTCGTCGAAAGCGACGATCCGGCGGGGTGGGAGCTCGTGCGCGAGGTCTACCCGAAGACGGGCAAGGCGGCGGTCGTGGGGTTCACGGGGCCGCCCGGAGTGGGCAAGTCCACGTTGCTGGGAGCGCTGACCAAGCTGGAGCGCGAAAACGGCCGGACGGTGGCGGTGCTGTCGATCGACCCCTCATCGCCGTTCACCAAGGGGGCGCTGCTGGGCGATCGGATCCGGCTGACCGAGCACTTCCTCGATCCCGGCGTGTTCATCCGCTCGATGGCCAACCGCGGAGCCCTGGGCGGCCTCAGCGAGGCGGCGCTGCAGGCGGCCCTGTTGATGGACGCCGCCGGACGGGAGCTCGTTCTGCTGGAGACCGTCGGCGTCGGCCAGGCGGAGGTCGACATCATCGACCACGCGGACACGGTCGTCCTGGTGTTGATGCCGGGCTCCGGCGACTCGATCCAGGCGCTGAAGGCCGGCGTCATGGAGATCCCCGACGTGATCGTCGTCAACAAGGCCGACCACCCGCTCGCGGACACGATGGTCAGGGAGATCAGGGCCGTGCTGTCGCTGGGTCCGAGGGCCGACTGGCCGGTGCCGATCATCCGCACCGAGGCCGTCCGCGGCGTGGGCGTTGCCGAGCTGGTCGAAAAGCTCGCCGAGCACCGCGAGTACATCGAAGCCGAGGGCCTGCTGTCCGAGCGCCGGCGGCGCAACCTGCTCAACGAGGTGCTGGCGATCGCGAGCTTCAGGCTGCGGCGTGAGCTCGAGGAGTCGGTCAACGGCGACGCGCGGATCCGGGATCTGCTGGATCGCGTTGTGGCGCGCGAGCTGGATCCGGCGAGCGCGGCCACGATCATCCTCGAGCGCAACCACCCGTAGGGGCGGCGCGGGCTCGTCCGGCGCTCGCCCGCGCACGTATGGTCCGGGGGCAACCACTACCATGAAAAGTCCTGACCACCGACGATCGGAGGCGGAGATCGATGCCCAAGACAGTCATTCTCTCAGCGGCCCGGACACCCATCGGCAAGCTCGGAGGAGGGCTGGCGTCGGTCGATGCCACCGAGCTGGGCGGGACCGCGATCGCGGCCGCCCTGGAGCGCGCCGAGGTAGCGCCCGAGGACGTCCAGCACGTCGTCATGGGGCAGGTCATCCAGGCCGGCCAGGGGCAGATCCCGTCTCGCCAGGCCCAGATCAAGGGCGGCATCCCCCGCGAGGTGCCGTCCGAGACCGTCAACAAGGTCTGCGCGTCGGGCATCCGGGCGGTGGGGATCATCGACGCCGCGATCCGCGCCGGTGACCTGGAGGTCGCGGTCGGCGGCGGGATGGAATCGATGTCGAACGCCCCCTACCTGCTCGAGCAGGTGCGGTTCGGGATGCGGATGGGGGATGGCAAGGCGATCGACGCGATGATCAGGGACGGCCTCACCAACCCCTTCTCGGGTAAGCACATGGCCCAGGAGGCGGGCGAGGTCGCCGCGGAGCTGGAGATGACGCGCGCGGACATGGACCGCTGGGCGCTGCGCTCCCACCAACGCGCCGTCGAGGCGACCGACGCGGGCCGCCTGCCCGAGGAGATCGTGCCGGTTACGGTCAAGGGCCGCAAAGGCGACACGGTGGTCGAGATCGACGAGGCGCCCCGGCGCGAGACGAGCCTGGAGTCGCTGTCCAAGCTGGCGCCGATCTTCAGCAAGGGCGGCACGCACACCGCCGGCAACTCCCCGGGGGTCAACGACGGCGGCGGCGCGCTGGTCCTGGCCAGCCAGGAATGGGCGCGGCGCAGCGGCAAGCGAGTGCTGGCGACGATCGTCGCGCAGGCCCAGGTCGCCGACGACTTCGCGTATCTGGCGCGCACGCCGGCCAAGGCCGCGGCATTGGCGATCAAGAAGGCCGGGCTGTCGGCGCAGGACATCGACTTGTGGGAGATCAACGAGGCGTTCGCGTCGGTGACGCTGAACTCGATCCGGATGCTCGACATCGATCAGGACAGGGTCAACGTCAACGGCGGCGCCGTGGCGCTCGGCCATCCGATCGGTGCCTCCGGGGCGCGGATCCTGGGGACGCTCGTCTACGAGCTGCGCCGGCGCGGCGGCGGACTGGGCTGCGCCGCGATCTGCTCGGGCGGAGGCCAGGGCGACGCCGTGATCGTCGAGGTCAATGGCGGCTGACATCGTCGCCCCGGTCGGGGCGCATGACGGCTGACGGGCGCGGATCCGCGGCCTACGCGGCCGCGTTCTTCGATCTCGACAAGACGCTCATGCAGGGCTCCTCGGCGTTCCAGTTCGGACGGGCCGCATACCGGGCGGGGCTGATGGGGCGCCGCCAGCTGCTCGCCGACGCGGTCGCCAACATCCGGTTCCGCCTGCGCGGCGCCACCGAAGAGGACACGTTGGCGCTGCGTGACCGGATCGCGGCCTCGCTGGAGGGAGCGCGGGTCGTCGACCTGGAGCGGCTCGGCACCGACGTACTCGCCGGGATCCTCCCGCGGATCTATCCGCAGATGCTGGCGCTGGCCCACGAGCACCAGGACGCCGGGCGGCGGGCCTACATCGTCACAGCCGCCTCACGGGAGCTGGCCGACATCCTCGCGCGGGTGATGGCGCTCGACGGCGGGATCGGGTCGGAGATCTCAGCGGTCGTCGACGGCGTCTACACCGGGCGCCCGACCGGCTTGTTCGTCTATCGCAGCGGCAAGGCGCGCGCGATCCGTGAGCTGGCGGCGCGCGAGGGGATCGACCTTGCCGCCTCCTACGCCTACTCGGACTCGGAATCGGACCTGCCGATGCTCGAGGCGGTCGGACACCCGGTGGCGGTCAATCCCGACGAGGTGCTCGCGCGGATCGCCCGCGAGCAAGGCTGGGACGTGTTGCGCCTAGATCGGCTCGGGCGCAGGCTGAAGACCGCCGGCGCGCTCGCCGCCGCGGCGGGCGCGGGTGCGGCCGGAACGGTCGTTGTGGCCAAGCGCACGCGGCGTCCGAGCGCTAGACTGCGCGCGCCGGGCGGCCGGTCCTAGCGAGGAGCGAAGCATCAATGTCCGTATCCGACAAGAAGATCCGCGTCGTGGTAGCCAAGCCCGGCCTGGACGGGCATGACCGCGGCGCGAAGATCATCGCTCGGGCGCTGCGTGACGCCGGCATGGAGGTCATCTACACCGGGCTGCACCAGACCCCGGAGCAGATCGTCGAGACGGTCATCCAGGAGGACGCGGACGCCGTCGGGCTGTCGATCCTCTCCGGGGCGCACATGACACTCGTCCCCCGGGTGATGGAGCTGCTGGCCCAACAGGGTGTGGACGACGTCGTCGTCACCGTCGGCGGCACGATCCCCTCCGACGACATCGAGCAGCTCAAGGCGCTCGGCGTCGCCGAGGTCTTCACGCCGGGCGCCTCCGCGCAGGCAGCGATCGACTTCATCCGCGGCGCCGTCCGAGCCTGATCCGGAGCGGTGGGCGGCGGCCGGCACTCCGCCCGGGCGCGCCGTCACCAGGTCGGGCCGATACGGTCGACGATCGCGTGGTTTGCCCGCAGCTGGCCGAGTGGTTTGCCCGCCGGTGCCCGGCGGCTGGGTTCGAAAGCATGTAAACGACACCGATTGACTCGTCAGTCAAGCGGGTAAGATTTGTACCCTAACAGCGCGTTCGCGAGCACGGCGGGGGGTCGGATTCCCGCTCAGGAGAGTCGATAGGAGGCCACACTTGAAGATTTGCGTCCTGGTCAAAGAAGTTCCGGACGCTGCCGTCGAGAAGCGAATCGACCCGTCGACGGGGCGAATGGATCGGTCCGGTGAGCGGAACCTCAATCCCTATGACACGCATGCCATCGAGGCCGCGATGCAATTGCGCGAGGGCGGGGCGATCGAGGTCGACGAGATCGTCGCCGTGACGATGGGACCCAGCAGCGCCACCCGCGCGCTGCAGAAGGCGGTATCGCTCGGAGCCGATCGCTCCATCCACCTCACCGACGACGGGCTGGCGGGCTCGGACGTCGCGGCCACCGGCTACGCGCTCGCCAAGGCAATGGCGAAGGAGAGCCCAGACCTGGTGCTGCTCGGCCAGCAGTCCGACGACGGCGCGTGCTACACGATCGGCGCGGTCGTGGCCGACCATCTGAAGATGCCGTCGCTCACCCAGGTGATCAAGATGGAGGTAACCGGCCCAGCCGCCCACGCGCTCACCTGCGAGCGCCAGGCCGAGTACGGCTACGACACGGTGGAACTTCAGCTTCCCGCTGTGATCTCCGTCGGCGATGCCATCAACGAGCCCCGTTACCCCTCGCTGAAGGCGATCATGGGAGCCAAGAAGAAGCCGCTGGAGACGGTCGCCGCCGGGGACGTCGGCATCGACCTGTCGCTCGTCGGCGGGGACGGCTCGCGCGTCCTATGCGGCGATTTCCGCGATCCGCCGGCGAGGGCGGCCGGCCAGATCATCGAGGACGAGGACACCGACGAGACGGTCTCCCAGATCGTCGCCTGGCTCGACGAAAGGAAGCTGATCTAGACATGGCTGATGTTCTGACCTACGTCCTGCACTACGAGGGGGCGCTCAACAAGAACTCGCTGGGCGCCGTGTCCGAGGGTGCCGCGCGCGCCGCCGAGATCGGCGGGGAGTGCCATGCGGTGGTCGTCGGCGGCGAGGATCTGACCGACGCGCTGTGCCAGACGCTCGGCGATTACGGCGCCACGAAGGTGTTTCGCGCCGAGGGCCCCGAGGGCCTCGCTCAGCCCGTCGTCGACGTGATGGCCAAGGTGATCGACGACCACGGGCAGTCCTATGCGCTGTTCGGAGGCGGCCTGCTCGGCTTCGAGATCGGCGCCGGCCTGGCGGCGCGCAAGCAGGCCGGCGTGACGATGGAGGTCACCGCGGTCAAGGCCCAGGACGGCAAGCTCGTCGCCGAGCGCCCGATCCTGGGCGACTCCAGGATCTCGGTCTCGCACTACCGCGGGGACCTGGGGATCATCATCGGGCGGATCAACGCGTTCGAGATCAAGGCCGGCCAGGGCCGCTCGGCCGAGATCGTCGACGTCGACGTGCAGTACTCGCCGTGGTCCACCCAGGCCACGATGGTCAAGCGCGGCGAGCAGCGCGGCGCTGACGTCGACATCGAAGGCGCGGACATCCTCGTCGCCGGCGGCCGCGGCCTCGGCAAGGCCGAGGGGTTTGAGCTCGCCGAGGCGCTCGCCAAGGCGTTCGGCGGCAACAGCGCCGTGGCCGCCACCCGCGCCGTGGTCGACGCCGGCTGGTATCCGTACGCCGCCCAGATCGGTCAGACCGGCAAGACGGTGTCGCCCAAGCTGTATCTCGCCGCGGGGATCTCGGGCGCGATCCAGCACAAAGTCGGCATGCAGTCGTCGGAGCACATCGTCGCCATCAACAAGGACGCCAACGCGCCCATCTTCGAGTTCTCCGACCTCGGGATCGTCGGCGATCTGAACAAGATCATCCCCAAGCTCACTGCGGCGATCAAAGCCAAGAAGGGGAGCTGATCCATGGCTGGGAGCAACGGTAAGGCACCATACGCCCCGAGCGACTTTCCGCCGCCGGTCGATTCGGTGCGGGAGTTCATCAAGCGCGACCTGGACGCCGAGGACGAGCGAATCGACGTCGGCGTGGCGATCGTCGGCGGCGGCACCGCCGGACTGTCGTGCGCCAACCGGCTGCTCCAACTGCTGGGCGAGGACGAGGCTCTGATGGAGAAGCTCGGCGAGGTCCCGGTGGCGGTCGTCGAGAAGGCCAAGACCTGCGGCGGACACAACCTCTCGGGCGCGGTCATGCGCCCGAAGCCGCTGCTGGAGCTGTTCCCGGAGATGACGCGCGAGGAGTGGCGCAAGGAGCGCTTCGCCTTCGGCGAGGTCACCAAGGAAGCGGTCTACATGCTCCCCAGCGCCAAGACGAAGCTGCGGATCCCGCCGCCGCCACCGTTCAAGAACCACGGCAACGAGGTGATCTCGGTGGCGGCGCTCGCCCGCTTCCAGGCGGCCAAGGCCGAGGAGGACGGCGCCTACATCCTCACCGAGACCTCAGCCTCGCAGCTGATCGTCGTCGGCGGGAAGGTCGTCGGCGTGCGCTCGGGCGACAAGGGGCGCGGCAAGGAGGGCGAGGAGCTGCGCAACTTCGAGCCCGGCACCGACATGACGGCGAAGGTGACGGTGCTCGCCGAGGGCTGCTGGGGCCACCTCACGGGCGCCGCGATCAAGGCGTTCAAGCTCGCCGACGGGCGCGAGCCGCAGGTGTGGGAGCTCGGGGTCAAGGAGGTCTGGAAGGTTCCCAAGCCGCTGGACCGGCTGATCCACACGATCGGCCCCTGGCCGCTGAAGCTGTCGGCCAAGTACGGCCAGATCGGCGGCACCTGGATCTACCCGATGAAGGACGAGAAGACCGGCGACGACCTCGTTTCGATCGGCTTCGTCGTCGACCTCGAGTACGCCGACGCCACGACGTCGGCCCACGACCTGCTCCAGCAGTTCAAGCTCCACCCGCTCGTCAAGGGGATCCTGGAGGGCGGCGAGCGCGTCGCATGGGGAGCCAAGGCGCTGCCGGCCGGCGGCTACTGGTCGATGCCCAAGCTGTCGATGCCGGGGGCGGTGCTCGTCGGCGACGCCGGCGGCCTCGTCGACACCGTCTCGCTCAAGGGCGTCCATCACTGCATCCAGTCGGGCAAGCTCGCGGCGGAGGCGATCTACCGGTCGCTGAAGTCGGGCGACTCCCTGGAGTCCTACGAGCAGGCGATCGAGGACTCCTCGACCGGCCAGGAGCTCTACCAGGTGCGCAACACCCGCCAGCCGTTCCAGAAGGGCTTCATCAAGGGCGGCCCGATGGTCAACCTGGCGATCGCCTCCAAGGGGAGGTTCCCGCGGGGACGCCTGGAATGGCATCGCAACGACCAGAAGCCGCTGTTCCTCGGTGACACGAGCGAGCAGTACCCCAAGCCGGACGGCAAGTACACGTTCGACAAGCTCTCGAGCGTGTTCATCAGCGGCAACGCGACCCGCGACGACGCCCCCAACCACATCCGCCTCCACAAGCGCGTCCCGCGAGAGATCGCAGAGGGCTGGCGCTGGATGTGCCCCGCCGGGGTGTACGAGATCCCCGAGGACGCGCCCGAGCGCGGTCCCGTCGACGTGATCGTCAACTACACCAACTGCGTGCAGTGCGGAGCGATCACCGCCAAGGGCGGACGGCTGACGCCGCCCGAAGGCGGCGACGGCCCGCTCTACACGATCACCTGACGCGGCCGGCGCGGCTGAAACTTCTGGCGTCCTCGGCGGTTAACGTCGCATATGAGGTGCCAGAGGACTGCCGCGCTCGCGGCCGTGGTGACGATCGGCCTTTCGGGGCCGGCCGTCGCGGCGTCTGGGGCGAGTCACGCGGACGCATCGACCCCCGCCGCCTCAGCGGCGCCGCGGGCTCAGCTGACGCAGTTCGATTGCGAGCGGGCGGTCAACCCGGCGAGCCGCGCGGTCTCGGTGCAGTCGGTCATGCGGCCGCTCGCCGGTACGCAGAGCATGTCCGTTCGCTTCGACCTGCTGGAGCGCCTGCCCGGATCGGCGACCACGCAGAGCGTCGTACGGGCCGGCGATCTGGGCGTCTGGCTGACGCCCAGCAACCCCACGCTCGGACAGCTTCCGGGTGACATCTGGGGTCTGACCAAGACCGTCTATGACCTCGGTGCCCCCGCTCGCTACCGATTTCGCGTCACCTTTCGGTGGACCGGCGCTCAGGGTCGCGCGGTCGGGACCGAGATCGAGCTGAGCCCCACCTGCCAGCAGCTGGAGCTGCGGCCCGATCTGGTCGTCGAGTCGATCACGATCAGCAAAGACCCGCAGCGGCCCGGCGTAGATCTCTACGCGGCGCTGATCGCCGATCGCGGCGCAACCGGCGCCGGGCCGTTCGAGGTGCTGTTCACGCCGGGTGACAGCTCGGCGCCCCTGACCCGCACGGTCGACTTCCTGGCGGCGCATCGCACCCGCGCGCTGACGTTCGCCGGTCCGCTGTGCAATGCGGCGAGCCCACCCACGGTGACGGTCGACGCGACCGACGAGATCAACGTCGTCAGTCGCGCCGACGCCGAGCTCACCGCTGTGTGCCCCGCCACCACCACGTCCACCGCCACGACGACGACCTCGGCGGCGACGTCGACGAGCACGATCACGACCACGACCACGACCACGACCGTCTCGGCCGACAGCGTGGCCGCCTCCCGGCTCGCCGGGCGCCGATGAGCCCCGCGCTCGCGACCGCGGCGCGCAGGCCGTGCGCCGCTAGACTGCGATTGACGATGAAGCCAGAGATCCACCCCAATTACACCGAGGCCCACGTGCGCTGCACGTGCGGGAACGAGTTCACCACTCGCTCCACGCGAGCGGAGATCCACGTTGAGATCTGCTCGGCCTGTCATCCCTTCTACACCGGTCGCCAGAAGCTCGTCGACACCGGTGGGCGCGTCGAGCGTTTCCAGCGCCGCGTCGCCAAGGGCCGGCGCGCGGCTCGCACCACATCCGCGGGCTGATCGGCGCGCGATGGACGGCGGGCGGGACGTGCCGGAGCAACCGGGCGTGCCGCCCACCGGCGCGGGCGCTGGGCCGGAGTCGCCGCTGACCGCAGGACGCGACGCGCCCCTGGGCGGGCAGGCGGTCCTGGAGGGCGTGATGATGCGCGGCGTCTCGACGTGGGCGGTCGCGGTGCGCAAGCCGGCACCCGCAGAAGCGGCGCCCTCCGGTGCGCTGGGCGAGATCGCCGTCAACGCGTTCCCGATCGCGTCGTCGTCGCGGCGGCGCTGGGTGTACCGCCTACCCGTCCTGAGAGGCGTGGCCGCGCTGATCGAGTCGCTTGGAGTCGGACTGCGCGCGCTGAGCATCTCGGCCAACGCGCAGCTGCCCGATGCCGGCATGGAGCTCTCGGGTGGCGTGTGGTTCGGGACCGTGCTGGTATCGGTGGCGTTCGCGATCGGGCTGTTCTTCGTCGTGCCGGTGGGGCTGACAAGCCTGATCAAGCACCAGCTCGGGACCCCCATTCTGTTCTGGCTCGTGGAGGGCGTACTGCGGACGACGATCTTCCTCGGCTACCTGCTGCTGCTCTCCCGGGTGCGCGATCTGCGCCGGGTGTTCGAGTACCACGGCGCCGAGCACAAGGTGATCTCCTGCTTCGAGGCCGGCGACGAGCTGACGCCGGCGCGGGCGGGGCTCTACTCCCGGTTGCATCCGCGCTGCGGCACGAGCTTCCTGCTGATCGTGATGATCATGGCGATCTTCGTGTTCGCCCCCGTCGGGCTGCCCGCGTGGTGGATCCTCGTCGCCACCCGGATCGTCGGCGTGCCGCTGATCGCGGGCCTGTCGTTCGAGGTGATCAAGTGGGCGGGGCGCAACCGCCGCCGGCGGTGGGTGCAGGTGATCATGTACCCGGGCCTGCAGCTGCAGCGCCTGACCACCCGCGAGCCCGACGGCGACCAGCTGGCCGTCTCGATCGCGGCGCTGCAGGCGGTGCTGGACGTCGAGACGCCGGGAGCGCTGTCGGCCGCGGACCTGGTCGGCGTCGAAGTGGTCGCCTGAGAGCGGGAGCGCTGTCGGCCGCGGACCTGGTCGGCGTCGAAGTGGTCGCCTGAGAGCTTGCAGCGGCTCACGACGCTCGCCGCGCGGCTGGCACGTACACAAGCCAGGTCAACAGCGCGAGCCCGGCGGCTGCGGCGAGGGGAAGGACGAGGCTGGTCTTCACCAGCAGCGCTCCCGACAGCGCCCCACCGAGCATCGCCAGGACCGCCGCGGCTCGGCGCGCCGAGCCTGCGCCGGAGCCGCCGGCGAGGCGCGAGTCGGCGGCAAGCCCCGTCAGCGTCAGCGTGAGGACGGTCGTCGTCAGGTCGGGCACCCCGATGCGCCGCACCGTCGCGTTGCGGACGCCCATCGCGAACGCCAGCAGCGCGATCACGAGATCGCCCGAGAGCCTGTCCGGGTGGACGGTGACGGCGGCGGTGACGACGACCGCGATGACGATCAGGGCCACCTCGATGACAAGCGCGCGGGCGATATCACGTGGGTGGCGGTCTCCCATGCGGTGCGCGAGCAGGCCCCCGACGCCCGCCCCCAGCAGGAACGCGCCGAGCGACACGAGCGGCGCCAGGACGGGCAGTCCGCGGCTGCCGGCGAGGCCGAAGCCGAGGAGCACGATGTTGCCCGTCATGTTCGCGGTGAAGACCCGGCCGAGCCCCAGGTAGCTCACGGCGTCGACCAGGCCCGTCGTGAACGTCAGCACCAGCAGCGCTCGCGCGAGCGGATGGCGGATGCTGCGGGCGGCGCGCCTGAGCGATTCCTGATCGGATTGGGCTTGCGGGGCCGGCGTGGACAGCTCGCTCATGGATCACCTCGATGGGGGTCGGCGGATCGGGTTCAGGCGAAGAGATCGTCGACCGACACCGCGATTCGCCGCGGCCCGGCGGCGCCGGACATCGCGGCGGCGGCGGGGTCGTCGGCGAGGTGGACGACCTCGCAGCAGGCCTGGGCGGCGGCACCGAGAAAGCGCGAGGCCTTGCCGTAGCCGTGGCCGTCGCGGCGGTCGGCACGGAAGTAGAAGCGGCGCGGCACGTACACGGTCAGCGACCGGCGAGGACGGGTGAGCGCGACGTACATCAGACGGCGCTCCTCGGCGAGTGACTCCTTCGTGCCGGCGGCCATGTCGGAGGGAAAGTTGCCGTCGTAGGCGGCGATCACGTGCACCGCCTCCCACTCGAGGCCCTTGGCCGAGTGAACCGTGGACAGCACGAGCCAGTCGTCGTCCTGATGCGGTGGGCCGGCGAGATCGGCTGAGGACGCGGGTGGATCGAGCAGCAGCTCGGCCACGAACGTACGCAGGTCACGCGCGGTGCTGGCCAGACCGCAGAGCGCGTCGAGATCCTGCACGCGGACGGCGCCGTCGGGATAGTGGGCGCGCACGACCGGCGCGAGCGCATCACGCAGGCGCTCCGCGTCCGGCCCGGCGGCGAGCGCGGCGGCGAGCGCGTCGCCCTGCCCGCGCGCCGCGGCGGGGAGCTGCTCACGTGCGGCCGCCCAGCGCTCGGGCAGCTGTGAGGCCGACAGCAGGTCACCCGCCAGGAGCCGGCCGAGCGCGCGCCGCGCTCGTGCGGGTCCGACGCCGTCCAGCAGCATCAGCAGCCGGAACCAGGACATCTCGTCCGCGATGCGGTCGGCGAGGCGCAGCAGCGCGAGGAAGTCCTTGACGTGCGCCGCTTCCAGGTAGCGGAGTCCTCCGTACTTGACGAACGGGATCCGGCGGCGCGAGAGCTCGAGCTCCAGCAGGTCGGTGTCGTGCCCGGTGCGGGCAAGAACCGCCTGATCGCGCAGCAGCATCCCCCGCTCCCGTGCGGCGAGCACCCGATCACAGACCTCCGCCGCCTCCTGGGTCTGGTCACGGCAGAACACGAGCTCGGGACGCTCACCCCCCTCCCGAGCCGCGCGCAACGTCTTCGGATGGCCCTCGTCGGCTTGCGCCCCGACCGCGTTGGCGAGATCGAGCAGCGGCTGGGAGCCTCGATAGTTGCGCTCCAGCACGACAGTCCCGGCGCCGGGGAACCGCTCTGCGAATCCGAGGATGTGTGCTGCAGAGGCCGACCGAAAACCATAGATGGCCTGGTAATCGTCGCCCACCGCGGTTACGGTCGCGCCGTGGGCGGCGAGCGCGTCAACGATTTCCACCTGGAGCTCGTTGACGTCCTGGTACTCGTCGACCAGGACATGCTCGAAGCGTTCGCCGAGGCGGGCGCCGGCGTGCGGGTCGCGCGCCAGCGCGCGCCAGTAGAGCAGCAGATCGTCGAGGTCCAGCACGCCCAGAGCGCGCTTGCGAGCCGTGTAGGCGCGAAACAGGCCGGCGAGCTCGCCGGCGTGCTCCGCGCACCAGGGGAAGGCCTCGGCGATCACCTCGCGCACGGGGCGCTGGGCGTTGATCGTGCGCGAGTAGATGTCGGCCAGCGTGTGCTTGCGCGGGAAGCGGCGCCCGGTCTCGGCGTGGCCCTGCTCCTGGCGCACGAGGTCGACGAGGTCGGCGGCGTCACCGCCGTCCAGGAGGCCGAAGTCCGCGCTCAGGCCCAGCGCAGCGGCGTCGATCCGCACGAACCGGTGAGCCGTGGCGTGGAAGGTCCCTCCGGCGACGCGGCGCGCGCCTGAGCCCGGATGCGCGCCGGTGAGCGCGGCGGCGCGTCCGATCATCTCCCGCGCCGCGCGCCGGGAGAACGTCAGCAGCAGGATGCGCTCGGGCGAGACGCCGGAGTCCACCAGCCGGGCCACCCGGGCGCAGAGCGTCGTCGTCTTGCCCGTCCCCGCCCCGGCGACGACGAGCAGGTGACCGCCGTCGTACTCAGCCGCCGCCCGCTGCTCGGGGTTGAGGTCGGCGAGCCAGGCGGGCTCCGAGGTCGTCTCGACGGGGGCGAACACAGGTTCGTCCACACCGTACCCGACGGTCCCGACAGGTCCCGGCGGTGCCGGCGAAGGGCCGGCGACGGGCCGGCGAAGGGCCGGCGAAGGGCCGGCGAAGGGCCGGCGAAGGGCCGGCGAAGGGCCGGCTCGAGCGGCCGCCGAGGCCGCCCATCTGGCCCGCCTGGCCCGCTCGCAAGGTCGGTTGGGCTCTCCTACACTCGCGTGCATGATCGACGAGCTCGTCACCCAGGTTGAGAGCCGGTTCGGTGAGCTCGAGGGCGAGCTGTCGGATCCGGCGGTGATCTCCGACCGCCACCGGTACGCGGCGACGAGGCGCGCCTACAGCGAGCTCGAGCCGGCCGCCAGGCTGGCCGGCGAGTACCGGCACGCCGCCGACGACGCGGAGGGCGCGCGCGAGCTGCTGGCCGAGGGCGAGGACCCGGAGCTGCGCTCGCTGCTCGACAGCTCCCGGGAGCGGATGCAGGAGCTCGAGGAGGAGATCCGGCTCGCGATGGTCGAGCGGGACCCCAACGACGACAAGAACGTGATCGTCGAGATCCGGGCGGGGATCGGCGGCGACGAGGCGGCGCTGTGGGCCGGCGACCTGTACCGGATGCTGACCCGCTACGCCGAGCGCCGGGGCTTCAAGGTCGAGCCGCTGTCGATCGGCGACGGCGATTACGTGTTCGCGGTCAAGGGCGACGGCGCCTACTCGGTGTTCAAGTTCGAGGGCGGCATCCACCGCGTGCAGCGCGTTCCCGAGACCGAGTCCCAAGGCCGCACGCATACGTCGACGGCCACCGTGGCGGTGCTGCCCGAAGCCGAGGAGGTGGAGGTCCAGATCGACGAGAACGACCTCCAGATCGACGTGTATCGCAGCTCGGGGCCGGGCGGGCAGTCGGTCAACACGACCGACTCGGCGGTTCGCATCACCCACAAGCCAAGTGGGATCGTCGTCTCGATGCAGGACGAGAAGTCCCAGCTCCAAAACCGGGAGCGGGCGATGCGGGTGCTGCGCGCGCGGCTCTACGAGCGCGCGCTGGCCGAGCAGCAGGCCGAGATCGGCGCCAGCCGCCTGGCCCAGGTCGGAACCGGCGAGCGCTCCGAGAAGATCCGGACCTACAACTTCGGCGAGCGCCGCGTCAAGGACCATCGCATCAACCTGCTCGTGCACAACCTCGACGGGATCCTGCTCGGCGAGCTCGATGAGATCACCGCTGCCCTGCAGGACGACGAGAAGCGCCGGCGGCTGCAAGAGCGTGCGGTTGGCTGAGGGCCCTGAGGTCAGGCTGGTCCGTCGTGGACCGGTGGGTCTGGCGCTCGCGACCGGCCGTGACCTGCTCGCCGGCGCCGGCTGCGAGACGCCGCGCCTGGACGCGGAGCTGCTGCTGGCCGAAGTGCTGGGAGTGAGCCGGGAGCGGCTCGTGATCGACTGCCATGAGATGCTGCCGGCGTCGGCGTGGGGACGGTTTGAGGAGCTCGTGGAGCGGCGGCGGGCGCGCGAGCCCGTCGCCTACATCCTCGGGCGCCGGCACTTCCGCCGGATCACTTTGGCCGTCGACAGCCGGGTTCTGATCCCGCGCCCGGAGACCGAGCTGCTCGTCGAGGTCGGGCTCGAGCTGCCAGCCGGAACGCGCGTGGTCGACGTCGGCACCGGCAGCGGCGCCGTCGCGCTGGCATTGAAGGACGAGCGGCCGGACCTGATCGTGCGCGGGACCGACGTGAGTGAGGCGGCGGTGGCGGTGGCGCGCACCAACGCCGCCGCGCTTGGGCTCGATGTCGACTTCTCGGTGGCGGATCTGCTCGACGGTCGGCCGTGCGATGCGGTGCTGGCG
>Ga0181518_10002781_pt1 | contig 16606 bp, 17 predicted proteins | sample PEATcosm2014_Bin_28_FD_119751 | JGI IMG/M metagenome (GOLD analysis project Ga0181518, IMG submission 119751) | Peatland microbial communities from MTU Mesocosm Facility, Houghton, MI, USA - PEATcosm2014_Bin01_60_metaG | ecosystem: Environmental > Terrestrial > Soil > Wetlands > Peat | place... | reverse complement strand
TGTGCTTCCGCCCTTCTCGTATTCCTGATTTTGAATGCCTCGCTTCTTTTCGCGCGAAATGCTTCCTCTCCACAATCTTCTTCCCACGCCTCAAAAACAGATTACGCTTTAATTTACGGCACGGTGTGGGGGCCTGACGATCATCCCGTGGCGGGTGTGCGCATCAAGATACGGAGGGCATCGGACAAGAAGGTGAAATGGGAGCTCATATCCAACAGCCAAGGCGAGTTCGCGCAGCGCGTTCCCGTGGGCGCTCAGGATTACATCGTTCAGGCTGACGTAAAGACGCCAAAGGGCCAGCCGAAGCCGGAGACGACTGCGCACATCGATAACAATGAGCGCACGGACGTCGGCTTACATCTAACCAAGAACATGCTCCCCTCCCGGTAATAAGGATTAAAAGGAAATCAAATGTACAGGGCATTGGGCACGTTGGTTGTCATGCTGATTGCGTTGAGTTGCAGCGCACAATTGGAGATCCCGATGGGCAACTCGCGGTCGACGGACGATAACCGGAAGACCAGCCGCGTTACCACGCGAACGCTGACCGGGACGGTGCTGGATAAGAGCGACAAACCCATACCCAACGCTGTGGTCTATCTGAAGAATACGAAGACGCTGGCGGTAAAGACATACATCGCGCAGACCGATGGGACGTATCGTTTCCCCGAGTTGTCGCCGAATGTGGACTACGCTGTCTACGCTCAGAAAGATGGGAAGAAAAGCAGCACGAAGACCCTGAGCCAATTCGACGATCGGGACAAACCAAATCTCAACCTGGAGATCGATACCAACAAGTGAATTCTTGAGGCGATTCGGGAAGCAAAAAAGCCGCCGTTGCCGGCGGCCTTTTCCTTTATGCCGATTCGCTATGATCAGTTGTTTTCGTTGCTGGCGCGCTTCCACGACATGAACTCGCCAATCGTAGAGCCTGCTCCCGACGAGGAGCTTGCAGCGGGCGCCTTGTAAGTCTCGACATCGGCGCGCGTGGCTTCCTGGCCTACGGCCCGAATGCTGAGCCCGACTTTCTTCTCGGCCGGATTCATCTTGATGATCTTGAACTCGTGCTCATTGCCAGACTCCAGCTTGATAGGAGCACCGTGCGGGTCCACCGCTTCCGAATTGTGGCACAGGCCTTCGACCCCATCGGCGATCTCGACGAAGGCTCCGAAGCTGGCCAGGCGCAGGACCTTGCCATGAATTACGTCGCCCACGTGATGCTGCCCGAAGAAGGTGTCCCACAAATCGGGTTGCAACTGCTTCACTCCCAGCGAGAGCCGGCGCTGATCCGGCTCGATCGCCAGCACGATGGCTTTCACCTTATCGCCCTTCTTCAACACCTCCGACGGATGTTTTACGCGCTTGGTCCAGCTCAAATTGCTCACGTGAACCAATCCGTCGATACCATCCTCGATCTCAATGAACGCGCCGAACTCGGTCAGGTTGCGGACCTTGCCTTCGACGACAGCCCCGATCGGAAACTTCTCATGCAGGGTCTCCCAGGGATTGGCCGCCAGTTGCTTCAGACCCAGGCTAATGCGCCGCTCGCCCGGGTTCACGTTGAGCACAACCGCCTCCACCTGGTCGCCGATGTTGACCAGCTTCGACGGATGCTTCATGCGTTTCGACCACGTCATCTCACTGACATGCACCAGGCCTTCAATTCCCTGTTCCAGTTCGATAAACGCGCCGTAGTCGGTCACGCTAATGACTCGCCCGCGAACATGGGCGCCGATGGGATAACGCTCCGACGCGTCAAGCCAGGGATCGGGAGTGAGTTGCTTGAATCCCAGAGACACGCGCTGCTTCTCACGATCGAACTTCAGCACCTTCACCTGGATTTGATCGCCCACCTGTACCAAATCACGAGGATGGGTCAGGCGTCCCCAAGACATATCGGTGATGTGCAGCAGGCCATCGATACCGCCCAGGTCGACAAACGCGCCGTAGTCAGTCAAGTTCTTCACTGCGCCGGTGAGGATGGCGTCTTCCTCCAGATGTTCCAGGGTCTTTGTCCGCTTCGCGGCCTGCTCCTCTTCCAGTAGTTGCTTACGCGAAGCCACAATATTGCCGCGCTTCTTGTTCAGCTTGATGATGCGGACCTCGATCTCCTGACCTTTCAAGGCTTCGAGGTTGCGGACCGGCCGCACATCGACCTGCGAACCAGGAAGAAACGCACGAGCGCCGAGAATGTCGACGGTCACGCCTCCCTTGATGCGATCGATAACGCGCGCTTTGACCGGGGCCTTCTCGTTGAAGGCTTTTTCGATCTCGTCCCAGGAGCGCAAACGCTGCGCCTTCTGGTGCGACAGGTGAATGTAGCCTTCTTCGGTGCTGCCCGGCTCACGCATCACGGCGATTTCGTCACCGCGCTGCACCGTCACGTTGCCATCGTGGTCCTGCAATTCCGCGACCGGAATTACACCCTCAGATTTGTAGCCTATGTCCACCACCACATACTGCGGTGTGACCTTCAGCACCGTGCCGGTGACGATTTGCTCTTCGTTCAGCGCGGCTTCGGTCTGGGCTTGTTCCTGCTCAAATGTCTCTAAAGCGGCGGCGAAATCTTCCATGCCGGGTTCCTTTTCAGAGCGCGGCGTGGTGGCTACGGTGGTCTCAACCAGGTGAGGAGCGGAATCGGAAACGGACTCGGGTTGATGCTGGACAGTCGGGTCCGGAATTGGCTGTTCAGCTTGTTGGGTTTCGGGCTGCTCGGCAGCGGTGGGTTCTTGCGTTTGGGTAGTCGGAGCGTTGTGGGTTTCTTCGAAGGACATTGGTTGCGTACGCACACTCGGCGCGTTTTGAAAACACGCAGAGAGCCTGAGTTAAACGGACTGCTGGCTTGAATCGACAGGTATGATTGTCCCGCTTCACGCGGGTTTGGACAACCCAGCGGCCGGATCCGATGGAGCGGGCTGCGCATCCAAGGAACACTTCGACTATAACAACCGTCTGGGGCAGTGTCAAACGCGCAAGTTCAAATTTGGCGCTGATTTTACAGGGTTTTCTCTGACTTTTAACCTCCCAGTCAAGCGCCTGCATCACCGTCCAATGTGACGGCAAATCTCATCCCTTGGGCACGCCGAAAGGGGATGATACTCTGCCGAATATATGGATTACCTGTGGACTCCATGGCGATACGCCTATATCACTACTGCCGACACATCCGGCGATGGGCTGGCCTGCATTTTTTGCGAATTGCTGCGGTCCAGTAATGACGAGAAGGCCCTGATCGTTCATCGCGCAGAGTACAACTTCGTCGTCCTGAATGCCTTTCCCTACACGTCGGGGCACAGCATGATTGTTCCTTACGAACATGTTGATCGCTTGCACAAGCTTCCCCAGGCGGCCGCGGTCGAGATGATGGCGCTCGCCCAACATCTGGAGACGGTGTTCATCGACCTTTATCGTCCTGACGGCGTGAACGTTGGCATGAACATTGGCAAGGCTGCGGGAGCCGGGATCGCGGGCCACATTCATATGCACGCACTGCCCCGCTGGGTTGCTGACGCAAACTTCATGACCGTGATCGGCGAGACCCGCGTGTTGCCGGAATCGTTGGAGACTACGTACCAACGCCTGAAAGCGGAGTTTTGACCCAGGCAACCTCCGCGATCGAAGCCCGCGAACCCGTGTTCTGGCAGCAATTCCCGAAACAGGACGGCTCGGCTCCAAGTGTCTTGAATTTGCTTTGTTTCACAGCTGTTCCGTCGCATCATTACGGTGTCCAGGTTCTCTTTAGCGCTCCCGTGGCGAGGCAGAAGACTACGCGCTGCCGGGGATGTGGCGTTCCCTTGCGCTCGTCGCTTGCCATGTGGGGTAACGCCTCCGCACTTGCCTGGCAAACTCGTCGCTCCTTCTACCGGCACTCACTCCCGCACCGCAATTGCAAGTTTCTTTCGCGGAGGACCAGATGAAAAGTCGAATTTTCTTTTTGACTGTATGCCTTATGTTGACGGTTGTTCCTGCCATGGGGCAGGTGCTCTATTCCAACGGTAACACCAATGGGACCACAGACGCGTGGACCATTAACTTTGGGTTTGTAGTTAGCGACACCTTCCCGATACCGGCTGGTGGCGCCACCATCACTGGCGCCGACTTCGCCATGTGGCTGGTTGAGGGCGACACACTGGAGACGGCCCAATTGTCCATCACCTCTGGCGAAAACGGCGGCACCAGCTACTTTAACCAGACGGTGAGCTTCACCCAAAGCGGTTGCTCTGGGAACCAGTATTCGTACGATGTCTGCAACGAGGCCACCAGCTTCAATACGGGGCTCCTTAGTCAGGGCAGCTACTGGATGAACCTGCAGAATGCCGTCACCGCCGAGGGCCAGCCGATTTACTGGGATGAGAACTCGGGTCCATCTTCGGCTTCGGAGAGCGAAGTGGGCACTATACCCTCCGAGTCGTTCACGGTCTTCAGCCAAGGAAGCACTTGCGGCGGCAACTGCACCTCCACCACCACCGGGACCTCGGTTCCCGAGCCCAGCAGCATCATGCTGGTTGGCTCGGGGATTCTGGGCGTGGCATCGCTGTTGCGGAGGAAGATCCATCGCTGAGGCTGACTCGGCAGTGGTGCTTTTGGTTGAGTTAAACCTGCCGAACGCGAGCGCCTGCGGTTTACGGCTCCGCATTGTCAAGCAGCTTTGCGAGAGTTGGCTTGTGTTTCTCCGGTTTCGTCTTGCGCACCCCGGGTTTCGCGCGGGTGGGAGGCGGGGTGCCAATTGCCTGGCGCGCCGCAGCCTTTACCGCCGAGGTGGCGCGGAACGGCTTTGGCTTTCGCGGCTTGGACGGCATCACAACCCCACTGACTTCGAGCTGCTAATCGGCGGATGCAATCATAAGGGTCATCGCCGGCAAAAGTATACCGCAAGGGGAGAGACACTCAGGCGAGTTCGATTGCAATGACGACTTGTTGGTGCCCGATCAGCCGGCTAAAGAAGTCGCCGACAACTTTCAGCCAACCATACTTGCGTCGCAGCAGTTGCTGTGCACGTGCAGTTTCCTCGCCCGCGCAAATTCGCGCGCGCCCGTCCACCCACGCCCCGCGCAGGTTGCCACGCATGTCGCAGGGGGCGACGCGGACCTTGAGGTTGTTGCGGATACGCTTCACTTTGCCAGCGTCAGCCTCGGAATAGACGTAGAAGACTTCTGGCGCTGACACTGCACCTGATTCAGCAGGGGCTGGCGCGAACCAAACCGGCGTACAGACGCCTATTCCGCTTTTGCGGAAGGTTTCCAAATTCAGGTATTTCGCGCTGGCAAATTGCGCGATGGCGTTGGGCATGGTGCGCGTCCCCCAGCTCAGATGAAGATGTTATCGTATCGGAACCGTCTTCGTGCTTTGTCCAAAATAAAGTGACAGCCGAGCGTGGGCCCGAAGTCGCTCTACCAGTCTGCAATTCAACGGCTCGATGGTGCAGTCCACCCACGAATGAAAGCGCTTCACCATTCCAAAGGCAGGTGAATTGCGCCCTTGGCAAGCAATACCGAGAAAGCTCGGCTTTACATTCTTCGCTCGCCTGAGTAACAATACTTCTCCAGCGGCATTCATCCTTTGATCGAGGATTCTCTTGAAGTTGCGCGCTTGGCTGTTTCTGCTGTTGTTCGTGCACGTTCTCCTGCACCCCTGGGTGCATGCGATGGGCATAGCAAAGCCAGCGAGTGACTCTGCGGTGGTCAGGTGCAGTGCAACCGCACTGGAAAGCAACCTGGCCTGCGGCGATCAATGTGAATTGTGCCGTGTAGGTCATAACGCCACCATAACGCCTCAGCTTCCAAAGACTGATCTGCTCAATCCGCGATGGATTCGTCCAGCTCTTCAAGCAGTCAATTATGCTGCTCTGCAATCTGACCGCAGACTCCCCTCGCGAGCGCCTCCAGCTCTTTAGTCAATTTCGTACTTGGAAAACTGTCCCGGCGTGCCTCGATGGCGCGCCCGGTCGAATAGCAGTTCTCATTGCTCTATTTGCTGTGGCGACCGCGCTTTCTCTTTGGCGCGTACTGCCCGATAGAGCCAAGCGAAATTTGGAGGATTTATGTTCCGAAAGTTGCAGCTGCATCCCCAACTGACAGCACAGGCTTCAACCGAAGCAGTCTCCGTCCAACGCTTTTTCACCTTCTTGGTGCTGGCGTTCGCCATAGTCGTTTCGCCGGGTCTTTCTCGCGCCCAGACAAGCGGTTCGTCGTCCGTGACAGGAACGGTTGCGGATCCGTCTGGCGCCGTCGTCCCGGGCGCAACCGTCGTAATCCATAATCCGGTGAGCCAGTTCACTCGAACGACTACCACCGACGGCAGCGGAAAATTCGCCTTCGCGAACGTTCCGCTGAATCCCTATCACATGACGGTGAACATTACCGGCTTTGCGCCTTATGTGCAGGACATCGATGTTCGCTCGGCTGTTCCCTTGAACTTGAAGGTAACTCTTCAGATTTCGGCAACGGCCGAAAACATCACGGTCCAGGGCGAAGCCAGCGACCTGGTGGAGAACGACCCGACATTCCACACCGACGTTGACCGTAACCTGTTCGCCCGGCTTCCGCTGGAGAGCACAACATCAGAGCTGAGTTCGCTGGTAACCTTGGCATCTCCGGGAATTGCCGCCGACTCCAATGGCCTGTTTCACGGTCTGGGCGATCATGCCGAGAACTCTTTCTCGCTTGATGGCCAACCCATTACCGACCAGCAGAGCAAGGTCTTTTCCAACCAGATTCCGCTCGACGCCGTACAGTCGATGACGGTCATCGCCGGAGCACCGTCTGCTGAATACGGAGACAAGACCAGCGTCATCATCGATGTGACCACGCGTTCGGGACTTGGTTCCACAACGCCACACGGGGACGTGACCACCTCTTACGGCAGCTTTGGCTCGTCGAATGTGGACGCCGACTTCTCCTATGGCGGCAAGAATTGGGGAAACTTCATCGCCATCAGCGGGATGAATACAGGTCGGTTCCTCGATGGTCCGGAATACCAGGTTCTCCATGACCACGGCAACGAAGAGAACGTGTTCGACCGGGTCGACTACGTACTTTCGACTGCGGACGCTCTTCACCTGAACTTCCAATTTACCCGCTCCTGGTTTCAGACTCCGAATTCTTACGACCAGGAGTTCCATGACATCAATGGCATTGTCGACTTGAACCCTTTGACGGGTGTCCCGTTGGGCCCGACCGATCAACGCTCCAAGATCCTGACCTTTGACATAGCGCCCACGTGGACCCACACCATCAGCAACAACGCCGTCTTCAATCTCACCGGCTTCGTGCGGCGCGACGCCTATAACTACTACCCCAGCGGCGATCCTTTCGACGATTTGGGCGCTCCTAGCATCCAGCGGCAAACTGTCGCGCAGCAGCGCTCGCTTCTCAATGCCGGCGCCCTCGCCAACATTACCTATACGAAGGGCATTAACAACATCAAGGCAGGTATTTCGTATGAACAGTGGTTTTTGAACGAGAATGATCAGCTCGGGATTATCGATCCCACTTTCAACGCACCTTGCCTGAATAGCAGCGGAGTGCCGGTGAATGGCTTTACCAATCCCTCACAATGCGCATCAGCCGGATACCAGCCAAACATCGCTTCTAATCCAAATGTAGTGCCCTCCACTTTGTACCCTTTGTTCAATCCTGTCCTGCTGCCGTATGACCTGACGCGCGGAGGAACTCTGTTTCCCTTCGTCGGCCACACCGACGTCAAGGAACTCGCGATGTATGTGCAGGACACCATCACGGTAAAGAGCTGGGCCTTCAACCTCGGTATCCGCGGCGATTTTTACAATGGGCTTACCACCGCAAACCAGGCAGAGCCGCGCGTGGGAATCGCTTACAACATTGCCAAGACAAACACCGTCCTTCGCATCTCTTACGCTCGCACGCTCGAGACTCCTTTCAATGAAAATCTGATTCTTTCCAGCCTGGGATGCGGCAACCCCGTCCTCAATCCCCTCCTACTCTGCACATCGACTTCGTTGACACGATTGGCTCCCGGCTATCGCAATGAATTCCACGCCGGACTGCAGCAAGCTTTCGGAAAATATCTGGTCATCGATGGCGAATACATCTGGAAATACACACACAATGCTTACGATTTCAGCGTGTTGGGCAATAGCCCGATTACCTTCCCGATCGAGTGGGCGCGCTCCAAGATTCCTGGCTTTGCCATACGTGCCAGCGTACCGAACTATCACGGACTTACCGCGCTGGTGGTAATGTCCAGCGTTGCTGCCCGGTTCTTTACACCGCAAGAGGGTGGAGCGGGAGCGAATCCGCTGGGGCCGATCGGGGTTTTCCGCATTGACCACGACGAGGCTTTCAACCAGACTACGCACTTGCAATATCAGACACCTTGGAAGCGCATAGCGCCATGGATTAGCTTCAACTGGCGTTTTGACAGTGGGCTGGTGGCCGGAGCGACGCCATGCTTTGGACTGTCACCCTCTAATGACTGTCCGGGATCGCTACTCATTAACGGCATTCCCTACGTGTCAATGATAGCCGCTAATTATGGAGGCGTGCCGCTGACGGCCGATCAGGAATTTCAGGCTGGCTTTTTCTGCGGCTCGCAGCATGCAACACCTACTCAGCCTTTGCCCTTTAACTGTCCGGCCTCGCAGTTCGGCTCTACTCTCCTCCAAGTTCCTTCCCCGGGGACGGAGAACGACGACAAGAATCCGCCGCGTGTCGCGCATCGCAATCTTTTTGACCTTGCGGTCGGCGATGACAACCTTTTCAAGGGCGACAAATACCGGTGGAGCGCGCAAGCTACTGTCATCAACCTGGCCAACAACTATGCGCTCTATAACTTTCTGTCCACGTTCAGCGGTACGCACTACGTGACACCAAGGGCAATTACCGGTCAGATCGGATTCCACTTTTAACCGGGGCTTGAGACGAAGGATATTCAAGGAGACGTTGATCTGACCATAGTTCGAACCCTGCGGATTTAGAGAACCTTGCCGACCGGGGTTGTGCCCATCCGGTAGGGCTACTGCGACCAAGCTGGCATCGGGGAGAACGAGGTTGCTTATTGCCGCAGAATTTAAGATGCCACTCAATAATGAGTGGCATCCAGGGGACTTGCGGTGCGATGGCCCGGACAGGGCGAGTATGATGCTAGGACTTCGCCTTCCGTTTCCGCTCCGCCCAACGCTGCTTCATCATCTCAGAAATACGTTTGCGGGCGGCAGCGCTCATATGCCGGCGTGGACGTTTGCCTGCGCTCGCGCTAGTGCTGCCTGCCGGCCTACCGCGGCGACGCGGCCCAGTCCCCGTTCCTTCTAGAGCCGTAATGGCTCGATGCAGACGTTCGCGCTCTCTCTTGAGATCATTGAGTATGTTCTGAATATCCATGCTTCTCCTTTCGACCTGCTTTAAACCCCAAACTAGTGTAACAGTAGGATTAAAATAGTGCCGATAATTTTAAATGTCGACGAGCTTTTATTTGGTGATTGCCGAGTTGAGGTGGTGACAGGTTCTGGCACCTAGGTTAGAGGAGAGCCATGCTTCAAATGTGCGGTTGTAATGGGAAATTAGGGACAGCAGTTTTGATTGGCGCGAAGCTCCCTTCCCCGAATTTCCATCGCATCAGGCTAGAAAGAGGAATCTCCAGTGGCGAATAAGAGCTACCACATGACCCCAGCCCAGTTCCGCGAATACGGACGCACCATGGTGGACTGGATCGCGGAGTATTACGAAAAAATCGAGAGTCTACCCGTCTTATCACAGGTAAAACCGGGCGAAATTCGAGAGAAGCTGCCGCGGGACGCTCCCCAGCAAGCTGAAGATTTCGCCGCAATTTTACGGGATATAAGCAAAGTTATCCTTCCCGGAATAACCCATTGGCAGTCGCCCAACTTCTTTGCCTACTTTCCCGCTAATGTCTCAGGTCCGGCGATTCTTGGGGACATGCTTTCTTCAGCTCTGGGAGTTCAAGGAATGCTTTGGGCCACCAGTCCCGCTTGTACAGAATTGGAGACTCACGTTCTAGATTGGCTGGTGCCGATGTTGGGACTGCCGAAGAAATTCCTGTCTGGCGGTTCCGGTGGCGGGGTGATCCAGGACACTGCCTCCAGTTCATCGCTATGCGCCATGTTGGCGGCCCGCGAGCGCGCTACAAACTATCGCAGTAACCGCCGCGGATGCAATGGCCAACTGGTGGCTTATGCGTCGAATCAGGCGCACTCCTCGATCGAGAAGGCCGCCATGGTCGCGGGCATCGGCGTGGAAAACCTGCGTCTCATCGCAGTGGACGACCGCTTCGCCATGCGGCCCGACGCGTTGGCAAAACAGATTGCGCAGGACCGCGAGGCTGGATTAGTTCCATTCTTCGTGTCGGCGACCGTAGGAACAACTTCTTCCAATGCGTTGGACCCCCTGCCGGCTCTGGGCGCAATCTGCCGCGACAACCATCTATGGTTCCACGTGGACGCCGCCATGTCGGGAACGGCTGCCTTGTGTCCCGAATTCCGCTACATACAGGATGGGATTGAGTTTGCCGACAGCTACACCTTCAACCCGCACAAGTGGATGTTTACCAACTTCGACTGCAACTGCTTCTATGTCGCAGATCGCAAGGCGCTCATAGATACGCTAAGCATCGTGCCAGAATACTTGCGCAATCAGGCGACCGAATCGGGCGAGGTGTTCGACTATCGCGATTGGCACATACCGCTGGGAAGGCGCTTTCGCTCGCTGAAGCTGTGGTTCGTGATTCGCTATTACGGCGTCGAAGGGTTGCAATTTCATGTCCGTCAGCATGTCGCAATGGCGCAGCAGTTTCTTGAATGGGTGAAGCAGGACGAGCGCTTCGAAGTAGCCGCCCCGGCGCCGCTGAATCTGGTTTGCTTCCGTCATCGCAACGGGGACGCAACTAATGAGGAGTTGATGCACCGCCTGAATCGCAGCGGCGATCTCTACCTAACCCACACGCGCCTGAATGATCGATTCACCTTGCGCTTCTGTGTTGGCCAGACCAATACCACACAACGACACGTCGAACAGGCATGGAAGAGAATTCAAGCAGAGGCGGACAGATTGTGATCCAGCGCCGGAAACTTTGATCAAGTATCTAGTGGCTTGAACTCGAAACTGGAAACTCGCGCTCGCTACTGCGGCGCAGTTCCCTGGTCAGGCTGGATGAGGGGTGGCGGAGTCATCCCCAGAAACGCTGTTCCCATGAACCTTCCACTGGAACTGAAGTTCCAGGTGAACAGGGCAAACCCCGCGTGGGCACAAGTCTGGCAGCCGTTGCGCAGCGGATAGCCGATGATGAACTGCAAGCCGCCCTTGGGACCCGTCTGCGAGTTGGGCCAACTCTTGCCGTCGCGGTCACCCGGCCAGAGGTTGACCTTGGGAAACTGATTCTGCAAGCTCTGGAACTGGAAGCTTTGCTGCATGCCTTTCTGATCGAGAAGCTTCAGGTTTTCGGCATTGATGATGCGTGGCTGGCCGTTGACCAGCAGCAGTCCGTAGGTTGAGCGCAGGGGATAGGTTAGCCAGGCAATGTCGACCGGTCCGACTGCCTGAAAGCCGGTCATGATGCCAACTTCGCCGCCGGATTGCTTGTAGAGTTCGCGGGTGAAGCGCACTACATCGGCAGAGGCTCCCGCCTTGGGCATCTGCTCGATCACGCACTGGGCGAACTTCAGCGAAGGCGATACCTTGTCGCACACCGCATGGGCGTTGGTCAGGAAGGCCCTATCCGGCTGCCACACCGCGGATGAGCCGATGTTGACCGGGGTCGTTTGCCCGAAGCCGAATGTGGCCAGCCCGATAACACCTAGCAACCCAAATAATCTCCGCATACATCCCCCTATGGCCTGTTTGGATAGCGAATGGAGTTTAGCAGACCCGCCGGGTAATCTCTGCAAGTTCGCATCAAGATGTCAGCCGCGGTAGAGCTGAGCAAAGCGACCCAGTTTGCCGTTGAAAAGAGGTTGCTCGGCCCCAGCCAAGGGATTTTCACAGTGGAACGTTCTTCGCCGTGGCACGCCCGCACGCCCGAGCCTCATTTGCGTAGGGATTTTATTTTCGCTTGCGCCTCACGGTTGCGGCGGTTGCTGCGATGGCGACGAAGATTGTGGCGTGTGCGGCCGCGGCAGGATCTTCGGCGGCGGCGGTGTAGGTATGTACACGGTCCCCAGGAACTTCCCGCTGGCATCGAAGTCCCATCCGAAGCGGGCCAATCCTACGTGTTGGCAGGCATGGCATCCATTGATAAGCGGATAGGTCACGATGAATTCCGTTCTCCCAGGGGGCATCGGTTGTATCCGCGGCCACGGGGCGCTGCCACTGCGGTCCCCAGGCCAGATATCGGATTGGGGAAACTTCTGTTTCACCGCGTGGAACATCGGGTTCTGTTCCATCGCCGTGCGGTCGAGCTTTGGCAGATCGTCGACGTCGAGAATCTTAGGATCGCCGTTCACCAGCAGCAGCCCATAATTGTCGTTGGCGCGCAGCGGATAGAACACTTGCGCCGCGTCCACTGGGCCGAGTTTCTGGAAACCAGTCATGATTCCAACCAGCCCGCCGTTCTGCTGATACAGCATGCGGGTGAAGTTCACGGCATCGGCAGGCGCTCCCGCCGCCGCCATCTGATTCATAAAGCATTGGGTGAAGCTTGCCGGCCCCGCGCCCTTGTCACACGCCAAGTGGGCCTTGCTGAGGAAGTCCTGGGGCGGCTGCCACACCGCCGCAACGCTGATCTTGCCGTCGGAGGCCCCCTGCATCGCTTGCGGATTAGCCGATCCAGCTTGGGGAACGGCCCTTACTAATGTCCAACTTGCCAAGATCGTCATGAGCAACAGCGCGGATCGTCTCACCATATTTCCTTATCTCTCTGCGAATGTGCTGCGTGACCCAGTCCAGCAGCGCACTAGTATCGCCATTTTGTCCGTGCCGGTCAAACTTCGTCTGCAATGCAGCGAGAGATAAACCGTTCGGACGGTGATCTGTCTAATGAGCGCAGCGTGATGCGTGTCACAGACCCCTTATGCGCTAGCCGCAATAATTGAGTGACGATGAGTTCACGGCAACAAATTCGGAAGGCGTCATCGCTGATCTTGGCGATCGCCTTGGTGCTCTGGGCTGGAGCTGGAGTGGCGACCGTTCAGACTTCCAATAACAGTCGCCAGTGTCGTGCCCGCATGTCGCATCTGTACCGTGCGACCTCTGCTGCGATGCACGCTATGTCACCGGGTTGTTGCCCGGGGCACGTTAGCTCCAAGCCTGGGTGCACTTCGTACCCAGCCGCGGCTCCTCCTCGGGATTATCGGCCGGATTGCTGCGATCTGAGCAATCTGCCTGCGCGGCCGCGCGCTTTCCTCATCGCATCGCACACACCAGTGGAACTCACCGCTCACACAACTGCGGGTCCGAGCCTGGTTTCGTCGCCGCCACGCGGAGGACTTTGGCTCGGCGAATCCCCGCCCTTCACCAAGCGCGTCTTCGACATGAAGACCGATCTTCGGATCTAGACCTCCTCAGAACACGTTGCTTGCTTCCGCGCGGCGGTAATGTCTGCCGTCATATTCAGCATCGCAGCGGACATGTATGTCCGCATCACCAGAATTCTGAGGACATATGAAATCGAAAGCTCTCGTAGTTTTAAGCACGCTTGTCATGGCCCTGGCGCTGATGGCCCAGAGCACAACTCAAACAACTCCAACTCCTGCCGGCGACGATGCCAAAACCTGCGCCTGCTGTAATCATGACCAAGCAGACGGAAAGATGGCATGCTGCGGCAAGGACGCTGCCGGCTGCGCCAAAGATGCTGTCTGCTGCAAAGGCGGCAATTGCTGCCAGGGCAAAGATGGCAAGGCGTGCCCAATGATGTCGAAGGATCAGAACGGCAAGATGACCTGCTGTGCCGGTGGCAAATGCCCGATGATGTCGAAAAACAAGGGCGGCAAGAGTTGCTGTGGCGGCAAGATGTGTGAACGTCCGCAAACCGGAGCCTAAGCCTCCCCGTCGCAATGCCTAACGCTAAGCCGGATAACGGCTTAGCAATCCACGCCCCGGCCACGGCCGGGGCTTCTTTCTTCCACGGACGTGATGCGACCTGCCTAAACGGTACAGTGTTCGCCGAGGGCTGTTACTGAATTTCGCCGAAAAGGCTCACAAATTAAGGCTGGCGCGGGCTTCGGAAAGGTGTACAATCAGCCCATTATTCAGAGCGTGGGGCGACTCTTCTCCAGTTTATTCGCACACGCGTTGCTGTTCGCTACTCAACTCCGGGCGAGTTCGACAGCCTTACTTGGGCAACCCCGCCCGGCACTCACGAGATCGTAGTTTCCGCTCTGCGGTCTTGCGGAGGATGTTATGCAGTGTAGGCGTTGGCTTGCTCCCGTCGTCGCGTCGCTTCTCATGAGTGCTGCGCCTGCTCAGCTTAGAAATGGGGGGGGGCTTGGCACCAGCGTTGGCGATGTGCACATACACGTTGTGCTGTCAAATGCTCGCAATGCCGGTCCCTACCTTATGGTGCGCTTGATGGAGGGTTCGACCAGCACTACTTTGTCCACTGGCTACACGAACGACGTCGGCGAAGTGCAATTCAACGGGGTTCCCATCGGCAATTACCATGTAGCAGTCAGTGGCGATGGAATTGAGACTACGGAGAGCGGCTCCTTCGAGGTGGACAACCGTAAGATGACGCAATCGCAGTGGGTCACGGTTCGTCAACTGGAAGATTCCGGGCCAAAGCCGCTGTCAGCCCACTCTGCAATGATCTCGGCTGCCGACCTGAATGTCCCCGGCAAAGCCCGCAAGGAGCTGGACAAGGCCAATGAAGAGATGGCCATGCAGAATTGGAAGAAGGCGCTGGAGCACTTGAACAAGGCGATTGCTCTGGCTCCGCAATACGCCACAGCTTATAACAATCTCGGGGTGCTCTACGCCAAGATGAACGATATTCCCCACGAGGAGGAAGCGCTGAAAAAGGCGGTCAGCCTGGACGAGCACTTCGCTCCCGCACTGGTGAACTACGGGAAGCTGTGTATGCGCCAGAAGAATTTTCCGCAGGCGGAAGAGCTGCTGCAGAAAGCCAGCACGGCAGAGCCCAATAACCCCGGGACCCTGATGTTGCTGGCCGATGCGGAATACATGGATCGCCATTTCGATGCCGCCATCGCCAGCGCTCTCCAGGCACATTCGTCCGGGCAGGATCATCCTCCCTTTGTCCACTACATTGCCGCTCGCGCCTACCAACAGAAAAACCAGCAACCGGAGGCGCTCGCCGAGTTTAGAATGTTCTTGCAGGAAGAACCCAAGGGACCGCGTGCGGATTATGTGCGTGGTGACATTGCGAGGATGCAGAGCGCCAGCCACCCGGCGACTCCGCAGTAGCTTGGGAGACAGCCTACAGGTCCTTGCCTGCGCTCAAAGTGCCCCACCGCTGCGTTGACTTCGGTGGGGCTTCGTGCAGAACTCTGCGGAGCTACTCCAGTGGATCGGGCAGACGTTTCGCAATCCCAGCCAAATTTTCCTGCAACTTGGAACTCGACAGAACTCAGGAAGCCCCCTCGACACTCTTCATTTTGAGTTGCCTCTTGTTCTCCTCCAGAAACTCGCGGATCTGGTCAGCCTGATCGAGCAGCCGTACCCACTGCTCGTAATAGAGGGTGACGGGAAAGCGCCCCAGCCCATAGACGCTGACGCCGCCCTTTTCGCTGACTTTGTATTGCAGTACGCCTCGCCCGCGCCCCTGCGTCTGCTTCTCCAATTCCGCCACTCGAGCTTTCAATTCGTCATAACTTGGTTCCGGCATATTTTCTCCTCAAAAGGTCGTGTACGACGCCGTGCGCCTCACAGCCGAACGGTCGCAGCAGACATCTTACCGGAACCTGGTCACAAAGGATGTGAGCTCTTGCCACAGAGCCCCATGATTCATGGCGAATGTTACGCGGTCCAGGGTGAACAATCGTTGAACAGCACGAGGGGCTTTTCAGTGTAATGCATTTTTTTTTGCGCTTAGACTGCAACGGCCCGGCGTTTCGCTCATCTCACTGTGCTATGGGCTTTCCCGCTCCGATGCACGGAACGTTTTTCATTTGCCGAGGGATGCTCTGGCTGGCCAGTTGGATGGTGCCGGGCAGGGAGCGGGTCCACTGGCGGCAGAGTTGGACAAGTCAGGTCTGGCATTGGTGCCACTTTCTCGCAGAATCAGGCCAGCTCAATCGCGACAAGAAGCTCGAGCTGGCCTGTTTCTGTTGGAGCGCTTTTCCGGCCGCGTTTTGGCTGCGATTCGATCGCGATGAGTTTTTGAGGCGCGCGGATCGCCTGCGCGGTTCGCCTACGGCCTGCCTGGGGGGAATCGGGTTGCTGCTGGCGGGTGTGACACTGATCGGCGGAATCGTTCCGGCCGCGCGGTCCTTTTTGACCTCGCCCATACCGGATCCCGATCGCGTATGCGTGATCAGCTTGAATGGCGAGTTCCGGCGTGTCCGTTCCGAAACCCTGCTCGAGCTGGCCTCTGCCTGGAAAAACAGCAAGCTTTTGAACGCGGTCGCACCGTACTCATGGGGCCCAGGGAGCCTTACAGGATCGCAGCGCACTATTCCCATTCTGTCAGCACGGGTCGCTCCTGAATTTTTCCAGGTGCTTGA
>Ga0181518_10002780_pt1 | contig 16606 bp, 16 predicted proteins | sample PEATcosm2014_Bin_28_FD_119751 | JGI IMG/M metagenome (GOLD analysis project Ga0181518, IMG submission 119751) | Peatland microbial communities from MTU Mesocosm Facility, Houghton, MI, USA - PEATcosm2014_Bin01_60_metaG | ecosystem: Environmental > Terrestrial > Soil > Wetlands > Peat | place... | reverse complement strand
GGGCGACCGCTATGTTTCGACCGCGGTGGAACTGGTCGCGCTGCTCGCCGTGCCGCTGCTGCTGCGTTATCGAGAGCATCTGGGACGGGCGCTCTGGGGCGCGGGATGCGCGCTCATCGTAGTAAGTCTCGCCGTCCAGTTAGCCTCGCTCGCCTTCTGGCTGCCGCTGGAGATTTACCAGATGGAGGATTTCGGCCATCCGACGTTTGTGATCGCTCTGCGCTTCAAAAACATCGCAGCCTTCGCCCTGGGCAAGATGGATGCCTGGGGCTTGAACACCGACGCCATGGGCTGGGACCGGTGGGATTCGATGCACGTTACCACATGGAATTTTCTGCCCTTCCTGCTGCGCCGCATCGGAGTCGCGCCGGAGTGGGCGGTAAATACCGTGCAGGCGGTCTGGATCGCGGGAGTCGCGGCGCTGGGAGCAGCGTTGCTAAGGCTCCGGAGGTGCTTGCGGACGGCGTGAGGCCGGGACTCACCGAGAATCTGGTTGAGCGTTAGCTGGGGGTGATGCCAATCTTACGACAAGAACAAACGGCCGAAACAAAAATGCATCTACTATGCTGACTAGTTTTTTGGAGTGAAGAATGCGACCTCGAAGTCCCATTCCCGAATCGCGTTTGCAAGCTGGGGGATGTTGGGCATTGCCCCAAAGTCGGCCGCCTTCACGTATTCCTTGGCATCTTGCACAAATGCCGCATCGCCAGACAGGACCTTGATGTGGTCGACCTTGCCGGTGCGCCCGACGGTGATTTTCAATTGAACGATGCCGTCGATGCCGACTCCTTTTTGATCCTTTCGGAAAGCAATCCCCTGGACAGTTCTGCCATGAATCGTAGCGGGGGGAATCGACATCGGCCCACGCAGCGCCGCGAGTCCCTCCGTCCAAAAAGGATACGTTCCGCCAACGAAACGGAATCGCCCGTCGACGTAAACGAACGAGCTGACCCATGATGGAGGCCCGTGCTTTGGATCCGAAGAAGTGGATGTGAATCGGAAGTTCTCGAACTTGAGCGCGACGATCGGTCTTGGCAAAAGCGATTCGAACCCCGAATCTGCCAATGGCCTGGGATTTTCCAAGGGCTGAACATTAAGACCAAAATCACTGAATTTCCCGAAATTCAATGCGACCCACAATATGTGGGACTGGTAGGCCGAAAGAGCCTTCGCGTAGTCCCCCGGAAGCTGCGCTACAAAGCGCGGATCGAAATGAGCCGCAAACCACTGGTCGCCATTCGGGACACCGAGGGTATCCAGTACCGTCCGAATTGCTGCCTGATCGTTAGAACTTGCAACAAGGATAATGTCGCCGATTTGCGCTTGCAGTCCGTCCGCCGAATCTGGATAGGTCCGCCCTGCGGCGGGCAAAGCAGCATTCTGCGCTCGGACGGCGACAATTACGACTAAACAGAACACGAATAGAAGGAGTAATCGGGTGGGGCGGATGCAGCGCATTGTCAACTCCAAGAAATGCCGAGCAAGTGTACCATGCCTGCTGTCCATCAGCCGCCTGGCTTCATCGAGATAGGTGAAGTCAGGCAAGAACCGTCCGTTGTTAAAAGCAGGCGACCTCACAATCTACGCCGAACGGTTGCTCATGAAATCGCTGATCCACTCTTGCGCCGAGGCAAAAGGGCGAATCGCAAAGTTCGCCGAGAAGCAGTGCTGAAAACGCAGCTCTCGCCAGCGCAACGCGAGGCTCACCCATCCCTCCCCACCGCATCTGCTATGATCGCCGCAGGGCCGGGAAAACCGGCGGACTTCACCCCTTACGAGGAGTTTTATTATGGAAACGCCCGCTCTTCCCCTGGGCTCCCGCCGCAACGAAGACATCGCGCTCGACCTGATGAAATTCATCGCCATGACGACCGGGTACGGCAAGACGGCCGGGGCTGGAGTCGGATTCCAGGGCACCGGCGCGGCCGACAAGCCCGAGGAATACGCTGCGCATTTGCTGGAACTGTATGGGCGATGTTTGCAGGCGGTCGGCGGAGAGTGAAGGGATCGGGTGATCGGGCCATCCGGTCATCGGGCGATCGAAAATCAAAGGCACTCGACTTTAGGGTTTTAGATCGCCCGATGACCCGACCACCCGATGACCCGATCCTCGTTTCTCTTCGTTGACAAGTTCCGCGAGGGTGGGCTATTCTTAAGGTCTTTGGTAGTGGTTGTGGAAGTCCTGCGGCTGCCCGCCTGGAACACCTTACCCGCGTTCTGCGTGGATGGATTTTAACCAGGGCACTCAGCGGTCTTCAATCATAGCGTTCTTTAGAAGTTCTGGGAGATTTCCGATGTCAACCTATTTCCCGAAAGAGGGAGATATTGCGCGCAAGTGGTTTGTGGTGGATGCGAGCGGACTTCCGCTCGGGCGGCTGGCCTCGCGCGTCGCCCGCATTCTGATCGGCAAAGAGAACCCGCAGTACACGCCGTTTCTGGATACTGGCGACCACGTCGTCATCATCAACGCCGAGAAGATCAAGATCACCGGCCAGAAGGCCGATCAGAAGCTGTATCAGCGCTACACCGGGTATCCCGGCGGATTGCGCTCGGAAGAAATGAAGAAGCGCATGGTGCGCAAGCCGGAACTGGTGATTGAAGACGCCGTGTCGCGCATGCTTCCCAAAAACAAATTGGGCAAGCAGATGTTCACCAAGCTGAAGGTGTATAAGGGCGACAAGCATCCCCACGAGGCGCAGAAGCCGGTGGCGAAGGTGTTTGTGTAGAAAAGGTTTCAGGTGTCAGGTATCAGGCTTTAGGAAACTGGCGTCGCAAAAATTTGAAAGGTGATAAGCACCAGGGTTAGCTGATGGCTGACGGCTGAGTGCTGAGGGCTTACATGGCAGAACTGGTGCAATACTACGGAACCGGACGGCGCAAGACGGCGATCGCGCGGGTTTTTCTACGTCCGGGGAGCGGCGAGTTCAAGGTCAACGGCAAGGCGTTCGATGAATACTTTGTGACGCCTTCGCAGCGCATTGCGGCGAAGCGGGCGTTGGTCTCGACCGACACGGCGGCCACTTTCAACGTGCTGGCGAACGTGTGCGGCGGCGGAGTGGCTGGGCAAGCCGATGCGGTGCGCCTGGGGATTACGCGCGCGCTCATGCTGTTCAATGCGGAACTGCGCAAGAAGCTCAAGGCCGAAGGCATGGTGACTCGCGATCCGCGCGCCAAAGAGCGCAAAAAGTACGGCCAGAAGGGCGCACGCAAGCGCTTCCAGTTCTCGAAGCGGTAGTCGGTGTAGAGACGGGGCTTGCCCCGTCTCCCGGTGCGAAAGGAGACGCGGCAAGCCGCGTCTCTACAGTAAGGTGTTAAAATTCATCCCTCCCGCCGAGGCGGGGTGGACGGGAATGGCAATCCGGGGCCGGTTCGTGTCCGGATGCAGACCAACTGAGGAGGTTGATTGGCAAACATAACGATGAAGGAGTTGCTCGAAGCGGGAGTTCACTTCGGGCACCAGACGAAGCGATGGAACCCGAAGATGAAGGAGTACATCTTCGGCGAGCGCAATGGTATTTATATTATTGATTTGCAGAAGACGCTGAAGATGTTCAAGGAAGCGTCGAAGTTCGTGCAAGACCTGGCCGCCGATGGCAGGATCGTTCTTTTCGTGGGCACCAAGCGCCAGGCCCAGGACGCGATTGCCGAAGAGTCGCAACGCTGCGGCATGTTCTATGTGAACCAGCGCTGGCTGGGCGGACTGCTGACCAACTGGGTCACGGTGCAGAAATCGGTCAAGCGGCTGAAGGAACTCGACGACATGGCCACCGACGGCCGTTACGATCTGCTTCCCAAGAAGGAAGTGATCAAACTGGAGCGCGAGCGCAAGCACCTCCAGGCCAATCTGGCGGGCATCAAGAACATGAGCCGGTTGCCGGATGCGATCTTCGTCATCGATTCCAATAAAGAGCAGATCGCGGTGCGCGAGGCGCGCAAGCTGGGAATTCCCGTGGTAGCCGTGGTGGATACGAACTGCGACCCGAGCGAAGTGGATTTTGTGATCCCGGGCAACGACGACGCGCTGCGCGCGATACGCCTATTTACCTCGAAGATTTCGGAGTCGATTGCCGAAGGCGTGAATACGCGAGGTGACAAGCAGTTGGCGGAGATTCAGGCAGTGGTGGAAGCCGAAGCGGCTGTGGAAGAACCGGCCGCTGAAGAGCTGCTTGCCGAAGTTGCGGTTGACGGCGAAATTGCCGAACCTGTCGCGGTCCCCGAAGGCGAAGAAATCCGCATGGAAGACGTGCTGGGCAAGGGCACGCGCAAGCGTCCTTCAGCCGCCACGGAAGACTTGGACGAGTTGCAGGCGGAGACGCGCCGCTTCTAACAAATAGCAGGTTTCAAGGTTTCAAGGTTGCAATGTTTCAAGGTTGCAACCTTGATGAGTCCTCTGATTGGCCCTCCAATGATAGGCCCGCCGGCTGATCCTCCTTGAAACTCTGAAACTTTAAAATTGAGATCTTAGGAATCATGAGCACTACTATGGCAAACATTTCCGCTGCACAAGTAAAAGAGCTCCGGGAAAAAACCGGAGCGCCGATGATGGATTGCAAGCAAGCCCTGACCGAAGCCAAAGGCGACATGGAGCAGGCGGTCGTCGTGTTGCGTAAAAAAGGAGTGTCGGTGGCCGCGAAGAAAGCCACGCGCGCCACCAGCGAAGGCTCGGTTGCCAGCTATATTCACGCCGGCGGCAAGATCGGCGTGCTGGTCGAGGTCAACTGCGAAAGCGATTTCGTGGCGCGCACGGAAGACTTCAAAGAACTGGTGCACGATATCGCCATGCACATTGCGGCCAGCGATCCGAAGTATGTCCGGAAAGAAGACGTCACGCCGGAAGACTTTGCGCGCGAGAAGGACATTTTCCTCGCTCAGGCGATTGCCAGCGGCAAGCCCGCGAACATCGCGGAAAAGATGGTGGCCGGCAAGATGGAAAAATTTTACGAAGAGGTCTGCCTGCTGGAACAGCCCTTCATCAAAGACCAGACCATCAGCATCGCACAGCTGATCGCCGCCAAGGTGGGCAAGCTCGGCGAGAACATCGCCGTGCGCCGCTTCGCCCGCTTCAAAGTCGGCGACGCAACCGCATCGTTTGTCAGCACCAAGCCGGCTGAGCCCAAGGCCGAGTAACTCCGGTCACAGCTTTTTCGGCCATTGGCGCGTTCCATGCAATAGGCGCAAGACGGTCACTACGTCCCCTGCGAAACGATAGGCGGCGATGTAAGGTGTTCCCGTAGTTACCAACTCACGGGCGCCGCGGACGCGGCCCGGGCGGCCAATTTCCGGGTAAATCGACAACAAATCGATTTGTTTCCGGATGTCGTCATGAACGCGATAACCGGCGGCAGGGTTATCGGTTGCAATGTACTCCACCAACTCGGCAAGATCGGTGCGCGCCCAGGGGTGCCACTCGATCCTCACTTCCCGGCCTGCTTGGCCACGATCCGGTCGATGATGGCGCGGGTTTGATCCATCACCATATCATGCGGGATGCCCGGCCGCGGATCGTCCATGGCCTCCTTCACCTTGGCACGGAACCAGGCGTCATGTTTCCGAGCCTCGCGTTGGCGTTGGACAAACTCGCGCATGAATCCGCGCACCAAATCGGATGCTGGACGATGGGTCGCCGCAGCTTCAGCGGCAAAGGCATCGCGTAAATCGGATTCCAGCTTAAGCGTAAAAACGGCTTCCTTTGGCATTGCGGCGCCTCAGTACTTACTTTGACTATACTACGTCAGTATACCGGCTTTCTGCTTTGACGGCCAAATCGTTTTGGCCGAAAGTTCCACGCTCGCCTTACCAATGTCCTGGGAGTTGGCCCGCCGCGGGGGTTGAGATCGCCGACCTCAGTGCTACACTCAAGTTTTATGCCGACTCCCATCTTCAAACGCATTCTTCTAAAACTCTCCGGCGAAGCCCTGGCGGCCGATCAAGGCTTTGGCGTTGACACCAAGAGAATCCACGAAATTGCCGCTGAACTCGCCGATGTGCACACGCTCGCCATCCAGATGGCCATCGTCGTCGGCGGCGGGAATTTTTTTCGCGGCGTGGCCGACCAGGCCAAGGACATGGACCGCGTCTCCGCCGATCACATGGGCATGCTGGCCACGGTGATCAACGCGCTCGCGCTACAAGACGCTCTCGAAAAGCAGAACGTATTCACCCGAGTGCAGACGGCCATTGAGATGAACCAGGTGGCCGAGCCTTTCATTCGCCGCCGCGCCATCCGCCATCTGGAAAAAGGGCGTGTGGTTATCTTCGCCGGCGGCACCGGCAATCCGTATTTCTCGACCGACACGGCCGCCTCGCTGCGGGCCATGGAAATCAAGGCCGACGCCATCCTCAAAGCCACCAAAGTGGACGGCATCTACGACGCCGATCCGATGAAGGTGCCGGGTGCCAAGAAGTTCGCGACCCTCACCTACATGGACGTTCTGAAGCTGGGCCTCAAGGTGATGGATTCGACCGCCATTTCGCTGTGCAAAGACAACGATCTGCCCATCATCGTTTTTAACCTGAACCAGCGCGGCAATATCCGGCGGGTGGTGCTGGGCGAAAAGATCGGCTCGCGGGTGAGCGGGTAGAAAGCTTTTAGCTCTTGGCTTTTGGCCTTTAGCTAAAAGCCAAGAGCCAGGAGCCCAAAGCGGTTTATAATTCACGGTTCCAATATCGCTATGTTTGGGAGCTGAAAAGATGGCTCATCCTGCCCTGAAAGAAGTTTTCGCTGCACTCAAGACGCGCATGGACAAAGCGGTGGAAGACTTCCGCCGCGAAATGGCCGCCACCCGCACCGGGCGCGCCAACGTTCACATGCTTGACACGATTTCGGTGGACTACTACGGCTCGCAGATGCCGCTCAACCAGATCGCGCAGGTCCACGCGCCCGAGCCGCAGATGATCACGGTGCAGCCCTTCGATCCGTCGCAGATGGGGGCGATCGAAAAGGCGATTCGAAGCGGCGATCTTGGGCTCAATCCAATGAACGACGGAAAGCTCATCCGCGTGCCCGTCCCGGCGCTCACCGAAGAGCGCCGCAAAGACATGGTCAAGCACCTGCACCGGATCCTGGAAGAGCACCGCACGGCGATACGCAACGTCCGGCGCGACGGCAACGAGGCCATCAAGAAGGCGATGAAAGACAAAAAGATCGCCGAAGACGACGAGAAGCGCGCCCTCGACGAAATCCAGAAGCTCACCGACGACGAAATCAAGAAGATGGAAGAGATGAGCAAGGCCAAAGAAAAAGAAGTCCTGGAATTTAAATGAATTCCCCGTAGAGACGCGGCTTGCCGCGTCTCCACTCGCCAAGGGAGGCGGGACAAGCCCCGTCTCTACCGCAGGAAGAACTTCGGCAATAATATCAATGCGCTAATGTGTAAGAGCCAAGACTCGACCCTCTACACCCTGCTGTCGGACGGGGTCACCGTCAGACAAGACCCTTGGTCGGGGGTTTTGAGTGTAGCCGCCTGATTACATCACCTATGGATGTAAACTGTTTGACGAAGGTATGGGCACACCTCCAGAAGCAACCCCACGCGGACCGGAATACCGGTTGTTCGATTCCGGTGCCGTGGCAACAGCGGCATTCATTTGCTGCCCTCTTGCCGGCACCATTCTCATTGCAGTCAACTACGGCAGGCTGGGAAAATCCGGCAAAGGCGTTCTCGCGATCATCCTCGGGTTGATTGCTACCGCACTCAACATCCTGATCAAGTGGAATTGGAATACGTCGTCGGGCTCATTGGGCCGGTTGGAATATGACGCATTTGAGATCCTGTTCTTGATCTGCACGGGGATGTGTACGTGGCAGTTCGCAAAGGAGAAGCAGGGCGACGCTGTTAAAGAACACGCTGCGTGCGGCGGCCAGCTCGGTTCCAGATTGACGGCCGCTTGGGTCGGGATTGCGACCCTAGCGGGTTTGGCCGTCGTAATTGGCGCTGTCGTTTACGAGTATCAGTATCGCAGGATCATAGTCATAGGACGCAAGGATCAGGTCATCTACTCCGGCCTAGCCAACAGGGCCGAGGCCACGTCGCTCGGCAACGCGCTGAAGAGCGATGAATACTTCTCGGATCGAGGGTCGTCTGTTCTTCTCAGTAAGGGATTCGGCAGCACAACCATCTCGTTCGCTGTCCAGGACGGCATCTGGAACCAGGAGGGAACGCTCTCTTCATTTGAAGAGCTTGCGCGGGAAGTAGCTCCGACAGTGGGCGGGCTCCCGATCGAGGTCAACCTAATCGACACCGGTGGGAACGTAGAAGCGACATCGACGGTGGGCGAGGTAGGATTCGGCGGCAGTATCGGAATCTACTATGAGGGTTCGGCAACCAAGGACGAGGCGCAGGCACTCGGCCAACGGCTCGAATCGATGGGCTTCTTTCGAGGTCACGGAGCCAATGTGTTCTTGACCCGGCACAATGACGGCACGACCCTCGCGTTCGTTGTAGTCGGCGAGGCGTGGAACAACCCCAACAAGGTGAGCAGTCTCGAAGCCATCGTGCGTGAGGTTGCCCCAACGGTAGGTGGTTTGCCGATTAACATGCACCTCGTGGACGCACAACTCCAAGTGAAGAAAGACGAGCTAGTCCAATAAGACAGATAGCACATTGACGTTTCAGTTGGCGTAACATCGCGATAGCACTCAAAATCCCCAATCGGGCCGGCCACTTGGCGCGTACACCAAACCGGGTGCCTTGGGGGGTGGGAACAGGACACTGCGTCGGTCCGATAGATGGGGCCTTGCCAACGGCGCCCGCAAAGTCGAGTTCAGACTCTCACATCTAACTATTACATCCAACCTGAGAAATACTTTCCCGGTTGGGCAACGCGGCGGCGCTCGATCCCGTCTGTGTTGAGGTGGAAGTTTTTTAAGGTGTAGTTTTTCGGGAGAAATAATAAAGAGAGCTATCAGCTCTTGGCCGTTGGCTTTTGGCTAAAAGCCAAGAGCAAAAAGCCAAAGGCGATTTTCCCCGGCTTGGACGGTTGTAGCTCTGTACCGTATAATTACCGTTTTCCGAACTCTTGTCTTTCGAGGTCGTTGCGATTCAACGTCGTCATCACACTATCCCTGTGCGGGCCCCGCGACTTGGCCACGACATGGGTCCGCAGAGAGACCCCGCTTGGTCTCCATCTTCTTTCTTCGCTGGAGTTTGGAGACCCACTTCGGCCTGGAACCTCATTTTGAGTGTGTTCGCGCTGCTGCTCTTCGCAGTGCCCCTGGTTGGCCAGCAGGACCTGATTGTCGGTATCAACATCCACGGCAACCGGCGCATCCCTGCCGACACGGTCAAGTCCCGCATCTTCACCAAGGTAGGCGACATCTACGACCAGGCCGCCATCGAACGCGACTTCAACGCGCTGTGGAACACGAACTACTTCGAGGACATCCGCTTTGAGCGGGAGCAGAGCGCCAAAGGCTGGATCCTTCACATCTACGTCAAAGAGCGGCCCACCATCCGCGAGATCAACTACGCCGGGCTGAATTCGGTTTCGACCAGCGACGTGCTCGACCGATTCAAGGAGCGCAAGGTCGGGCTGTCGGTCGAGAGCCAGTACGACCCCACCAAGATCAAGAAGGCCGAAGTTGTGCTGAAGGAACTGCTGGCGGAGCACGGGCGCCAGTATGCGACCATTCGCACGGAAATCCGGCCCATCCCGCCGGCCGCGATCAGCGTCACGTTCGTCATCAAAGAGGGGCCCAAGGTCAACGTCGGGCACATCCGCTTCAAGGGCAACAAACACATCAATGACCGGACACTGCGGGCGGCGATGAAGAACCTGAAGCCGATCGGCATCCCGCACTCCATCTTCCTGGAAAACATTTTCGCCAAGACCTACGACGCGACCAAGCTGGAAGAAGATACCGAGCGGGTCCGGGCCGAGTTCCAGAACCGCGGCTACTTCAAGGTGCTGGTGGAAGACCCCAAGACGGAGATCCACGACACCGGACACACCGGCTTCCACATCCCGTTACTGCAGCCGGGGATGGGAAAATCGGTGGATATCACCATGCCCATCGAGGAGGGCGATCGCTACCGCCTGGGCGCCATCACCTTCAAGAACAACAAGGCGATTACGAACAACGCCGCCTTGCGCAACCTGTTTCCCATGAAGGACGGCGATATTTTTAGCCGCGAGAAAATTGCCAAGGGCCTCGAGAACCTGCGCAAAGCCTACGGCGAGGCCGGATACATCAACTTCACTTCCGTGCCCGAAACAGCCTTCGACGATGAAAAGAAGATCGTGAACATGACGATCGACGTGGACGAAGGCAAGCAATTCTACGTGCGCCGGATTGAATTCCAGGGAAACACGACGACGCGCGACAAAGTCATCCGGCGCGAAGTGGCGATGGAAGAAGGGCAGATCTACAACTCGCGTTACTGGGAACTGAGCCTGATGCGCCTGAACCAGCTCGGCTATTTCGAGAAGCTGAAGCCCGACGATCCGGATACGACGGAACGCCATCTCGACGAAAAGGCAGGCACCGTCGATCTCACGCTCAAGGTCAAGGAAAAAGGGAAGAACAGCATCGGAATGCAAGGCGGCGTCAGCGGCTTGGCCGGCGCCTTCATTGGCATTAATTACGCGACCAACAACTTTCTTGGATTGGGCGAGACGCTTTCGGTGCAAGCCAGCCTGGGCAGCCGCCAGCGCGACGTGATGTTCGGATTCACCGAGCCCTATTTGTTCGACCGGCCGATCCAGACCGGCTTCACCGTGTACATGCGAAAGATCAGCTACGACCAGGCGAAGCAGTATGCCATTTTATCGGGGCAGAACCTGAATCTGCCGTCGTCTTACCTGCAAAACCTGCAGAACTACTCGCAGTCGAGCCAAGGCGCGAGCCTGAGCTTAAGTTATCCGCTGCACCATTCGTTCAAGCGGGTGGGCGTCAGCTATTCCTTCGACCGCTCTTCGCTGGTGGCGGTGAGCAACGCTTCGAAGCTGCTGTTCGAGAACCTGAACTTCCGAGGCATTACGGGCCCCAACGCGCTCAACGGCATCATCACCAGCAAGATCGTCCCCAGCTTCACCATCAACACGCTGGATTCGTACTACGCCCCCCACCACGGCAAGAGCCTGTTTGTTGGCGGCGAGTTCGCGGGACTGGGCGGGACGGTACACACCATCCGGCCGGTCGTCGAGTTTAAACAGTTTTTCCCGATGCAAAAGCGCCGCAATGCCCTCGGTTACAATGTGCAGGCTTCGTTCATCACCGGATTCGACGGGGTGGTTGCGCCGCCATTTGAGCGGGCTTATCTGGGTGGCGAAAACGATTTGCGCGGCTTCGACATCCGCACCGTTTCTCCCATCGCCTACCTGCCCAGCGCCCAAACGGTTGCGCTCAGGAACCAGGATGGAACGTTCGTTCCGGCCAACCCGAGATTTCCGGTGGGAAGCTCGGGGGCATCCTGCGTCAGCAACTGCGTCAATATCCCGATTCCGTACAATCAACTGGTCACCCCGGGCGGCGATTTCAGTCTGCACGGCAACCTGGAATACCGCATAACCATCGCGGGGCCGGTGGCCATCGCGCCCTTTGTCGATATGGGCACCGATCCGATCCTGCGCACATCGCAGCTACAGACCAACCCGGTCCAGTACGAAAATCTGGTGAGCACGGTCTTCGGCTGCCCGATTGCGCCGAGCGACACCAATGGGTATGCTTGTCAAGGCGGACAAAAGTTTGGCAGCCAACTTCTTCCGCAACTCCCCTCGCAAAATCTCAACCCGGTTCCCGGCACCAACTGGGTCGTGCGCATGTCCACCGGAATCGAATTGCAGACCATGCTTCCGATCCTCAATGCGCCCTTCCGCTTTTACTATGCCTACAACGCCATGCGCCTCGACGGCAGTGCCGCGCCGCCCATACAGATCAACCGCGGCTTGTTCCCCTGCCCTGTAGCGGCATCCGCCACCTGCAACGGTGACTATAACGCCGGCACTTACACCTACCAGACGACGCTGGCGACTCTGGGCTCCAAATTCACTCTGCTGGAACCGCGGAAGACCTTCCGCTTCACCGTGGCCACAACGTTCTAAGGGCAGCTGTCATCTCTCAGTTATCAGTTCGTGATCGCTGCTTTTGTCAACGGTCGCGTTCTTATGGAGAGCCGGGCGTCCTCGCCCGGCTAGACCGATGAGACGCTCGTCCTTCCGCTTGCGATCATGGACGAGCTTTTCCGGGAAGCTCTTACTGAAAGCTGATAGCTGACAGCTACTCGATGCGCACCAACTGGCTGGAGGGCTCTGATGCCGGCGCCGGACGTTGCGGTGCCCGCCAGGCGTCGAGCACCGATACCTGATGCACGCACGACACGGTGCAATGCGGAGCGCACGGCTTTTCCGTTTTGAACTCGCGGCGCACATCCGCGAGGGTGTATTTTTCCAGCGGAACGCCTGGATAGCCGCGTTGCTGCGAGCAGTAATGGACCAGGCCGTCCTCGCAAATATAGAGGTAGCGCGCGCCGGCGCGGCAGCGCCACTGGTTGGGGCGGCCGAGCGCGATGTTGTCTTGAAACGCATTGACGCGGGTGAAGCTGCGTTTTTCCAGCCCCTTCATCTCGTGGTACACGCGCCGTTCTTCGTCGTTCAGGGGCTGCACCTGCCCGGAGTCGTCGTGAATGATTCCCACGGTCGAGCTGAAGCCGAGTTCCAGCGCGCGCTTGCCGATGGTGAGGGCGTCTTGCGGATGGCTGATGCCTCCGCCCACCACCGAATTGATGTTCACGTGAAAATCCGCATGCTCGGCCAGTAGTTGCAGCTTGCGGTCGAGCACTTTCAAGCTTTTTTTGGAAACTTCGTCGGGATTCACGTTGTCGATTGAGATCTGGAGCCACTCCAGACCGGCGCGGTTCAGCCGCTGGATGCGGTCCGCGGTCAGCAGATAACCGTTGGTGATCAGCCCCGAAACAATCCGGCGCTGCCGCATGCGGTGGATAATGTCGTCCAGTTGGGGATGGAGTAGCGGTTCGCCGCCGCTGATGGTCACGACGGAAGTGCCAAGATCGCCCAGCCGGTCCACGCGCCGCAACATCTCGTCAATGGGCACGGGCTTGGAAAAATTGTCGTACTCGTTGCAGTAGGTGCAGGCCAGATTGCAGCGCCGCATGGGAATCAAATGCGCCAGCAACGGGTGGTCGGTCGAAACGATGGCCTTCAGGACTTGCCACAGCCCATGCGCGTTCCGTTCCGCCGCCCTGAATTTACGCCGCACCGCCACCGACCTGGTTGTCATCTGTTTCTATTTCACCACACCGGCCGACCGAATGCCCAATTCACCGCAGTGTTTGGAAGAAACAAGGGATCGAATGGCAATTCGCGCCGCTCGACTGAGAGCTGACGGCTGAGAGCTGACAGCTGAGACCTGAGACCTGAGACCTGAGACCTGAGACCTGAGACCTGAGACCTGAGACCTGGCCCTACTGCATGTCTCCGCCCATGGGGACGTAGTTGTAGTGTAACTTTTTGCCGTCGAAGAAGACGGCGGAGCTGGTGCCAAAATCGCCCGCTTCTTCAACGTAGAGCGCTTCGACGGTAGTCTTCTTGAGCGGCATTTTTCGAATGGAGATTGCCCGATAGGGCAAGTTGACAATCACGAACTTGGCTTTCGGAGTGGCCGAGTGCCAGGCGTCCTTCCCCGAGCCATGAATGATCAACACCACCAGGCCCCGCAGCGCCGGATCGCCCTCGCTGAAGGTGGTCGTTATTTTGGGATTGCCATAGCCAAAAAACTCGTCGTAGGGATCAATCACGGTGTACTTGTGCTCGCCTTGATCGAGCAGGGGATTTTTGCAGCGCGCGGCGATGGCCACGTCTTCCACACCGTCGCCGTCCAGATCGCCGTAGGCGGGTGCGACCTCGGGCAGCAGGGTGAACTGGTCGCCAAACTGCTGATGCACGAATTCGTTGTCGATCTTGCGATCCGCTGCAGGCGCCTGCCCGAAAGCTGGAACCAGCATCGCAACAATGAACGCACTGAACGCCAGGAATAAATATGGTTTCCTCATGCCTTCACTCTAATCCCTCGCCGTCACCACCGGCAGGTAACGAAAGTCACTTGGGGCAAGGTTTCAGAGTTTCAAAGTTGCGAGGTTTCAGAGTCTTGCTTTCTTACCTTGAACGAAGAGGAAGTCGCTGGATTCCATGGGGGCTTGAAGACTCTTTTCTTTAGCACACGTTAAAAAATTACAAACTACCAATCGCCACTACAAATTTCCCTTGAAGTGTTCCCATCCCCCGGCCTTGAGAGTCTGCGCTTTTCCATTCGCCCCGGTCAGCCGCATTCCCCTGGAGCGCGTGGTCCGGCCTATCGGCGTGACTCGGACTCCCGCCACTTTCGCCGGGACCGCCGACGCGGAGGTAAACAGCAGTTCATAATCATCGCCGCCATGCAAAGCCAAGTCGAGCGCAACCGGTTCTCCCCCTTTTCCGGCTTGCGCTCGCGGAATCGCCTCCGCCTCGATTTCCGCGCCCACATTGCTTTCCTGGCAGATGTGATCCAGATCGGTGGAAAGTCCATCGCTCAGATCGATCATGGCCGAGGCGACTCCCCGGCGGCGCAGCCACTGGCCCACGGCAACCCGCGGCAGCGCTCGAAAGTAGCGGGAATACTCCGCGTCCACGGGCTTCGATTCCGCCAGGCGCGCCAGCGCCGCCGCTGCCCCGCCCAATTCTCCAGTCACATAAATGCGCTGGCCCGCCTCCGCTCCCGAGCGCAGCACCGCTTTGCCCCTGGGCACCGAGCCCACAATAACGATGTCGGCCTGGATTCCGGCTGCCGACTGCGCCGTGTCTCCACCGGCCAGCGGGACCTGGAATTCTTCCGCCAGATCGAGCAGCCCCTTCAAAAACCGGCGAACCCACCTTTGCGGCACATCGCTCGCGACCGCCAGCGACAGGAATGCGGCCCGCGGCTCGCCGCCCATCGCCGCGATATCGCTGAGGCCGCGGGTCAGGCAGCGCCGCCCCACCAGCTCTGGAGCGTGCCAATCGCGGCGGAAATGTACGTTCTCGATCGTGAAGTCGGTGGTTACCAGCAACTCTTGGCCCGGGGGAAGCCGCAGCACGGCGCAATCGTCGCCGATGCCCGTCACAACCGGTGGGCCTCCGCCGGCAGAGCGGCGGATCTGTTGAATCAGTCTCTTTTCGCCGAAAGGCATCAGGATTACTATACCCCGGCCCTGTATGACACGAGGGCCAAGTGGGCTTCGGGTGAGGGGCGGGAAGACGGACGGCGGGACATACCCTCGACATTTTCCTGCCGGACGATCATGCACGGATGGGCACTGGCGCTTCCCCTGCCTTGGTAACCTTCCGGAGGGCGTAGGGAGGTTGACAGGGGGTATCGCGTTTGCTACTTTTAACTTGCCGTTCACAGATATTTTGCCGAACCAAGTATTGCAACCCTAGCAGGTTGCAACCAAGTTGGATTTCGGCTTGCCTGGTTCCGTGGTTTTGGAAAGAGCCAGCCTGCACCTGACGCGGCTGGTGGAATCAGGATTCCGAGCCTGAGCATGACTGTTCCGCTCCGGCAGGATTCCGAAGCAGACTTTGCTTTACGGAAATTGGGATGTTGAGAAAACGTTTCTACATATTTTTCGTGGCTCGAGACGAAGCGGGACAGCTTCGCAAGATTTCCATTCCTGTCCAGTATGTGTACACGCTGGTGGCGGGACTGGCGACGGTCACGCTCTTGCTGACCGTAATCGCCGGCTCTTATGCCCGGATGCTGCATAAGATCGCGCACTACAATCAGCTCCTCACCGAGCACTCCCAGCTTAAAGACAACTATTCGCGGCTCGAGCAGGTGGCCAAGGAACGCGACATTCAGGTGGCATCGCTGGGCTCGCTGGCAAGCGAAGTTTCGGCGCTTTACGGGCTCAAGTCCGATCCCGCCATGGTTGTCGCCGCGACCGAGCAGATACAAGAAGATCAGGTCCATTCTTCCATCGACCAGCTTTACGCTTTGAAACACACCGCGCTGACGGGCGCGGCCAGCGTCGGCATCTCTCTGGGACTTACCAAGAACTCGACGACGGAGGAGTGGACGCGGGCCAACGCGGCCCCCAACCTATGGCCGGTGGAAGGCCAGGTCACCGCTTCTTTCGGCGAGCGCATCGATCCGTTTAACGGAGAAGGCGCGTTCCACTCGGGCATCGATATCTCGTCCCAACTCGGCACGCCAGTGATCGCTCCCGCCGACGGCGTGGTTACCTTCGCCGACTTCATGGGCGGCTACGGGCGCGCCATCATGATCAACCACGGGCACGGCATCACCACGCGCTACGGCCATCTTTCCAGCTTTGCTGTCACCGCCGGGCAAAATATCGGCCGCGGCGACACCATCGGTTATGTTGGCCAAACCGGACGCGCCACCGGCCCGCATCTGCACTATGAAGTCCGCATCAACGACGTCCCCGTCAACCCCTACAAGTACCTGCGCTTCACCGTCGCCCGCTTTGGCGGCTTCGCGGCGGGATCGTAAGCGCGAAAGACTTTCCGAAAAACTAAATCAGGAAGGGCAGGACGGGCTTCCATCAGTGTTCCAGGTGGAACATTTATGCGTATTTTTGTGTACGTACATTAGGGCCAGAAAAAATATTTT
>Ga0181518_10002761_pt1 | contig 16648 bp, 13 predicted proteins | sample PEATcosm2014_Bin_28_FD_119751 | JGI IMG/M metagenome (GOLD analysis project Ga0181518, IMG submission 119751) | Peatland microbial communities from MTU Mesocosm Facility, Houghton, MI, USA - PEATcosm2014_Bin01_60_metaG | ecosystem: Environmental > Terrestrial > Soil > Wetlands > Peat | place... | reverse complement strand
ATGGCGACCAATGGTACACCGGCAAATCTTCCGCCGAGAACCTGCGCGAAGCCGCCGGCTGGCTGGAATCGTGGGTGCATCTCACCACCACGCGCGGCCAGGGCGAGTACGACAGCCCCAACTACATGGGCCTATATTTCCTCTCGATGTCTTATCTCTCCGCCTGGGCGCGCGATCCCGCCATGCAGAAGCGCGCCACCATGATGCTGGACTACCTCGCCGCCGATTACGCCGCCGAAGAGATCGACGGCGTTTACATCGGCGCGCATTCCCGCGTCTACGATCGCGAAGTCCTCGAAAAGTGGAATGTGGCTTCGAGCGATTTCGGCTGGGTGCTCTTCGGCCTCGGTCATCCGCTCTCACCACCCGCCAATCCTATCCTCTTTTATGTGGTGGCGAGCGCCTACCAGCCGCCCGAAATCCTCCAGCGCATTGCCGCCGACCGTTCGCAGCCTTATACGGAGTACGAGCGCAAGCGCACCCGCAACCGCTGGCGGTTCTTCGACGAGTTGCACGGCCCGGTTTATAAGACCACCTACGTGCGCGGCGAATACGCCGTCAGTTCCGACCAGGGTGGCACCCTGCAGCCCATTCAGGAACACTCCTGGGACGTCACCTGGCGAGTTCCCGATGCGCGCGGCGTCCAGAACACGCTGTTCACCCTGAACCCGCATTCGTCCTTGCACGAGTTGGAAACCTACTTCACCTTCCCCGCCGATATCGGGATCTCCGGCGTGGTCAGTTCCAAGAAGAGCTACGATTCGCCCGACAAGTTCGTCGGCGGCTCTCCCTACGAAAAGATTTTCCAGGACCAGGACACCATCGTCGCGCTGTACGATATCGCACCCGGCGCCCGTTTCCCGCACATCAACGGCTTCTTCTCGAAAGACCTCGAAGAAGTGAGCGAAGATCCCTCCGGCTGGATCTTCGCCCGCGGCGGCGACGCCCTGATTGCCTGCCGCCCCCTGCAGCCATACACCTGGAAACCCATCGAAGGCGGCGGCCGGCGCCTGTTCAGCCCCTACCTGAAGAACGGCATCGTCGTGCAGGTGGCCGCCCGCAGCGAGTTCTCCGGCATGGCAGCGTTCCGTCGCGCCATCCTCGCGCTGCCGCTCGAATTCTCGCTCGACCCTGCGCCTTCGGTCCGCTTCCACTCTTTGCGCGGACGAAGCCTGGAGTTCACCTACGGCGAGCAACCGCGCGTGAACGGCACTCCCCTCGACTACGCTCACTGGCCGCTATTCGGCGGACCCTTCCTGGAAGCCCCGGTGGATTCCGAGATGCTCGTCCTGAAGTACGGCTCGATGCGCCGCACCCTGGACTTCCGGCGGCTCACCGTCACCGACACGCGGTAGGCGGAATGAAACTACTTCTCGCATTCACCTGGATAGTGGCCGCCGCCTTTGCGCAGGACACTCGCGTGATCCTGCTGGGCACCGGCACGCCCAATCCGGAACCGGAACACTCCGGGCCGGCGGTCGCCATCGTCACCGGCCAGAACGTCTACGTGGTGGATTGCGGTCCCGGAGTGGTGCGCCGCGCCGCTCAGGCCGGAATCCGTATGGACCAACTGACCCGCGTCTTCATCACGCACCTGCACTCCGACCACACCACCGGGCTGCCCGACCTCATCTTCACACCCGCGGTCACGGGCCGGAAAGATCCCCTCGAAATTTATGGACCACCCGGCATCGCCGCCATGACTAACCACATCCTGAAGGCCTGGAAAGAGGATATGGACATTCGTCTGCACGGCCTGGAGCCTGCGGTCAAACCGGCTTACGTGGTTCACGCTCACGAAGTGCGGCCGGGTCTCATCTACCGCGACGATGCCGTCCGCGTCTCAGCCATTCCGGTGGTTCACGGCGCATGGAAGTACGCCTATGGCTACCGCTTCGAGGCGGGCGGCAAAGTGATCGTCATTTCCGGAGACACCACCTACAGCGCCTCCCTGCTGGAAGCCGCCAGAGACTGCGACATTCTGGTCCACGAGTTCTATTCGCAGAAAGGTTGGGATGCCCGCGCCCCGGATTGGCAGCGCTATCACGCGGCCTATCACACGTCGGCGATCGACCTCGGCAAACTGGCGGCCGCGGCCAAACCGAAGAAGCTGGTGCTGTACCACGAACTGCCGATGGGGCAACCGCCCGAGCAGGTGATCCGCGAAATCCGCCAGCATTTCAGCGGAGACGTGATCTACGGCAAGGATCTCGACGTCGTCCGCTAAACCGCAGAACTTACACTTTTATTACATTTCAGGCCTTTAGAGTCTGTTAAAGTTGTGTTGGCCGTTCCTCGGATCGCGTCACCCTCCTTCGATCTGCCTCTTCATTTTCATGCATACAACTCACCCCAAGGGCGCCCAGGCGCACGTGCTCCTTTCGTCCGTGTTCGGCCCGTACGCGCAGGACGATGAATTCGGCAGCCGCACCATCAATCCGATGGAGCTCTACCACAACCAGGTCACCCGCGCGCAGGGATCGTTTTCCGTGCGCCGGTTTCACCGCTCCTGGGGCATCCTCATGATCCAGGAGAATATTTCCGCTCCCTGCACGGTCCTGGATTTTCCCACGCGCGAAGCCTTCGCCCGCGAACTCACGGCCCATCATTACGACATCGTGGGCGTCTCTTCCATCATCGTGAATGTCGGCAAGGCGCGCGAAATGTGCCGCATCGTCCGGGAACTCTCGCCACACTCCACCATCGTGGTGGGTGGACACGTCGCCGCGATTCCCGGCATCGAGCACATCCTCGACGCCGACCACATCGTGAAGGGGGACGGCATCGAGTGGATGCGCCGCTACCTGGGCGAGGACCCCGCGGCCCCCATTCGCCATCCCGCCCTGTCTTCCGGCTTCGACCTCCGCGTTATGGGCGTGAAGATTCCCGACAAGGCGGACACTTCCGCCACCATCATCGCTTCCATGGGATGCCCCATGGGTTGCAATTTCTGCACCACGTCGTCCTTCTTCGGTGGCAAGGGGAAAATGCTCAATCTCTACTCCACCGGCGAGGAACTCTTCCGGCTGATGGAGGAAGCGGAGGCGTCCCGCAACGTGAAGTCGTTTTTCATCATGGACGAGAACTTCCTGCTCCAGCGCCAGCGCGCCATGGACCTGCTCTCGTGCATGAAGGCCGCCGGCAAAAGCTGGTCATTCCACATTTTTTCTTCCGCCAACGCCATCCGCAAGTACAGCTCTGAGGAACTGGTGGAGCTGGGCGTTTCCTCCATCTGGCTGGGCCTGGAATCGGCGCAGTCCGGCTACGCCAAACTGCAAGGCGCCGACACGCTGCAACTCACTCGCGAGTTGCGCGAGCACGGCATTGTTCTTCTCGGCTCCACCATCCTGGGGCTGGAACATCACACGCCGCAAAATATCGGCGAAGAGATCGAGCGCGCCGTCGCGCACCAGACCGACCTTCACCAGTTCATGCTCTACACGCCGGTTCCGGGCACGCCGCTTTATGCCGAGATGGCCGAACAGGGCAGGCTGCTGGATGATGTCGACCTGGCGGACATCCACGGGCAGGACCGGTTCAATTTCCAGCACGCCGCCATTTCGCGCGAGGAGTCCAAACAGTTCCTCGACTCGGCTTTCCGCTGGGATTTCGAGCGCAACGGCCCCAGTCTCTTCCGGGTTTGCCGCACCACCTTCCAGGGCTGGATGCGCTACAAGAACCATCCGGACCTGCGCGTGCGCGAGCGCTTTCACCGCGAAACCAGGACTCTGCGCCACGCTTACGCCGCCGTCCTCTGGGCCATGGAGCACCGCCTCAAGAACGCCAACCGCTCGATGGTGCCGCAGATACGCGCCCTGCGCAAAGAGCTCGAGCACGAGTTCGGATTCATCGCCGCGGCCGCCGGCCGGATCCTCGGCCCGGTGCTCTGGTGGACCAGCCTCCGGGAAGATCGGCGACTGGCCCGCGGAAATCGCCACGAACCGCCGACCATCATCGGCCGCCGGAACTGGGCCGAAGCGTAGGCTGTTCTATTTCGCCGGCCTACTGTGGTTCAGGCACAAGTCCAACAGGTCTGACACTTTCGCCTCTCCCACGCACATTACCGTGTCCGCGGCTCCCCAGTAGATCTTCACGGTTCCATCCGCTTCGGGAACCGCGCCGCACGTGAACACAACGTTGTGGACATAGCCAGTCGTCTCCCAAGCGTCTTCCGGCTGCAAGATCCAGGAGTCACTCACGCCAATGACTTTTGCCGGATTGTGCAGGTCATGAAGAGCGACTCCCAGACGATAAATGGCGCCGTCCATGGTCCGGAACACGCCGTGGTAAATCGAGAGCCAACCCCGTTCCGTTTTGAAGGGCGGCGCACCGGGACCGATCTTCATCTCGTCCCAGTGATAGGGTTCCGGCTTGATGAGAAGCTCGGATTTTCCCCAGAAGCAAAGATCCGGAGAATAAGAAATCCAGATGGACCACGGCGTAATCTCGGAGTGAGGGCGATCCAGGCGCGCAAAGAGTCCGTCGAACTTTTCCGGAAACAGAACCACGTTCCGATGATCCGCCTGGGTGATGAGTGAGACCCTTTCCACCTGCGTAAAGTCCTTCGTCTTAGCCAGCGCGATCCGCACGCCGCTCCTCGAGTAAGCGCTGTAAGTAATGATGTAGTCGTCTCCCAGACGAGTGACTCGCGGATCTTCCACGCCGAACTCTTCATATGCGGCGAATGGGCCGTCCCGCTCAGGGACCAGAAAGGGCTGCGGGTCGGCTTCAAACCGGAATCCGTCCTGGCTGCGGGCCAGACCGATAATCGACCGTCCGGTGCGAAGATGCGACCGGAAAAGCATGATGTAAACGCCCGCGTGCTTCACCACCGCCGCATTGTGAACCGTCTCCACCGCGTACGGGATCTGGTCCTTCGTGAGGATGGGGTTGTGCGCGTATCGTCTGACAATGTCCCGCTTCATGCCGTTTTCCCCGCTTCCATCCCAAGAACCATCGAGTACACCCGCTCGTATTGTTCCACCATGGTAGCCACTGAAAAGCACTGCTCCACTCGCTGCCGGCAGGCGCTTCGGTCGATTTGAGGAACCCGTTCCAGGCACCGCGAAGCTTCCTGGGCGTTGCCAACAAGAAAGCCGGTCGCACCGTCGCTGATCACCTCGCGGCAGGAGCCCAGGTCCATAGCGATCACCGGCACTCCGGCTGCATTGGCCTCGGCCAGCACCAGTCCGAACCGTTCCGGGATGGTGTTCAGATGCAGCAGCGCGTACGCGCGCGCGAACAGTTCGTTCTTTGCGGCCACGTCCACCGGCCCGATGAACCGTACCTTTACGCCATCGAGATGCGGTTTGACCTGTTCTTCAAAATACGCCGCATCCTGAATAATGCCCGCAATGATAAGCCGCCGCCCGCTCAGGAGGGCCACCTCAATGGCCAGGTGGACTCCCTTGTCGGGGTGAATCCGGCCTAGGAAAACCAGGTCGTCGCCGCCCTTGTGCTGAAAAGGATACAGCGATAAGTCGATTCCGTTGTACACCGTCGCAACGTAGTTCAGCCCCGGCATCCGGTCCGAGTTACTGATCGAAACAAAGTACCCGTCGCTGTACTTACGGTACACTGGCAGGATCTTAGGCGACGAAAATCCGTGAATGGTGGTCAGCACCGGGGTCTTTACCAGCCGGCTGTATGTCAGGGCCATGAAATCGTAGTGGCTGTGTATGAGGTCGAACTCCGCGGCGTGTTCGAAGACCTCCGGGATGTGGAGATACTCAGCCACCTTCGGGTCAATCGAGCGGTCCTCTTCATAGCCGTGGTCCACCACGGCGTGCAAGCGGGCGGAGGTGATGGAGTCGCCGCTGGCGAACAGAGTCACGTCCCAGCCGCGGGCAACCAGCCCTTCGGCAATGTTGCCGGCTACCGTTTCCCAGGCGCCGTATTGCCGTGGAGGCGTTCGCCATGCGACCGGCGCCAGGATCGCCACTCTTCTTCCAGTCTTCATGGCAGTAAGACTTCACCCCGGAAACGCGGAGCCGCGGAGAAAAGCAAAGATTGACAACCAAGGATTGATCTGCGTTGATCAGTGTCGCTAACCATCGGCTCTTATTCTCTCGTTCCGCTTTTCTCCGCGCCTCCGCGGTTACTTCTTCATTTCGGTTATTTCAGCACCCGCTAACGCATGGCGTCCAGCACCTCGTCCAGTGCTACGGTCGCGAAGCTGGTGGCGTGGTCGGCATAGGCATACGGAACGATCAGTTGACCGCGATGAACCAGGGCGCCGCAGGTGTAGACGACGTTGGGCACATAGCCGTGCCGTTCCCGCTCAGTGGGCCTGAGCAGTGGTTCCCGCAGGCGCCCGATCACCTTGGTGGGATCGTCCTTGTCGAGGAGAAACGCGCCGATCGCGTATTGTCGCATGGGTCCTACGCCGTGGCTGAGAACCAGCCAGCCGGCGTCCGTCTCAATGGGCGATCCGCAGTTTCCGATCTGGACTATTTCCCACGGGAAAGTCGGCGCCAGAATCAGCTTGGGCTCATACCAGAAGTGCACATTATCCGAAAAAACCACGTATAGATTCTCATTGTCCTGTCGGGAGAGCATGGCATATAGGCCGTTGATCTTACGAGGGAAGATAGCCATGCCCTTGTTCCGCGCGGCCGGGCCGTTCAGAGTGATAAACCGGAAGCGCAGGAAGTCGGAGGTTTCCATCAGTCCCGGCATCACCACCCTGCCGTCATAAGCGGTGAACGTGGCATAGTATACGGGCGCGCCATGATCGCTCTGAAAGCGGACGAACCGGGCGTCTTCTATGCCGTTTCGCTGCGAGGGCGACGAGGGGAAGATGATGCGCTCGGAGAGTTCCTGCTCGGGCCTGAACTGGACTTCGTAGTTCGACTCAGCCAGTACCCGCATGGCCTTGGCTGCATTCCGGCGATCCCGTTCCCCACCCGGCTCGCAGGGCTGCTTCAATTCCTCGCTTACCTGGCGGCGAAGCTCTCTCAGGTTGAACGACTCCCCGAGCCTCTCAATCGTACGGCGCGTGAATTCATTGTTGAGGCTGAGTTCGAAGAGCTTCCGCTCAAAGAGCACCCGGTCGTAGAGCGGGTTGGGAATTCTGCGCGGCTCGGTGAGAAATCCGGATGACGCGAGAACCTCGATCCGGCCATCCGGGTGGATCATCCCCGTCCGAAACGTGACCGAGGAGACGTGTCCTTCACCCGTGGCTCGCAGGCTCAGGATAAACCGCAGCCCGTTGCGCGGAACTCCCGACTGGTCCGGGTGCGGCACAATCGACGGATTGAACAGCGCGGCCGATTCGAGCGAGAACTCGGAGGTAAAGTAAGAGCCGATCAGCAGCTTTCTCGGCTCGGACAGCTTGCCATTTAACGACAGCAGTTTCCGTACCTGTTCGAATCGTTCGAGAAAGAAGTCGCCGATCTTCGGATGTTGCGCCGAGAACCTGGTCAACACTTCCTTCACCAGGGGCAGAACCCGGCTTTCGGGTAGCGAGAGAATTCGCGCGACAATCCTCTCGGTTCGCCGTGCGTCGCCCTGGTTAAATGGGCGTAACAGAACGCGGGACTGGTCCGGACGCAAGGCGATGTTCGTCCGTGTAATGTGAATCGATTCTACTCTCATGCAATTTGGTTGGACCGGCATTAGCTCTCGATGAGAATCGGGGCCCTGAAGCTGGTGACAATGTTGTGCGTCAGCCGCAGTTCCGCCAGCGACAGCAGAAACGCCAGCGTGGATTCCGCGCCTTGGTTGCGGTTGACCCGGTCCACGTGCAGCCCGTCGAGACAACCGCCGGTCCTGGCCGAGTACAGTTCCAATCCGAGATCGTTCCAGCCGAGGAACCAGTCAAACGCGCGCCGGGCCTGTTCGTACCACCAGGAGTCCGACGTGGACCGATAGGCTTCCAGACACGCCGACATCATGGCTTGCGCTTCCACCGGCTGTTGATCGAAATTGGCGCGCGTACCGCCGCGCCGGAAGAACCCGTTGCTGCCGATAGGCCGAAAGTGCCCGTGTTCCGAGGTTTGCATGTGCACCAGCCACCGCAGTGTTTCAACACCTCGATCCAGCAGCGCGGTTTGGCCTGTAGCGCGGCCGCTCAGAATCAAGGCGTGTGCGAGTTTCGCATTGTCGTAACTCAGTTCCTGTTCAAACCACGGCCAATCCGGCGTGGCCGTTCGATCGTACAGGTCCATCAGGCGGGCGATGAGCGTCTCGCGAGTCTGGGTCACGAAGCTGTCGCCGCCCAACCGGCGCAGGTACTCGTGGATACCAATCAGGCTGAAAGCCCAGGCCCGCGGTGACTCAAACTGCGTTACGGCCGGCAACGCCCGCACGAAGAGTTGGCCGGCCATCGCCTGGAAACTGCCGTAAGAAGAAGCTCCAACCCCCACGCCCAGCGCCCAAAGCGCCCTGGCGTGACAGTCCTCCGACCCTTGCTTGTCCAGCCAGTGGCGGTCGAAGCCCAGCAGGTTGTGGAAACGCCCCGTCAGGGGATCGAACGCATGGTATAAGAAGGCGGCGTAGGTGGTGGCAAGTGAGCGTATGCGTTCCGGCTCTTCTCCCAGTTCTTCCAGCATCACCGCCAGGATAAAGGCGCGCGCGTTGTCGTCGGTGCAGTATCCTTCGGAAAAGTTTGGCACGCTGAACACGGCGTGTTGAAATATGCCCGTCGAATCTGTCATGCGCGAGAGATGGTCCAGCTTCACCTCGGGTGTGCCACGCGGCTTCTGGTCCAGCGTCTTCGTGGACAGGGACCTCCGCAGCGTCGATAAGGCCTGCAGCCGCGAAAGCTCGAAGGAACGCATATACAGCCGCGCTACATTGCTCCAGACCATCTCCCGGCCCAGCTTGTAAGCGCGCTCCCGCATGGCGTTCCGGCGGACATCGTCGCGCAGCAACGCGCTTACTTCGGTCGCAATGGCCGCGGCGCTCCCAAACGGAACCAGCACCCCGCGTCCGTCCGCCAGCAGTTCGCCGGCGTGCCAGTACGGTGTAGAAACAACCGCTTTGCCGGAACCGAAGGTGTAAGCGAGTGTACCCGACGTGCTCTGGGCTTCGTTGAGATAGGGCGTAATATATACGTCCGCCGCGCCAATAAAGTCCTTCAGAGTTTCGAGATCGACGAAGCTGTTGTAGAAGATGACATTCTTCTCCACTTTGTTCCTGGCCGCCAGGATCTCGAGACTGAGCCGGTAGGCTTCGCCCCGTTCGCGCAGCTCGTTCGGATGTGTGGCGCCCACTACCATGTACACCACGTTCGGGAACTCGGCCACAATCCCCGGCAGCGCGTTCAGCACGTGTTCGATGCCCTTATTGGGGGAGAGCAGCCCGAATGTGAACAACACCGTCCGCCCGGCTACGCCGAATTCCTCTTTCAGATCGTTCGGATCCACGAACGGTATGTCGGGAATGCCATGATGGATCAGGTCGATCTTGGTCGGTGGCGCGTGGTAGACATCCTGCAGCATCTGCCGTCCCCGGGCCGACATCACCACCAGGCGGGTGGAAAGCGCAATCAGCTCCTGCATCACCAATCGCTGGTCGACCCTCGGTTCGCTCAGGACGGTGTGGAGGGTGACCACCACGGGCATCCGCAGCTCGCGCAAGAGCGCCAGGATGTGGCTGCCGGCTGGACCGCCGAATATTCCGAACTCGTGCTGCAGGCACACCACATCGACATTGCCGATGTTCAGGAAGTCCGCCGCGCGCAAATACGATGACAGGTCCTGTTCTTCAATTTCGAAACGAACTACGTCCGGATACTCATAGCCCTCTTTGATGTCGTTCACGGAAACCGAAAAGCACTCACTGGACGGGTGCTCGGCTGCCACGGCAGTAAGAAGGTCGGACGTAAATGTGGCAATACCGCACTTGCGCGGCAGATAGTTGCCGAGAAACGCGATTCTGCCAACCTTAGAACCTTCGATCATGACTTACTGGTGAAGGTTCGGTGGTATCGAGGCCGCCAGCCATTCCACGGGATGCGCTCGAATGCTTTCGTCCGGTTCGCGAATATCGGCCCACTTAGGGTCGCTTCTCAGATTGAGGAAGGTCCCGAGGGTGCCTTGATAGGAACCCTTCGCCAGATACACTGGATCACCCTGATGGAAGAGGCAAGGCGCCGCAGGGGCGGCAGATTGTACGTTTAGATCCGTTGGCACGTTTTCGTCCTTTCCCGGCAGATGCCATCTGGGGCGGACGGTGAGTTGGCCGGAGAACAGCTAGACCGCTCGGCTCATGGTGGGGAGTGCCGATATCAGTATAGCAGGTCGGGAGGAGTGAAATTGAGCGCTGGCTTTCGGGTAATCCTCTCGGCTCGAACAATAAATCGGCCGGGGCCGGGCCAACGGAGTAGAATGGATAGCAGGTGGCCAGGGTAAAGGACACGGATGGATAAGAGAATCCTAAAGCGGCACAAGCGCCAGGTGGCGCGCGCCAGAGAACGAGTCAGGCTGTCCGAGCCCGACCTGAGAACGCCGGAGCAAGTGAAGGCGGCGCGGGAGGCGAGCCGCCCGGCCAGCGGCCGGCGCAACGACCCCCACCCACACTACTCCAGGCCGGCAATCCGCGATCACGCCGGCCCTGCCACCCAGAGTACGGCGAAAGCCGGCATAGAGCCATGACCCGCACCGAAGGGCGGCTGTCCACCACACACTGTCCCCGTTGCAGATCCATCGAGTTTAGAGGTGTGGGCGTGCGCAATGCCACCGAGAGAGCCATCCGCTGGCTTCTTCAGCCCTACCGCTGCTCACTTTGCGGTCACCACTTCTTTTTGTTCCGATGGCAAGCCCCCCTCGGGGGCACGGCGTAAGAGGCCGCAAGGGTCAGAGGCTGGCCGCGATCGACTCCGCGATCAGCCGCCCGTGCAATCTGCCGTTTTCGATGAAGATCTCGTTGGTGTGCATGCCGGCCACGATCACGCCGGCCAGATAGACGCCGGGGCATTCGCTCTCCAGCGTTTGGGGATTGGTGCGCGGGCGCTGGGTTTCGGGCTCGAGCGTAATACCGGCCGAGTTCAGGAATTCCAGATCGGGCCGGTAACCGATAAGTGCAAACACGAAATCGTTCTTCAGGGTCACTTCGCCCCGCGGCGTCGCGATCAGGATCGCATCCAGCCGGATTTCGATGACGTGAGAATGAAAGTAAGCGGCGATCTCGCCGTTCTGGATGCGGTTCTCGATGTTCGGGCGGATCCAATACTTCACACGGTCCGAAATTCCCGCGCCGCGATGAATCAGCGTCACGCGCGCGCCCGTCCACCACAACTCCAGTGCCGCAATGGCCGCCGAATTCTTCGCCCCGATCACCGCTACATCGTGGTTGTAATACGGATGCGCTTCCTGGTAATAATGCAGCACCTTGTCCAGCTCTTCGCCCGGAACGTTTAACAGATTCGGAACATCGTAATAGCCCGTGGCCAGCACCAGCTTGCGCGCCTGGTAAATGTGCGCGCATCCCAGCCGGTCGGTCGAGAAGACCTGGAACGCATGGTCGGTGCCCGCGATGCGTTCCACGCGCTCGTACTGCCGGATGTCCAGTTTGTAATGCTCCGCCACGCGGCGATAATACTTCAGCGCTTCGGTGCGGTTGGGCTTCTCGTTCAGGCTGGTCATCGGGATGTCGCCGATTTCCAGCAGCTCCGGCGTCGTGAAGAAGGTCATGTGGGTGGGATAGTGGTAAAGCGAGTTGACGACGCAACCCTTCTCCAACAACACCGTCTTCACGCCGCGCTTGTTGAGTTCGATCCCGCAGGCGAGTCCCGTCGGCCCGGCGCCCACCACCACCGCATCGCAGGATTCAATCATGTGGGCAGACCCCCTGGTCTGCGGCCGACGCCCCCGTCGGCCTGCGCTCGTTTGTGGTTCCGGCGGCGGAACGAGGGCCTCCCGCGCAGACCAGGGGGTCTGCCCCACTCATGCTCACAGCTTGCTCTCGATGTCGCGCTGCACCGCCTCCAGCGCGGCATCCAAAGCACTTGCGTCCTTGCCGCCGCCCTCCGCCATATCGGGACGCCCGCCGCCTTTGCCGCCGGTGGCCGCCGCCACGGCGCTCACCAGTTTGCCGGCCTGCACCTTGCCCGTTAAATCCTTGGTAACGCCGGAGACGATCGGGACGGTGCCGTCCGGCGTGGTGGTACCGAGCACAACGACGGCAGACTTGCATTCATTACGGAGGGAATCGACCAGCCAGCGCATCTGTTCGCGGTCAACATCGGGGACGCGCGCCACAATCACGGTGGTGGCGCCGATCTTGTGGCGCGGCAGCTCCTTAGCCTTGGCTTGCGCTTGCTGGTTTTTTAGGCGATCTATTTGCTTCTCGAGTGCTTGGTTGACCGCCAGCAGCTTTTCCACGTGTTCGACGAGTTCCGCCTCTGGCGCCCGCAACATCTCCCCCATCCGCCGCAGCGCGCCGATCGATTCCTGGTATTGCCGCAGCGCCGCTTCGCCCGTGATGGCTTCAATCCTGCGCACGCCGGCCGAGATACTGCCTTCGTACACAATCTTGCATACGCCGATATCGCCGGTGCGTCCCACGTGCGTGCCACCGCATAGCTCGCGGCTGAAGCCCGGCACCGTCACCACGCGCACCTGCTCGCCGTATTTCTCGCCGAACAGCGCCATGGCGCCCGTGGCGATGGCTTTCTCCAGCGGCAACACGTCCGTCTCCACGCCGCTGTTGCGCAGGATCTGCTCGTTCATGAGCCGTTCCACTTCTTCCAGCTCGGCGTGGTCCATGGCCGCGTAATGCGTGAAGTCGAAGCGCAGCCTGCCCGGCTCGACCACGCTGCCGGCCTGCTTGACGTGCGTCCCCAATACCTGCCGCAGCGAGGCGTGCAACAAGTGCGTGGCCGTATGATTGCGCCGCGTCGCGTCGCGCAGCGGCGCCGCCACTTCGCCGCGCAGCACGTCGCCCACGCGCAGCGCCGCCGCCGTCACCGTGCGATGCACCGTCAAGCCCGGCACGCCCGGAAACGCGCTCTCCACATCCGCCACTTTTTCGCCCTGCGCCGAGTACAGCGCTCCGCGGTCGCCCACTTGTCCGCCGGATTCCGCGTAGAACGGGGTCTGGTCGAACACCACCTCCGCATGCGCGCCCGCGGCGACTTCGCCGGCCAGCTCTTTCTCCACCAGCAAGCCGATCACGCGCGAGGTCGCTTCCAGCTCGGTGTATCCCAGAAACTTGGTGCGCCCTTGCTCCAGCAGCTTCTGGTATGCCGGCGCCACCGCGCCCTTCTCCGCGCCTTTCCAGCTCGCGCGGGCGCGCTCCCGCTGCTGCCGCATCTCAACCTCGAAGCCTTCGCGGTCGATCGTCAGGCCGGACTCGCGGGCCATATCTTCCTGTTCATCGAGCGCCAGCCCGAAGGTGTCGTACAGCTTGAATGAGACCGCGCCCGCAATGGTATGGTCCGTCGCAGCCGCCGCCGCGCGGTTGAATTCCTTCTCCGCCGTCAGGAACGTAGTGGCATACCGGTGCTCCTCGTCCTTCACCACCCGCGCCACGCGCTGCACGCTCTCCATCATCTCCGGGTAGGCATCTTGCATCAGCTCCGCCACAAATCCCGTCAGCTTGTAAAGGAAGGGCTCCTCCATCCCCGCCATTCGAATGTTCCGCATGGCGCGCCGCATGATCTTACGCAACACGTAGCCGCGCCCATCGTTGGCCGGCAGCACGCCGTCGTTGATCAGAAACGCGGTAGAGCGGGCGTGGTCCGCGGCGATTCGCAAGGCCGTATCCACGCGAGGGCCGGCGCCCGGCGTCAGGTTGCACAGATCCGCCGCCTTCAGGATGACGGGCCGCATCAGGTCGTTGTCATAGACCGAGAGCTTGCCCTGCAACACGGCGGCAAGCCGGTCCAGGCCCATGCCGGTGTCGATGGAGGGGCGCGGCAGCGGCGTCAGCTTGCCGGAGGCGTCGCGGTCAAACTGCATGAACACCAGGTTCCAGATCTCCACGAACCGGTCCCCCGCATCGCCGGGGAAGGCCACATTCTCACGGCCGGGCGGGGCGGCGTGCGCACCCATGTCGTAGTGAATCTCCGAACACGGACCGCACGGGCCGGTGTCGCCCATTTGCCAGAAATTGTCCTTCTCGTCCAGGCGGAAAATGCGGCTCTTGGGAACCCCGGCCACCTTCTGCCACAGCTCTTCGGCTTCCTCATCCTCGCGAAACACGGTGACGTAGAGCTTGTCTTTCGGCAGGCCGTAATCCCTGGTGATGAGGTCCCAGGCGAACTCGATAGCTTCGGCCTTGAAGTAGTCGCCAAACGAGAAGTTCCCGAGCATCTCGAAAAACGTGAGGTGCCGCCGCGTGTAGCCGACATTCTCCAGGTCGTTGTGCTTTCCGCCCGCCCGCACGCACTTCTGCGAGCTCGCGGCGCGCGCATAATCGCGCTTCTCCAGCCCCAGAAACGTGTCCTTGAACTGGTTCATGCCCGCGTTGGTAAACAGCAGCGTCGGGTCGTTGGCCGGGACCAGCGAAGAGCTGCGCACCACCCGGTGGCCGCGGGCGGCGAAGAAGTCGAGAAAGCGCTGTCTGATTTCGTGACCTGTCACGGAGTTTCCTTGGGGATGTGGACTAAATTCAATTATAGGGGAGAAGATTCCCGGCGCCCGGAGACGGCGGCCCGTGGTCTCAGGCCACCGGCATCCCGCGGAGTTCCGCAACCTCACTGTGCTCCCATGTACTGCGCCGAGGTTTCGCTTGACATCGCCACCGATCCGCCTTATTATATCCGTAACGGATGTATTGATGAACAAGACGCCGCCGCAAGATCTGCTGCCTCTCACGCCGCCCGTATTCCACATCCTGCTGGCCCTGGCCGATCAGGAACGTCACGGCTACGGCATCATGCAGGACATCGCGCGCCAGACCAACGACGCGCTCCAGCTCGGCCCCGGCACGCTCTACGGCTGCCTGAAGCGCATGCTGTCGGCCCGCCTGGTGGAAGAGTCCGACGAGCGGCCCGACCCCGCCCTGGACGACCAGCGCCGCCGTTACTACCGCATGACCGGCCTCGGACGGCGGGTGGTCCGCGAAGAAGCGCAGCGCCTGGCCGGCGCGCTGGTCGCGGCCCGGTCGAAACGCCTCTTCGCGGGCGCCAAGTTTTCAGGCGTATGAGGAAAGACCTATGAACCCGACTCTGGAACGCTGGTTCTGCCGCATCTATCTCTTCATGCTCTACACCTATCCGAGGCCGTTTCGCCTGCGCTTCGGCGGCGAAATGCAGCAGGTCTTCCGCGACCGCTGCCGCCACGTGTCGCGCTCTTCAAGCCGTCTGCCCGTGTTGAGCCTGGCCTTCCGCACGGCGGCCGACTGGCTCGCCACGGCATTTCGCGAACGCTTCGCCGCGATCGACCTCCGCGCCATCTGGTCGGCCGGCCGCAAACATACGCCGCGCGGCTTCGTCGCCGAGTGGTCGCTCACCATCATCACGTTCCTCTTCTTCACCACCACCATGGTCCAGGCGTATGTCATCCCGACCGCCTCCATGGAAGGCAACCTGCGCATCGGCGATCATCTGCTGGTCGATCGAGTGGCCTACGCCGATCCCGGTCCCTTCAAACACCTGCTTCCGTATCGCGACGTGGCGCGCGGCGACATCGTGGTCTTTCTCTATCCCGAAGACATCCGCCAGACTTACGTCAAACGCGTCATCGGGCTTCCCGGCGACCGCCTTCACCTCGCCGATAAACAGGTGATCCGCAATGGACGGCGCCTTCTGGAACCGTACACGCGCCACTCCGCCACCTGGCGCGACCCGTATCGCGACGACTTTCCCACCGCTCCCGACGGCTACACCACGCCTCGCGGCCGCGACATGTTCGCGTATCACGTCCGCGATGGCGAAGTGGTGGTGCCCCACGGATTCTTGTTCGTGATGGGCGACAACCGCGAGAACTCGGCCGATAGCCGCTACTGGGGCTTCGTACCGCGCGAATACGTATTGGGCAAACCGCTGCTGGTCTACTGGTCCTACGATGCGCCCACCAGCGAACTGGAGGACTGGAACGTGGCGCACTTTGTAGATCTGGCGCAGCACTTCTTCACCAGGACCCGCTGGGATCGCACTCTTCTCATCCCGCGATCCCAAGTCGCGCGGGAGGCAGGAGCCGGCCAATGAAATTCGCCCGCTTAGCCGCATTCGGATGGCTGGTCCCCGGCGGCGCCTATTTGCTCACGCGCCGCTACGTGCAATTCGGGCTCTCGCTCGGATTAGTGCTCATGGCGTCGGTCTCAGGCGTGGTTCTGGGTGGCGGCAACCTCTGGCCGCAGCCCGGCGATCTTGCAGGTCTGGATCTCTTCACCGTCCTGCTGGCCAAAGCGGCGGCCCTCACCAAATTTCTGGCCGGCGCCCCCTACCTGCTTGCGCGTCTCTGCGGTTATTCCCAAAACGCGTTCGACGGCCGCCTGCACGAATACGGCACGACGCTCCTGGTGATCGCGGGTCTTCTGAATCTTCTCGCGCTGGCGGACGCGCTCGAATGATGCCCCACTTGCCCTTCACCTTCTTGCTGGCGGCTCTCACCGCGGGCGCCTCCGCCCTCCCCGGCGCGAGAGCCGCGCGCGAGCGCCTCTATCACGCCCTATATCTGTTCTTCGCGTCAGTCTTCGGGATCGCAGCCGGCAGTTGGATCATGCACCTGATCCACGGATAAAGTTGGCCTGGCTCTAT
>Ga0181518_10002760_pt1 | contig 16658 bp, 16 predicted proteins | sample PEATcosm2014_Bin_28_FD_119751 | JGI IMG/M metagenome (GOLD analysis project Ga0181518, IMG submission 119751) | Peatland microbial communities from MTU Mesocosm Facility, Houghton, MI, USA - PEATcosm2014_Bin01_60_metaG | ecosystem: Environmental > Terrestrial > Soil > Wetlands > Peat | place... | reverse complement strand
CGGCCCGTACCAGGACCCCGGCCCGTACCAGGACCCCGGCCCGTACCAGGACCCCGGCCCGTACCAGGACCTCCAGGCTGACCGGGACCCCGGGGCCTACCAGGGCTCCGGCGGTCACCGGAACGGCACGTACCAGGGGGCCTCGTACCCGGGCGGCGGCGCACCCGGAGGCACTCCGTCCAATCCGGGCAGCGCCGATCGTCAGCGCACCGGGTACCACGCGGCCGCCCCCCTCCCGGCCGCGGAATACCCCGGGCCCGGCTACCAGAACCCCGGCCATCAGAACGCCCGCTACCAGGAGCCCCCCTCCCCCGGCTACCCGGGGGAGGGGGCCTACCGGGAACCGGTCGGCTTCGCCGGCGCCGGGCGCTCCCCCTCCGGGTACGCCGGCCCGGGCGGATACCCCAGCACGGGCGGATACCCCAGCACGGGCGGATACCCCGGCTCCGCCGCTCACCCCGATTCCGCCCCATACCAGGAACCGGCCGGCTTCGACCAGGCCACCTTCCGGGACCAGGCTCCGGCCCGGGAGGCGGCCAGCCCGCCCGCCGGTGACCACCCGAGCCTGCCCGGCGTGAAGCTGGCCGACCTGGCCGCCCAAGACCCCACGGCCTACCAGGGACTTGAGCGCTACCTGAACGGAGGAGGCGCCGGGGCCGACGGCGGTGCGGGCGCAGGTCCCTGGCGACGGCGCGGCCGGGGACGGCTGGCCGGCATCGTGACCGGGCTGCTGTCCGGCGCCGTGGCGATCGGCGTGGCCATCCTCGCGGCCGCGTTCGTGCGCCCGCAGGCGTCGCCGGTGATCGCGATCGGCGATGCCGTACTCGGGCAGGCCTCGTCCGGGGTGAAGACGTTCGCCATCCAGTCGGTCGGCGAGAGCTACCAGCTCATGCTCCTGGCGGGCATCTACGCGGTCATCGCGGTTCTGGCGATGACCATCGGGCTGCTCGCCCGGCGCCGGCTGGCCGGCGGCGTGACCGGCATGGCCGCGCTCGGCGCCTTCGGCGCCTTCGTGGCCCTCACCCGGCCAGGGAGCCACGCCAGCGATGTGATCCCTTCCCTCATCGGTGGCGTGGCCGGCGTCGCGGCCCTGGTCCTGCTCGTCCACGCCGGGGATCCGCAGGTGATCTTGCCGGCCGCGGCGCAGCGGGCCCGCGGCCGTTACCGCCGGGGCGAACCGGAAGTGGTCGGCACCAACCGCCGCAACTTCCTGCTGGCCGGGCTCACGGCGGCCGGGGCGGCGGTCGTGGCCGGCGTGACCGGGAAGGTCCTCGGCCAGCAGCAGGCCATCGGCGCCGGCGGCTCCGGCAGCGCGGTCATCCCGCTGGAGAAGGCCCCCGCACTGCCGCCCGGGGCCGAGCTCACCATGCCGGGGCTGTCGCCCTTCTACACACCGAACGCCACCTTCTACCGCGTCGACACAGCCCTCGTCGTCCCCCAGCTGACCACCGCCAACTGGGAACTGCGCATCCACGGCATGGTGGACAAACCGATCAGCATCAACTTCGGCGACCTGATGAAGCGGCCGCAGATCCAGCGGGACATCACGATCGTCTGCGTGTCGGAATCGGTCGGCGGCGGGTACATCGGCAACGCCAGCTGGCAGGGCGCGCGGCTCGCCGACCTGCTCCGCGAGGCCGGGGTCCACCCCGGGGCCACCCAGATCGTCATGCGCGACACCCAGGGCATGGCCATCGGCGTCTCCACCCAGGCCGTGATGGACGGGCGGGACGCGATGCTGGCCGTCGCCATGAACGGCGTGCCACTGCCGCCCGAGCACGGCTTCCCGGTCCGGGTCGTCGTCCCGGGCCTGTACGGCTACGCCTCGGCGTGCAAATGGGTCGTCGACATGGAACTGACCACCTACGCCGGCTACAGCGCCTACTGGGTCAAGCGGGGCTGGTCGGAGCAGGCGGAGGTCAAGACCGAGTCCCGCATCGACACCCCGAAGCCCGGCAAGGCCCTCCCCGCGGGTCCCGTCGTCGTGGCGGGCGTCGCCTGGGCCCAGCGCAAGGGGGTCGCGCGCGTCGAGGTCGGCGTGGACGGCGTGTGGCACGAGGCGACCCTGGCCTCGCAGGACACGATCGATACCTGGCGGCAGTGGTACTACCGCTGGGACGCCACCCCGGGCGCGCACAAGATCCAGGTCCGGGCGACCGACCAGACCGGCTACACGCAGACCGCGGTGGTGCATGGCGCGGAGCCGAACGGGGCCACCGGCTACCACACCATCCAGGTGAGCGTGGCCTGAGCGGCGGGCCGCGGGCCTGACGGTGGTCAGCCGGAGCTGGCGAGCGCGGTGATCAGGTCGTCGATCGCGTTCAGGCTGTGCGCGCTCACGACCGCGTCGCAGTATGGCCAGGCGGCGGCCATGCCACTGACCTCGGGCCGGTAGCGCGGGCTCTTGGTGCGCGGGTTGGCCCAGACGATCCGGTAGGCCACCCGGGACAGCCGCGCCATCTGCTGCCCGAGCTGGGCCGCATCGCCCGTTTCCCAGCCGTCGGAGATGATCAGGACGACGGCGCCGCGGGCCAGGCCCGGGCAGCCGTACTCGTCGTTGAATTCCTTGAGGGAGGCGCCGATGCGGGTGCCGCCGGACCAGTCGGGGGCGGCCGCTCCGGCCCGGGCCAGTACGGTTTCCGGCCGGGAGCCGGTCAGTTCGGCGGTGATCCGGGTGAGCCGGGTGGCAAACGTGAACACCTCGGCCCGGGCCCGGCCCGTTGTCCCGCGCCCCGCACCGCGGTGGCCGGCCTTCCCCTGGCTGGCGCAGTACAGGAGCTGGAGCATGGCCCGGGCGTACGGCTCCATCGAACCGGAAATGTCACACAGCACCACCAGCCGCTGGGGGTGGCGGAGAAGCGCATCCGGGTCTTCCCCAACGCCACCGCCGCCTGGGCCGCGGCGGCCAGCGGCGCGGGCGTGGCCCCCGGCGTCGCGCACCTGCTCCACCCGCAGGTCCGCCGGGGTGAGCTGCGGATCGTCGAGACGCCGGCGACGCCGATGGAGGCCACCTGGTACGCCACCACGCTGCAGCGGGAGCGGCGGCCCGCCATCGCCGGGTCGCTTCGGCACTTCCTGAGCACGCCGGAGGCCATGAAGCTGATGCGGTCACCGGCCGGCGGCGTCCCCCCGTCCAAGTTCCGCCCGCCCGTATACGTGACGATCTGGAGTTGAGGGGGTGCGGGCGAGGCGCTCATACCGGCCCAGCAACCCGGGCCTTCAGGCCCGGGCTGGAGCCAGGCCGCACCTCGCGGACCCTGCCGCTGGACGCCGTCCGGCGCGGCCCGGCCGACGACGGACCGGGGTGACCGCGGCCTAGGCCCGTCAGGTCGTGGAACGCCTGGCCGGGGCGGGCACTGGCATGACGGCGACCCGGACATCCTGATCGTGTCCGGCTCCAGCCATCATCTACGGGCTGGCCACCGGCGTCAGGCGGCGAGGTGAGGCTGGCGGGCGAGGTTGTGGTGGGAGGCCCGCTGAGCGTTCCATTGTTCCTCGAGGCCCGAAACTTCGCTCGATCAGGGCGGTAAGCAGGGCCCGCATCGCGTGGAAGGTACGGGTCTTGACCGAACCCAGCGGCAAACCGAGGCGCTGGGCAATCTGCGGCTGGGTGAGCCCTTCTTCGTGGGCCAGGCGGATCACCTCGGCATGCGTTGGCCCGAGAGAGTCCAATGCCTCCCGGACGATCATGCCGTCGATTATCTGCTCAACACTGTCGGGAATGGGCACGTCTGCCTGGCCGGCGGGCATCAGCGGCCGGGACGACGGGCGCTTGCGGATGTCGGCGGCGACGCTGCGGGCGATGACGAACAGGTACGTGCCCACCTTGACCTTGCCGACGTCGAACCTGCCTGCCGTGTGCCATAGCCTCACGAAAGTCTCCTGGACCATCTCTTCGGCCAGGCCCTCGTTGCCGAGGTGCTGCACCCCGAAGCGATACAGCCGTTTGCCGTACCTGCGGTAAAGCTCGCTCACCGGTGCGTCGGTGTCCCCGGCGGCCATCTGGGCGACGAGCTTGGCTTCCTCGGCAGCGATCTGGTCCCCAGGACCGGTTACCGGCACGTCCATGATTTCCCCTCACGATCGCCCGGCTTGCCTGAACACCCGGCGGCGCGGCGCAGACCCTCCGCCGTACGTGCTTCCCGGAAACAGAGCGAGCGGCCCGCCCGCTGATGCACCGGCGGGCCTGACAATTCCCTGGCGATATCGGATAGTCATATCCTTACTGGCCGAGCTGCGGGTTGCAAAGGAATAATCTATAAACAACCATATTCGCTGAGGCTTATTCAGATCTTGGCTGCGTACGCGCGGTCGAATCGCTGACCAGCCCCAATGCCACAGTTGATCATGCCTGGCCAGACTTTCGTATAAGCCTCACTGCAGCTCAAGCGCCTTATACGTTATTCCATGATCATTCTGTTAGGAGCTCTTAATACTGCAAGCGCACCCGTGGTAGGCGGGCTCTAAATCTGCACGTCAGGGCATGGACACCCGCTGAACCCATTACTGCCGTAGGTCAATGGTGGCTCGGCTTCTTCTGCTTTCGCGCCAGCCGACCGGCACCATGGGCCAGCACAGCGACCCGGGCCTCTGGCCCGGTGAGCGGCCGGTGTGTCGGCGAAGTACCGCCGCCCGGGCGCGGAGCGCAGCGGAGGGCTCCGGGGGGTCGTCCCACCCCAAATGGCAAACGCCGGACCCGGGCCGCCGGCTGGTGATCGAGTGGACAACTGAACTGTGAACAGGCACCAGGCTAACGCGGCCAGCGGGACCGGCCGCCCAGGCTGAGGAAGGCAGGCATGTCGTCGGGGATGCCGTTGGCGAATTGCTGCCCGGCGCCGGCTCGGCGAAACGGGGGCAGGTCACTGGAGGTTTGACTGCGGTGGGCCGGTCGTGCCCGCCGCCCGGGGCGGCCCTGATTCGGCGGCCGCAGGCCCGGCCGACCCAGGTCTACGGTGGGCGACGAAGAAGCTCAGCAGCGCCATCGCCGCGGCGATGCACGCGGTGAAACCGAAGATCGCCGACAGGCTTATGCCAGCGCCTTGCACCGGGCCGACGCCGAAGGCGGCAATCCCGTAGCCGAGTTGGTAGAAGGCGATCACGTAACCGGCCATCGCGGCGGAGATCGCCGTTAGGTCCTCCTCGCCGAAGCTGATCGTTAGCGGCAGCAGGGCCGAGCACCCCAGGCCGGCCAGCGCGAAGACGGCGATCCCCGCGGGCGCGTGCGGCCGGGTCAGGACGCCGATCAGGATGAAGGTTGCGACCAGGACAAACGGCAGGATGTGATAGGTGACCCGCTCGGGCAGCCACCGCCCGATGGCGGCGAACAGCACCCGCCCGACGGTGACCATAGCCCAGAACGCGGCGAGCGCCAGCGAGGCCTGGGTGGCCGATGCGCCCAGGCGGGTGGTCATGTCAAGCTGGGACCAGTTGCCGTTCATCGTCTCGCAGATGCCATAGGCGGTCGCGAAGACGGCGTACAGCCAGAACCGGGCCGGAAGGCCCGGCCGGGCCTGGCGGGCAGCGCTCGCCCGGGCTCCGGCCCGCAGCGGCAGCCGAAGGCTGACCATCAGCAGCCCCGCGAGCAATACGGTCGAGACGACCGGAAGGCCCCACCAGAATCCCAGGCCCACGAACACGGCCACCAGCACCGGCGCCAGCGCCGTGCCGAGCCCGAGCAGGGCGTTCAGCGTTAGTACAGCGCGGTCGACGCTGTCCGGGTTAAAGACCGACGTGTAGGTATTCAGCACCGGGACGGTCAGGCCGAACCCGGCCCCGAGAAACGCGGTCGCCACCAGGAGCAGCGGATAGGCGGCCGACTGGTTGCTCTTGACCAGCGTGCTGGCGAGCAACAGCACCATCGACACGATGCTGCAGGTCAGGCCGAGTAGGTAGACGCGCTTGGTGGAGATCCGGCGGGCCAGCCCGGCGCCGAGCAGCGACATAGTGATGGCCAGCGCGACCTGAGGCAGGAACATGTCCCCGTACTGGCTGCTGGACAGCCCGTACTCGCTCTTCTCAGTGAAGATGGTGCTGGCCGCGGGGAACGTGACCAGGACGATACCCTGGGCGAGCCCGGCCGCGTTGATGACCGTCCGCTCGGTTTTCGAGGCCATCTGGTACCTCCGGCATCTCCGGTTTTCGGTTAGGCCCGGCGGGTCTCGCCGCCTGCCAGGGCCAGGCACTCCAGCATCCTGAGCCCGGGTGCCGACACCCCCCGGCCGGAAGTAGTGCCACCGCCTGCACAGCGCCGCGACGATGGCCAGCCCCCGCCCGCCCTCCTAATCCGGCATGGCGTCCTGCCGTACCGGCCCCGTGGGATCACGATCCCACACCTCGATAACGACCGCCGCCGGGAACAGCAGCACACGGACCTGAATCAACGCCAGGTCACCAGGGTCAGCCCACCCCGGTCCGGCGTCCGCCAGACCGGTTGCCTGCACCGAGTTCGTGACCAGTTCGGAGACCACCAGCTCCAGGTCAAGGTCAAAAGCGCGGGGGAACCCCGAACCCGCCCTCTTCGGCCCCGAGGTTCAAGGTTTCCCCCACACCTCCTTCCTAGCTCAACTCGGTCACAGGACGTGACTGGACGCCGGATCTCGTCCGCCCCTTATCCGCCGTTCGGCGCGGCGGTCTGATCGTTGGCTCCGTTATCGGCGCCGCGCCGGAACCGGATGATCTGCACGGGTCGGGCCCACTCCCCGTCATTCGCCGGTTGAAGGTCCATCGTCACACGGCGTTCTCAATGGCACGACCCTTGCCACTCGCCAAAGTTGTAGCACCAGTTCCATACGCCATTCTCGGTCTTAGCGCCACTGACGCGAAGCCTGCTGAAGTAGCGCGTACCGCCATGATTCCTGACGTCATAAAGCTTCAGCCTGGCACGGCCCTCGTTATGGGTGCCGAAGTCGATCACGTACATCGTGGCAGTGCCAGCCGCGGCATTTGCGCCCCAGCTCGACCAGTGAGCGCCGCGGAACTCAGTCGCCGGCCCGATGGTCAGATAAAACGACGACGGCCGGACCACGCCCTTGACGGAATACGGAGCAGTGACGCCCGGCTCATTGACCACAACCGGGCGCGTCGCGGCTGAGGCCGATGCCGCACCGGCCACGGCCGCGCCCTGCACGCATGCCGCGGTCAGGACGACCGCCGTGATCACTCGCTTCATCCTGATCTCCAATCTCAGCACGCCGCCTCGAGCAGGCGGGTGATCGTGGCGGCCGCCGACAGCGTGACCGTGGCCGGGGCTTGCCGGCTGATGCCGTTGCCCTCGGTCCGGGCTGCGCTCAGCCGGTCCGCCCGGTGCCGTGGGCGGAGCCTGGCCCCCATGCCGGCCAGCGCAGTTTCAGCAAGGGTGAAGCTGCCGTCAATCGCCTTTGGCGGGGCGAGGCTGTACATGGCGCCGGGGAACGACGGCCGGGTCCGGTCCTGGTTCCAGCCGACCGCGTCGTGGACGATGGGCAGCCTCGGTGCCGACGCGGCGGCGGTGCCGGCACTCATGGTGAGTAGGCTGGCGCGAGCGCGGCCGCGAGGATGACCCTTCTCACAAGGTGCCGCCAATCCAGCCGCCGATCACCACGCTGCCGTGCCCGAAGACCTCGTAGGTGTACCTGAGGGTGCGGAAGCCGCGGCCGGTGATGACCATCTTGGTGAAGTACGGCCCCGGGCGCGGGCCGCCGCGGTACCCGACATCGGACAGCGTGACCGTGACGTTGTGGTAGTGCTGGTCGGCCTTGGTGCAGCACGGGCCGGAGCGGCTGTAGTCGGTGGCGTTGCTGGTGACGGCTGCGCTGTGGTTCCAGCGAGCCCAGCGCATGCCGACGACGGCCCCGCTGCCATCGGCGAAGATGTAGAAGATCGCGGGCCTGACCTCCGGGTTATTCCAGACCGATCCGAGACCTCCGCCCAGGTTGTACAGGACGGGCAGCGGGGCTGGCTTCGAGGTCGTGACCGCTGATGCGGCCGCCGTGCCCGCAGAGCCGGCGAGTAGCGCGGTGGCGAGCGCCAGCGCGGGCAGGACCTTCCTCATATGTTCGCGTTCCTCTCGCGTAGGCCACTTATCGCCAGGGTTCCTTACAGCCGGCGCCCTAGCCGCCGATGACGTGAACACCCGGCCCGCAGCCGCTGCAACCGGACGCAGCAGTGTCGAAGTACCCGGGCCTCGGCGAGACGATGGTGATAGCCGACGACCCGTCTGCGTTCCGCCCGGTGTGCGCGCTCCGAACTTGCGGTGTCACCTGCCCGCCGAATGCGTTGCCCGGTTGGCTCCGCACCGGGAGCTGTCCTCCAGCGCCGTTCCGCGCCCGACGCGACCGCGATGACCATCAGTGGTTATGCCACGGTGCCTTTGCGGAGATGACCCGCACAAGCTAATCCAGCCCATATCCGCATCGCTTTCTTTCACGCCCCCCCCCGCAGACGATGAACTAGACCGAAGTATTTGCCCAGAGCAAGATAATGTCAATGGTCAATTGTGAGGGGGAGCCATTTTCTCATTGCCATGGACATATAAGGGATATATCCAGTAAGGGCGTATTTTCATAACCTAAAGGCCGCCCGCCACGTCGCACTGGCGATGGCCGCCCTGACGATCTGCGCGGTCACCGCCGCCCTGCTCAAGACCGCACCGGCACCCAGGCACCCCCGCTTGCCTCATCCGGCCGCACCGCCCGGCATGCCGACCGCTGGCTGAGCCAACGACGCCGCCCACCGCCAGGCCCGCTCCCGCTGGTATCACCAGCGCACCCGGCTTAACCCTGGTCAGCTAGCAACTGGCGGCTGCCGCGCTAGGCCACCATCAGCAGGCATGGGAAGAGTTCGCGCTTGCCACCAAGGCGACTTCCAGCCGCATCGCGATCTCTTTTATCAACGGTGACCCGGGCACCGGCAACTCGAACGGCCTCGACGCGGTACAAGTGAACTGGCTCCGAGCGCCTCGATCCTTTAGGGCCCGGGACGCACGCGAATGAACGATCTGCGCATTACTGCTTGCCCCACCACCGCCGGTCCCTATCGCACGGAATCGGCAGGGCAATTTAAAAATCTACGTGATCTATCTATTCGTCACTGTGTGTGAAGCGTTGGCTAGACCGGCCGACGGGCATCCGGCACGGCGGCGTGGGTCGCTCAGCTGGTCTTGAGCTGCGGGTGATGTGCTCCCGGCAGGCCATTACCTGCAGTGGCCGCCGCGCGAAAGCAGCCCTGGTGCCCTAGGTCTCTTCTGCCCGGCATGGCAGCAGGCAGGCGGCACCGCCTGGTCTTGATCCCCAGCTTGTTGTCGCGGGCTCCGGCTCGGAAGCCGGGCTTGTGGTCGTCATCGCCGGGCCCAGCCGGGCGGACGGAGCCGATGTGGCACGCGGTGGAGGCGCCGACGTGGAAATCACCGCTTGGGCTTGGGGGGCGCGGATGTGGTCTGGTCTGTCATTGTTAGTTCAGGATTAGCAAGTACCCGGGTCTCAGGTGGGGAGCATGTCCGCCCATGACGGTTAATTCTGACGTGGCAGGCGCGCTAGTGCAGGCAGGCCATGCGTTCGGACCGCGCTACAAGTGGATCGCGCTGTCTTAACACGACACTTGGCATGCTGATGGCGACGATCAACCAGTCGATCGTGCTGATCGCGCTGCCTGACATCTTCCGCGGCATCGGCCTGAACCCGCTGAGTCCCGGGAATACCAGCTACCTGCTTTGGATGTTCATGGGGTTCCTGGTGGTGTCCGCGGTGCTAGTGGTGTCGTTCGGCCGGCTGGGCGACATGTTCGGCCGGGTGCGGATGTATACCCTGGGCTTCGCGGTCTTCAGCGTGGCCTCGATCTTCCTGGCCGTGACCTGGATGCACGGCGCGGACGGGGCGATGTGGCTGATCGTCTGGCGGGTCGTGCAGGGCATCGGCGGCGCGTTCCTGTTCGCCAACGCCGCTGCCATCGTCACCGACGCGTTCCCGGCCAACCAGCGCGGCACCGCCCTCAGCGTGAACTCGATCGCGGCCATCGCCGGATCGTTCATCGGCCTCATCCTCGGCGGCGTCCTCGCCCCGGTGAACTGGCACCTGATCTTCCTCGTCTCGGCACCGATCGGCGTGTTCGGCACCGTGTGGGCGTACTTCATGCTGCATGACATCGGGGAGCGCAAGCACGCGCAGATGGACTGGTGGGGCAACCTGCTGTTCGCCGCCGGCCTGGTCTCCATCCTGGTCGGCATCACCTACGGCCTACTGCCCTACGGCGGGCATCCGATGGGCTGGACCAACCCGTGGGTGCTCACCGCGCTCTTCGGCGGCCTCGCGCTGCTGATCATCTTCGTGTACGTGGAGACCAAGGTGGCCGAGCCGCTGTTCCGCATCTCGCTGTTCAGGATCCGGGCGTTCCCAGCCGGGAACATCGCGAGCCTGATGCTGGCGATGGGCCGCGGCGGCATGCAGTTCATGCTGATCATCTGGCTGCAGGGCATCTGGCTGCCGCTGCACGGATACAACTTCAGCCAGACCCCGCTATGGGCCGGCATCTTCTTGGTGCCGCTGACCATCGGCTTCCTGGTATCCGCGCCGCTGTCCGGAATACTGTCCGACAAGTTCGGCCCCAAGGCGTTCACCGTGGGCGGCGCGCTGCTGACGGGAACGGCCTTCCTGCTGCTGATATTTGTCCCGGTGGACTTCGCCTACTGGGAGTTCGCGCTCGTTATCGCCCTCAATGGCTTCGGCTCCGGCCTGTTCTTCTCGCCGAACTGGGCGGAGATGATGAACTCGGTCCCGCCCGACAGGCGCGGGGCGGGTGGTGGCATGATCGCCACCTTCCAGAACTCCGCGTTCGTACTATCGATCGGCATCTTCTTCACCCTGATGGTGGCCGGCCTGTCGAGCAAGCTCCCGGCGGCCCTGTCCAGCGGGCTGACCGCGCAGGGTGTCCCGGCCGCCACGGCCGCACCGATCTCGCACCTCCCCCCGATCGGCGTGCTGTTCTCCTCCTTCCTCGGCTATAACCCGATGCAGCAACTGCTCGGCCCGCTGCTGCATCATCTGACCCCGGCGCACGCGGCCTACGTGGCCGGGCGGGAGTTTTTCCCGCACCTGATCTCGGCACCGTTCCACAGCGGTCTCGGCGTGGCCTTCGGGTTCGCCATCGCGGCCAACGTGATCGCGGCCGTCGCCTCGGCGCTGACGGGCCGGCGCACGCCGGTACCTGCCGCACGCGAGTCACTGGGTTACGAACTGGCCGCCGTGGCCGCGGAAGGCGGCTTCGAGCCCACCGAACTCGTCGTCCCGGAAGAGAGCACCGAACCGCCTGACCAGCCCGGCTAAGGCCAATGCTGGTTCGCGTTCTCCACCTCCGGCGAGGCTGATGTCAACGCCCTCATCCGCCGGTCTCACAGCGGGGTTACGCGCAGAACTTCTGCAATGGCGCTTAGATGGATGCGCAAACTCAGTCGCCGCTGAGGCCGAGGCGATACTGCTCAGCGTCGTGCATACCGATTATCAGCATGACACTTACGTGGACGTTGCGACTGGGACTTATGACATGGACTGTTCCGATTATGTGGGGTACATCCTTCAGCGCATCGCACCGCTGCATTACTAGAGGATCCCCGTCGACAGCGCAGCCGGCCGGCCTCTGGCATTTGATTTCTATGATCTTTTCAGCGAGTTGCCTCATTACGGAGCAGACGGATGGCAGCCCGTGCTGTCTCTTGCGGACGCGCGCCGCGGTGACATCATCGCCTGGAAGTCGGACCCGCTCAAGCCCGGCGGGAATACTGGGCACCTCTTTGTGGTCGTGGCTGATCCGGAAATCTTCGACGACGGCGTGATCTCGATTCTTGCCTACGACTCAAGCGATATTCGCCACTACGACGATACCCGTGGGCAGGGAAGTAACTCACCCGCTACGGGCCTGGGAACCGGGCGGATTCATTTCCGTCCCGGCGACACCGGCTGGGAGTTCCAGTTCGGTCGCGGCGACCGCTATCACGAATGCCCGGTTGCAGTCGGGCGGATCCAGCCATTGACCGTATAGCTTCCGGGGCCGGACAGGGCACATAGTTGGCATCCGCCATGGAGATTAACTCCGAGGCGCCGACTGGGCGAGGCTGGCACTGCCACGTTCCGCGAAACCTCACGCGAGGCTCCGCGCATGTGACCGCCGGGCGGCAAGCGAGGGTACCGCGATTAGCGGCGCACAGCCCTCCATCGCGTCACGCCAGTCCGTGCCCGCCTAGCGACGCATCGTCGCCACTGCCCACTTCACCACAGGTCGCCACCCGTTAGCACGTAGATGAACGGCACGAGCGGGATAAGGGAGAACAGAGCCCACGCCACCTTCGCGCCGCCCCCGATATTACGACGAGTCGCCAAGTCAATCCATATAAGGACTACGGCGACGGGGTGCAGGAGACAGACCAAGAGCTCGAGAACCTTCTTCATCATCTCCTGAATCTACCGGGAGCGCTGCGCGCCTGCCGTCTTCCTCGCTGGAGCGGGCCCGGCCGGCGAGCCGGCGCATGCCGTTTATAGTGGGCGTATGCCTTCTCCACCGCGGGCGGGGGTTTTTGTTTCCGGGCACGAACGGCATCGGCGCCCGCAGGGAGCCCAGTCGTGCGGCGTGGACCCCGAACGTTATGACCGGACCCGGCCCCCTATCCCCGCGCGCTGGTGGAGCGGATCATCGCCACCAGCCCCGGAACAGACTTCCTCGACGTCGGCACCGGTACCGGCATCGCAGCCCGGCAGTTTCAGGCGGCCGGCTGCCCAGTGCTCGGGGTTGAGCCTGACGCACGGCTGGCGAGCTTCGCGCGGCGGACCGGGGTCAAGGTCGAGGCAGATCGGGACGTTATTTATCAGTCGATGTCGGGCTGGGAGGCTGCCGCGTGGGTTCATGCGGATCCGGGCCCTCGGTCGAGGTCGTCAATTGTCGTGGCGATGCGCGGGCTGAGCTCGGCGATGGGGAAGGGAGCAGCGGGGGCTTGGTGGTCGGCCGGCGTCGCTGCGCGGCCTCCAGGCGGCTGCTGGCGGCGGTGCGCCGTAGCACAGCTCGTGGGTGGGCTCGTTCAGCTTCATGCCCGGCTGCTGTGCCGCGTGTCGGCGTCACGCTGATACGCCCGTTCTGGAACCGTTCTCGTACACTCCAGCTGTGCCAAGGAGCCTCGCCGGGTCTGGGGATGACTGACCTGGGTATCACGACGCCGCTGTCGACCAGCGGCCGTTTCATCGTCGACGCGCACGGAAAGCGTGTCCGCCTGGCCGGGGTGAACTGGTACGGCGCCCACGAGGATCTCGGCGTGGCGCCAGGGCTGGACCGCACGGACCGCCGCGCGCTGGCCCGGGCGATCGCACTGCAGGGATTCAACAGCGTGCGGCTTCCGTTCAGCCTGTGGATGACCGAGCAGGTCTGCCCGGTCCCCGATCAGTACCTGCGCTCACCGGCGAAGATCTCATCGTGATACCGAACTGCCACATCCTCGACCCCGGGTGGTGCTGCTCGCAGGACGACGGCAACGGCCTGTGGTACAACCGCCGCTGGCCGGCCACGAAGTTCTTCGCGGCCTGGCAGCACATCGCCGCGCGGTACCAGGCGAACCCGCTCGTCGCCGCCATGGACATCATGAACGAGCCCCGGCGGACGACGGCGGGCTGGCGCGTTCTCACGCCGACCTGGGGGACCAGGCCCAAGACCGACGTCGCGGCCATGTACGCCACGGCCGGGAACCTCATCCACCAGATCAGCCCGCACGTGCTGATCATCTGCGAGGGCCTCAATTACGCAGCCGACCTGTCCGGCGTGGCCAGGGCCCCGGTGCGGCTCGAACGTCCGGGCCAGGTCGTCTACAGCCTGCACGACTATGCGTGGTTCCACCCGGCGGGCCAGCCCCGGCAGGCGTACTTCGACCAGATGCGCCGTAGCGGCGGGTACATCCTCAGCGAGCAGATCGCTCCGGTGTGGGTCGGTGAGTTCGGTAACGACACCAGGTCGCTGGCCAGCTTCGGCCTGGCCCCATCCCAGGCCGGCCACGCCGGCTCCGCCGTGTGGTGGAACAACTTCCAGGCCTGGCTCACCGACAACGACGTGGACTGGTGCTGGTGGGCGCTCAACCCGGCACAGCCCAAAGGCACCATCCCGGTTGCCGGCCGGCACCGGTCCAACTGGGGCGACCCCGAGCCGTGGGGCCTGCTGGCCCCGGATTGGCGCGGCGTCGCGAACCCGGGGGTGCTGGATCTGCTGAGGTCGATGATCCCGCCGCGCACCGGCCCGGGCATCACCTGACCTCAACTGCGCGCTCCGGGTTGGTCACAGCGCACCCCTGCACCTCGGTGGAGGGCTCGGGTGCGCCCGGCGCCTGGGCGAGCTCGGTCGTGGCGGCTGTTGCGGCCAACGGTGTGAGCCGCTCGATCGTGCGGCGGCGGCGGCCCATCACCTGGTGGCCGGTGTACTTGGGGTTGGACAAGATCTCATCGACCAGCGCCAGGGACCAGCCGGCCGGGCCGGGCGGCGGGTAGCTGATCGGGTCGGCGGCCAGCCGGGCCGCCGCGCTGGCCCGGTTCTTCACCGAGCGGGTGTTCGGCCCTGACCGGGCCGCCCTGCTCACCACCCAGCTGCCCGCCACCGCCGCCGGGCGCGCTGAGCGCCGCGACAAGCGAGCCGCCGCCATCCGCCGCAAGATCGCCCGGCTCGACACCGCCGAGACCGCGCTGATCACCGAACTGGAAACCCCCGCCGACCCCGCCGACCCCGCCGCCCAGGCCCTCCGCCAGCGGATCCGGGCCCGCTTCACCGACCTGTACACCCAGCGCACCACCCTGGAAACCGAGCTAACCGCGCTCGAAGACACCCCGGCTGAGTCGGCCAATGATCCTACTCTGCTGGACGAGCTGCCGTACCTGGGCGACATCCTCACCCACGCCCCCGCCGGCCTGACCGAACGGCTGCTGGACACCTTCGACGTCCAAGCGGTCTACAACCGGGACAAAAACCAGGTCACCATCCACGCCACCCTCACCGACGCCACCCCTCAAGCCATCAAAGGCCTGCTCACCGACCCGCGCGCCGACCACACCCCGCGACCATCACAACCAGGCACCATAGACCAAGATCACGTTAGCCATTTGACCGGGCACACTGGGTCGTCCCTCCGGGCTAGCACAGCTAGCGGCCGCCGATGTCTTCGGACCACACCTCGGGATACCGCTCTTGGAACTCGCGCATGGCGGCCATGCAGCGGTCGTCGTTCAGGAGGACGACCTCGACGCCCCGGTCGGCGAGGAAGGCGAGGTCGCCGGGGAAGGTGGTGGCCTCGCCGACGACGACGCGGGGGATCTGGAACAGCAAGATGGCCCCGGTGCACATCGGGCAGGGCGACAGCGTGGTGTACATGGTGGTGCCCGCGTACGTCGCCCGGCGGCCGGCGTTACGGAGGGCGGAGATCTCCCCGTGCGCGACCGGGTCGCCCCGCTGCACCCGCTCGTTGTGCCCGGCCGCGATCACCCGGCCGGACTCGGCGAGCACGGCGCCGACCGGGACGCCACCCGCCTCCAGGCTGGCCCGGGCCTGCCCGAGGGCTAGGTCCATCATGCCGCCGTCTGCCGCGTTTGCCTGCGCGAAGCCCATGGCCGGTAACGCTATCCCGCGGGCCGGTAAGGTCGGCACGAAGGGAGGTCCATTGGGTATCGCCGCCATGCTGCTCTGGATTTTCACGGTGGCAGCGGGCGTGTCTCTGTTGGCCGCACGGCGGCCTGCCCGCGGCTCCCGGGACTCCGCGCCTGCGCCGGCACAGCCACCCGTTCAGGCGGGGGCGGCAGCGCCGGCTGAGGCCGCGGCTCACGCGCCCGCATCCGTCCCCGCCGCGGCGGGGGTGCCGCCCGCGGCCGCGGCGGCCTACGCGGAGGGAGCGAAGATCCCGATCACTCATATGCGGGTCACGACCCGGCCCGGTGAGCATCCCCTGCTCGAGTTCATGCATCCCGCCCTCGGCATCGTGGGCCTGGGCTGCTGGATCGCCTTCGTGATCACCCGCTTCCGCGTGTTCGCGTGGGTCGCGCTCGGGGTGATCGTCGTGACGATCGCGGCGGGGGTGATCTGGTACGTGGTCAACGCCCGGGCCCGCAAAGCCGGCGGACGTCACCCGGCCCGGCGCACCCAACGTCTCCTGATCCATGGATCGGGCGCCGCCGTCACGTTCGTTTTGGCCATCGTTACCGCGCTGATCGCCTACCACGCCTGACCCTAACCGGGCTCACCTGGGCTGGCCTGGGCCGATACGTCGCATTCGGCCAGTTAAGCGACTGCTTATTCGTGTATTGCGAGGCCCCGGCCGCCGAGCCCATGATGTCCGGAAGCGGTTACGGCGCGCGGATTGCGCCGTCCCTAATTCAGGAGCACGCCATGCCGATCGAGTCCAGCGGGCACAGCCGCGGTAATCCCCGCCTGTACGAGCTGGTCGAGGGGGCGCCGAAGACGGGGAAGAGCCCCACCGTATCCGCCTGGCCCCAGCTGATGGACTACGTCAACTTCTCGGCCCTAAAGGACCAAGCTTGTAACTAGGCTCTGGCTGGCTGCCGGACTACCTGTCACGTCTTGACCGCAGTCTCCCGCGGCCGGGACGGATGACTGCCGCCCCGCGTCCCACACACCCGCTGCGCGAGCAGCGATGTTGCGGGAAGCATTCCGGTCTGCGT
>Ga0181518_10002749_pt1 | contig 16684 bp, 10 predicted proteins | sample PEATcosm2014_Bin_28_FD_119751 | JGI IMG/M metagenome (GOLD analysis project Ga0181518, IMG submission 119751) | Peatland microbial communities from MTU Mesocosm Facility, Houghton, MI, USA - PEATcosm2014_Bin01_60_metaG | ecosystem: Environmental > Terrestrial > Soil > Wetlands > Peat | place... | reverse complement strand
TTCACGGTGATCGGCGCCTCGGACCTGCGAGCCATCGACAAGATCTCGCGTCTCTTCTCCTTTCTCGATTCCCCGCTTCGAGTCGTACACCCGCGTACCGCCGAGGCCCTCAAGTACGCGTGTAATGCATTCCACGCCACCAAGATCTCCTTCGCCAACGAACTTGGACGAATCTTCAGTCGCCTTGGAGTCGACAGCCGGGAGGTCATGGGACTCTTTTGCGAAGACACTTTTCTCAACATCTCTCCCAAGTACTTGCGACCAGGCTTCGCCTTCGGCGGATCGTGCCTTCCAAAGGATCTTCGTTCTCTTCTCTACTTGGCGCGAACCGAGAGCATCGATATACCGCTGCTCTCGGGCGCACTGGCGAGCAACCGGTTGTCGATCGATGAAGCTATCGATCGCGTAGTTGCCGGAAAGGGTCATCGTGTCGCCCTGCTCGGGCTGAGTTTCAAGCCCGGTAGCGACGATCTCCGTGAGAGCCCCTATGTCGACCTGGCAGAAACCTTGTTGGGCAAGGGCTACGAGCTCCGCATCCATGACCGTGTCCTCAACCCCTCGTCACTCGTCGGTGCCAACCGCCAGTACGTAGAATCCAGGCTTCCGCATCTCAAGCGCATCCTCACCGATGGCCCCGAGGAGGCGATTGCCGGCGCCGACATCGCGATCGTCTCCCATTCGACCGAAGAGGTCATCGGGGCATTGCTGAAATCACCGCCATCGCGGATCATCGACCTCGACGGTCGACTCGGACCGGAGCTCGAGACTCTGGACTGCTACGAAGGTTTCGCCTGGTGACTGACGGCAGTCAGGCCGCCGAGGACCGACTGCCCAGGGCACGACTCGGGAGCGCCCCGCAATGAGCAAGCCTCCCCGAGTGCGAGGACGGGTGCTCATTCTCGTGCAGAATCTGTCGGTCCCATTCGACCGCCGTGTGTGGCTCGAGTGCCAGTCGCTGGTGGAGGCCGGCTTCCGAGTCGCCGTCGTCTGTCCAAAGGCGCCAGGTGACCCGACCTATTACCGGCTCAACGGGGTCGATCTGTTCAAGTACCGAGCCTATGCTCCCGGCAGCTCGAGCATGTCGTTCATCCTCGAATACGTCTACTCGTTCCTCGCCACTCTCCTGCTCAGTCTAAGAGCGAGTCTGCGCGGTCGGTTCGCCGTCGTTCAAAGCTGTAATCCACCCGACCTCTTCTGGCCCATCGGACTCCTGTTTCGGGTGCTTCACGGGTCATCTTTCGTCTTCGATCACCACGATCTCTGTCCGGAGTTATACCAATCGCGGTTTCCAGACGGGAACCAGCTGATCTACCGGGCTCTTCGACTAATGGAGCGCTGCACCGCAAGGAGCGCAGACCACGTCATCTCGACCAATGACTCCTATCGACAGATCGTCCTCGACCGGGACGGCATCGCGCCAGCGTGCGTGACCGTCATCCGCACGGGACCCGACTTGACCCGACTTCGTCGCACCGCAGCGGAGTCGAGCCTCCGACGCGCCAGACCTCATCTAGCTGCGTATCTGGGTGTGATGGGGCCTCAGGATGGCGTTGACCTCGTGTTGGAGATGGCGGATCACGTTGTGCACCAGCTCGGGCGTCGGGACATCGGCTTCACCCTCATCGGATCGGGCGATTGCTTCGATGACCTCGTCGCGCTGAGCCACCGCCTCGAGCTGTCTGACTTCGTCACGTTCACCGGGCGGGTCCCCGATGCGGAGGTGGCCGCAATCCTTTCCACAGCCGACGTAGGCATCTCGCCGGATCCCAAGAATCCATTGAACGATGTCTCCACGATGAACAAGACCATGGAGTACATGGCTTTCGCACTACCCGTCGTTGCGTTCGACCTACGCGAGACCCGCGTATCGGCAGGTGACGCTGCTGTCTACGCAACCCCGAACGACGTCGGTGAGCTGGCTCGGCTGCTAATTGACTTGATCGATGACGAACCCCGGCGGCGTGTAATGGGAATAACGGGACGTACTCGGATCGAGCAGGAGCTGGCCTGGGGTCACCAGGCTCCGCGCTATGTCGGGGTCTACAAGACGCTCACCGCGGGTTCGCAGTGACGGCCGGAGGCTGACCTATGTGCGGTATTGCAGGCGCCTACCAACAAGTCGACGGTCACGTGGCCACCCAGGAGATGGGCCGGTGCCTCGATCACCGGGGACCGGACGAGGCGGGTTCGTTCTCGTACACCGACGAGCGGGTCGACGTCCACTTCGCCCACCGCCGCCTTTCGATCATCGACCTTCAGCATGGTCAACAACCCCTCGTCAAGCGACCATTCGTGCTCTGCTACAACGGCGAGTTGTACAACTACCGGGAGATCAGAGCTGAGCTGGTCTCCGGCGGTGCCAGGTTTGCCACCACCTCTGACACCGAAGTCGTCCTCGAGGCGTGGCGTCGCTGGGGACCTCGATGTTTGCCGCGATTCCGAGGCATGTTTGCATTTGCCCTGCTCGATCAAGCGACTGGCTCTCTCTTCCTCGCTCGAGACCAGTTCGGGATCAAGCCCCTGCACTTCGTTCGTCGCAAAGACGGTGTCGTGTTCGCTTCCGAGCTCAAAGCGCTAGTGAGCGCTTTTGGTTCCGAGTTGCGCATCCTTCCCCAGGCACTCGTGGCGTCCATGCTCTACTACTGGGTGCCCGACCAGAGATGCTCAGTGCAAGGTGTCGAGAAGCTCCAGCCGGGCACTTGGGCCGAGTTCCGTCCTGACGGCGCCTGTCGCGTCGAGTCGTATTGGGACATCGTCGGGGAGGCAGCTGCAGCTCGAGAGGAGCATTACGACCTCCGGGAGGTCATTGAGGACTCAGTGAACGCCCACCTCGTCGCCGACGTCCCGGTGTCGAGCTTCCTCTCCGGTGGCCTCGACTCGAGCATCGTGACCGTGCTGGCGAAGCAGGCCAACCCTCAGATCGACGCATACACCATTACATTCCGGGCTGAGGACCAGCGGCTCGAAGCCATGCCGGACGACGCCGTCTACGCCCGAAAGATCGCCCAACGTCACGGTATCGAACTGCACGAGATTGAGGTACAGCCAGATGTGGTCGGCTTGCTGCCGAGGATGGTCGATATCCTCGACGAGCCCACGGGCGACCCGGCAGCCATCAATACCCTCCTCATGTCGGAGGCAGCCCGCGCGGCCGGAGTCAAAGTCCTTCTGTCGGGGATGGGCGCGGACGAACTGTTCGGGGGTTACCGCAAACACGTGGCCTGCGTTCTGGCCGGCCGATATCGCGAGCTTCCCGCCTTCGTCCATCGCTCGACGAACGGCGTTGTCGGCCGCCTGCCAGTAACCGCTGCGGGCCGCGGCCTTCGCCACGCCCGGTGGGCCAAGCGATTCGTGACGTTTGCCGAGCTTCCCGAAGAGGCGGCATTCCGCAGGAGCTACAGTCTGTACTCTCCCGCGGAGTTGGCGGCACTTCTCAACCCCGAGTTGCAGCGGCACATCGACGACGTCCTCGAACAGCACCTTCAAGTCTACGAGGACAACCTGCTTTCGGACGGGATCAACCGCATGTGTTTGGCGGATAGCCGACTGTTTCTCCCTGGTCTCAACCTTGCCTACACGGACCGAGCCAGTATGGCCGCATCGACCGAAGTGCGCGTTCCATTCGTGGATCCCGTGGTCTTCCGGGCCGCGTTCTCACTGGCCGGCAAGGAGAAGGTCTCCGGGAGAACCGGAAAGATCGCGTTGAAGCGGGCGGCACAGGCCTGGCTCCCGAATGAGATCGTGCACCGACCCAAGGCGTCCTTCTCGGCACCGCTCCGGGCATGGGTGACACAAGACCTGCGTGAAGTAATCGACGACTCGTTGCTCGGGGGCGAACTCGTGGGTACGGGGTTCCTGAACCGGCCAGCCGTCTCCGTGCTCGTCGAAGAGCACCGATCGGGGCGAGAGGACCGGTCCAAGCAGATTTGGCAGCTACTTACGCTCGAGTTCTGGTACCGCCAAACCCGTCGAGCCGGAGTAGGGCTGTGACCCCGGGTCCAAGAAGGGAGCCGGACGACCGGTGAAGCAAGTGGCACAGAACTACCGCTCAGGGGAACTTGCCGTCATAGACGCGCCTGCTCCTTCGTGTGCCCCGGGCGGGGTGCTTGTGCGATCGCTCTACTCCTTGATCTCCACGGGCACAGAGTTGATGAAAGTGGGAGAGTCCAAGATGTCACTGGTCGGCAAGGCACGCGCGCGCCCCGACCAGGTGAAGAAGGTGCTCGAAAACGTACAGCAGCAGGGCGCGATTACTACATACAAAAAGGCCATGAACCGTCTCGACTCGTATTCGCCGCTGGGTTATTCGCTGGCGGGGGTCGTAGAGGAGGTGGGAAAGGGAGCTGAGGAGTTCGCTATTGGCCAACTCGTGGCTTGCGCCGGCAACGAGTTCGCCCTCCACGCCGAGATCAACTGGATACCGACCAATCTCTGCGTGGTGGTGCCCGACGGTGTTTCGCCTCAGCTGGCCGCGTTTGCCACCGTGGGTTCGATCGCGTTGCAAGGTGTTCGTCAAGGGAACGTCCAGCTCGGGGAGACCGCGTGCGTCATCGGCCTGGGCCTGGTCGGGCAGCTGGTCGTCCAGCTGCTCGTAGCCTCCGGCGTCCAAGTGGTCGGGCTCGATCCCGACCAGGACCGATGCTGGTTGGCAGAGAAGTCAGGCGCCCTGCTTTGCACGGCACCGGACGAGGACGGAACGGCCGCGGTGGAACAGGCGCTGTCCAAGGCCTCGGACGGTCTCGGTGCCGACCGCGTGTTCCTCGTCGCGGGCGGCACTTCCAACCAGCCGGTTGAGTTGGCGGCGCGCCTCGCGCGCGACCGGGCAACTGTCGTCGACATCGGCAAGTGCAAGCTGGACTTGCCCTGGAACGATTACTACGAAAAGGAACTCGACCTCCGGTTCTCCCGCTCATACGGTCCCGGCCGCTATGACCCCAGATACGAAGTCGACGGAGTCGACTACCCGGCGGGGTACGTACGATGGACGGAGCGACGCAATCTGCAGTGTTTCGTCAACGCCGTGGCCAGAAAGCAGATCGATCCCGAGCCGCTCATCGCCGGGATCTTCCCTCTTCGGGACGCGCCGAGCGTCTACGGGCAGCTCGGCACCGGCGTGGTGCAGGGTGTCGGCTTTCTCTTCGAGTATGACGTACCGAATGAGACCGATCCTCATGCTCCGAGTCACGGTCAGGCCGATGCACGCGCGGTGCCCGGTCGGCGCACGACGGAAGTGTCTTCGCGTCACACGCCGACCCGCCATGACGCTCATGAGGCAGACTCACTGAGGATCGGCTTTGTCGGCGCCGGGAACTACGCGTCGTCGATGCTGCTTCCGCACCTCGTGAAGCAACCGGAGGTCGAGCTGGCTCACGTTGCCACCCGCCGCTCGCTGTCGGCCGTCAACGCGCAGCGCAAATTCCGGTTTCAAGATGCCAGCACCGATCCGGAAGCTCTCTTCGAGGACCAATCGGTTGACGCCGTGTTCATCGTCACGCGGCACAGTGCGCATGCCGACTTGACGTGCCGCGCCCTCGAGGCGGGAAAGGCGGTCTTCGTCGAAAAGCCGCTGGCTCTGACATCCGACGAGCTTGACCGCATTCTCGCCACGGTGGACGAGACCGGGAACGACAGGGTCATGGTCGGCTTCAATCGTCGATTTGCTCCGCTCCTCGTGGAGATGCGGGCACGGTTCGGCCGATCACCCGAGCCGACGAACGCCCGCTACCTGGTCAACGCAGGACGACTCGCGTCGGACAGCTGGTATCGGGACAGCGAACTCGAGGGCTCTCGCTTCGTGGGCGAAGGGGGCCATTTCGTGGACACCATGAGCTGGTGGATCGGAAGCGATCCGGTGGAAGTCATGACGATGGCTGCCGGCGGTCCCGACGAGGTGCAGGTGAGCCTTCGCTACGGTGACGGGTCGCTCGCGACCGTCACCTACTTGACGAGTACACACCGACGCTTCCCCAAGGAGACTTTCGAAGCCTCGAGCGGTGGGCGGACAGCTCGACTCGACAATTTCAGGCGAGCCACCGTCTGGTCGGGTGCACGCGCTCGAGTCCGCCGGCACCTCGGTTCACCGGACAAGGGTCAACCCGCCGAGATCAAGGCCTTCCTCGACGCAGTGCGCACCGGTGGACCGATGCCCATCTCCCTGGACTCTCTGACGGCCACGACTCGCGCCACTCTCATTGCAGCCTCAGCTGTCGCAAGTCGCACACCACAACAGCTGTGACACTCCAGCCTCCACCCCGAGAGGCCTCGGACGAGACTGGACCATGAATTCGGCCGAGCTCGAATGGCGTTTGCAGCGACTGTCGAAGATGTCCGCCTCCGAAGTGAAATGGCGGATCTCCGACCACGTGCGGCGCAGACGGTGGGCGTCCCGACAGGTCATGCCCGACGTCTCACCCCAGTCACTGGCCCTCCGCTCCGCCAAACACGAAAAGGCACCCTGGAATTCGGATCGGGATGCCCAGTTTCGGAGCCTTCCAACCCAAGAGACGCTGCAAGCCGTACCGGACGAGACGCGTCGAAGGGTGATCGCAGCGGCCGAAGAGATACTGGCAGGGCAGTGGCAGCTCCTCGGGGCTGTGCGTCGAGACATGGAGGACCCGGATTGGTTCTTCGATCCGGTGACCGGAAGGCGGGCTCCTCAGCTCGACTACTGCTTCAAGGTCAACCATCGCTCCGAGGACGTCACGGGGAACGTGAAGCAGATCTGGGAACTCTCGCGCATGCACCACCTCACGGTGCTCGCGGCTGCCTTCAGCCTCTCGGGCGACGAACGCTATGCCGAACGCGTTGCCTCTCATCTCCGTTCGTGGTGGGCACAGAACCCCTTCCTCTCTGGCGTGCACTGGACCAGCGGGATCGAAGCCGGGCTACGACTGACCACCTGGGTCTGGGTACGCCGCCTGCTCGACGGGTGGATGGGGGCAACCGAGCTCTTTGAGCGCAACGAAGTTGCACGTGCCCAAATTTGGTGGCACCAGCACTACCTTGCATCTTTCCGCAGTCGGGGATCGTCCGCCAACAACCACGTCATCGCCGAAGCCACCGGCTTGCTGGTGGCGGCGCTTGCCTTTGACTGGTTTGCAGAGAGCTCGCGCTGGGCCGAGGAAGCCGCACGGGTTCTCGAACACGAGCTGAAGTGCAACACCTTCCCCAGCGGCGTCAATCGAGAGATGGCCTTCGACTACCATGGATTCGTTGCCGAGCTGGTAGTGGTTGCAGCAGCCGAGGCGAGCTGGGCCGGCCGTCCCCTCTCAGAGGATCTCTGGGCATTGCTGTACCGCATGTTCGATGTGGTCGCGGGGACGATGGATGTGAAGCTTCGCGCTCCGCGCCAGGGGGATGGAGACAACGGGACGGCTCTCGTCCTCGATCCTCCGACTACCGAGCGGTGGTCGGGCCTGCTCGCCCTCGGCGAGGCCCTGTTCGACACTCCGGGGTGGTGGCCACCCGTCGTGCCCACGGTCACCAGCACCCTCCTGGCGTCGATGTCCGGTCGCCGTCACACGGCTGCGTGCCCGGACGGTCGTCCGAGCCATTACGCCGATGCCGGTCTGACCGTTCTGCGGAGCTCGCCGTCCGACGGCGAAGAGATTTGGTGCCGCTGCGATGCAGGTCCCCATGGGTTCCTGTCGATCGCTGCTCACGCCCATGCCGATGCCCTCGCGGTCGAAGTGCGATACGACGGCGCGGACGTGCTGGCCGATCCTGGCACGTACTGCTACCACGGCGAACCCGGCTGGCGTAGCTACTTTCGCTCGACGGTGGCCCACAACACCATCGAAGTGGGCGGCCAAGACCAGTCCACCTCGGGCGGACCCTTCCTTTGGACCCGTCACGCTCGGAGCAGGTTGATCGACTCGGAGACCGACGCAGACGGAGAGGTCGCCGCGTGGTCCGCCGAGCACGACGGCTACCGTGCGCTCACCCCACCCCTGTGCCACCGCCGGTCAGTGCGGCTGGAGAGCCGACTTCGGCGAATCGAGGTCGTCGACTGTCTCGAGACGACGGGAGGACATGCCTTCCGGCTGGCGTTCCACCTGGGCCCCGACATCCATGCTCGGATTATCGGGCACAGCGTCGATCTCACTTGGTCAGAGGGCGTGTGCACAAGAAGCGCCACAATCTACTTGCCCAATGGCCCCTCTTGGTCGCTCTCGAGAGGTGCGACCGACCCGATCCTCGGCTGGTATTCCACACGCTTCGGAGAAAAGCAGCCGGCCTGGGCTGTCATTGGTGAGGGAGCTTGCAGTGGGACCGGCTCCGATACCTTTACGACCGTGCTTCAGTTCCATTCCTGACCTGGACTGAGCCCTCCAGCCATGGTGAAGAACGGTGGTCGTCTGCCCACTACGGGTATCTGCGTCGCCCTGGCCTGCTCTAACAGAAATGTGGTGGAGCTACTCGAGCTGGCAGGAACGGGGCCGGTCAGTCCTCCCACCGTCTGGTGCCCGTTCACAGATCGGCGCACGGGCGCCGGACGGCACAGACCTACCGGCTCGCAAGAGCGCGGCGCCATCGCGTTGAGCGCCCTCTGATGGCCATCCGCGCGGGAAGCACCCGTTCTCCCACCCCCGGCCTCCCCTTGCCTTCAGAGTTCGCCCACGACGACACCCGTTTGCGTATGGCCATCAACCTGCTGACTGAGGACCCCCGCAACCCGTCAGGGGCTCACTGGTGTTGGACGCGACTAGTGCCCGAGATGGCTAACCGGCTGGGACCGGGCGAAGAGCTTCACCTGATGCTGAGCCCCTTGGCGCGCCACTATTTCCCGGATGATGGGGATGCTGTTCGTTGTATTACCTTCCCTTGGTCGAACGAGCATCGACTCTTGCGAACGGCCAGCGAGCATCTCATCACCCCCTTTCGCCTTCCTCTCTGCAATATCGACCTGCTGAGCACCGCCATCGCCCCTCTGGTGAACCCCACGCGGTCGCTCGTGATCCACATGAAGACCATGCACGCGTTCTCGGAACCAGACTCGCTCAGCATGGGTGCTCGGATCTACCGCCGCCTGAACTACCAGCGCTCAGTTCGGCTCGCCGACGCGGTCATCGTCAACTCCAACAGCTTGCGCAGCGAGGTCGACCAATATCTGGAGGTGGACCCCCAAAAGGTCAGGTTGATCTACGAAGCGGTCGACCACGACATCTTCAAGCCCGGTGATCGCGAGGCCGCTCGAGCGCACATGGCCGCGTTCGGGATCTCAAGGCCGTTCGTATTGTTCGTGTCATCGCTCTGGCGCTACAAGAACTGCGACGCCCTGCTCCGAGCCTGGAGGCTGGCGCGTCACGAGCTCGAAGGCCGCCAACTCGTGATCGTCGGCGCCGAGCGTGACCAGCGGTACGCGGCCGAATTGCACGAGCTCGTTGTCGACCTCGGCATCACCGACGATGTCGTCTTCGTCGGCGCGGTGCCGAACGAGGAGACCGCCCACTTCTACCGGGCGGCGGATCTCCTGGTCTACCCTTCGCTCAACGAGACCTTCGGGCTGCCGATCCTCGAGGCGATGGCCTGTGCATGTCCGGTCGTCACCTCCAACATGAGCTCCATGCCCGAGATCGCCGGTGGGGCGGCCCACCTCGCTGACCCCCACGACCCGGGCTCGCTCGCTCGCTCCATCCTTGACGCCATTGGTACTGGAGCGGACGGCCTCCGAACCCAAGGGCTCCGTCGGGCTCAGCAGTTCAGCTGGGGTGCGATCGCCGAGGCGACTCTGGACGTCTATCGTGAGGTCGCAGAGCGGAGAAGGAGATCCTGATAACCGGCGGCGCTGGCTGCCACCTCTCGCGCCCCAGCAGCCTCAGTGTGCCCTGCGGCACCACTTGCGAACCTTGAGGAGTTCCCTGCGAGACCGCTCAGCGCTCGTCTCCCCCCTGAGGGGGTGATTCGACGCTTTGTGGCCAAGAACATGACTAGGGATACTGTTCGGGCGATTCGCTCGGCGGACGCCCGGCTGACGAGGCGGGAGTTGGCAACAGCACTAGGACGAACCTGGTATTTCTCACGATTCGTTGGCGAACAGCATCCAAGAGATGTCCGGCGGGGCGGTGCGACTTCCCCTCGAACGATCGACGAACCGAAGACTGCACGATGTACATTACGGCGAGGGTTACCGCACACGTGAGTAGGTTCGCCATCGCAGCCCCTGTGACCCCGAATGCAGCGGACAACACACACACGGCAGCGACGGAGAGGGCCAACGTCCCCAACTGCACCACGAAGAGCAGACGCACTCGGGCTGTGACGGTCATCTTGAGAATCGGACCAACGCCGAAGGCGAGGATCACGGTGGAGACTGCGAAGACCCGTGCACTCGGTGCGTACACCACGAACTTAGGGCCGTACAGCAACCTCATGAGGGTGGGTGCCGCCACCAAGACTGCGATCCCTACTGCGCTCGCAACCAGAACCCCTGCCCCAGTCACGAAGCGGGAGACTCTTGCCAGACCCGTCCAGCCGCGCTCAGCCAGCTGCCGGCTCGCTTCAGGCAAGCCAAAGCTCCCCCCGGCATTGACCACCAAAGTCGACGGCCCGACCACCAGGCCCTGCGCCGCCTTCAAGCCTCCGAGCGCCGCCGGGCCCAACAGTACACCCGCCAGGATCAGATAGAGCTGGCTGCCCCCCCAAGAGGCCACACGTTCGCTGGCCAACCACCGGCTCGTAGGCCAGTGGGACCAGAGAAACGCCGTTCCCCCGCGTAGCGACGGGCGTACCGAGAATTGCCGAAGACCGTAGAGAGCAGCAATCGCCGCTCCCATACCCCAGGCCGAGACAACCGCGAACACCGAGTGCAGATCCGCTAGGAAGACTGCCCCGAACGCCAGTGCCTGCACGGCATTGAACAGCAGGTCGTTCATGAGCGACTTTCTCGGGTTCCCCTGCATGAAACCGATCTGTCGCCAGTAGTCCTGCAGATCGAGCGCGAGTACCCAAGGAGCCAACGAAAGCAGGCCCACTCCGAAAGCATGTTGACCGACAACGAGGAGGGCCATACCCACGGCGGCGATGATGCACGCGAACATCACACCGAGCATCACAACTGCGGCAAACCCCCGCTGAATGAACTCCTCCTTCTGATCCCCGCGGAGGTCACCCGTGATCATCATCGGGGTGGTGATCAATGACCGATAAATCAGCGTCAACAGGATCCAGACCGCGTAAGCGAGGGCGAAGGCTCCCAGACCGGCGGGACCGCTGATTCGCGCCACGACGATACCGACCGCAAAATTGGATGCCGACGCCACACACTGGTCGACCAGCGTCGTCGTGGCGCGGTTGGCAGCATCGCCGCGGAGGCGCCATCGCGCTCCGAACCGGGCGGCAGACATACTCGTCACCCGTCTCGGTTAGCGCGAGTAAGGCACTCGCTAGCCAGAGTGCGGGTCATGGACGTTGGGTCGGGGGGACAGGCGCCGTCACGTCGAACGCCCCGCAAGACAGAGCACGGCGCATTCACGCAGATACAGCCAGCGATAGCCGCTCGTGCAACCTGCGCTGGTCACGTCGGTTGCATCCTGCCGGGTCGCCTCGACCGGACTGGTCCGTGAGTGACGACCTCCTGGCCATGGGAAGAGTCCCAACCGCTGATGGGCAAATGTCCCCCTCGGCCGTATCTTCCGCCACCTTCAGACCTCTGTATAGCCATCGACTCCAGAGACGGAGTCGTGAGACAACCACGTCGCCCGATCTGGGCTCGTCGACTCCAACACACTCGTACCGGGACCCCAACTCAGTGCTCAACAGCGACCGACCCCTGCCTCTCGAACCCTCGGATGGCTCTTCGATCACCGTTTCCAAGATCTCCGTCATCGTGGTCGCAGCTGAACGGCTCTTCCGCCTCGGGTTGGCTCGGCTTCTCGGCGAGTATGAAGGCCTGGACGTCATCGCTGTCTCCGACGGCGATCCCGAGCTGCTCGGGCTCTGCGCCGCCACGTCCGCCGACGTTGTCTTGATAGATCTGGAGCTCTCACGAGCCGACGGCATCGATCTCGTGCGGTTGCTTGCTTCGGAGTGCCCAAACACGAGGACACTGGTCTTGACATCCAACCCCGACTGGCGTGTCCGCCCAGCCATGATCGCGGGTGCCGCCGGCGTTCTCCTGAAGGACACCTCCCCCGAAGCCATCAGCGCTGCGGTCGTCTCTGTTCATTTGGGTGATCAGGTACTCTGCAACGAGGCGGCCCGGTGGGTCATGGGTGAAGAACCTTCCAGCCATCTGACCCAACGGGAGTCGGCCGTGCTCCGGATGGTGGCTCAAGGTGCCAGCAACGCGGAGATCGCCATACAACTGCAGCTCGGTCAGAAGACCGTGCGCAACTACGTCAGCCGCCTCTATCGCAAGCTCGACCTCAACAATCGCGCACAGATCGCCACGTACTTGACCCGCACCGACATAGCCCGCAGTGCCAGCCGGACCGACTTAGCACCTCCCGAGAACGAGTCTTCGGTCAACAGCACGTGAACGAGCAGCCTCTCAACCTGCGTGCATCGCTTCAGGAGATCTGGCGACGCCGGCTGCTGGTCATCGTCGTGGCGGCGCTCTGCGGACTCGGTGGGCTCGTGTACGGACTCCTCAGGCCGGCAAATGAAACCGCCGTCGCCCTGGTTCTCCTGCCACCGAGCACCGCATCTAATTCAGGCAACTCAGGCAACACAGGCACGGCGGGGAACGGGGTCAACACCGAGGCCGTCATCGCAAGAAGCACGCCGGTTCTGGCTGCGGCCGGTGCCAAGGTGTCACCGCCACTCGGGGCACTGGGAGTCAAGAAGCTCGTGACGGTGACGCCACTCAGTGGACAGATCTTGCAGATCCAAGCCCAAGCTCCGGCGACAAGGTACGCCGCGCAACTGGCCAATGCCGTGGCTGCGAGCTATGTCGACTACGCCGGTCAATTGGAGGCGGGCTCTGCTGGAGCTGCGGTGGCTGCGCTGCAGCACGAATCTAGCCTGCTCACCCAACAGATCAAGGATCTGCAGGCTCAGATCGACACTGTGGCTGCCCGTATCGCCTCCGAGGGCGCAGGATCTAGCGCCGGCCAGCAGGATACCAATCTGTTGGGCTCACTTCGGAGCGAGCAGAATCAGGTCTCGCTCCAACTCGACAGCCTCACGAACCAGATCACAAACGCTCAACTTGAGAGTGGTTCAACGGCGAGCACCACGCGGATACTTCAGAAGGCCACTGCCCAACCAGGCTCCAGGTACAGATTCCCCATCGAAGCAGGCATCATTGCATTTACGCTGGGACTATTGGGTGGTGCGGTGTTCGTGCTCGTTCGTCTTCAACGCGGGCACCGCTTGCGCTTCCGAGATGAGATTGCACGCACGGCGGGTGCCCCAGTAATCGCCTCGCTCGATGCACCGAGCTGCACCAACCCTTCGGCGTGGCGGGACCTTCTCGAGGGGCGACCGCGTGCCACCACTGAGTGGGCTCTGCGGCACGTACTCCACTCTCTTTCGAACCGCAGCCACCCACGACGGGCTGTCCGGGTGATCTCGATTGCCGGCGACTTGCCAGCACTGACCACCGGTCCCCGACTCGCGCAACACGCAGCCACTTCTGGCATGCCGACTGTGCTCGTTCCAGAGGCCCCCCCGGAGTCCGAGGACCGTTCGCTCACGCCCTTGCGGGCAGCGTTCACCGGGGCCGAGCCCGTGAATCGAGGGTTGCCATTCACCCTCGGGCTGAAGGACACGGGTGAAGGTCCACCCGAATTCCTCGTCTCACTCGTGGTCTTCGATGGCAACTCGACGGTCCTCACCCCGTCCGACGCCGTGAATCTGTTGTCGATCTCTCCAAATTTCGTCACAGAAGACGAACTCGCTCAGCTTGCGCTGCAAGCCGCCGACAGTGGGTCGGTTCTGGAAGGCGTGGTGGTGGTGAACCCCGACCCGTCCGATAATACGACCGGCTTGATGAAGGACGACACGGTCCGTCTGCTGTCTTCCCGTGCCGGTACGGATGCCGGTGACGATGAGCTGGTTCATCTCGGAGCACGGACAAACGAGGCCAGCGCCTCGCCGGGACGACTCCCGAGCCGGGAGCGCTGATGGAAGCGAAGACCTCCAACGAAGACCTCGTCCTGGGCCCGATGATCGGCCTTCGCTCGTTGATGGCGACCATACGACGCAAGCGGCGGGTCTGGCTGATCACCGGTCTTGTGGGTCTCATCGTCGGTGCGAGCCTGCACCTGGTGATTCCCCGCAAGTACACCGCCGTGACCGATCTCTACCTGCCCCTACCCGCTGGCGCGGACCCGGCGCAAGTCATGGCCAACAATGTCTCTCTCCTCCAGACGGAGGTGGTTGCCCAGCAAGCGGTCACCGCGGGCCGTCTCCACGTGACTCCGCACACGTTGCTCTCCCATTACACCGGTGTCTCGCTGAGTGACAACATCATGTCGATCACGTTCAGCGGACCATCTCAGAGCGAAGCCGTTTCCGGCGCCAGGGCCGTGGCCCGAGCATTCCTCGCCGTCCAGGCCAAAGAGCTGGGCCGGCAGACCGATACGCTCGTTCGCGGACTTCAGCCTCAGATTTCCTCCTTCAACAACGAGATCGACAATCTGAATGCCAAGATCAACAGCCTCTCCGGCGCAACGCCCAACACGCAATCGAGCAATCAACTTGCCGACCTGGTCAACCAGCGAAGCGCGGACGAGTCCCAGGTATCCCAGTTACGGGCTCAGGTTGATCAAGCCCTCGTTAACGAGCAGTTCACCGACCGTAGCAGCAGCGTTCTGGATCCTGCCGCGGTGGTTCCGGTATCGGCCAAAAAGGTAGTCCTTGTGGACGCCCTCTCGGGACTGGTCGCGGGTCTCGCCCTCGGGCTCGCGGCGGTGATCTTCAGCGCGCTCCTTTCGGAGCGACCTCCCGGTCGCTCGACTGTGGCAGCGACGCTCGGCGCGCCAGTCGAGTTGAGCCTTGAGCGCTACCGCAGTCCGCGCGTGATGCGCAGGAGTCGATTGTCTCGACGGCTGAGAGAGCCGAGCCCGACCCTGCGCATGATCGAGCGGCGGCTGCGCGGCCATCTCGAATGCGCACCCGGATCAGCGCTCGCGGTCGTCGCAGTCGGAACTCCCGAGCCGACGGCGTTGGCGGTCGGTGGCCTGGCACTCGCCTTGTCTTCCGAGGGGCACCGGGTGGTCGTGGTAGACGCCGCCGACGAGCGACCCCTTGCCTCGATCCTCGGCCTCACCACGAAGCCCGAGGCCATGGAGACGTTCGAGCTTCCTGCTTCGGGAGGCCCTCCTGTGAGGGTACTCGTGGCGCCGGAGGACCCACTGGCGATGGCCCAGAAGCCACCTCCCGACGACGCCGATGCCCTTCTGGTCCTGGCCTCGCTCGATGCCGCGTTCGGTACGGAGCACCTCGCTCCGTGGGTGACGGACGCGGTCATGGTCCTCTCCTCGCGGCGAACCACCCTCACGCGCATGGCGGTCAGCCGGGAGATGTTGCATGAGGCGGGGATCTCCCTGCGCTCCGTCATCCTCCTGGATTCAGATCCCCAGGACGACAGTTCCGGTGCTCTCAGTCCCGTTGATCTCCGATTGTCCCTGGCGGTACCCGCGGAATCGTCGAAGTAGGGAGACGTTCGTGGAGACCATGGCAGCAGTCACTGGTCGTCGCCAGGGCCGGCGACACGACTCGCGACTGCGTCGGGTCCGCGTCATCTGGGCACTGCTCCTCTTCAACGCGCTTACTCCCGACCAAGGGTCTCTTCTGCCGATCCCGCACCGGATCCTCCAACTCGTGGCCCAGGGCGCGTTGTTCATGGCTCTCGTGCTAGCCGTAACCGTCAATCCCCGGATGCGAATGCGGCCGAACTGGTTCCTCGGGCTCTACACCGTGCTCGCAATCAGCTCGCTCATGATGAGCGTTCGTCTCGTTGGTCTAGGGACCGAATACCGGAGCTTCCGCCTGATCGGATTTCTCTTCGTGCTGTGGCTCCTCACCCCATGGTGGGGCAGGCGAGACCTGCTCATACTGCGCAGCCAGATGGGCGTCATCTTGCTCATTTTGGGCTCGGTCGTTCTGGGGCTCTTCATCTCGCCTGGAAAAGCCCTGCCCGGAGGCCGCCTGAGTGGCACGCTCTGGCCGATCTGGACGACAGGGGTTGCTCACTTCGCGGGCGAGGTCGCCGGCCTGATGACGTTGCTCTGGCTCTGCCGCCTGGTATCTCACCGTCGTGCCCTCGTGGTCGTAGTGCCCGCCATGATCGTTCTCGTGCTGACCCATACGCGCACGGCCCTCCTGGCCATGATCGTGGGCCTGCTGGTTGCGGGTGCCAGCCTGTTGCTCGCGAAGCGACGGGTTCGTAGGACTTTCGCGGCGGTTCTCCTCGTTGTTGTGGTGATCGGAGCTCCGGCGTCACCGTTCCTGACGCACTGGTTGGCTCGCGGAGAGAGCGCCCAGGGACTTCAGAGTCTCACCGGTCGCACGACGGCGTGGTCGGCAGTGCTGGCGGTCCATCGACCGACCACCAACGTGATCTTCGGAAGCGGCCTGTCCAACGACGCCGTGATCGGGTCGTCGAATCCCGAGAGTAACGGGCGGCCCATTGACAGCAGTTGGATATCGATCTACCAGGATCAGGGCATCGTCGGAGAAGTGCTGGTCAGCGGAATCCTCATGCTCCTTCTGCTGACGGCTCTCTGCCGGGCTCGGG
>Ga0181518_10002745_pt1 | contig 16703 bp, 12 predicted proteins | sample PEATcosm2014_Bin_28_FD_119751 | JGI IMG/M metagenome (GOLD analysis project Ga0181518, IMG submission 119751) | Peatland microbial communities from MTU Mesocosm Facility, Houghton, MI, USA - PEATcosm2014_Bin01_60_metaG | ecosystem: Environmental > Terrestrial > Soil > Wetlands > Peat | place... | reverse complement strand
GACGCCCGAGGCCCGTCCCCATGTGATCTTCCTCAGTGACTACGACATGCTCCTGACGGAGCACTTGGTCCAAGGAGTGGATGTCTGGCTCAATACGCCACGACGACCCTGGGAGGCGAGCGGTACCAGCGGAATGAAGGTGCTCGTGAACGGAGGCATCAATCTCTCGGAACTGGATGGCTGGTGGGCCGAGGCGTACACACCGGAGGTGGGGTGGGCGTTGGGAGACGGCCAGGAACATGGCGACAATCCAGCATGGGACGCTGTCGAGGCCGAGGCGCTCTACAACCTGCTCGAGCGGGAGGTGATCCCGGAGTTCTATGCGCGGGACGGAAATGGCATTCCCACCGCATGGATCAAGCGGATGCGGGAGAGCATGGCGCTGTTGGCACCGCGTTTCTCTGCTGACCGAACAGTTCGCGAATATACCGAGCAACGGTACCTCCCGGCTGCCACCGCCTTCCGTGAACGCGCGGCAAACAAGGGCGCCGTGGGCCGGCAGATCGTCGATTGGCAGCATGCGGTCGAGCGGGGTTGGGGCTTGTTGCGCCTCGGAGAGGTGCGGGTCAACACCAGCGCGGACCACCACCTGTTCGAAGTCGAGATCTTCCTGAACGCTCTCGACCCGAATGCGGTGCGAGTCGAGATCTATGCAGAAGGAATCAACGCTGGCGATCCGGTGCGGGAGGCAATGCGGTGCGTGCGACCGGCACCTGACGTGGGGCACGCTCGTGTCTATCAGGCAACCATTCCCGCGACGCGCCCAGCAGGCGACTACACGGCGCGAGTCGTACCTCAGCGCCCCGGCGTGGCGGTTCCACTCGAGTCCAACCGAATTCTGTGGCAGCGACGATGAAGACGCCCCGACCCAAGCTGCGCGATCGTACCTCGGCAGATTCCGAGCGCGCTGACGTTCGGGAGGGCTCGCCTCTGCCCATGGGAACCCAGAAGAGTGGCAAAGGGGTCAACTTCGCCCTCTTCAGCCGTCATGCCACCGGCGTTCGGCTGGAACTGTTCGACCATCCTGAAGACGCAGCTCCCGCACGCGTGATCGATCTCGATCCCGCGCGCAACCGCACTGGCGACGTATGGCACGTCTGGGTGGGAGGAATCGGTTCCGGCCAACTCTATGCCTACCGCGTGGATGGCCCCTACGAACCCAGCAAGGGACACCGCTTCAATTCCAACCGGCTTCTCCTCGATCCTTGCGCTAGCGCGATCTCGCGCCTGCCCGCGTGGGATTTCGTGTCGGCACGGGGATACGACTCGTCGGCGCCGGAGCAAGACCTGTCCTTTTCAAAGCTCGACAACGCCAGGCTGATGCCGAAATGCCTGTTTGTCGACGAGCCATTCGACTGGGGTGGCGACCAGCCACTGCGACATCCGTGGTCGAAGACCGTCATTTCCGAAACGCACGTGCGCGGCTTCACTATTCATCCCAAGGCGGGTGCGGAGCATCCAGGAACCTACCGAGGCTTGATCGAGAAGATTGCCCACCTCCGGACCCTGGGAGTGACGGCCGTGGAGCTGATGCCCGTGCAGGAGTTCAATGAGGGTTCCCTCACGCGGAGAAATCCGCAAACAAACCAACCGCTCCGGAACTACTGGGGATACGATCCCGTGGTCTTCCGTGCGCCCAAAGCTTCCTACAGCAGCGCGACCGGCCTGGGCCAGCAGAAGCTCGAGTTCAAGGAAATGGTCCAGGCATTCCACAAGGCCGGGATCGAGGTGATCCTGGACTTGGTATTCAACCACACCGCTGAGGGAGACGAGCAGGGACCCACGCTCTGCTTTCGCGGTATAGACAACAAGATCTTCTACACGCTGGCGGCTGACGGGCGCCACTACAAGGACTACACAGGGACCGGGAACACCGTCAACGCCAACCATCCCGTGGTGCAAGAGCACATCCTGGACGCGCTTCGCTATTGGGCCGCCGAAATGCACGTCGATGGCTTCCGATTTGACCTGGCGTCCGTGCTCGGCCGGGACGGTACCGGGAAGCTACTCGCCAATGCTCCCCTTCTCGAACGGATCGCCGAGGACCCGAGCTTGAAAGACGTAAAACTCATCGCCGAGGCGTGGGATGCCGCTGGTGCGTACCAGGTGGGTAGCTTCTCGGAGCGCCGCTGGGCAGAGTGGAACGGCCGGTATCGGGACGATGTCCGCCGTTTCTGGCGCGGCGATGATGGGATGGTCGGCGCGTTTGCCAGCCGCATCTGCGGCAGCGCCGACATCTACACCAAGTCCGGCAAAGGACCCGAGGCGAGCATCAACTTCGTCACCTGCCACGACGGCTTCACTCTCAACGATCTGGTCAGCTACCGCGACAAGCACAATGAGGCGAACGGCGACGACAACCACGACGGTACCGACTACAATTTCAGCGAGAATTACGGCGTTGAGGGCGAGACCACGGACGTCCGCATCGAGGTTGTGCGGAAAGGCCAAATCAAGAACTTCCTGCTGAGTCTCCTGGTATCGCGCGGGGTGCCCATGCTACTTGGTGGCGACGAGTTTCGGCGCACCCAGGGCGGGAACAACAACGCCTACTGCCAGGACAACAAAACGAGCTGGTATGACTGGGGCTGTCTGGAACGACACAAAGAGATCTTCCACTTCACTCAGGGCATGCTCGCCTTTCGTCGTGCCCATCCGATTCTGAGCAAGGAGCAATTCTACACGGAGGCCGAGATCCATTGGTTTGGCCCGCGCGGGGGATTGCCCAACTGGGCTGATCCGAAGGAGAAGCAGCTCGCCTGCCTCATCCATGAGGACGAGAAGCACGCACTCTGGTTGATGTTCAATGCCGGTTCCGAGGCGGTCGCCTTCAATCTACCAGCGCTACCTCCCGGCGATCGATGGCACCGAGCCGCAGACACGGGGCGCCATGTCCCACAGGATCTCTTTCCTGCCGGCGAGGAACCGCTTTGGGAAGACGCCCAGGCATACCGTCTGAGCCCCCGGTCCAGCGCCATACTTCTGGTGCGCCGAGCGACGGGAACGGAGGGCAAATGAGAGGCGCGGAGCGGATCACGACTCTGTTTCTGGATGTCGGCGGTGTCCTGCTCACGGACGGGTGGGATCATCATGCCCGCAGGCGGGCGGCGAAAACCTTCACGTTGGACTGGGCCGAGATGGAGGAGCGCCATCTGCTGAATTTTGCCACGTATGAGGCAGGAAAGCTGACCCTGGAGGAATATCTGGCTCGGGTGGTCTTCTATCAGAAGCGACGGTTTACCCGTGCGCAGTTCCGGCGGTTCCTGTTTGCGCAATCGAAGCCATACCCCGAGATGATGGAGTTGGTCCGCAGCCTCAAGGCAAAGTATGGATTGAAGACCGTGGTGCTCAGCAACGAAGCGCGGGAATTGAATGCGTATCGGATTCACAAGTTCAAACTGGATGGGTTTGTGGATGCCTTCGTTTCCTCCTGCTACGTCCATCTGCACAAGCCCGACGTTGAGATCTTTCGGCTTGCGCTAGACATAGCCCAGACGCCAGCCCGGCAAATCGCCTATATCGAGAACACCCCGATGTTCGTGCAGGTCGCCGAAGGATTGGGAATTTGCGGCATTGCTCACACGGACTACATGTCTACACGGGCGAAGCTAGCTTTGTTGGGATTGCGCGACGACGAAGAGACCATTCATGAAACCAGGTAGCCCACACATCCTGACCATCAATGGCGGCTCGTCGAGCATCAAGCTCGCGTTGTTCGAGGCCGCTGACTCGCTCCAACGGATCCTTGAGGGCGGGATCGAACGAATTGGAACGTCGGAAGCCACCTTTCGCGTAAAAGGCTCAGACCAGGCCGATAGCTTCTCGCGCTCGCTGAAAGCGCCAGACCACGCGGCCGCCGTGGCCGCCCTGATGGATTGGATCGAGGAGCGCAGCGGTCGTCAGGCATTGACTGCGGTGGGGCATCGCGTGGTACACGGCGGACCAAGGTATTACAAGCCAGAGCGGATCACCCCGGAAATGCTTGAGGAGCTGCACAAACTCAGTCCATTCGACCCCGACCATCTTCCGGAGGAGATCCTGTTGACCGAGGCATTTCATCGCCGATTTCCTGAGCTGCCCCAGGTGGCGTGTTTCGACACGGCATTTCATCATGACCTGCCGCGCGTGGCCCAGTTGCTGCCGATCCCGCGCCGGTACGAAGCGCAGGGCGTGCGGCGTTACGGGTTTCATGGGCTGTCGTATGCGTTTCTTATGGGCGAACTAGCCCGGCTGGCAGGACCGGAATCGGCACAGGGCCGGGTCATCCTCGCCCACCTCGGCAATGGCGCTAGCCTGGCGGCGCTCCGCGATGGCAAACCCGTGGACACGAGCATGAGCTTCACCCCGACAGCCGGGGTGCCGATGAGCACCCGGTCAGGCGATCTCGATCCCGGACTGGTGTGGTACCTGGCGCGTACTGGGAAGATGGGCGCGAAGCAGTTCAATGAGATGGTCAACTTCCAAGCCGGGCTGCTCGGGGTTTCGGCAACCAGCTCCGATATGCGAGACCTGCTCGACCGTGAAGCTCAGGACGTGCGGGCGGCTGAAGCGGTCGCGCTGTTCTGCTACCGGGTCAAGAAATCGATTGGGTCATTTTCGGCCGCGCTCGGTGGACTGGACACGTTGGTGTTCTCTGGTGGCATAGGAGAGAACGCGCCGGTCGTCCGCTCGCGCATCTGCGAGGGATTAGGCTTTCTCGGAATCGCACTGGAGGAATCGCGAAACGCGCGCAACGCGTGCGTGATTTCCATTGCGGGCAGACGGGTCGTGGTTCGCGCGATTCACACGGACGAGGAACTGATGATTGCGCGCTCGGTCTGCCAGGTCCTGGGACTCGCCATATCGAGTGAACCGATGGCGCAAGCGTCCGCTGCGAATGAACCCGAACACCCAACCATGAAGACAGCCGAAGGGATATGACCATGAAGGACACGACATCCATGACGAAGGACCCGATTTGCGGGATGACAGTGGACGGAGCGACCGCTCTCCACGCCGAACGCGATGGCAAGACGTTCTCCTTTTGCAGCGACCAGTGTCGGACGAAGTTTCTGTCCAGGCCGGCCGCCGCCTCACCCAGGGACAAGTAACAGCGCACAGGACACCGCACAAGAAACGGAAGGCATATTGTCATGCTCCATAGCGCCAAAACTCTAACCGGATACAAATTGGACAGCCTCGAAGGTGAACTTGGAAGGGTCAAAGAGTTCTACTTCGATGACAAACACTGGGTAGTCCGCTACCTGGTCGCCAATTCTGGCAACTGGCTTACGGGACGACATGTCCTGCTATCCCCTTACGCGCTTGGCGCCGTGAGCAACAAAAAGCACCACATCACCGTCGATTTGAGCAAGAAGCAGATTGAAGGCAGCCCAGGCTTGGATCGTGACAAACCTGTCTCTCGGCAATTCGAGGAATCGTACTATGGATATTACGGCTACCCGATATATTGGGGTGGTCCGTACATGTGGGGCCCTTATCCTTACATTACGCGCGATCGCGAGCAGTGGAAGAACTACACCAAAGCCGGGAAGAGCTGGGATCCGCATTTGCGTAGTACTTCGGCCGTGGCGGGTTATCACGTCGAAGCCAAGGATGGCGCTATCGGTCACGTTGAGGACTTCGTCATTGATGACGAGACCTGGGCGATTCGCTATCTCATCGTCGAAACACGGAACTGGTGGCCGGGAAAGCGGGTGCTCATTGCACCAGAATGGATTGAACGTGTCAGTTGGAGTGAATCGCGAGTCTTCATCCATCTCTCCCGTGAGGCTATCAAACAGTCACCCGAATTTACGGACGAGTCTGCCCTAACTCGTGACTACGAGGACGCTCTGCATCGGCACTACAATCGCCGCGGATACTGGACCGACGAGGCTGAAGCACGGACACACTTTCGCTAACGGCTGCCGGCAAAGGAAGGAGATCTTGTTATGAATCATAGCCATGGTTGGATGGACGGATGGATGAGTGGCCGGATGGGTGGGGTCGTGTGGATTTGGCCGGTCAGCGCGGCGCTGATTGTGGCGCTTGTTATTGTCGTAATCGTCAAGAAGTCAAGAAAGAAGTCGTGAGGTAACAATGACTACCAATACGCTGTCTGGGGAACTGCTCCACGCGATGGACGCCTACTGGCGTGCCGCCAACTATCTGTCGGTGGGCCAGATATATCTATATGACAACCCTCTGCTGAAACAGCCGCTGAAACTGTCCCACGTGAAGCCGCTGGTGGTTGGGCACTGGGGCACGACACCGGGTCAGAACTTCATTTATGTCCACCTGAACCGGCTCATCAAGAAGTATGACCTGGATATGTTCTACATCGCCGGTCCCGGTCATGGCGGCCCGGCACTGGTGGCCAATACCTATCTCGAAGGCAGCTACAGCGAGATTTATCCAGACATCAGCCAGGACGAGGCCGGCCTGAAGAGGCTGTTCACGCAATTCTCGTTCCCCGGCGGAATCTCCAGCCATGTTGCGCCGACGACGCCTGGGTCGATTCACGAAGGTGGCGAACTGGGATACTCGCTCAGCCATGCCTTCGGGGCTGCGTTCGACAACCCGGAGCTGGTCGTCGCTTGCGTCATCGGCGACGGCGAGGCGGAGACTGGCCCCTTGGCGACCGCGTGGCAGTCGAACAAGTTTCTCAACCCCATCTCCGACGGGGCTGTGCTGCCGATCCTGCATCTCAATGGCTACAAGATCAGCAATCCGACTGTCCTGGCCCGCATCGAGCACGACGAATTGGAGCAATTTCTCCGGGGATGCGGCTGGACACCCCACTTCGTGGAGGGTGATGATCCGGCAAAGATGCATCAACTCATGGCCGGCACCTTGGAGACAGCCATCGAGGAGATTCGTAAGATCCAAGGCAATGCCCGGAATAGGAGCGACACCACGAGGCCGCGCTGGCCGATGATCGTGCTGAGGTCGCCCAAGGGCTGGACAGGGCCGAAGGTCGTCGATGGTCTGCAAGTCGAGGGCACCTTCCGAGCCCACCAGGTGCCGCTTTTGGTGGATGCCGATCATCCCGAGCATCTCAAGCAGCTTGAAGCCTGGCTGAGGAGCTACAAGGCGGAAAAACTGTTCGACGGGAATGGCCGCCTGATACCGGAATTGGCTGAGCTGGCCCCCAAGGGCGACCGACGGATGGGCGCCAATCCCCACACCAATGGTGGGGCTCTGTTGCGGGACCTGCGCATGCCGGATTTCCACGCCCACGCGGTGACGGTGGCGTCGCCCGGCGCTGTCGAGGGCCAGGATACCCTGGTTCTCGGCAAGTTCCTGCGTGACGTGGCCAAGCTGAATCAGGATCAGCGCAATTTCCGGGTTTTCGGTCCCGATGAGACAGTCTCAAATCTCCTGGGCGCGGTTTTTGAGGTCACCAGCCGACAGTGGGAGGCCCGGGCAGTCAAGAATGACGAATTTCTTGCGCCGGCTGGGCGCGTGCTGGACTCGATGCTGAGCGAGCACCAGTGCGAGGGTTGGTTGGAAGGGTATCTTCTGACCGGGCGGCACGGACTCTTCAACAGCTATGAGGCGTTCATTCGCATCGTGGACTCGATGTTCAGCCAGCACGCCAAGTGGCTGAAGGTAACGTTGGAACTGCCGTGGCGGCGGAGGATCGCCTCGCTGAACTACCTGCTCGCCTCCCACGTCTGGCAGCAGGACCACAACGGCTTCACACATCAGGATCCTGGTTTTCTCGACCACGTCATCAACAAGAAGGCCGATATCGTGCGGGTCTACCTTCCGCCGGATGCCAACTGTTTGTTGTCGGTGATGGATCACTGCCTGCGCAGCCGGCATTATGTCAACGTGGTGGTTGCGGGGAAGCACCCGCTACCCCAATGGCTGACCATGGATGCGGCGGTCGTGCATTGCACCGAAGGGATCGGAATCTGGCAGTGGGCTAGCAACGACCAGGGCGCTGAGCCGGACGTGGTAATGGCCTGTTGCGGAGACACTCCCACGCTGGAGGTTCTGGCCGCTGTTTTCATGCTGCGCGAGCATCTGCCTGAGCTGAAGATCCGGCTGGTCAATGTCGTGGATCTCATGCGCTTGCAGCCGCAGAGCGAGCACCCGCACGGACTGAGCGATAGGAACTACGATTCGCTCTTCACCAGGGACAAGCCCATCATCTTCGGCTTCCATGGGTACCCATGGCTGGTCCACAGGCTGACCTACAGCCGGCCAAACCGGAATCTCCACGTCCGGGGCTACGTGGAGGAGGGCACAATCACCACGGCTTTTGACATTAGGGTGCAGAACAAGCTCGATCGATTCCACCTGGTGCAGGACGTGGTGGATCGCCTGCCGCAGCTGGGCACCAAGGGTACCTACCTGAAGCAGATGGTCAAGGACAAGCTGGTCGAGCACAAACAGTACATCGACAAGCATGGTGAAGACCTGCCAGAGATTCGGAACTGGAAGTGGGGCAATCCGAAATGAACGCACAGGCGCTGATCGACACCGCGACGGCGCTGGTCGCGGGCGACAAGGGCCTGCTGGCGATGGATGAAAGCAATCCAACCTGCAACAAGCGATTCGCCAAGTTGGGGATTCCCCAGACCGTGGAGGCTCGGCGCGCCTATCGGGAGTTGATTGTGACCACGCCCGCTCTCGGTGAGTGCATTAGTGGCGCGATCCTTTACGACGAGACGATCCGCCAGCAGAAGAAGGATGGCACCCCCTTTGTTAGGGCCATCACCGACGCGGGAATCATTCCAGGCATCAAGGTCGATGCCGGTGCAAAGAACATGGCAGGTTTCTCCGGAGAGAAGGTGACCGAAGGTTTGGACGGATTGCGCGAGCGCTTGGCCGAGTATTCCAAGATGGGCGCCCGCTTTGCCAAGTGGCGCACGGTGATTGCAGTGGGCGATGGCATTCCTAGCCGGGGCTGCATCGAGGCGAACGCGCAAGCGCTGGCTCGCTATGCGGCTTTGTGTCAGGAAGCGGATCTGGTGCCTGTCGTCGAGCCGGAGGTGCTCATGGAGGGCGAGCACACCTTGGAGCGCTGCCGTGACGTAACGGAGGAAGTCCTGCGAACAGTCTTCAACCAGCTCTACACACAACGAGTGGTGCTGGAGGGCATGATCCTGAAGCCGAACATGGTGGTTCCGGGACTGAACTGCCCCAAGCAAGAGACGGTGGACGAAGTGGCCGACGCGACGGTGTGGTGTCTCTTGCGCGCCGTCCCCGCCGCTGTGCCAGGCATTGCGTTCCTGTCGGGCGGCCAATCGGGCGAACTGGCCTCGGCCCGCCTGAATGCGATGAATGCCAGATTCAAGTCGCGGCTGCCTTGGGCGTTGGCGTTTTCGTTCGCCCGCGCCATCCAGCAACCGGCTTTGGAGATCTGGCGGGGCGAGGAGGCCCACGTGCCGGCGGCACAGTGGGCTCTGTATCATCGAGCCAGGTGCAACCAGGCCGCGCGCCGTGGGGAATACGACGCTGCGATGGAGGGGAGATGAGGATGGAAACAAGCATCGCGCCGCTCACCAAGCTTGCGGCATGGCAGGCCCTCGAAGCCCATTACCCGAAGGTTCGGGAGTTACATCTTCGCAAGCTCTTCGCGGACGATGCAAAGCGCGGGGAGCGAATGACGGCCGAGGCCGTTGGGATCTACTTTGACTACTCGAAACACCGCATTACCGACGAGACACTGAGGCTTCTTCTGCAACTGGCGGAGGAGTCCGGCCTACGGGCTCGCATCGAGGCCATGTTTCGCGGTGAGAAGATCAACGTCACTGAGAAGCGGGCCGTCCTGCATGTGGCACTGCGCGCCCCCAAGGAGCAGTCCATCATGGTCGAGGGCGAGGACGTGATGCCTCATGTCCACGCGGTGCTCGACAAGATGGCCGATTTCTCCAACCGGGTGCGCAGTGGGGAATGGAAGGGCCATACCGGCAAGCGGATCCGCAATGTCATCAACATTGGCATCGGTGGCTCCGATCTGGGACCAGTGATGGCTTACGAGGCATTGCGGTACTACAGCCAGCGCGACCTGACCTTCCGCTTCGTCTCCAACATCGACGGTACCGACTTCGCCGAGGCCGCCCGCGACCTCGACGCTGAGGAGACGCTGTTCATCATCTCGTCGAAGACCTTTGCCACCCTGGAGACGATGACCAACGCGCATACGGCCCGCGATTGGGTCCTCAAGACTTTGAAACATCCTGCTGCGGTTGCCAGGCATTTTGTTGCGGTCTCGACCAACGCTGCCGAAGTGACGAAGTTTGGCATCGACATCGCGAACATGTTCGAGTTTTGGGATTGGGTCGGCGGGCGCTGCTCCATGGATTCGGCGATTGGCCTTTCGACGATGATCTCCATCGGCCCCGAGCACTTCCGGGCCATGCTCGACGGGTTCCACGAGATGGACGAGCATTTCCGCATGGCCCCTTTCGAGCGCAACTTGCCGGTGCTCATGGGGCTTCTGGGCCTCTGGTACAACAACTTCTTCGGTTCCCAGACCATCGCTGTTCTTCCCTATGAGCAGTACTTGAAGCGCTTCCCGGCGTACCTCCAGCAGTTGACAATGGAGAGCAATGGCAAACACGTGACGCTTGCCGGGACCGAGGTCGACTACCAGACTGGACCGATCTACTGGGGCGAGCCGGGCACCAACGGCCAGCATTCTTTCTACCAACTGATTCATCAAGGGACCAAGCCCATCCCCTGTGACTTCATCGGGTTTCTGCGGCCGCTCAATGCGCTCGGCCGCCATCACGACTTGCTCTTCGCCAACATGTTTGCCCAAGCGGAGGCGCTAGCCTTTGGCAAGACCTCGCAGCAGGTCCAAGCCGAGGGGACGCCGGCATGGCTGGCACCGCACCGAACCTTCGAGGGCAACCGGCCGTCCAGCACCATCCTGCTGGAACGGCTGACCCCGGAGGCACTGGGGAAGCTCATCGCGCTCTACGAACACAGCGTCTTCACTCAAGGCACCATCTGGAGTGTTGACTCATTTGACCAGTGGGGCGTCGAACTGGGGAAGGCGCTGGCTGCGCGCATCATCCCCGAGTTGGAGCCCGGGGCCGAGGGCCAACTCACGCATGATGGCTCAACCAACGCCTTGATCCGACGCTATGGCAGATCCAAGGAGCCTTCGCATGGGCGATAAGGCCGAGCCTTCGGCAGTGGCGCAGCAAGGACAGGAGGGATTCCCGCTATGAAACCAAATACTGACGAGCCCAAGGCTCCCGAGGCGAAGCCGAAAGCGAAGCCCGATGCGAAGGACGATCTGAAGTCTCTTCCCATGCCAGAGCTTCAGGCGAAATTGGGGTCGTCGCCGGAAGGTCTCGCCCAGGCAGAGGCGCAGAAGCGGCTGACCCAATATGGGCCGAATGAGCTTGAAGAGAAGAAGACCAACCCGTTTCTAAAGTTTCTTAGCTATTTCTGGGGTCCGATCCCATGGATGATCGAGGCGGCCGTGATCCTTTCGGCGGTGGCCCGGCATTGGCCGGACTTTGGTATTATCCTGCTTCTGCTTCTGGCCAATTCCGTGGTCGGATTCTGGGAGGAGCGAGAAGCGGGCAACGCGATCGCCGCGCTGAAGGCAAAGCTGGCGATCAAGGCTCGGGTGAAGCGCGACGGCAAATGGACCACGCCAGCAGCGCGCGAGTTGGTCCCGGGCGATGTCATCCGTATGCGGTTGGGCGACATTGTACCGGCCGATGCCCGTTTGCTGGACGGCGATCCGGTGGAGGTGGACCAATCCGCACTGACCGGAGAGTCGTTGCCCGCCGAGCGCAAACCGGGCGACGCAGTATTTTCCGGTTCGATCATCCGCCAGGGTGAAGCTGGCGCGATGGTCTATGCCACGGGTGCGAAGACCTACTTCGGAAAGACCGCGCAGTTGGTGCAGGAGGCGCACACCGTCAGCCACTTTCAAAAGGCGGTCCTCAAGATCGGCAACTACCTGATCATGCTTGCGGTTGCCTTGGTGGCGGTGATCATCACGGTCGCGATCTTCCGTGGCGATCGGATCCTCACTACCTTGCAGTTCGCCCTGGTGCTCACCGTGGCTGCGATCCCCGTGGCGATGCCAACGGTGCTGTCGGTGACCATGGCGGTCGGGGCGCGCCTGCTCGCCAGGAAGCAGGCGATCGTGAGCCGGTTGGTGGCCATCGAGGAATTGGCGGGTGTGGACGTGCTGTGCGCGGACAAGACTGGCACGCTGACCCAGAACAAGCTGACCCTGGGCGAGCCGTTCGGCGTGAACAATGTCCCCACCGAGAAAGTGATCCTCTGTGCCGCACTGGCGTCGCGCGCGGAAAACAACGACACCATTGACCTGGCCGTGCTGGGCGGATTGAAAGACAAAGAGGCGCTGAAGGCTTATGAGTTGGTTCACTTCCAGCCGTTCGATCCGGTTCACAAGCGCACCGAGGCCGCCGTCAAAGCCAAGGACGGAAAAACCTTCAAGGTGACGAAGGGCGCGCCACAGGTGATTTTGGAGTTGTCGGCCAACGCAGGTCAGGTGAAGCCCGCCGTCGAAAAGGCGGTCAATGAATTCGCAGCTCGCGGCTTCCGTTCGTTGGGCGTGGCGCGGGCCGAGGGAGAGGGCCAGTGGCAGTTTCTGGGCGTGCTGCCCCTGTTCGATCCGCCACGTGAAGACGCCAAGGCAACCATCGCGACCGCGCGTGCGATGGGCGTCAAGGTCAAGATGGTCACGGGCGATGCACTGGCCATTGCCAAGGAAACCGCCAAGAAGTTGGACATGGGGGCAAATATCCTCGATGCGGCCGGCCTCGGCGACGTCAAGCGTGACGAGACACCGGAGGTGGCCGAGTCGATTGAGAAGGCCGACGGTTTCGCCCAAGTGTTCCCCGAACACAAGTTCCACATAGTGGATGTCCTGCAGAAGCGGCGCCACATCGTTGGCATGACGGGTGACGGGGTGAATGATGCCCCGGCGCTGAAGAAGGCAGACTGCGGCATCGCCGTTTCGGGCGCGACTGACGCTGCGCGAGCGGCGGCGGCTATGGTGCTGATGACGCCAGGGCTGTCGGTCATTATCGATGCGATCAAGGAGAGCCGCCGCATCTTCCAGCGGATGAACAGCTACGCCATCTACCGCATCGCCGAGACGCTGCGCGTGCTGTTTTTCATGACACTGGCGATCCTGGTCTTCAATTTCTATCCATTAACGGCGGTGATGATCGTGATGCTGGCGTTGCTTAATGACGGCGCCATCCTGTCGATCGCCTATGACAACGTTCATTACAAAGATCAGCCCGAGGCGTGGAACATGCGTGTGGTGCTTGGGATCTCCACGGTGCTGGGCGTCATCGGAGTGGTCTCCGCCTTCCTATTGTTCTATCTCGGCGAGCGCGTCTTCCATCTCGACCGTCCGCATATCCAGACCCTGATGTACTTGAAGTTGTCGGTGGCGGGACACCTGACCATCTTCCTCACGCGCACGCGCGGCCCGTTCTGGTCTATACGCCCCGCGAAGATTCTTTGGATGGCCGTGGTGGGCACGCAGATCGTGGCGACGTTGATAGCCGTCTATGGGGTCTTCATGACACCCCTCGGCTGGGGCTGGGCGCTATCTGTCTGGGGCTATGCACTGGTATGGTTTCTCTTCAACGACCGCCTGAAACTGCTCGCGTACCGGATTCTTGATCCTGTCAAGGCCCAGCCCAAAAGTGACGTCAAGGCTGATACCGAGCCAGACGCCAAGGTCGCGACGAGATCTGGTTCCAAGGCCAAAACCACGCCTGAAGCGCAATTCCCACCTGATACCAAAGGCAGTGCAATCTCGGATTTGACGCCGCAGATCGCAGCACGGGCGTATGAGTTATACGAGCACCAGGGCCGTCGGGACGGTCAATCGGTTCAGAACTGGGACAAGGCCGAGCGGGAGATTCGGGAAACTCGGGCCAAGGCTGAGCCTAAAGCCGAAACCAAACCAGCGGCCAAAGCCGACTCAGAGCCGGAAACAAAAGCTCAACCTGGTCCTGACGCCAATTCAAAACCGGAAGCCAGGGTTCAGCCGGCGCCAGCAACGAAAGGCGAGCCGGAACCTGACGCCAAACCCCCGGCAACTCCCGAGGCCAAACCGGAGGCCAAGACCGAGTCGCCGCCTGAAGCCAAAGCTCCAGCCACACCGAAAGCCAAAGCCGTACCGCCATCCGCCGTCAAAGGAGAACCGCAACCTGCCACCAAAACCGGCGCAAAACCAACCGACAAAGTTGAGCCGAAGCCTGATGCCCAAACGGAAACTAAGCCGGAATCGAGCGCAAAGTCAGCCGTCGAGGTATCACCGCAGCTCGCCACAAAAGTCCACGAATTCTACGAACAATTAGGGCGAGAGGACGTTCGCGCGGTTCAGGAAGCGGACGAGGCGAAGCAAAAGACTCCGAAGGCGCACCCCCCCAAATGAGCCGGCGCAACCGACGCAGCCGTCATGCCTGAAAGAACAAAGATGAAGATCAATTCAAGAGATTTCCAGGTCCGGCCCGGAGCCAAGGTCAAACTCAAAGAATGGCCGACGAGGGTGAAGCCCTTTTTCAAATCGAAGAGGCGGTACCAAAAACTCCTAGAGAAACATGTGGAAGCGCTAAGCGCGTTGCAACATCTTCACTACGCATCTAATCGTCAAACTTTGCTGCTGATTTTTCAGGGCATGGACGCTGCCGGCAAGGACGGCGCCATCCGGCACGTCATGTCCGGGGTCAATCCGCAAGGCTGCGAGGTCTTCAGTTTCAAACAGCCCAGCGCCGAGGAGCTGGAACATGATTTTCTCTGGCGCACGACTCGTCATCTGCCGGAACGCGGGCGGATCGGCATCTTCAATCGTTCCTATTACGAGGAAGTGCTGGTCGTCCGGGTGCATCCGGAGATTCTCCGCAGCCAGGGGCTTCCGGAACAGTTGCGCGACGAGAGGACTCTGTGGAATGGGCGGTATCGTTCCATTACAGATTTGGAGAGCCACCTCCACCGTAACGGCACCCGGGTCGTCAAATTCTTTCTGCACCTGTCGAAAGGCGAACAACGAAATCGTTTCCTCGCGCGTATTGATGATCCGGAGAAGAACTGGAAATTCAGCCTCGCAGACATTCACGAGCGGAAGTACTGGAAGCACTACATGCATGCTTATGAGGCTTGCCTGACTGCGACCAGTACCGCTCACGCGCCCTGGTATATCGTCCCTGCCGACGACAAGGAGAGTGCCCGGTTGATTGTTTCCCAAATCGTCATAGATGCCCTCGATACTCTCAAGATGGCCTATCCCAAGACCACCACGAAACGTCGCCGGGAATTGAAAGCAATCCGCCGCCAGCTCTGACCGATCGGAGATCAACATCATGAAGGCCACCCAATTGCTTCACAACCTGGGCCAGAGCCTCTGGCTCGACAACATCACGCGCGATCTGCTCAACAATGGCACGCTAAAACGGTACATTGGCGAACTGTCTGTGACCGGGCTGACCTCGAACCCGACGATCTTTGATCACACCATCAAAAGCAGTGCCGCCTACGACACCGCGATTCGCGAAGGTCTGGCGAAGGGCAGAAGCGGCGAGGTTCTCTTTATCGATCTGGCGCTCGACGATCTCACCCGGGCCGCCGACCTCTTCCGGCCAGTTCATGACGGCACAAACGGCGTGGATGGATGGGTGTCGCTCGAGGTGTCGCCGCTGCTCGCGGATGAAGCGGCCAGGACCGTCGCCGCCGCCAAGGAACTCTCCTCGCGGGCGGGACATCCCAACCTGTTCATCAAGATCCCTGGCACCAAAGAAGGTCTGCCGGCCATCGAGGAGGCGATCTTTGCGGGTGTCCCGGTCAACGTGACGCTGCTATTTTCCTGCGAGCAGTACGTGGCAGCGGCCGAGGCGTATTTGCGCGGCGTCGAACGGCGTATTTCCGCTGGGCTCAATCCCCAGGTCGGCTCCGTGGCCTCGATGTTCATCAGCCGTTGGGATGCCGCCGTGGCGGGCAAAGTTCCGGAGACGCTGAGCAACCGGCTCGGCATCGCCGTTGCCGGCCGCATCTACAAGGCGTACCTCGACCAGTTGAGCAACCCACGCTGGCAGCGCGCGTACAATCACGGCGCCCGACCGCAACGGCTGCTGTGGGCCAGCACCGGCACGAAGGATCCCAAAGCTTCCGACATTCTCTACATCAAAGCCCTCGCTTCCCCTTTCACGGTGAACACGATGCCGGAGGCGACCCTGAAAGCCCTCGCCGATCACGGAGAACTTGGTTCGACCATGGCACCGGATGGTGGCGATTGCGAATTGGTCTTGGCCGAGTTCGTGAAGTCAGGCATCCATGTGGACGCCCTGGCCGCCCGTCTACAGGACGAGGGCGCAAAATCGTTCGTGAAATCCTGGAACGAATTGCTGGCGGTGATCGCATCCAGGGGCGACGCGCTCAAGAAGACGGCCTAGCAGGATGTTGAAAAGCATTGTGTCTTTGTCGCTGAAATCACTGGGATGACCTCCTCTGGCACTTTCAGGTCGGCTTTTGCTGCCAGCTCTCCCGCCGGCCCGCAACGCCGCGCCGACACTCTCCCCCAAAGCTCACGTTGGCGCTTTCAGCAACCGTGCTATTCGCAGCAGGTTGTACGTAGCTCCCACGAAGTAGGCCGCCATCTCGTTGCGCCGCCGACCCTTTACCCGCGTCTTGCGGAAATTCCCCACCGTCTTGAACCAGCCGAAAATCTCCTCGACCCTCTTGCGTATCCGCTGGCT
>Ga0181518_10002739_pt1 | contig 16732 bp, 8 predicted proteins | sample PEATcosm2014_Bin_28_FD_119751 | JGI IMG/M metagenome (GOLD analysis project Ga0181518, IMG submission 119751) | Peatland microbial communities from MTU Mesocosm Facility, Houghton, MI, USA - PEATcosm2014_Bin01_60_metaG | ecosystem: Environmental > Terrestrial > Soil > Wetlands > Peat | place... | reverse complement strand
TCTTTGCGCGAGGTATATGAGATCAGAACGAATCTGGTTCTTCGAAGTTCTACGGCCATGGCGCCCGGTCGTCTCAGAGAATCTAGCGCCGACCAGCGCGTGGGGGCGTTGTAGGGACAAACAGATTCGACATCGATTGGGATGCGGTTGTCTTCGGCGTACCGTGGTTTCATTGGAGATCCAAAGGTAGGAACCTGAAATTGGGAGCGAGACATGCGAAAAACCAACATTAGAACTTTTATTGCACTTGCTGCTTTCTTGATTGCGAGCCGTTTGTGCGCCCAGAACTCCGAACAGCCGGCCTATCTGAACGCTTCGCTACCGGCCGAGCAGCGGGCCGCCGACCTCGTACACCGCATGACCGTAGAAGAAAAGGTCACGCAGCTGACGAACCAGTCTCGGGCCATCCCGAGATTGAATATACCGGCCTACAACTGGTGGAGCGAGGCGCTGCACGGAGTGGCGAGCAGTGGAACCACGGAGTTTCCCGAACCGGTTGGTTTGGCTGCCACGTTTGATACCGATGCCATCCATCGTATGGCCATAGCCATCGGCATCGAAGGACGAATCAAGCGCGCTCAGTTTGAACGCGCAGGCCACAGCCGTGCTCAGGAGGGTCTGGATTTCTGGGCGCCCAACATCAACATCTTTCGCGATCCTCGGTGGGGACGCGGGCAGGAAACTTACGGCGAAGATCCGTTCCTGACGGCGCGCATGGGCGTTGTGTTTGTTACCGGCATGCAAGGCGACGATCCGAAGTATTACCGGGTCATCTCGACGCCGAAACACTATGCGGTACACAGCGGGCCCGAGCCGGCGCGCCACACGATGGACGTGAAGATCAGCAAGCATGACGAACTGGATACCTATCTTCCGGCGTTCCGGGCCGCTGTGACCGAAGGCAGAGCCGGGTCGGTCATGTGCGCGTACAACAGCGTCAACGGGCAGCCAGCATGCGTGAACGAGTTTTTGCTGCAGGACCAGTTACGCGGCAAATGGAATTTTCAAGGCTACGTGGTGTCCGACTGCGCGGCGATCATCAACATCTTTCGCGACCACCACTTCACCAAGACACAGCCTGAGGCCTCCGCGTTGGCGGTTCAGCGCGGCATGGACAACGAGTGCTTAAACTACGGGGATATCAAAGACGATCTCGACTACAGGCCATACCTCGACGCGTATCAACAGGGATTTCTGAAAGAAAGCGAGATCGATACGGCCCTGATTCGGCTGTTTACGGCCCGCATGAAACTCGGCATGTTCGATCCGCCGGAGATGGTTCCGTACGCAAAGATCGACGAAAAGGAGCTCGATAGCCCCGCGCATCGGGAACTGGCGCGCGTGCTGGCAAATGAATCGATGGTGCTGCTGAAGAACGACGGTACGCTACCGCTGAAGAAGAATGGCATGAAGATTGCCGTTGTGGGGCCGCTCGCCGATCAGACCAGATATCTGCTCGGCAATTACAACGGCAGGCCGACGCACATCGTTTCCGTCCTGGAGGGGATCAAGGCGGAGTTTCCGGATGCGCAGATCACGTCCGTGCCGGGAACGCAGTACTTGCGCAACGAGGGAGATGTCGTCCCGGCGTCGTTCTTAACCACACTCGAGGGCCGGCCAGGGCTCACGGCAGAATTCTCGACCGGAGAGATGTGGGGACCGCAACGGACCGTACTTGCGGCCCGCCAGGTGAACAACATCGATTTAAAGGCGCAGGGCATTCCTCCAGAAGCGTCAGGCAAGTATCCGCTGCGCGTTGAGTGGACCGGCTTTCTGACTCCCACAGAGACAGGAGATTACACCGTTGGCGTGCGCTTGCAAGGCGGGTTCGCGCGAGTCGAAGTCGATGGCAAACCACTTGCCCACGGGTGGGTCGGCAGCGATGAGGCACCGCAGTCGAGAGTCGGTCACGTTCACCTCGAGCAGGGAAAGAAGGTGTACGTCAATGTCGGTTACGGGCAAGGCATCGCTGGACCATTGCAGGCGCAGTTGATTTGGTCGAAGTACGATCCCAAGCCAAGTCCCGACGCGATTGAATCGGCAAAAAACGCAGACGTCGTCGTAGCGGTGCTCGGCATTACAAGTGAACTGGAAGGCGAAGAAATGCCTGTGAGCGAGGAAGGCTTTAAGGGAGGCGACCGCACCAGCATCGATCTTCCTAAGCCGGAGGAGGAGTTGCTGGAAGCGGTAGCCGCGACAGGAAAGCCGGTGGTGCTTGTGCTGGCAAACGGTAGCGCGCTTGCTGTGAACTGGGCTCAGGAACACGCCAACGCGATACTTGAATCTTGGTACGCGGGTGAGGAGGGTGGGGCCGCGGTGGCGCAGACACTCTCCGGCAAAAACAATCCCGCAGGCCGCCTTCCAGTCACCTTCTACACTGGAATCGAGCAGTTGCCTCCATTTGAGGACTATGCGATGAAGGGTCGTACCTACCGTTATTTCGAAGGCCAACCGCTTTATCCGTTTGGCTATGGCCTCAGCTATACGAAATTCTCGTATCGTGGGCTTCGGCTCCCGAAAAAGAACATCAACGCGGGTGATCCACTATCGGTGGAAGTGACCGTCAGCAACACCGGAAAATGTGAGGGCGATGAAGCGGTGCAACTTTACATCACTTTCCCGAACGTGCCGGGAGCTCCGTTGCGTGCCCTGCGCGAATTTAGCCGCGTACATCTGAAACCAGGCGAGTCGCGGATGGTCCGCTTCGAGCTAAAGGATCGCGATATGAGCATGGTTACCGAAGCGGGCGAACCGATCATCGCCGAGGGCAAATATTCGGTGTCGATTGGAGGGGGACAGCCAAATACCGGCGCGCCTGGGGTGGCGGGGACATTCGAGGTGAAGGGTACTAAGACTTTAGAGGAATAGGAGCAGGAGGTATTCGCACCGTGCGGTCAAAAGCCAAGGCTACAATCATCGCCATGCTGGTTTTGTTGTTTGCGGGACTCTATTCAACTGTTCTTTTTGCTCAGACCCAATCGGTTAATGCCACCATCGACGCGTCGAAAACTGGCGCTCCAATCTCGCCATATATTTATGGGCAGTTTCTGGAGCATGGCGGGAATATCGTCAACGAAGGCGTGTGGGCGGAAATGTTGGAAGACCGCAAGTTCTACTATCCGATCACTTCGAAGGCGCCTGAGGAGCCTCCAGTTCCAGTGTGGAGGCGCCGCGGTCCACGGCGGCGTTGGATACCGCTGGGTCCCGATGAATTTGTGATTATGGATACGCACAAACCGTTCACCGGCGAACAAACACCGCTGATCAAACTTGACGAGAAAGAACCGCACGGGTTCCAGCAAAGTGGGCTGGCGGTGCGGAAAGGGAGAAACTACACGGGGCGTATTCATCTGGCGGGCAGTTCTGGCGCGACGGTGAAGGTAAGTCTGGTCTGGGGAGATGCCGCCGGTGATCGCCAGACGGTGGTCATCAGCAAGCTAGGCCCCAGCTATGTCAAGTCTCCACTTCACTTTCAAGCGCAGGCCGATAGCGAGAATGCCCGGCTGGAGATAGGTGGAACTGGCGCGGGCTCATTTCATGTAGGGACCGTTTCACTCATGCCTGCCGACAACGTGCAAGGTTTTCGCGCGGAAGTAATTGACGCGTTGAAGCAATTGCATTCCGGCGTGTATCGCTTTCCCGGAGGTAACTTTGTTTCCGCCCACGAGTGGCGCAACGCGGTGGGCGATCCGGACAAGCGCCCGCCCATCTGGGATCCGGTGTGGCGCGCGGTGCAGCCGAACGATGTGGGCACGGATGAATTTCTGACGCTCTGTCGGTTGCTTGATGTGGAGCCATACATAACGGTCAATGCCGGTTTCGGCGACGCATGGTCTGCAGCGGAGCTAGTCGAATACACCAACGGAGCAGTCACCACACCGATGGGAAAATGGCGCGCGGCAAACGGCCATCCGCAGCCGTACAAGGTCAAATTCTGGGGCATTGGCAACGAACCTTGGGGCGATTACCAAATGGGGTCCATGGCGATCGAGCAATTCGAGCTGAAACACGACATGTTCGCCAAGGCCATGCGGAAAGTGGATCCATCGATCAAGCTGATTGCGGGCGGGGCCATGCCCGATGTAATGACTGGAGCCAATCAGTCCAAAAGGATCGGCGGCAAGTTCGTCCCGGATTATCTCTCGACGGCAGACTGGAGCGGCCACATGCTCGCGCACTGCCTGGATAACATCGACATGCTGAGCGAGCACTTCTACTCCTCAAGCAACATGCACACCGACCTGAAGCTGGAGAAGAAGGTCAATATCGGTCCGCAGTCACTCGTCGAGTGGCAGCGCGCGCCAGCAACGCAAGTTCGCGTCAAATACGAGCATTATCAGGAATATCTGAAACTCATTCCGGCGCTAAGAGCAAGGCCAGTGCCGATCGCCATCGACGAGTGGGCCTATATGGACAGGGACTCGCCACCCGGCTCTTACAAGACAGTTCCCGCTTATGCATGGGCGTTTCACGAGATGTTTCGCCACTCCGATCTTTTCCAGTTGGGCGCATTCACCTTCGCGACGGCCATGATCAACGAAGACAGGACCCGCGCCGCATTAAACCCCACGGGGCTTCTGTTCAAAATGTATCGCGAACATTTCGGCAGCATTCCTTTGGAAGTAGCTGGAAATTCGCCGCAGCCCAAACCGAACTTTCCCGCCGGCGGGGACCAGCCTGCGGTTAATCCGGGGAGCGATACGTATCCTTTGGACGTGAGTGCGGCTCTGAGTGAAGAACGAAAGACGCTCACGTTCGCCGTGCTGAATCCATCGGATTCCGAGCAGCGGCTGAACCTTTCGGTTAATGGCGCAAAGCTCGCAAGCCGGGGGCATCTGTGGCGCATGGCGCCATCGAGCGTTGACGCAACCATCACGGTCGGCCAGAAGCCGGGAGTTGAAGTGGAGGAGGTGGAAGTCAGGTCCGTGCCCGATACGATGTTAGTGACGCCGTTCAGCGTCAACATTTATGCGTTCCCCGTGGAATAGAATTGCGATCCGATCGTGCCGTCAAATAGCGAATAAACAAGGGCGGTGACTCAAACGAGGTTCAGATACAAGCTGGCAGGCCCACCGATCTGGACGATGAATCACTCGGAGCCAGCCAACGGTCCCGTTCTACAACACGCGTTTTGTTAGGCCTTTAGAAAGAGGTTCTCAAAGAGGATATCGATGATGGTGGCAAACTTGGTTCGCGCGATAAAGTTCATGATAGTTGTTCCCCTGCGGGGATGCACAGTCAGAACCTCTCTCTTTCTCGGAATCAGTTGTTTGCTCTGGGGTGCAACGGAAGCAAGAGCCCAACTTTGGGATGTGCCTCCACTCCCGCCGGTCAAATATGCGGCGGCTCCGGATGGTATGACTGCTTCGGTGGGGGATGAAAGTGTCCACATTGCCGTTTGCCGGTCCGCTGTCATACATTTCGTCGCGACGCCCGAAGCGCCCAACACGGCCAGACAAACCAAGCCATGGATGCTAGATCCCAAGGAGTCGTGTCCAGGCGCGAAGTTCCAGGTGACACAGACCGCCGACGCGGCGATCCTCACGACCGACACACTGAAGATAGAGTTCTCGCTGAAGTGGGGAAACGTGCACTACAGCACCGCGGCGGGCGAGAGCCTTTTGCGCGAGGGAAATGCCATGCCGCGCACGTATGAGCCAGCCGAATTGAATGGCGAGAAAACTTTCCATGTCGAAGACAGATTTGGACCGGACTTCGCGGAGGGCATTTACGGCCTGGGGCAACATCAGAGTGGATTATTCAACTACCGCGGTGCCACCGTGGAACTCGGCCAGAACAATACCGATGTTGCAATTCCTTTGCTGTTGTCGAGCAAAGGCTATGGGGTCATGTGGAACACGGCATCTTTGACCTATGTGGACAATCGGTTTCCACTGGAGCTGAAATTGAGTTCCCTGGCGGGACACTCGATTGACTATTACTTTATTTACGGACCAGAGATGGACCAAATGATCCACGAATATCGGGACCTCACGGGGCACACGCCGATGCTTCCCCAATGGGCCTATGGTTTTTTTCAGTCGAAGGACCGGTACGTGTCGCAAGACGAACTCTTGGGCATAGCGCATCGCTACCGCGAGGAACACATTCCCATCGATGCGATCGTGCAGGACTGGTTTTGGTGGAAGATGGAGGGCGACCCGGTGTTTAATTCCAACTTCCCGGACGTCCTTGGCGAACTGAACCGATTACACGATGAACATGTTCACGCGATGTTGTCGGTCTGGGGGCTCTTCGATACAAAGTCGCAGAATTACCAGGAGCTCGCCGCCAACCATTTCGACGTGCCGAACGCTCACGTGTACGACTCAACCAATCCGCTGGCGCGCGATTTTTATTGGAATAAGCTGGTCAGCAAATTGTTTTCGCAGGGCTGGGACGCATTCTGGCTCGACAGCGCGGAGCCCGAAGAATACTGGCCTCACATGGGCGATGCGATTCTCAGTAAGAAGCAAATTGCGATCGGCAACGGAGCCGAGTACACGAACATATTCCCGTTCACGCATACTCTTGGGATCCAACAGCACTGGAAGGCCACGACGGATCGGAAACGTGTCTTCCTGCTGACGCGATCGGCTTTCCTTGGCCAGCAACGAGTTGGAGCGACGGTGTGGTCCGGGGACGTCTACGGATCGTATTGGGGTTTGCGCCATCAGGTAGCCGCCGGGCTGAACTTCGCGCTCTCCGGCTATCCCTATTGGACGACTGATATCGGCGGATATTGGCCGCCGCACGACAATCCTCTTGATGACGCGAAATTCCAAGAGCTTTACGCACGATGGTTCGAGTACGGGATCTTTTGCCCTATTTTCCGCACCCATGGCCACCGCCCGCAAAATGAGCTTTGGGCGTTCAACACAGTCGAGCCGATCCTAATCAACTACGACAAGCTGCGTTACCGCCTCATCCCCTACATCTATTCTCTCGCTTGGCGCGTCACTGACAGGGACTACACGATCCAGCGGCCATTGGTGATGGATTGGCGTACGGACCTTAAGGTTCGCGACATTGGTGATCAGTTCATGTTTGGACCCGCAATCCTCGTTAGCCCTGTGCTTCAACCAGACGCTACCCGCAGGACCTTGTATCTGCCGGATTCCCCGGCGTGGTACGACTTTTGGACCGGAGCGTCACGGAAGGGAGGCCAGGAAATTGACGCAGACGCTCCTCTGGATCGCATTCCACTTTACATACGCGCCGGTTCGATTCTTCCCCTCGGACCGGAAATTGAGTACGCCGGCGAAAAACCCGCCGGACCTATCGAACTGCGCATTTACACGGGAGTGGACGGCAAGTTCGAGCTATATCAAGACGCGGGCGATAGCTACGACTATGAACGCGGAAGCCGCTCGATCATTCCGCTTCATTGGTCGGAGTCAGCGCGAACTCTGACCATTGGAGACCGGGAGGGAAGTTTTCCGGGAATGCCCGCGAGTATACAAATCAAAGTTGTCTGGGTATCAGCGGGGCACGGCTCCGGGCTTGCCCCAGTGGCCAATCCCGACAAGATTGTTGAATACACGGGAAAGGCGACCTCGGTACAAGCACCTTGAAGTGCGAACTGTACACACGATGCTTCAGTTGATCTGCACAGAAAGACCGTCGCGGTCCTGGGGTTTACGTGGGCTCTACCTGCGCAGCAACCGCGCGGCGCGACGGCAATCGTTTTGCCAGGATATTTGTAAGGGAGAAAACAGATGATAAAGACAAATTTGCTCTGCGTTTTGGCACTGGCGATAACCGTTGCTCTGGGACCTCAGCTCGTTGCACAAGTGCAGACGGACGTGCCTCCTGTCGTTCCTGGCGCGCAGCCCGTTACGGTGGAACATATCAAGGTCCACGGGACAGCCCTGGAAGGCAATTTGGAGGGTGACGCCGCTGATCGCGATGTGCTCGTGTTTTTGCCACCCAGCTACGCCAAGGAGAATTCACGGCGCTATCCCGTCATATATGCCTTGCACGGTTATTCCATCGGCGCCGAGCAATGGAGCCACGAAATACACGTGCCGCAAACAATAGAGGGAGCATTTGCACAGGGCGCCAAAGAAATGATCGTCGTGCTGCCTGACTCGAAAACGCTGCACAACGGTTCCATGTATTCGAGTTCGGTAACCACGGGAGACTTCGAGCAGTTCATTGCGCAGGATCTGGTTGCCTACATCGATGCTCATTACCGCACGATCCCAAATCGGTTGAGCCGCGGCCTGGTGGGCCACTCAATGGGAGGCTACGGCGCGAGCCGGATTGGCATGAAACATTCCGACGTGTTCGGCAGCCTGTACATCATGAGCCCGTGTTGCTTGTCCCCGCGACCAGCCGGGCCGGCGAACCCAGAAATGGCGAAGGCTCTGGAGGCGGTGAAGACGCCCGAAGATTCGGCCAAGCTGCCGTTCTTTCCCCGCGCACAACTTGCCACGGCGGCGGCATGGTCACCGAATCCGAAAAATCCGCCGCTTTACCTTGACCTGCCCACGAAGAACGGCGAACCTCAGCCGGATGTCCTCGCAAAGTGGACTGCGAATTCGCCACTTGCCTTCGTGGATCAGTACATCGGAAATCTGCGCCAGTATCGCGCCATCGCGCTCGACGTCGGCGACCAGGACGGTTTACGAGTCGATACGGGCAAGCTGCACGATGTACTCGATAAGTATGGAATCGCGAACACGTTCGACGTTTATTCGGGCACTCATACGAGTAAGGTGGCAGATCGTTTCCAGAATCATGTGATGCCGTATTTCAGCCAAAATCTCTGTTTTCAGGCAGGTTGTCCGTAAGCTCGAGTTTCGGTAATCGTCTCAAAGAGAATCAGGTCTGCTCACTGTTGTTCTTTTGCGGGCCATTGAATGGCCTCCTCAGTAAGTCGACCAGCCAGGAAAGAATCAAATGTCTGTTGAGGCACAAGTACGAACAACCGGCGTGCTGGGTTCGGGATCCTCCGTTGCATCCCCAACTGCAACTTCACGGCCGCATTTGTCGTAGTAATGAAGTTGGTGCCGGGCCGGAAACGCTGGCAATGGCGCACTCGGGCCCGTTTTCGCAGCATCGAGGAAATTACACCGGATGGATACAATGAAGCACGTTCCAATCGTTCTTGCTGCTCTCCTTCTGTTGTTAATGGGGATCCTCGCGGGCGGGGCGGCTCGCCGCGAGTCCATCACCGTGGATGAGGTCGCGCACATCGGCGCGGGCGTCAGTTATCTGCAAAAGCTCGACCTGCGGATGAATCTGGAGCATCCCCCGCTGGCCAAAGTTCTTGCGGCCATTCCGCTCGTTATTGGCCGCGTACGTGCTGACTACTCGGACATTTCCTGGTCATTCAGCAATCAGAGCTTCGGAAGCATCCTCGGCGAATGGTCCTGGGGCCATGCCGTCGCGCTCCGCTGGAACAATCCGCGCTCTACGGTTCTTTGGGCGCGCTTTCCTATGCTGTTGCTCACCCTCCTATTTGGCGTTTTTGTGTACCGCTATGCTTCCGAGTTGGGTGGCTCGTGGGGTGGGCTTCTTTGCCTGACGGCCTATGTCACTACGCCTGCCTTTTTGGTTTTCGGTCCCCTCGTGCTAACAGATATCGCAGTCACGTTTATTTCACTGCTCACGCTATGGAGTTTCGCTTCGCTGTGGCGGGCTCCCAGCAGACAAGGTACAGTGTTTTTTGGCCTGTTCCTCGGCGCGGCGTTTCTTACGAAGTTTTCGTCCGGTCTACTGCTTTTTTGCTTCCTGGTGTTTCGTTTAAGTCTTCGCGTGGCGCCACTTCCTGAAATGCCTAAGGACCTGGAGGAACTGCGCGCCTGGCGCCGTCTTCGGGGCCGCTATCTCTGGAAAGGAATCTTCATCGCCGCTCTGACCGTCTATGTCGTTTACTTCATCCTGTCGTGGCGGCAACCCACCGACACCTTGGAAGTCCTCGGCCATGGGACATCAGCGCTACTCTTGCGAAGACTGCTGATGCCCCCGTGGGATTATCTTCGCGGACTTTTCTTCGTAGTTGTTACTTCTTCGCGGCCCACTTTCCTTTTGGGCCACTCGTATTCTCATGGCGTGTGGTTCTATTTCCCGGTGATGTTTGTGTTGAAATCGACGCTCGCCTTTCTCTTCATGCTCCTCCTTGCCGTGCCCGTAGCTCTGGTCGCGCGTCGGAAGCGAGGGGACAATTCGGTGGTGCCGGCAGATAGGCAACTTCACTGGCGTGCTGTGTGGATTTTCCTCGCCGTGATTTCTGGGTGCTGTATGTTGAGCCGAATGACCATCAGCATCCGTCACTTCACCATTCCCATCCTGCTGATGATTCTCTTGTTGGCGCCTCTGCCACGCGCGATCGCCAGGATGGGTGAGCATCTCCGGTTGGTTGCTCGCTCGGTTACGCTGGCATTTGTGTTACTATCGCTTTTTTCATTGTTGACCGTGATTCGGGCCTATCCTTATTATTTTCCGTTTCTCAACAGCCTGAGTTTTGGCCACCCCGCCTACGCGATGATCAACGATTCCAATCTCGATTGGAATCAGTCCCTTCCGGAAGTCAACAGCTTCGTTCGGCAACATGGACTCACGGACGTGCTCGTTGACGAGTACGGCTTCAACGACCCCGCGGTCTACGTGCCACAAGCACGATTCTGGAACTGCCAGCAACCTCTGCCGTCCGATGCGGGCCACTGGGCTTTTGTCTCTGCCGACATGATTGAGGACGCCCACAACTGCGTTTGGCTCCTGAATTTTCCTCACGAGGAGCTGGCGTCCGGCAGCATGTATGCGTTCCGACTACCGGATGTGTTTCCAGCGGTAGGGGCCCCGGGCGGCCCGCCTTCCGAATCGGAATTCCACACATTTGGAGCCCCGATGCCCGGCTATTCCGATGCCCGTTTGATTTTCTTGAACTGCATCCGTGACCCGAACCAACTACAGCCCACGATGGACAAGCTGACCGCCCAATTCGCGGCTGCCCGCGCCAAGCGTGCCACTCATCGCGACAATCACTAAAACTGCGACTTCAATGCGGAAAGGGGCACCGTGCGGGAAAGGCTCTCACCCTGCCAGGCCACGGCAAGCCGAACTAGTGAGCTTGGCCCTGTAGCTCTGCGATAGTTTTGCGAACATAGCTGGCGCTCGGGTTGTTGGGATCTTCCTGCAAAAACAATTGCAATTGCGCCAGCATATCGGGAATGCGGTTCAGGCGCTGGCAGGCCGCCGCCGCTGTATAGTGCACGGTAGCATAGCCCTGGTGAGGCATTTCGTGGACTTTCTGGGCGTCGGCGATGGCCTGATGGTCCTGGCCCTGCAGGAAATCCACGCGGACGCGAAGGGCAAGCGCTTCCACATTGGTTGGTTCGGTGGACACCGCCTTGTTCAATAATGTTCTGGCTTGTTCTTGCTTATGATCGGCCACGTCCAAATGCGCAAGACTCACAAGCGCTGGAACGAAACTATCGTTCACCGTTAGGGCTTTCTGCAAAGCTTTGCGTTGTGCATCGGACTTTCCGAGGTGGGAGTACGCGGCGGACAGGTTGTAGTAGGCGGAAGCGTAGTTTGGATAAATGGATGCGGCTTTATTGAAATGCTCAGCCGCTTTTTTCCAATTCTTGTGCTCCATTTCGGCATCACCGCGTGCCAGTTCTTGAGAGGCTTCTTTGGGGACATTGAGTTCGGCGACGGTGACGGTGTTCCCCAACACTCCATTCGGTACGCCAGAAGCGGGTTCTGCTTTTCGAACTGCCACAAATTGGCTTTGAAAAACTTCCGTACCTTCCAAATGGACGATGGTGCTCTGTGTGGTCTCAATCCCGACGCCGGAAACCTCCACGCGGTAATCTCCAGGGGGTAGATTAGGAAACTCCGTGGAACCAGAGGAATTGGTCATTTCTACTTCGATGGGAACGGCGTTGGCCAGGCCCTGCAGAAGTTGGACACGTAGACCGGACGTGGCCCGTCCGCCGGTGACAAAAGCGACGTCGACGCGCAGAGTGCAGACAGATCGGTTTCCGGGGTTAGCGGAGATTTGGGCATGGGCGGGGATGGAGGCGAAAAACAAAAACAAAAGTAACCGGCGCCACATTTGATGTACCTCCCTTCCCGATTAAAGCGAAAGGCCAAACCTGGGCCGAAGAGGGGTGATAGTACACCGAAAAGTCGTTGGATGCATGGTCTTCAGTGATCAATGTTTTTCGACAGGTTCGTTGGCAACGGCGTTTGCGGCATTGGCGGCCAGGATGAAAGCGGTGGCGGTGTCCACAACATATTCGTTCTCGTACCAGAGGAATGGCCAGTCGCTCATAAGTTCGGGGAAGTCCGGTTGAATGATGGTTACTCCCGGGATCATTCCTCCAGGAATAAAGGTGTAGTCGGCCCGGTTGTTGCCGTAGGCGATCAGCTTCGATTGAGCACCGATGCCGGAGACGTAGGAAATGTTCGAAACCGGATGAACGCCGAGAACGTAATCCAAACCTCGGAGCGTGTACTCTGTGCCAACAATGTCTGGGAACGTTTGGTGCAGAAAGTACATTTGCGCCGCGAAACCCGCAGCCAGGCCCGAACCGCCCCACGTTCCCATGGCCATGGGGACACCGTAGGGATTCTTTGCAAGATTCTCATCGAGCTTGAGCTTGTTTGAAACGACCAGGGAGCGCATGGCCGCTTTGTATTCGGCATTCATGTAAGGAATGGCGCGAACTGCGGTGCCTCCGAGAAACACGAACCGATCCTGAATGGTGGGTAGAAGTGCTGTCAGTCGCTTTTGGTAAACGTCTTTGCCCTTTGTCGCGATAAGCAATTCCACTGCGGCCATCGTTTCTTCTATGGCGAGATCGCCTCCCGCGGTGTTGAAAGAATGAAAGATCAACGGCGGCTGGTTGTGCTCTTCGCCCCACACTCTCTCGGCGGTTTGAAGGCATTCGTCGGCCATCTTGTCATCGAAACCGTGAAGAACACGACTGGCGGCGGCAAGAGCAGAGATGGCGTCGTAATTCAGGGGCGTGGTGTGCGTGGTGAAGGCCCAGCGATCGTCAGGCATTCCGGAGTAATAGCCGTCGGATTGCGAAGGAGACATTTTCTCAGAATAGATTTTACCGTCCGTTTTGGATGCGGCGTCTCCCAGGTGCGTATATTCCTGCAATGTCGGTTCAATGATTCCGGGGATGGCGTGGCCAAACACCTTGTATTGCGCGAGCAGGTAGAGAACCCCGTGGGAAATCTGCTGGAGCGCATCGGGGGCGCCGTCGGGTTTTCGAATCTCCACATAACGCGCGTTCTCTTCGACCGTGGTGTCATCCCAATCCAAGCCAAAATTCTCCCGGGCCAAAACCAAATCCGTGATGACGCGAGTATGAGTTTGCGTGCGGAGGTCGAAGTCTCCGGCGTCATACCAGCCGCCGACATTGATTCCCGGAATGTGTTGTCCGGGAGCAAAAGGCGAATCGGTTGAAGGACCTTGAGAGTAGCCGTCGAAATGCGTGTAATTTACAGGTGCCTGGCGAGCATCGTCAAGGTGAGAGGCACCGTGCCAAATGCGATAGCCCTCGCGAACTTTGACGTGATCCATCTGCTCGGCGAGAAAGGTATCGAGAGTGGTGTGCCAAATTCCGTCGTAGACATCCTTGGCGATGCGGAAGGGACCCGTGGTTTGTGCGGCATACTCAATGGCGTAAATGCCGGGTTCGCGGACGGGTGAAAAATCGAAATGAGCGTAATGGTAGCGGAGCCACTTGCCCCAGGGCTTTACTTCACCGCGAAAAACCTCTTCGTATGAGCCGTCAGGGCCGAGTTTCAGGACACGAGCGTCTGTGGCGGCTTGAACCTGAGGGTCAAGCTCTATGACGGCGACTTTAGAGCGCTGGGGTGTGTAGCCGATTTGGTTGTAGCCGATGACTGGGGGACGGGTCCAGCCCGGCGCGGCTTTTAGCTGAATGTGCCAAACCACAGCCTCGCCGGTTTTGTCCGAGGGGATCAGGCCACGCACCACGAACCAGCCGTTGGGTGCCTGGTTGCGTCCATCGAACAACATCAGAGGTGTGCTCTCCGAGGTGATACCGACGTGAGTCATTGGATCTTCGGGTGAGAGAATGATGGAGTGTCCAGTTCCCAGGGCCGTAGGTTCGAGGGTACCGCCCACCGTGTGGGTCATTGGTCCACCTGGATGTCGAGGGAAGATGCCCGAGGAATCATCGAGCACATAGGACTTTCCAAAGAACGCACTGGGGAGGAACTCGAGATTAAGACCTGCTCTGCCGGACAGGGCCGTAGGGACGGGGCGGTCGAGCCACACCGCTAAGCGAATACCTCCTGCTTCGGGCCGCACATCGATTTTATAGTTGAACTCCCGCTCAGGGTACGACAAGGAAGCGATCAACTCGTTGGGCGCGATACCACGCTTGCGCTCTTTGAATTGAGGAATGGCATCCCACTGTCCGGGAGTAGAGGAAAGCCGCACGTCGCCATTGGTGGCGATTCGGTGTTCGTGGAGGATGATTTCAAGGCCGCTCATTTTTTCGTCGCCGAATACGGGGTGGTAGGCATTGTGGAAGAAAAAGATGCTCAACCCGTGCGTCTCAAGAACGTCCTGGGATGTTAGTGCGGGTTCGGGCGAAGCGTCATTGGCAGCGCGGAGACAAGCGACGGAAAGAATTGTTGCCAGCGCGATGGCGGTGATTCGATGCGCCGCGTTTTCCATGAGGCCCCCTTCCCAGAGAAAGTGTCAATTCTTCCACTGGCGGATAATTTCAAACTGATGAAGTCAGCCAGAAGTCAGTTGGAAAGAGCGATCTTGGATCCGGGCTCGTCTCGCCCGGCGACAGACAATCCAGCACAGCGATTATATAGGAAATCATGCGTTAACGTTGCCGACAGGAGAAAGTAAGCTTTTCCAATGCGTCTCATATAGAATCAAGTCTGAGCTACGCTGTTGTTCCTGTGCAATGAACTGAAATCCTAACGAACGGCGCAGCGGGAGTGCAAAGGGTACATGGTGAATGTTCGCAGACTACGACCTGCTCGCAGATTGGCGGTGTTGGTGCTGCTCCTTGCCCCAGCTACCTTGGTCATTTCGGAGAGCAGGCAGGGAACTGCCGCACCGGCGGCAAGAATCAAGTTCTCGCTGCAAACTCTTCCTTTTCAATTGGAATCCGACGAAACTCCGAACTTCCCGCACGTTCCGGCGACCATGGCCGGCGGCGTCGCCGTCTTTGACTACAACAAGGATGGCCGGCCTGACATTTTCTTCACCAACGGCGCGAACATCGAAACGCTGAAGAAAGATTCGCCAAAATACTCCAACCATCTTTACCGCAATGACGGCAATGGAGTGTTTACGGATGTCACCAAGGAAGCCGGCTTGACCGGCACGGGCTATGACATTTGCGTCGCTGTCGGCGACTACGACAACGATGGATATCCCGACGTGTTCGTCGGAGGCGTTCACGGCAACACGCTGTATCACAACAATGGGGATGGGACTTTCACGGATGTCACCGCCAAAGCCGGCCTAAACCATTCCGTGGATCCGAAGTACGGACCTTTGTGGACTGCTGCCGCTGCGTGGGTGGACGTCAATAACGATGGTCTTCTGGATCTCATCGTCATCAATTACCTACGCTGGGACCTAAAGACGGAAACGTTGTGTCCGTTCGCCGGGACGTTGGATTACTGCAGCCCCGAACGATATCAGGGCCAGCCGAATCAACTGTTCCTGAACCGTGGGGACGGAACCTTTGAAGATGTCTCCGAAAAATGGGGGCTTCGCGCCCATGTTGGCAAGGGCATGGGCGTTGGCATCGCCGACTACGATCTCGACGGTCGCCCAGACGTTTTCGTCACCAACGACACTTCCTATAACTTCTTGTTTCACAACACCGGACAGAAGTTCGAGGAAGTGGCCTTTCAGGAAGGAGTGGCGCTCGTCGAAGATGGCGAGTTCGTCTCGGGGATGGGAGTGGATTTCCGCGATTACAACAATGACGGATATCCGGATATTGTGTTCGTCGCGCTGAACGATCAGACATTTCCGCTATTTATGAACAAAGCGGGAAAGGGCTTTGAAGAAGTCACGCTTGCAACCGGAATGCGCCAATTGTCGCGCTCCATGTCCGGTTACGGACCCGGGTTCTTCGATTTTGACAATGATGGCTGGAAGGACTTATTCGTCTCTCGCGGCCACGTGGAATCCGTCGGCGCGCCCAGTTACGCGATTGAGCAATACAACACCGTTTTCCGGAATCCCGGCGCAACTGGAAAGTGGCAAGCCTTAACCGAGGAAGCGGGCTTTCAGGCATCACCTCCCGCCCGGCATCGTGGCTGTGCCTTTGGGGACTTCGACGGCGACGGGCGAATTGACATTGTCGTTACCGCTTTGGCCGCGAACCCCGAAATTTGGATGAATCGCACGGAAAACTCCGGCCACTGGCTGGATATTGCCCTGGAAGGCACGAAGAGCAATCGCGACGGCATCGGCGCCCGGATTAAAGTCGTGACATCAGCGGGCGCGCAATACAATCACATGACTTCCAGCGTCGGCTACGCTTCCTCCAGTTACGGCCCTGTGCATTTCGGTCTGGGTGCGGATGCCAATGCCAAATTGGTTGAAATCCATTGGCCGTCCGGGATCGTGCAGACGCTTCGGGATGTCGCCGGCGATCGCGTACTGAAAGTCAAAGAATCCGCCACGAAGTGAAACAAGTTTCCGGTAATGGATGTGAGACGAATATATTCGATTCGACGCACGAAACGCTTC
>Ga0181518_10002733_pt1 | contig 16763 bp, 23 predicted proteins | sample PEATcosm2014_Bin_28_FD_119751 | JGI IMG/M metagenome (GOLD analysis project Ga0181518, IMG submission 119751) | Peatland microbial communities from MTU Mesocosm Facility, Houghton, MI, USA - PEATcosm2014_Bin01_60_metaG | ecosystem: Environmental > Terrestrial > Soil > Wetlands > Peat | place... | reverse complement strand
TTCCCAAGCTGATAGTGCGAGTTCGATTCTCGTCACCCGCTCCAGAGGTTCCGGCCCAGGTCAGGGCCGGGGTGCTGAGCCTGCATCTTGATCAGTCTCACACCGTCTTTGATCTTGCGGGCCATTAAAGGAGTTGTGTTCTCTGGCCCGCTACGTGATCGAATAATTCCGGCCGCCCGAGATGATCAAGCGGTCCCCGCCTGCCCGGCTGTTCCGCGAGCGGCGTTGGCATCGAAGCCGAAGTGTCGCAGGACTCGGCCCTCGCCTGGGGCCAGGCTGGCCGGGCGGGGCCCGGGAAGGCTTCGACGGCTGGAGATGAGATAGTCATCTGCGCGTGCGTCAACTCGCGGCGCTCAGTGGCTGTATGTCGTCCAGCGTCGCACCAAGCCGGTCCTTCTCGACCTCGAGGTCATAGCGTGCCTGCAGGTTCATCCAGAACCGCTCTGAAGTGCCGAAGTACCGGGCGAGCCGCAGTGCCGTGTCGGCGCTGATCCGGCGCTGCCCATGAACGATCTCGTTGATCCGCCTGGCTGGCACATCCACCGCCTTGGCCAGCTGGTACTGGCTCACCCCCAGAGGTCCAAGGAACTCCTCCAGGAGGATCTCGCCAGGGTGCACCGGTGCCATGGTCGTGTCAGTTGCCATGGTTCCTCCTAGTGGTAGTCAACGATCTGAACGTCTTCCGGCCCGGCATCGGACCAGCGGAAGCAGATCCGCCACTGCCGGTTGATCCTGATGCTGTAAAGCCCGGCTCGGTCACCCGCCAGCTTCTCAAGTCGGTTACCCGGAGGCACGCGAAGGTCTCCCAGGGTCTCTGCGGCATCCAGCATCGCGAGCTTGCGCCAGGCGGCATGCTGGGTTGTCGTGTCCAGCTTCCGCGATCGCTGCCGCTGCCAGATCGCCTCGGTGTCCTTGTCCTTGAAAGATCGCAGCACCCTCCATGATAACGCGAAGCGTTATTAACGCAATACGTTATCGTGGAGTAGATAGTGAGATCGTTGAAGTCAGCATCGCCCTCGACGTCCGGAGCGCGGTCGCGGCGTAGGCACGGCGCTGTACCGCGCGCTGTTTGAATGTCTCGCTGGCGAGCCCGTGCACGTCGCTCTCGCCGGCATAGTCCTGCCCAATGACGCGTCGATCGCCCTGCACCGCAAGCTCGGCTTCAGGGAGGTTGTGGCGGAGGCCGTGGGGCCGGCCTAGCCCGGCTGGCTGAGGCGAGCGGTGATCGCCGGGGCCGCCTCGCGCAGCCACGCCTCGACGCGCGGCAGCTCGTCCTTGGCGCCGTCCTCCCATAGCTTGCGGAACACCGGGTCCAGCTCGGCCGAGGCGCGGGAATCCTCGTGGTAGCGGCGCGCCATGTCGACGGCGAACGGCGCCAGCTCCGCGCGATGCCGCGCCGTCATGCCGTAGGCGTCCGCGAACACCGCGACCCGGTGCGGGATGTCGGCGTCCGCGAACGCGGGCGCCCGGTCCCGCGGATCGCGCAGCGGCGCCCAGTACCACAGCGCGTTCGCGATGTCGTAGAGCCGGGTGGTCGGGTGGGCCAGGTCGAAGTCGATCAGCGCGACGGGCAGCCCGTCGCGGAAGACCACGTTGCCTGGGTAGTAGTCGCAGTGGCTGACCAGCTCGGCCCGTTCGCTGGTCGGGCGTCCCACGGTGGCCGGCGTCCCGCCCCACACCGCGTCGGGCGGCGGCACCCACCCGGCCGACGCCTCGTGCAGCGTACGGATCAGCCGGGCCAGGGCGACGAGCACGTCGTCGCCCGCCGTCTCCGGCGGCAGCGGGTTGCACGGCACGTCACCGGGGACGAACGACAGCATCTCGCGCCCCTGCTCGTCGACGCCGAGCGGAAGCGGCGCGCCGGTGAACCCGGCGTCGCGCAGGTGAGCCAGGTACGCCTGCACGGTCAGGCTGAACGGCCGCAGCGGCCGCCGCACCGTGCCCCCGATCCGCACGATCCCCTGGGTGACGCCATCCCCGGTCAGCAGCTCGCCTTCGCTCACACCGCAGCAGCCTAGCCTCCGCCCCGCACCGGCTCACGGAGCCGATGTAGACCACTCCGTTCGTGAACGCTGCTGAGGACTCAACCTTCCCCCCGGTGCTGAACTCCCATAGCTGGCTTCCCGTGGCCGCGTTGAGCGCGTAGACGTTGCCGTCATCGGAGCCGAAGTAGACCACTCCGTTCGCCAGCGTGGGCGAACTAATTATGTTGGCCGAAGTCCCGAAGGCCCAAAGTTCGCCTCCCGTTTTAGCGTTGAGCGCGTACAGGGCGCCGCCAGTGGAACTGGCGAAGACCACACCGTGCGCTACGGCGAGGGAAGACTCGATACTTCCCCCGGTTTCGAAGCTCCACTCCTCAGCTCCTGTGCGGGCCTTGAGCGCGTACGCTGCGTCGTCACAGATGTAGGCCACCCCGTTTTCCACTGCGGCCGAAGACGTATTGCCACCGGAAAAAAATTACCAGCGCAAAACCATTCCGGGGACAGTCGAAGGAGACAGGACCGTCTCCTGAGAGTTGTATCCATCGTGATTGTCGGAATCATGGAACTGCGGCCAATTACCACCGGCGGGGGCACCGCGCAGGACGCCGGGTCGGTCTGCCGCACGACACCCCGGGCTCCCAACGATCCTGACGCCAGGACGTGCGCCGCAGCGGTGGTCGTCACCCCAACGGCACCAAGCCTGCACAGACGAGCGCGGCCAGGGCTGTACGCAGAACTTGCGGAACCATCTGTCCCCCCTTGAGGATGGTCACCGGCTCGAAATGCCGGATCGGCTCGTGATCCGCACGGTTACACGTGCTGGCGACCTACCGCTCGTCGGTCCTTCAGGGATGTTCTCAGCTAATCCGGACGTCAGCCGAAGAAGACCCGCCAGCAGGCGACTCTCTCTCTTCTCGGCTCGCTCGATGGCTCGCCTGGTCCGCTTCCAACGCATCTGCAATGCGGCTGAGCTGCCTGATCGCAACGCCGAATCCGATGACCGTGATCACCAATCCGGCCACGCTGATCCAGTCCCCCACCCTCATCTCCACCGGCTCATCGGCCCTGATCATCGAGAGGGGAAGGGCAACGTTTACCTTGTTCCTCGGCGATATCCGCATAGCCTTGGGTGCCGAACGCGATCTTCGTGCCAGCGCGATGCCCTTGTCGTCGGCCATCTCACAACCTCCCATCAGCCAGACGGACGGCGCAGCCAGATGCCAAGCCACCAGCCGTCCGCAACCACGGCGGATAACAGCGTCAGCGTCGTAGCTCCTAAACGGTATCTCCGACGGCAACCTTGACGGCAACGATGGCGGCCGTCAGCGCCCTGGCCCAACCGTAGGCCGCCAGTTACTCTCGCACGTTTGACCTGAGCTGGACATCCGCTACACCTGAAAGGCAGACAGTCGCGGCGCGGGTCGAGCAGCAACGCGAGCAGCAACGCCGATGGACGGCCTCGGACCGTGGCACATCAGGCCAACTGTTCCGGCGCAGCTAGGCCGATAACTCGGACGGATTCGGACGGTCTCAATCGTGGCCGAGCCCGTCTTTTAATCTGCGGGGTTGACGCCGCGATCGCCTGCTGGCGCCGTAGCCTGTTGCCGTGGATCTCGGCCAGATTGTCGGTGATTTCGCTCTCGCGATGGAGGCCGTTGATCACCGCAGCCCGCAGGCGACGAGCCAGCGGGACGCGACGAAGCTGTACCAGCCTGGCATCGGGCGGTTCAGCGAGGACGCCGCGGTCGCACTGACGCTGGCAGAAATGCAGGCGGTAAACGGTGCCGCCTACCTGAATGCGGGGAAGCGGCGCTACAGAGGTTGAAGGGCTTGGGTCTGGATCCAGTCTGATCATGGACGGCGCGTCGGCGTGATTCCGGCTCGCTAGTGATCTATGCCGGGAGTATGAGATATCCCGATAGTGGCGGTCTGTCCGCTCAGGGGCGGGCCCGGCGCGAGATGGTGCGGCTGCAGGCCGCGCAGATGTTCGAGCAGGAAATCAGGCCGGTGCAGGTGGCGCAGCGGCTGCGGGTCAGTACCAGGTCGGCGTATCAGTGGCGGCGCCGGTGGCGGGCCGGCGGCCAGGCAGCGCTGGCGTCCAGGGGCCCGGGCGGCGACCGGTGCCGGCTGTCACCTGCCCGGCTGGCGCGGCTTCAGGCCGCGCTGGACGGCGGCCCGGCCGCCTGGGGCCGGGGCGAGGACCAGCGCTGGACGCTGGCCCGGGTCACGACGCTGATCGGCCGGCTGTTCCACGTCCGCTACACCCTGCGGGGCACCTCTTACCTGCTGCACCGCGTCGGCTTCACCCCGCAGGTCCCCGTCCGCCGGGCCATGGAGCGCGACGAGGCGGCGGTCACCGCATGGCGGGCCGTGACCTGGGCGAAGGTACGAGGCTAGCGGCGGCGACCGGGGCGTATATCTGCTTCGAGGACGAGGCTGGCCAGAGTCTTCGGCCGCCGAAGGCCCGGACCTGGGCCCGGCGCGGCTGTACCCCCGTGGTCGCGGTGTCCGGCAAGGGCCCGGGCCGGGTGCCGGTCGCGGGGCTGGTGTGCCTGCGGCCTGACAGCCGGGGGCGCCTGTTCTACCGGATGCGCGTCCACCGGGGGCGCAAGGGCGAGCGCCGCAGCATGTCCGAAGCCGATTACGCCGGCCTGATCACCGCCGCGCACCAGCAGTTGCATGCCCCGGTCATCCTGTGCTGGGACAATCTGAATACGCACGTCAGTGCCGTGATGCGCGCTTTCACCGGCGCGCACAGTGACTGGCTGACCGTGGTCCAGCTACCCGCTTACGCCCCCGATCTCAACCCTGCCGAGGGTGTCTGGGCGAACATGAAGAACGGCCTGGGCAACCTCGCCGCCCGTAACGTCGATCAGCTGGCCGCCATCGTCAGGAACCGGCTCAAGCGCATCCAGTACCGGCCCGGCCTGATCGACGGGTTCCTCGGCCAGACCGGACTCACCCTCGAACCCGAACCGCCATAACCATCAGACCCTAGGCTTTCAACGTCTGTATCCCCTGGCCAGGCATGTGTGTGATCTTGTCCTGGGCGAGCTTCCGGACTGAGCTCTGGAGGTCAAGCTGGCGCGCCTCGGCCGCGACAACGGCACGTACGAGGACGCGGCGATCAAGAAGATCCTGTCGCCATATCCTGATGATCGAAGCGCCGTTACTGACTGTGTCAAGCTCGCGCGGAGCGGATTTGCCGGGAAGCAGGCGATCTTGATCTACGGGTTCGACGATCCGGATCGCCCCCTGAGGTGGCTGATCGAGGCGTTCGAGGTGGTAGCCGCGCGACATGCGGTGCTTGGACCACGAACCGAGGCAAGGCTTGGCCACCTGGTGCATCCGGTGTTCTCCTCTGGCGGCGTATACGCGTGGCAGGTTCTCGAGACGACGCACGTGTCCGCTGCGTGCCCGTCAGCACGGGCGGTGAGGGTCAACCACGGTAACTCTCGGAAGATCGACTTAGTCGTCCCAGGTCACGGCATCCGCAGGTCAGGAACGACCAGCGACACCGACTTCCCGAGCCGAAGTCAAGAAAGCAGGGCGTCGGCGATGCCGGTTGCCCATGCACGGATTTCGGCCCAGTTGCGGAAGTCGCCTTCTTGGGCGCGGATGGCTGAGGCCATGGCCCGGTCGGGGAAGCTGAGGTGCTTTTTGGCCAGCTTGCCGGTGAAGATCTGGTGGTCGCGGGCCTTGCTGGCCTGGAGGATTTTGGTGACGTCTACGGGGTTGTCGGCGGGCTTGGCCGGTTCGCCGACCGGGCCGCTGGAGAACAGCCAGACCGGCCGGGCAGCCAGCGCGTCGGCGGAGCGTTCTGCCAGCTCGCGTGCGGGTTTCATCCACTGGCCCATATAGACCGCGCTGCCCAGCACCACCGCGTCGAACTCCTCGACCGTGCCCACCTTCTCCGGAGGGAGCACCGTAACCTCGCAGCCGCGCTCGGCCAGCACGTCCGCGACCGCCTGGGCGATCTCACTGGTCGCCCCGTACTTGCTCGCCGCGCAGACCAGCACCTTCATCGGGCCCCCTGTTCCGGCGCTGGGGCGGTGTCGTAGTGCAGGTCGGTGATGGTCACGTCGATGTAGTCAAGGTCCCCACCGGGGAGCTTGTAGATCGCCTTGCCGCGGGTGGGGAGCCTGAGCCCTTCGAACTCGCCGTAGCCGATGACCGGGGTGGACCAGATCTCCGGGTCGCTGCTGTCGGCGGTCCGGTAGCGCTTGGCGACGAAGTCGGTGAGCCGTCCCTGCCCGTCGATGACCAAGGTCGCAGTGGCGGCCCGGCCGTGGTCGGTGAGGGTGACCCGGGCGGAGCTGTCATCGACCGCCTCGAAGGACACGTTGCCGGCCAAGAAGGCCGCCGGGAACCAGATCATCTCGTTCAAGTTGCGCATCATCGCGGCCTGGTCCATCTGCTCGCCGCTGGCGTCGACCACCGGCCACAGCGAGGTGACCTTGACCAGCATCCGCCCGTGGCCCTCGGCATACATGTCGCGGGCCCGTGCCACCGCAAGCGGGCCCAGGCGCGCGGTACCGGCCCACACGAAGCCGGGCGGCTGCACCGAGTAGTGCTCCTCGGCCTCCAGGGGCAGCCACGGCTGGCCCGGCCCGGGCCGCATCCTGCCCTCCTGGTGCAGCCGGATCGTGCCGGGGAATGGCCTGCCGACCACCCCGGTGTAGCGCAGGTAGCGGCGGACCGGTTCGGGCAGGCCCGCGAGCATCTCCTCGGTGACCACCCCAGCCCCTGGGGAAGCCCGCGCGTGCAGCGCCTGGACGTCTCGCCGGACCAGGCGGGTGAACGCCCGGTGCCCGGCGAGTTCGGCGCCGATCCCGGCCAAGACAGCCAATCCTGCAAGCGCGGGCAGCCGCCTGAGGGTCGCAGCCATGGTTGCCTCCTCCACGCGGAGCAAATCCTGGAAACCGGGGTTCCGCTGGAACCGTGGACACTCTCTGATTTGAGCTGATCGTGCTTCGGCCTCGGTTCTCCCTTGTCTATGAGACTGCCGCAGCGCAGACCCTGTCCAGGCGGAAGCCCCGCAAGGATCCCCTCGGAGGAAACGGGGCAAGCGTTAGTGGTCTGGCACGACCGAGGCGGCACGCAGAATTTCCCAATCTAAGAGTGCCCGGCAATTGGTCACTTGAGGCGCTTGGTGGTTGGCCGGGTGTCCCAGCGGTAGCGTGTACGGGCGCGCTGGATCAGCTGCCGGATGGTGACGAGCGCGGCGGCGAGGTAGAGGTAGAAGTCGACGATGCTGGCGTTGCGCTCGGTGCAGCGCCGTAGCTTGCCGTAGCCGTTCATCCAGGAGTGGGTGCGCTCGACGACCCAGCGGGTGCCTGCCTGGATGGGGGCGGGGATGCCCTTGCGGGCGATCTGGCCGTCGAAGCCCAGCTCATCGAGCAGCTGCCGGGTCACGGTGCTGTCGTAGCCGGCGTCCAGATGGCAGGTACGGTCCTGCGGAAGGGTCCCGTCCAGCTGGCGGCGGGCGGCCTCCAGCGTGGGGGCGAGCAGCGGGGAGTCGTGCCGGTTCGCGCCCGCCGGAGGCGATGCCCAGCGGGATGCCGTAGCCGTCGCTGGCCACCGAGCGTTTCAGCCCCGGCGCGGTCGCCGCCGCAGGGTGCCTTGGTCAGGCACCCGTCGACGGCGATATCGGCCAGTTCCAGGCCGATGATCTGGTCATAGGCGCGCAGCGCGGCGGCGTGCAGCGCCTCGGCGATGCCCAGGTCCGCCCATTCGGCCAGCCTTCGGCGGATGGTGCGGTCCGAGCATCCGGGGGTGGTGATCCGCTCGTACCCGCTGCCGTGCACTAACGCGGCCACGACATGCTCGAAGACCACCCGGCCGGGTACCCGGCGGCGGTGGCAGCCCAGCGGGTTAGCGGGATCGAATTGCGGGGGCTCACCGTCGGCGAGAGCGGAGAACCCCGGCCCAGGCGGGCTCCAGCAGGCATGATGGCACGACAGGCACGGGACACCTCGAAGATCATGGACTGTGGTAAGCCAATGATCATCGGGACCCGTGCCTGTGCCTTGTTACGACACGCCCGGCACATCCCTATTGCCGGGCGCTCTTAGTGTCACGACCGTGGATATCCAGCCGAACGACGACGACTTCTACTACACCGTGCCTGGGTTCCTGGACGGCAAGGGGTCCGAGGCCAGGTTGAAGGTCTGGTGCCTCTGGTGCTGCGTCTGACACACACACAGCGACGACCCGGTAGGGAGCGTTGAGCACCGGACAGCCCACTGCTACGCGCCTGACTCTGAGTACCGCCTCAACGGTGGCTACATGATCGAGGTTTCAGCGAGGCCGTTTCGCGAAGTGCGGCAGCTGGTCAAGGAGGCGACGCCAGCTCAACGCGATGCGATCCGTGAAGGTCGGATCAGCGACGCAATCGCCAAACTCCGTGGCCAGGTTCAACCGTCGGGACTTTAGACGGGCGGCCCTTGAGCCGCCCCGGCAGCTGTCGGCGTACAGGTATCCGTGCAGAGCCAGGTACGCCGAGATGTGCACAGAGATGATCGGCGTTCGAGGAGCTAAAGATCTTCAATGACTGAGGTTACAGGCCGTGACAGCTTGATCATATGGCGACCGCTAGGTGCACAAGCCTGCGCCAGCCCCGCGAGTCGGCACCGACCGCCAGATGCGCTGGGTAACGCTATGCGCAAGCAGTCGACGGGCACCAGTATCCCTGTGGGCTTGGCAGAGGATCAGGTCATTACCGGGCCCGTCGTCCCGCTCACCCTCGAGCGCCTGGCCGAACTGCGCAGGCCGCGGCGGCAGCTGCCCGCCGGAGCGGTTCTCACGCCACGAGTCGAGCATCAAGGTCCCGGCTATCGGCGCGGCAATCAGAATGCCCAGCATGCCCACCGACAGCAAGCCCAAACTCTGCGCCAGGAACCCGGCGACCACGGACGCTATGGCCGCCAGCAGGATCGCACCTGCAGTCCACAAGAGCCGCTTGTTCACCGGCGGCAGGGCCTGCGCCGAGGCGGGCTTGCGCGGCAGCTGCGCCCCGATCAGCCCGGCAGGAAGGTCGGCGGTGATCGCGGCCAGGTCCCCATAGGTCCGCGAGGCGAACGCCTGGCCCACCCGCCCATCCAGCTCGGCCCTGGTCAGCCTGCCCTGCACGAACGCAGCCTTGAGCACATCGATCACATCCTCGCGATCGGCATGCGACGCCCGCAGATAGCCACGGGCCGCCCCGCCTGCTGCACCCTGGTCACCAGGCCCTGCCCTCACCGGTACCACCCCCACCCGCAGAACGCTAAAAGCGTAGCGCGGCAGCGCGGTTGCAGCAGCGTCAACCGCTGGCGGGAGCTTACGTGAGTGACGCTCAGTTGCTACCTGGACGGCTGGGCTGTCGATGGGTCTGTAACACCCACCATTAGAGATCTTTAGCATCGCGACGACGCCGGGATGCCAGCGCTCAAGGATCACGTAGGGTGACGGCGGCCTGATCCTGATGGCTTACGCATCTGCCGCCGAGCTGACGTCAAGACGATGCCGGGCACTACCCGCCGGGTCATCGTACTAACTGCGTGGGCTGTATACGTAAAGCCAGATCTCTCGACCCTCGTCGTCGATCTCGGGCTCACCGGACTCCCGAATGTAGTGGGCATCGACACCGTCAGGATCGTCATCCCACGGCTCAAAGGTCCCACTCATCTTCAAGAGTCGGCCGCATGCGCCACAACCTAGCCAGGCGCGGGCCCGTGGAGACGACGAAAGACCCCGCCTCTATGGTGGACCGATGGCGTCGGTCAAGCAGATCCAAGTCACCTTCGACTGCGCAGAACCTGAGCGCGTCGCTCGTTTCTGGTGCGAGGTGCTGGGGTACGTCGTACCGCCGCCACCGGAGGGGTTTGCTACTTGGGACGATTTCGATCGCGCGCTGCCGCCTGAGCATCAGGGTTCAGCGTTCGCATGCATTGATCCCTCAGGTGTGGGCCCGCGACTGTTCTTCCAGCGCGTTCCCGAAGGCAAGGTCGTCAAGAATCGGCTGCATCTTGACGTGCGGGTCGGCACCGGGCTCGTGGGTGAAGAGCGCCTGGCCGCACTGGAGGCCGAATGCGCACGACTGGTCGCGCTCGGCGCGGTACGCGTGCGACTACTGCCTGCCGATGGCGACAACGAGTCGTGCCTCGTGATGCAGGACATCGAGGGCAACGAGTTCTGTCTCGACTGAGTGGCCGCGAACGTGGCACCTTCGCGAGTCGACTGGTGCAGTTCGCCATCACGAGGGTCGCCGTCCCGCGGCGCGCGCCGATGTGTGGTCATTGCGCTAGCCATGATGACGGTGGCCACGTTCGCCCCCGGTGGTCCCGCGCTCCTCCTATTCGCGCCTCTCTGTCTTACGGCTTTGATGGTTGCCGCTGCCCAGATACTCGCCTCACAGCACGAGAAGCGTTCCCGTGGTCAGCTAGCGGGGCCCAGCACCTAGCGCAGGGCGGTGAGCGTCCTAGCGCCCAGCGCCTGCCGCCGAGGCCGAACAGCTCCCACAGATCAACCGCGCTCCGAGACACAGCCGAATCTGGGTGAAGGCGAGCCCCGGGATCGCTCCGGACCACCGCAGGTTGGGGCTTGATCGCCGTGCCATTAGCGTGCCATTAGCCGGGGTAACGAGGGGTCAACCACGGTCACTCATGACCGCCAGGGACGCCAGGTCAGCGCCCTGGCAGCGGTAACCGCTGCGCTTCCCAAGCTGATAGTGCGAGTTCGATTCTCGTCACCCGCTCCAGTTGATGGCCCCAGGTCAGCGGCCATGCTCGGTATCCCGCTCTGCGATGTTTCCGCCGTTCTGGCTGCCACGGGCCATTAGACGCCCCTGCATGGCCCGCCATGATGTGCGCGTCGAATCGTCAGCGCCTACCTCGCCCACGGCGTGCACGGCGACGAACGCCGCTTCCGTGGTGACCGCGATCGGGATGATGTGTTCGGCGGACTCCGCCCGGATCTGCGCCAGCGGGCACGGACATCCGCTGGCTTCGCCTCGACGACGTGCCGCGCACTATCACGACGAGGGCATACAGCAGCAGGAGCGTTACTCCACCGAAGAACAGGCCCGCGACAATGTTCGCGATCGCCGAGCCGTCGCCACTGGTGAGATTCCGCCCGGTGCCCCAGGCCCAGAGCGGGTCGCGGACACTGAACGGCTGGCCGAGTGGCACCTGGCTGCCCCAGGTGACGTCCGCGCCGCTTCTGGAAAGGCAGCCTTCGGTCACCGTGTGGCAGCCGCCCCGGGGCACGCCGCCGCAGGCCTGACCATACGACACCGGCCGGTGAGGTTCTCGAACAGGTTTACACCGATCCCCGCGAATACCACGAGGCCAATCGCGCTGCCTATCGCCACCCAGGCCCACCCGCGCCGCCGGTGATGCAGCCTGACGAGCTTGGCAACATCCGATGACTCGCTGGTATCCCGCCGGGCCGGCGCTTGCGGCATCGGCTGCTCCTCGCTTGCATTGTGCCGTCCCCCGCCCCCGCCTATGGTAGAGCCCGGTCGCCATCGATGGACGGGCCATGACCGGGCCATTAGCCACGGTCGCGGGGGGGGTGATGATGGTCACTGGCGGTATGCCTGCTGCCCAGGTCAGGCCGGTCAGCGACGCCGATCGGTCGGATTCCCTAAGCTGATAGTGCGAGTTCGATTCTCGCCACCGCTCCATACGCCAAGGCCGAGGCCAACGGCGGAATCCTCAGCCCGGACCTTGATCGTCCCGTGTCGGGTGCCTTGATCGTTCACTGCGCCAGGCGCTCACTGGGGTGCGGCGTTACGATGACAATCATGACTGGTCACGCCGCTCACCCTGCGTACCTGCCGCTGACCATGGCAGGCCTGGGCGAACTAATGTCCGGGGCTGACCAGTCCCGGCGGTGGCGGCTGGTCGCGGAGTTCCTAGAGGATTACCGGCACGAGCCGGTGGGCGCTCGGTTCGAACTGCTTGAAGAAGAGCCGCGCGGTACGGGTGACGAGCGTTGGGATGTCTTCCTTGCCGGGCTCGCGGAGCATCTTGCGGAGATGGATGGGCGCGCTGCCCCGCCTTGGGCTGATCAGCGCTCGCTGCGGCAGCTGTGGTTCCCATTCAACACGCGTGCGGCCAGGGTGGATGCGCTCGTTCACGCCCCCGCGGCCTTTCGCCGCCGGGGCGTGTACGTGGCGCCCGAGGAACTGAACGTTGCATGAGCGAGCCTGGTCCTCTGCTCGATCGTGCGGCCATCCAGGAAGCTTTCCGCCGACTGGGTGACCGCCTCGCGCGACGCGGTGTGGTCGCGGATATCTACGTAATCGGTGGCGCGGCCATGGCGCTGGCCTACGACTCTCGCAGGTCTACTCGCGACATTGATGCCGTGTTTCAGCCGCATGGCATCGTCTTGGAGGAGGCGCGAGCAGTAGCAGTTGAGATTGGGCTGCCTCCGTGGTGGCTAAACGAACAGGCAAGCGCGTATGTGGCTCCTGGCGGCGACGCGACGGCCCCGCATGTGTTCGACCATCCTGGACTTCGCGTGTCGGCGGCTTCGCCGGAGCATCTGCTGGCGATGAAAGTGCTGGCAGCCCGGCGTCGCGACGCAGAAGACATCAGCTACCTGGTCAAGCACCTTGGACTCTCCAACACGGCGGAGGCCTTGGCCCTGTGCGCGGCGGTCTTCCCCGATGAACCAGTACCCGACCGGGCGAGGATGATTCTAGAAGACTTGTTGGGGGAGAGTTGACGCGCGGAGCCTTTCCCGAGGGCCATTACCGGGCCATTAACCCCGGTGAACGACAGGCAGCCGCGGTTACTCCCGGGCACTCCGATGCGGGCGCAGGGTGCCTCATCCGCCACGGCAAGACGCGGGTGGCGGTCGCCAAGATCGGCTGCCGCCGCGCACCGGCCCATCGGCGCGGCGAGCGCGTCAGGCGCATGGCCGCCACCAGCGGGATGCCGGGGGTCGTGCATCCGCCTCACAACATGCTGCTCTGGTCGCGCGGCTGGCTCAGCTGATGCGGATTCTCGGGTTGAGCAGCGCATAGCAGATGTCGGTGATCAGGTTAATGGCGGCGACCAGGACGACGACGACGAGCACGGTTCCGAGGATCACCGGGAGGTCCCCGGCCCTGGCTGCGGTCAGGAATGCCTGTCCGATCCCGCCGAGAGCGAAGACCTGGTCGACGATGGCAGCGGCTCCGAGCAGCGCGGCGAAGCCGACGCCGATGCTCGACACGACCGGGAGGATCGCCGCCCGGAATACGTGCATCCACAGGATCCGGCGCCGCGGCAGTCCCTTGGCCCGCGCGGTCCGGATGTAATCCTCGCCCAGGATGTCCAGGATGCCCGAGCGGGTGAGCCGGGCGGTGATGCCCGCCTGGCTCGCGGCGACGGCAATCCAGGGCAGGATCATCCGGCCGAGCCACTGGCCGGGGCTGTGGCTGATGCCCACGTAACCAGGCTGGAGCCATAGATTCCCCGCCACGGCCAGCCGGGAGAACACGGCGAGCAGCAGCAGTGCCAGCAGGAACGTCGGGACGGAGAACGTCGCCAGCACGGCGATGGTGGCGATCCGGCTGGCCCACCAGCGCGGGCGCAGCGCGCTGACCGTTCCGGCCAGGACCCCGCCTGCCAGCCACAGGACCATGCCGCCGATCATCAGCGACAGCGTCGGCGGCAGGGCCTCTCGCAACAGGGTGTCGACCGAGACCGGGACGGTCAGTGACTCGCCGAGGTTGCCGTGCAGCAGCCGCCCCAGGTAGTGGACGTACTGCCAGGAGGCCGGCTGGCCGGGCCCGAGCTGCCTGCTGATCTGCGCGTCGATGCCGGGATTCGGCACGCCGACCCGGAACAGCCCAAACGCTGTCAGGGTGGCGGCCCACACGATGACTGCTACCCCGGCCAGCCGCTTGAGCAGGAACAACGCAAATCCTGTCACTGGCTGCCAACCTTGCTGCTCGGCTGCGCGGGATCGACTGGGACAGCCAGCATACTGAGCGGCCAGTCAGCAGCCCGTCGCATTCAGGCCCGTCCCGCGGCCAGACCACGGCAACCGCAGTGACCCGGACCGGGCAAGGGCGATGACCAGCCCGGCTACGACTCCATGCTGGCCGCTCGCGGAGACGTGCCGCCCTGGGAGCAGTGAGGCCGGACGGGGCGATCTGGGGCCGGTGCCCGGCCAGGGCATAGGCCAGGGCTTTTCACGGGTGCGACTAGGCATCGGATGCGCGACCGTGGTCTCGGTGCTACCGGAAGGCCGACCGCGGGTCATCCCGCAGGCCCGCGCGGTCGCGGCGCCGACGCCCGGCCTGTTCAGGCCGGCCCCTGCCGCTTGTTCACCGGCGCGCGCAGGGATCCGTTCTTCGCTGACGCCGAAGGCGCCCTGCACGGATTCCAGTGGACCGGCCAGGACACCTTCGCGGCAAGAACCTGCTCTCCATCGCGCTGGAAGTACCCGGCGACATGCTCGGCGCGGACCCAGCCGTGGTCGAAGATCCTGGAGGACAACGGCTACTTTCCCGATTGAGGGCCTGATGGTCCGGGATACGGCCACGACCGACCAGCCCTGCTGCCGGTATCCGGCGACAAGGCCTGCGCCGATGCCCTGCGAGCCGCCGGTGATGATCACGACCTTCTGCCCGGTTCGGCTCATGGCGTTCTGGTCGGCGCCGTTGCGGCTGGGCGGGCGATCGCCGGGTCGCTGGGGTGCGCTGACAGCGGCGTGGTATCGACCCTCATCCAGGATGTCAAGGGCAGCGACTGCAGGATCGCCTGCATCTGTGCCATGTCGCGGGCTTCCCACAGGCCCAGTGCGCGCCCGGCGCCCGGCAGTGTCCAGAGCCGGGAAAGATGTCCCTGGCGGGCCAGGTCATGGGCGCGCAGTGCCTCCCGTGCCTTGGCGTCCTCCACCACCGGGGCGGTCGTGCCCGGCGGGATGGCCAGGGTGAAGGTGGTCAGGAACTCCATGGCTGTTCCTGCCGGGGGACGCGGCAGGTCCGGGGGCGGATCGTTCGGGTGCGGCGAGAGCGGGGTGACCTCGTCGGTGCGCCACACCCGCAACGGCATCGAGGCGAGGACCTCCTCGAGCCGGTCGCCGTCGGCGGCGGCAAAAAGCCCCAGCGTGCGCCATTCACCTGGCTGCAGCGGAGGGCGCCACAAGCGCAGCAGGTGTCCCTGGGCCGCGAGCTCGCGCGAGCGTGCGGCCTCCCGGGCGCGGATGTCATCGACGGCTTGCTCTGACGTTCCATCGGGAACATGGGTCGTCATGGTGACGAGATACTCCATGGATGCCTCCTGGGTCAGCTGGTCTCGACCATCTTTGCCGGCCGGGATGGTGACGATCTTGGCCGAGGCGATTCAGCGCGCATGAGCAGGATCCCGGTATAGCTGGGGTGGCGCAGCAGGCGATACGGGCCGGCGGTGACCACCGGCTGGTCGGTGCTGACGATGACGGTGAAAGTGAAGTAATCACCCAGCGTCTTGAAGGACCATCCGCGCAGCACGAGGCCGGCTAGCAGGGTCAGCTGGCGCGCGGGCAGATGCCCCTTGCGATAACCGGCGCATGGCGTGTAGCGTCCTGAGGCGGGGATATTCGCGCCGGTGATCTGCCGTGTTAAGCAAATACGCTTACGGGCCGGTGCGCGACAGGCAAATGGGGGCTTTGCATGGCTGACGTTGTCGTTATCGAATTCACCGAGCCGCAGGCTGTCGAAATCTACCGCTCGGTCAATCACATTCTCGGCCTGAATGGCTCATCCGATCCAGGTGACTGGCCAGGTCCCATGCTCAGTCACGTCGCCGGAGAATCTGGCGACAAGCTGGTCGTGGTCGAGGTCTGGAAGTCGAAGGCGGACCAGGAAGAGTTCATGAAGTCTCAGCTCGGCCCGGCCTTCGAGAAGGCCAACGTTTCCCAGCCCACGCGAGTTGAGTGGTTCCGTCAGGCCGGGGAAATGCACCGGCACTGATAATCGCCGATTGCCATAGCCCGGATACACCGTGCTGTCGCGCAGGACGCCATAGGTGCCCGGGCCTGCCCGCCGACTGATCAGGCGAGCCATCCGCCGCGCTGGCTCAGATCTGCAGGACCAGCCCGTCGTGCGCCGCCGGGTAACTGGCCTCTTCCAGGTGGCCGAGCATGTCGCCAGACATATGAGTCAGTACGACCCGGCGGCTAGTGAGCTGATCGTGGTGCGCGGTCAGGTCGCAGTGGCGGAGGTGATAGGGAATGTCCTTGTCCCGGCAGTAGGCCTCGGCGATCAGCAGGTCCGCTCCGGCGGCGACCTCGCTGAGCGCTTCGGTCCAGGCCGTGTCCCCGGTATAGCCGACGATCTTGCCGCCGAGGGCCAGCTGGAGGGACAGCGCGGGCGCACCGCTCGGATGATCGGCCTCCCAGGCGGTCACCCGCACCCCCGCCGCGGCGACGGTCTCGCCGGGCCGCAGTTCCCCGACCTCGACCGCGAACCGGCGCGTCACGCCGGATGAGCCGGGGAACATGCATTCCATCGCCTCGCCGAGGCGCCGGCCGATGCCGGGAGGGCCAACCACGGTGAGGGGCGCGGCCCGGCGGGTGAACTGGCCGTCCAGGATGAGGAACGGAAGGCCGCCGAAGTGATCCCCGTGCAGATGCGACACGACCACCAGGCCGACCTGGCCAGGATCCAGGCCGCATTGCCGTAGCGCGGTCAGGGAGGTCGCTCCGCAGTCCAGCAGGACGGAGCCAGGCATGCCGGGATACCGCAGGTGAATGCAGGCCTGGAAGCGGCCGCCGCTGCCGAACGCATCGCCCGAGCCAGCGAAGGTCACCGTGACGGGC
>Ga0181518_10002727_pt1 | contig 16784 bp, 12 predicted proteins | sample PEATcosm2014_Bin_28_FD_119751 | JGI IMG/M metagenome (GOLD analysis project Ga0181518, IMG submission 119751) | Peatland microbial communities from MTU Mesocosm Facility, Houghton, MI, USA - PEATcosm2014_Bin01_60_metaG | ecosystem: Environmental > Terrestrial > Soil > Wetlands > Peat | place... | reverse complement strand
TCAGAAGCACGTCCGGTTGGCGATGAATAGGCATGCACGGGACGCGGTAAAAAGGTTCTCCTCGCACGTAGAATCCATGTTACCTTGGCCCCCAGGATGGGGTACTCGATAGGCTGGGCCTGTAGACGTAGAAGCTTCTCTTTCACCTGATTCTCCTCGATTTGGCATAGAGCACAAGAGAAACATTCAGTTATTTTTCATCTTCAAAAAGTCAGATTTGTAAGTTCGCTAAACTCAAAGGCAATTTCTGATTACAAAAAGCTTGTTTTACGAGGGAAAACGCCCGATTGTAAGCCATTGGTTTTCAGTTTTCAATTGTCCCGAGGTGTTCGACGGGGTCTACGTGGGACATATGGTTTCTCTGGTCAGCTCAACCCCCGTAAAATCAGCCATATATGCATCTAGCCTCTATAATACACAACCGATCGTGGCTTGATTCTTCACTTTAGTTTACTTTACTGGATGTTCAGAGCACGGTTTATTCAGTTTTTTTTAGTTTTGGGAGCGCCCTAATCAAGCGGTCGTCCACACTAACTGAAAGGAAGTGGGCGAACTCTGTTGGTAAGGGACAGCCAATAACCTGGACATTTTGGCTCCAAGGGCCGCTTTCGCGTCTGCAGCACCGACAGCAACCACGACCAGCCCGTCGCCCCCAACCGCCTGCCGGACCTGCCCGCTCCCAGCGCCCCCCAACCAATTCTAGCTGCCGTGTGGCTAATGGCTGGTTAATTCGTGGTAACGGGTGGTGTAGTTGCGGATTATTCCGTGGGTGGTGGCGATTTGGTTCGTAGGCCGGTCAGGCCCAGGCCTGACTGGGCTACGGAATGCCCGACGGATTAGAAGGGTAGTTGTTGTTCGTGATAGTCTGGCCGCCTGTGAGCGCGTAATCTTGGGGAACGCCGGGCTCGTTTCATCGCCAAAACCAAGACCAACAAAGCCTGGTCCAGATGAAGATCGTAAAGCTGCGGCGCCTGGCGATGGCGAACGAGCCGGTGATTGACCCAACTAAAGCTGGGCGAGATTTGACGCTGCCGATCCGCCCGGAGCAGATGTTTGCAAATCATAACCCGATGGCCTTTCCGTGGGTCTGTTGAGGCCCAGAATATTGCGTCCCTGTTCTACGATCCGGCGGGCGGTGGCGGCGATTCCTCTTGTAACGTAGCGCCTGTGAACCAGCCCGATCGCTCCAAAGACAGCATAAGCGCACCGGCTTTGGCCGTCCGACCCACAACATCGACGGGGATCACGAGAACCCACCACCAGCGACATTTGCGATTGGTTGATATTCCCTGGTAAGTGCGATGCGGTTCCGGGGGCGGCACCGAGTGGGAAATGCAAGGGGGGTACCCCATTCACCCTCTTCATGGACATCCGCCGCACATCCCCCCTCCAGGCTCAAAAACAACCCCTCTAGTACGTCACAGGACGCGGTACATGGCCCCAGGTGGACTCAATACACCCCGGGGAGCGCCACGGCCGCGGGGACTGTGACAGCCCAGCATATCGCAGGACAACGCACGAAATAAAGAGACCTACAATGTGACTGGAAATGAGTGAAACTGACAAAGATAGGGGAGAAGGGCTGCTGACGGTGCCAGAGCTGGCGGACCGGTGCCAGGCATCCCAGGATTGGGTCTATGATCAGGTCAATTGCCGAAAAATGCCCTGTATCCGCATCAATGCCCGGATGTGGCGGTTTCATTGGCCGACGGTGCTGGCGTGGCTTCAAAAGCAGCGGTAGCCCCCTCTGCTTCCAGCTTCGCCTTGATTTCTGCCTTTCGCTTTGCATCCGCCTTTTCCCCAGCCTCCCGCAGCACTTTTTTCCAATCCCGGCTTTTACGGTACTCCTCCACCATGGCTGGCGTAATCATCCAGTGCTCCAGGGATACTGCTTCGGGGGTTTTCAGATCGGCGTAAGATTTGAGAAGCTCCCGGACGCTGTTCCCCAGGTCCCGTATTACGTCGTAATCATTTTTGTAAACTGCGCGGAGGTGGGTGGCGCAATTCTTCCGCAGGCTGTCCCGGAACCATTCGTCCAGGCCGATAAGTTCGCAAATCACGCGCTTCACTTTAAACTCATTTTTCGGAGGCAGCGGACATTCCAATTTCCTGGCCAGTTTCAGCCATTCGATCGCGCATGGCTGGAGTGTGATTACCCGCTCGTCGCCGGTTTTGGCCACGTCCACGCTGACGTCAATCTGCCCAGTTTCCAGGTTTATGTTGTGCCAATCAAACCAGCGTTCCCTGGGCAGTTTCTTTTCCTTCGGCTTTTCGCTCGTGATCTCTTCGGGCCGCATGCAGCCAAAGAAACCCAAAACTAGCGGCAGCAGGCCATCCTGCGTCTTTTTGTTTTCCAGAGCGGCTGCCATGAGGTTGCGGGTTGTCTCGTTGGGGTAAATCTTCTTGATGCGGCTGGGCTTGTCGATTGGCTCCAGTTTGTCAACAATGTTGACGCTGGCCCAATCCAACGTCACGGCGACCTCCCACAATCCGTGGAACAGCGACATCCAGGTCCGCTTGGTGGAGAGCCCCCAGGGCTTGCCAAAATCCTTACCCGGTTTTTGGATGGTCTGAGCGTGCAGCCATGTATCCAGCTGTTTGACGGGAAATTCGTGGATTGGGCGTCGCTCTTGACCTGCGGCAAACTTCATCAGGTCTTGGCCGGCGTGATAAACATACTTTGCGGATTTGCCAGAATTGAGCTTTCTGCGTTTCCACTCGGTGACGACATCCTCGTACGGCATCGGGGTTTTGCTTGACTGTGCAGCCTGTTCCGTTTTCGCTTTTTTCCGTTCCTCCCAAACCTGGGTGATCGTCTCGCCAGCGTCCTTGATTTCGGTGCAGACCAGCTCAATTGCGCGGCGCTCGGCTGGCTCCAGGCGGGCCCACCATTCCCCGGCCCGCTTCACCTCTTTTTCGTATTTGTCACACGCAGCTTTGGCGTCCTTCTCTCCTGATTTCCCCGAAAACACCTCGCGTTTTCGCTTGCCTTCGTAGGGTGGATACTCAACTTGAAACGCTTTTTTTCCGTTTTTAACGATCTCTTTTGGGACCAGCATGGTGCGATCTTGCGTTTTCGACCCTTAGATGTCAACTTTCTTCCGAATTAGCGCCAAAAAGCGCCAAGGTTAGCGCCAAAAAGCGCCGTTTAAAACACCCAGAAACCCCAATCAAACCCAACAGCTCCCAACTCCAGCAGTTTTGGACAATTATTGCAACACCTTGATTCTGCGACATTTCCCTCGGTTTAAGATGGTCGGGGCGGTGAGATTTGAACTCACGACCTTCTGAACCCCATTCAGACGCGCTACCAAGCTACGCTACGCCCCGGCCTTTTCCGCGAGCCATTATCCTAAAACGGCCCAAGGACGATTTCAATGTCTTTTTCTCTCTTTTTCTTTTTTCTTTTTTTTTTTTCTTCTTGTCGTTTCCAAGTTCCGGGTTTCGCGCTCCGCGCCGGAAGAAGCGATTTCCGGTTCGCTATCCTCCGGCCGAGATCTTCACCACTTCCAGCCGGTCGCCCGGAGCCAGCCGGCGGCGGCGGAATTCGGACGGCGCGACCGCCTCGCCGTTGTGCTCCACGACGACGCTGCGCGGCGGGAGCTTATTGTCAATAAGAAATTCTTCAATCGTACACGGCGCCGGCGCGCGCACTTCCCGGCCATTGGCGATGACGGTTCCAGGCTTCATTCAAGTGACGGTAATGAGGCTGACTTCCGGCGGACAATTGAATCGGAAGCCATGCACGTTGCCGATGCCCGGGGTGATGTGCAGCCAGCGATTGTCCCAGGAATACAGTCCCGCGATGAATCGCTTGTCCCGCACGGGCGCCCACGGCGCGCCCAGCCAGGGCAGGACGACCTGCCCGCCGTGGGTGTGGCCGCACAGCAGCAAGTCCCACCGAAAGAATCTCAGCAGTTCCTTCGTGTCCGGATTGTGGGAAAGCACCAGGCGCACCGCCGCGCCATCGGCCTGCGCGTCGGGAAAAGCCGCGGCCAGATTCACGTTCTCAGACCAGATGTCCGCCAGGCCGGACAGTATCACTTGGCGGCCATTGATGCGAAGGGCCGCGCAACGATTGTCCAGCAATTGGATGCGGCACTGCTGGAAGAACCGGCGGATTTCTTGGGTGGTTTCATAGCCGCCATGAGCTCTGCTATAACGGCCGCCGTCGTGGTTGCCGAGGCAGGCAAAAGCCGGGGCCGCCGCGGACAATTTTGCCAGCACCCGCCCGTAGGCGTCAAACGCCTCGTATTTGCAGGTGATATAATCGCCGGTGAGGCAAATCAGGTCCGGTTTCAATTGCAGCCCAAGCTGGACGGCCTCCTCAATGAAACCCAGGCTGACCGCCCATGAGGCATGGAGGTCGGCCAGATGCAGGACTTTCAAAGGAAGCCCCGGATTGGGCGCGCTGGTTTTGCATTCGTGCCGTCCGATCACCAGCCGAAACGGCTCCATCAGGCCCGCGTAGCCCGCCAGGCCCAAGCCGCCCGCGCCGGCGCAGGTCAGAAATCTTCGTCTGGAGATGAGGTGTTTTGTCATTCCGTCAATGCCGTGTCCCAGTCTTTCCAGACCGGCTCGTAACCGAGTTGCCGCACGCGGGAGGCGACTTCGCCCGGCGGACGGTCGTCGGCAATTTGAAATTGGCCCGTGGCGTTAGTGACGCCCGGGGCGGCGGCCCATTCGCCCGCGTCCGCCGCCGTCGCCACGATGCGCCCGCGCTCGGTGAGATGCGTTTTGCCGCGGCCCGCCCCGGTGTAACCGCCCGGCTCGGTGTGGCTTCCGGCGCTGATCATCGTAATGCCAAGGGGAATCAGGCCGTCGCGGAGCCGGGGCGGTTCGCGCGTGGAGAGCACCAGCCCGGCGTCGGGGATGAGCAGGCGGAACGCGCAAAGCAATTGCGCCAAGTCCCGGTCGTCAATATGGGCGGGCGGCTGGAATTCCCCCGCGCACGGGCGCAGGCGCGGCAGCGAGATGGTCAATTGCGCCTTCCAGCAATGGCGCAACAAAAACAAGGCATGCGCCGCCACGCCCAGAGCTTCCCGCCTCCATTCCCCCAATCCCAACAAGGCGCCGATGCCCAGGCGCCGGAAACCCGCCGCGTAAGCCCGTTCGGGCGTTTCCAGGCGCCAGTTGAAATCGCGCTTTGGCCCCGAGGTGTGCATCCGGGCATAGATTGCGCGGTCATAAGTTTCCTGGTACACCACCAAACCTTCCGCACCGGCCCCGGCCAGCGCGCGGTATTGGGCGGTGTCCATCGGGCCTAGTTCGAGTGAAATTCCGGGCATTTCCCCATGCAAGGCCCGGACACATTCCACCAGGTAGGAGTCGGAAACAAATTTCGGATGTTCTCCGGCGACAAGGAGGATATTGCGAAAGCCCTGCGTCCGCAGAGCGCGCGCCTCTTCCAGCACTTCCGCCACGCTCAAGGTGACGCGCAGAATCGCGTTGTCGCGCGAGAAGCCGCAGTACTGGCAATTGTTGATGCATTCGTTGGAGAGATACAGCGGCGCGAAAAAGCGGATCACCCTGCCGAAACGCTGCCGGGTCAGCGCCTGCGAGCGCCGGCCCATCGCTTCCAACAAGCCGCCCGCCGCCGGGGAAATCAGACGCGCGAAATCCCGCAGCGACAAATTGGATTTCGCCACGCTCGCGCCCGCATCCGCCGCCGAAGCCTCCAGCGACTCGGCGACCAGGGCATCCAGCGGCAGCGCGTCAAACTCGCCAATAAAACTCATGGCATGGAAAGTAGCAGAATTGGGGCAAAACACAAATTGCGGCTGGACTGCGCCCCAAGCATCTGTGGGGCGCGGACTTGGCATGGCAGCGTGCCGCAGGTTTCCAAACCTGCCGTATCGCCGGCTTCCAAGCCGGCCCAGCGCACTGCCGCGTGCAGGTTTGGAAACCTGCGGCACGGGACTGGGAATCATTAGCATTTTAGTCAGGATTGCGTCATTTCTTGGCATATTCGACGCCTCAATAACATTCCTTTTTTAGCTTAATTAACCTTAATTAACCTTAATTAGGCTTAATTGACCTTAATTGGAAAACCTCGATTTTGGTTGTAAGTTGTTGATAGACAGTAAGTTGTGCTGATTTGCCGCAAAAAGGCGCAAAAGGCTCAAAAACAGAGAGTTGCAGGGGCATCGGAAAGTACAGTGATTTGGTAGAGTATCCAGAGGATCAAACAGGGAAATCCGTCCCGATGCATCGGGACAATCCGCAATATCGCCCGCCTCCTCCCGGATGCGCCGCTGGCCCTTGACTGTGCTTTCATGCACCATGCTCACTATTTAAGCATAGGCTCTAATTTTTGTCAAGCCCCGGTTGCGAACCCAAATCCCCGCTTGCGGCGCATCCATGCGGAAGAGAACCGAGGATGCACACTGATGGACGCGGATATGCCGGCACTTTCGGGTTCGGAGCGCCGATTTTGAATCGGCTTTCAGAGTCATTGCGCGCCCAAAGCCGACTGCAAGCCGGCGCTGCGGATGGCAGGCATTTCGTGCGACGCATGAAATTTGCGGGCTGGCCGGCCTGCCGCATCCGTGTAATCCTGGAATCCGTGGTCAATTCCTTTTGGCTGCGGCTTTGCCGCTCTGGGCGATCCGTGGTAAAATCCTCGCAAGAATGAGCGATTGTGGAGGCCGTGCAGAGCGGAGCATTTCTGCTTTCTGCTTTCCAAATTTCTGCTTTTTCCTGTGCGCCTTTGCGTTAAATCTCCCCATGCCATCACTTCAACCCTGGGGCTGTGTCGCGGTGGGCTTGCCACCAGTTTGACCATTGCGCCTTGTCCGCGCCGATGGGCTGGCCGGTTAAGGAATGGAGGGAGCCGGCAATGTTGTCTTGGAACATCTCCGGGTTGTAAGCGCGTTTCCAATCATTCTTGCCTTGAAAATCGGCATCGAAGCTTGCGATAAGAGCATCCACCGCCGCCTTGTATTTGAATACCGCCAGAACGGTTATGACCTGGTTGACCACAGCTCCGCTCTTGTCGGTCTTGATGGCCCCGGCCAGGAATGGAATCGCCCGCGGGTCCGGTTGATCGGCCAGACGCCAGACGACGGCCCTTCGCTGGAACTCATCGAACGAGGCCTCGGTGAGCAGTTCACACAGCCTGGCGGTGCGATCCTTGGGGTCGAGGCTCGCCACCGCAATGCGGGCCGCCGCCAGCCGATGCTGCACAAGGTCGGGGTCATTGCTCACTCCTGTTTTCTCAATCTTGCCTTTTGAGAGGATCAGGTTTTGCAAGGGCGCAATGGCGCGCGCATCGCCAATATCTTGCAGCGCCTCAATGACATCGGGATATTGGATGTACTCGAGCAAAACAGGTACAGCTTCCTTGGCGCGGAGGTTGGCTAAAGCCTCGACTGGACGCAAGAGATCGTCACCTAATACGCCCCCGCTTTCCTGCTTGGCAGTCGGGCCTTTCTGTTTAACAAGGTCAATCATGAGCGGTATTGCCCTCGGATCGCCGAGCTGGCCCAAAGCCATGATCGGGCCGCGGCGCCCATTGGTTTTCCTCGCCATTTCGATGAGAAACGGGACGGCGTTGGTGCATTTCAAATAACCCAATGCCTGGGTGAGGTCCCCTTCTTCGTCGGCCAAATAGGACATGGTCTTCAACGTGCCTCTGCTCCAACCGGCTTTCTCTAATCCCGTCACATACCGGTCATCCGACAAAGCGGTGATCGCCAGTTCCACAAGCCACTCGGGCGGATTCGTTTCGTAATGGGTAAAGGCGCCGCGGAGCGCGGCATGCGTGTTCATCGCGGTTTGGTAATCGGTGTCTTTCAGCGACTCCAAAAGGAACAAGGCAGCCCGTTCACTTCCACGCGGCGCCGCTTCGGAAGCCAGGAGAAGTTTCATCGGCAAGGATGTTTCCTTTTCCATCAACGCTTCCAACTTCTTGCCGAGTTGATTCCCCCCGTTTGTCTTCAACCGCTCCAGCAATTCCCGGTTGGCGTTCCAGAGTCCAACGATGTCGGGTTCATCGGGCGGACCATTCTCGCTATGCTCGGGAGTGTGGTTGAATTCGGGAAGAGGCTCGGAAGCCGGTTGGCTGTTGTCCGAAGGAGCGTCGCCGTTGCCGAGACGCCGCTGAATCAATGCGCGTATCGTTTGCTCCCGCTCCGGACCGCCGAATGCAGAAATGTCCCGGTTCAAGTTTTCTACTGTGGCCAGTTTCGGTTCCAAGCCGACGTTGAACCCCATGTAGAGGTTGCCGCAACTTTGCACATCCGTGGACAGACCGAGTTCGACTGGATTGAATTCAAAGTGGTATTGATAATAGCCTGGCGCAGCCACGCTAAACCAATCGCGAATGTCGAAAACGGCCACCCGCGCCTTTTCACCCGTTTCAAGAAAAGGACCGGCTGCACTGGTAATGAAAGAATTCGTGCGAATCGGGGCAACCTCTTTAAAGTCCTCCATGTGCGGATAATCCGGGTCAGCGTTTTTTGCATTGAAAGAAGCATACCCGAGGGAAAGGGTGATCCCCTTGCGAAAGGCCGGGCCGCCGTTGTTTGCATCGTGGTATATGTCGCCCAAAACTCTTTGGGTGACTCCGAGCCTGTTTCTCAGGTAGATTTCCACACGCACAGGGTCTCCAACGTTGGCAATTGGGAGCGCGACCCTTCCAGTATTCGTGTCCTCTTTGCCGCCGGGCGTGCCCCAATCCACGCCGCCGGGAAGTTCGACCGAATATATGCGCGGATCTTCATCGCAGTCGCAAAATGAGAGATAGACTTCGCCAGCGGGAACAACCGCGGTGCCGTGTTCGCAAACAAATCCGAAATATCGCTTCCATTGTCCGTTGATCTGGAGTTCTTCCGCCTGGCACACATAACCGAAATCGTTGAAGTTCGTTCCGCCCGGGCCACTCTGTCCCGGAAACGGATAATCCTTGAGCGAAGGCCACTCGCAAAAGATCGGACACTTGGGAAGTTTCCAAACCCGCGACGGTCCCAGCCCGTCGAACGTGAAAACGGCGGTTCCCTTTTCGACATCCTGTTGGGTGCCGGGCCGGGTGAGTTCAGTGAATTTCATGTCGAATTCATAAGGAATTTTGCCCGGCGTGACTTTGCGGCTGTAACGCTGATAGACGGCGTCGTCGTGAGCGTCGGCCCGGGCTTGCGGACGCGCCGCGAAAATGCAGAGGATTACAGCCAACCCCAGCGGCATGTTTTGGATTCGGAGCGCGTTCATAGGCCCTTGTCAAAATTAAAGATACGCCAGGCCGCCTCCAATCCGCAAGCACAAAAGGCTCGCCGCATCAGGCCCGGACGCATGAGAAAATCTCCACCTTCCCGGCAGGGCAGAGCTGCCGCCCTGCCCTCAATTCTTGGGCGGCGCGGCAGCGCCGACCTACCGAAAATCTGAGGATTTTTGACGCGCACCCCTTTCCGCCGCGATGAAGTTTCCCGGCTTGCAAGATGCGCCCGGCTCTGCCGTAATGGAGGGTATATGCGTCTGCATTTGTTGATCTTTGTGGTTGGTGTCGCTTGTGTCATTGCCCTTGTCATGTACGTCTTCCGTCTTCTGGACGATGGCAAGTAGCCGGTGTTCAGGCTCTTACTCTTAATCCTAATCTTAATCTTAATCTCAGTCCAATTGGGTTGAGATTAAGATTAAGATTAGGATTAAGAGTAAGAGTTTGGGTGGCATTGACACGGGGTGGCTGGGCGCGATAGAATCGGCGCATGTTCAACCGTTTCATGGGGGCAATGCGCCGGGGGCGTGCCGATTCAAAAAGGTGGCGGCGAGGAATGGGGCCGGGCGCGGGAAGATGGCCGGTCCTTGGGCTGATGTTAATGACTTTGTTTTCAGGCGGCACCCTGAGAAGCCAGCCCGCGCCCACCGTTCAGCTCGCGGTGCCGGCGCCCGGCACCAATTACGTTTTCACAACCAGCGCGCAGTCGGGCAATTACTACACGATGCTGTCTTCGACCAACCTGTCCAATTGGACATCCTCGACCCCGTTGTATCCGGGCGGGGCGACGATAAGCTGGACCAACCCGGTTCCCGCGCAGCCCAAGATGCAGTTCTTTCGGACGCAGGTCAACCCGACCAATCTGGCAGTGATCACCAACTATCATGGCTGGACCAACGCCATCTATTTGAGCAACGGACTGGTTGAGGCTTTCATCGTTCCCAACGCCGGGCGGGTGATGCAGTTCCGGTGGGCCGGGACCACCAACGGGCCGTTTTGGGAGAATTCGCTGCTGTACGGACACACTTCGACCAGCACGAATTGGAACACAACGGGGGCGTTTGGCGGGGACAAATCGTGGCCCGCGCCGCAAACGGATTGGAGCGGAGGCTGGCCGCCGCCGACCGGTTTTGACGGGGAGCCTTACACGTATGGAATCACCAACGGGGTCGTGACGATCACAAGCCAGGTGGACAGCAGCTATGAGATTCAAGTGACCCGGACCATCCAGTTGCTGTTCAATCAAGCGGTGATGGTGATCAACACGGTTTTCCACCGCGTTGCTTCGGCCAGTGAGAACAAGCCGGTCGGAATCTGGGTCATTACGCAGGTGAGCGACGCCGGGACCGATCCGCTGGGCATATATGTGCCGGTGCCGACGAACTCCATTTTCACCCCCACAAATTATTTGGAACGCGAGAGCACGCAGGTGATGCCGGCCAATTGGGTCAGCACTTCCGATTTGATTTCGTTCACCCGCAATCTCACCTCGCAAACCGAACTGGGGTTCGACGCCGGGTCGCTGGCATGGATTTCGACGAATTGGATGTTGCGAATTGACGGACCGCGGGTGCCCGGTTTGAACAAAACCAATTATCCCAACAGCGGCTGCAGCACGTCGGTCTATACCAATCCCAACCCCACCCCTTATGAGGAGCTTGAATTCTTTGCGCCGTTGACGAATTTGGTGAGCGGGCAGTCCATGTCGTTCGTCACGACCTACAACCTGTTTTATCGCTCGAACAGCAATCCGACCGTGGATGCGTGCGCGATTCTGGGTCTGCCCGCGCCGCCCCCGCCGTAGGTTGTGGTTCCTGGGCGCATCTTGTCTTGTGAGTCTGTGAAAGGAGATGGCTCCGCTGGAGCGTCGCCCTACCTTCGCCGCCTCGGTAGGGCGACGCTCCAGCGGAGCCAAAACGCCGCTTGCGCCGTCAACCGGGCAGGAAAATCTTGCGCAATTTGCATTTGAACCCCGGCAGAACCGCGCCGCCTGTCAGAACGTCGTCCAGATCGGTCAATGCCTCGATGCTGTCGGGGGTGTAAATGTGGATTTGCAGCTTTCGCAGGTTGACCAGCCAGGCCAGCCGGGCGCCGTGCTCGAAGTAGTGCTCCAGTTTGCGGTTGATCTGCGCCATGCGGTCGGATGGGGAGAGAACTTCCACCACCAAATCCGGCGCGCCGGCGAGGAATTTTTCGGGAGAAACCCGGATTGTTTTCAGCCGCTCGTTGCTGGCGAACGAAACGTCCGGAGAGAGCAGCAGATCTTCGCTGAGGCGAAAACCAGTGCTGGAGTCATAAACCTTGCCGAGTTTTCGCCGGCGAACAAACGCGCCGATCAGCAAGATGATCTCAAAACAAACTGATCCGTGGTTCTCATGCACCGGACTCATAATCAAATCTCCATCCAGCAATTCATATTTGTGGCCGTCCTTTGGAAGAGTTTCCAATTCCTCGTCCGTCCAGGTCTTTCGTGTCGTGGTGATCGCGGCCGTTTGCATGGGAGGAGTCTTGCACGAAAGAGGGCGATGGTCAACCCTGGCGCGATTGGGTGTCGCGATTGGGCTGGTGGACCGAAATCTTCATGAGTTCGGCAGGGCGGCGCTGCTGCGCCGCCCAAGAATTCAGGGCAGAGCGGCAGCTCTGCCCTACCAGGAGGTGAATGTTTTATTTAAGCGCCGGCGCGATTGACAAAGCGGCGGTGGCGGGCGAAGACGCCGCGCAAGGCCAGCGAGGTTTCGTCCTGCATCTGCTGCAACTCGCGGTAGAGCTTGACGTTGGCGCTGATTGGCTCGGCGGTTTCCGCGCGGTTCAATTGGACAAACTGGTCGGTGATGTCGCCGATGGCGACCCGTTCGCCGCGTTGCAAGCGCCAGCACCAGAGGGCTTGCAGGGCCGCCCCGTAAGCGGCGCCTTCGCTCTCCTTGAGCGTCACCACTTCCGCCTCGAAAACGTCGGCCATGATCTGCCGCCAGAATTTGGATTTCGCCCCGCCGCCGGTGGCGCGGATTTGGCGGGGCTTGACCCCCAGCTCGCGCAGGCGCCGCAGGCCGTAGTTCATTCCGAGCGTCACGCCCTCCATCGCAGCGCGGGCGAAATGGGGCGCGGCAAAAGTGGCCTTGTTGGCGCCGAGCCAGACGCCGGTGCCGTCCGGCACGTTGGGCGTGCGCTCGCCTTCCAGGTAAGGGAGAAGGAACAAGCCGCCGCAGCCCGGCGGGGCCGTGGCGGCTTGGGCGGCGAATTGCTCGTGAGTCAAACCGAAATCTTCGCGCACCATTTCCGTGGCGACCGTAACGTTCATGGTGCAGAGGAGGGGCAGCCAGCGGTTGGTGGAATCGCAAAACGCGGCGATTTCCCCGCGGGGATCAATGACCGGCTTTTCCGAGCAGGCGTAAATGGTGCCGCTGGTGCCGAAGCTGGCGGTGACGACGCCGGCGCGGGTGTTCCCGGTGCCGATGGCCCCCATCATGTTGTCCCCGCCGCCGGCGCTGACCAGCACGCCGGGCTTGAGGCCCAATTCGCGGGCTGTCGCCGCCTGCAAAACCCCCGCCGGCTGGTCGCCGCGGATCAACGGCGGCAGCGCGCCCGCCAGCCGGGCGTCAATCGCGCGCAAGACTTTGGGCGACCAATCGCGCGTGCGGACATTGAGGAGGGCCGTGCCGCTGGCGTCGCCGAATTCCATGACGCGGCTGCCTGTCAACCAAAAATTCAGGTAATCGTGGGGCAGCAGCACTGTGGCCAGCCGCGCGAAGTTCTTCGGCTCGCGGCGTTTGAGCCAGAGGATTTTCGGGGCGGTAAATCCGGGCAGAATCGCGTTGCCCAATTCCGCAATCGCGCCGTCCAGCCCGCCGAGCTTGCGGGTGAGGATGTCGCACTCCGGCGCGGTGGACGTGTCGCACCAAAGTTTGGCCGGGCGGATGACTTCGCCCGCCGCGTCCAAAGGAACAAAGCCGTGCTGCTGTCCGCTCACCCCGATGGCCGCGACTTCCTCCGGCGCGGCCCCGGCGGCTTTGAGGGCGGCTATGATGGCCTGGGCGGCGGCGGCGCGCCAGTCGTGGGGATGCTGCTCCTTGAAGCCCGGCGGCAAACCGGGAATCAGATCGTAAGCCGCGGCGGCCTGGGCGAGGACCTTGCCGTTGCGGGCGTCGGCGACCAGAACTTTGGTTGACTGCGTGCCGCTATCAATGCCAAGCAAAAGATTACGCATAAAAATACTTTCGAGCGGCCGCTTTCATTTGAAGCGCGAGAGGCGCCGGGCTGCCGCGACCGGACTCATCACGACCGGAGTCATACAAACAAAAACTCCGGTTTCGATCCAGTTTATTCTACGATTCATCGCGCAAGGCGAAGCCGAGCAAGGCGGCCAGGGTGATGGCCAGCGAGGCGGCTTCGAGCCATTTGCTCACCAGAATGACCGCCCAGATGGATGCCCAAATTCCAGATGCAGCGGCTGCGAACAGGATTATTTCTCCGCGAGTTCGTTCCATAAACTATGGCGTAACATAAGGGATGGAGTCTTGGATTTCAAGCATGTTGTTGTCACGCCATGTCTGCGAGGAAATTGGCGGCGGTCACAGACCGCCGCTACGGCATAAAGGCAAATTTGAGCTTTATTGCGGCGGGGCGGGCAGGCGAGAATGCGGGAGTTGGCCGGCTTGAGTTGTTTGGCGCGTTGCGCGCCGGCTTGCGGCCATCTTGATTTATGAGCATAGCCTATCAAATTGTCGTCTGCGGCGGCATTGTGCCGGACCCGCTCCAAACGCTGGAGCCGGTGACCGGCCCGGCCGGCCCGGCGTTGAAGAATGAAATGATGCTGCCCGCCATCCTCGATCCGTGGGCGGCCCACGCGCTTTATGAGGCGGCCAACCTCGCCCGGAACGCCCCCGGCAGCAAGGTCTGGCTCGTCAGCCTCGGCCCGAAGGCCAAGCTCCAGCAGGTGATGATGACTGTCGCGCAAAAAGTGCCCTTTGAACTCGTCGCGCTCGACGGTCCGGCCAGCGGCTTCACCGAGGCGGCCGAGGCCGCCGCCGCGCTGGCCGAGGCCATCCAGGCCATTCCCGGTCTGGACAAGTCGCGGCTGCTGCTCTTCGGCGGCTGGGAATCCGCGTCGCGCGGGGCGGGGGCGACGCTGCAGATGGCCGGCGAACGGCTTGGCATCGCGGACCAATTCCAGGGTGTGGACGAATTGAAGGTCAACACGGACGGCTCGCTGGAAATTCTGGAGCGCATCGAAGGCGGGCGGCATCAGGTGTCCCGGTGCGCCGGGCCGCCGGCGTTGCTGGGGTGGGCCACGGGCAGCCTGCCCGAGCCGAAGAACAATCCGCAGGTCGGCATGGCCAACATGCGCGCCGTCATGCCGGCGTTGCAGAAGGCGCGGCCGGCGAAGCTCGCGGGCGAAGGATTGACGTTTGTAAGCGTGACGCTGCCCAAACAGCTTCGGGCCACCCGGATCGTCAAGGACAAATCGCCGGAAGACATCGCGAAGGAAATCGTGGAATGGATCAAGAGAGGAAGACAAACGGAGTGATGGAGTGTTGGAGTGTTGGGGTTATGAAACTCCTTTTCTCCAACCCACCACTCCACGACTCCAGCACTCCAGCACTCCAACACTCCAACACTCCAACACTCCAACCCCACACTCCCCATGGAAACCATTCTTCTGCTCGCTCACATCGAAACCGACGGCGCGCTCGCCAAATCGGCGCGCGAGGCGCTGCGCGCGGCCCGGACTTTGAATCAGGCCATCGCCGGCTCCAGCCTCGCCGTCGGGCTGGCTGGCGAAAACGTCCAAGCGGCGGCGGATTCCATCGCGGCCTGTCCGGCCGCAAATTATTTCGGCGTGGCGGGCGCGGAGTTTGGCCAGCCGCGCTATTGCACGGACGCGGCGGCGGCGGAGAGCCTGTGCAAGGCGGCGAAGGCCACCCTGGTTGTCGCTCCGGCAACTTCGCGCTGGAATCGCGTTTTGCCCGGAGTCGCCCAACGGCTGGGCGGGCGCGTGGATTGCCATGTGACCGGCCTCGGCGCCGAGGGCGGGAAGCCCTGGGTCAGCCGCTGGTACTACCGCCAGCGCATGGAGGCGGCGCTGACGCGAACGCGGCGCCCGTGGTTCCTGCTCATTGACCCCGGCAGCCAGACGGCGTGCGAGTGCGGCGCGGGGACGGCGGCGGTGGAATTGGTTCCGGCGGCACTGCCGGAGGGCGGCCCGCGCACGATGGTGACGGGCATCCGCGAGCCGAAAGCCGACGCGCAAACGATCCGTCCCGACGCGCCGCTGCTGTTCGTCACCGGGGCGGGCTGGACGAAGAAGCAGGCGGATGGCCGGACGCATGTTGCGGAGGCGGAGAAGTTGATCCTGGATTTTCTCAGGGTGACCCGCGCCTCGTTGGGCAGCAGCAAGTCGCTGGTGGATTTGGGCGGCGAAGGGCAGGCGGTGCTGCCGTTCCTGTCGCATCTGAACCAGATCGGCCAGACGGGGGCGACTCCGCGGCACGCCAAGGGTCTGAGCACCTGCTGTCACGGCGAAGAGCCGCATACGGTTGGCTGGCGTTTCATCGGCGAGCGCCGCGCCATCAGCCTGGACCCCAACTGCGGCTGGGCGCGCGGCAAAGCCGACGTGCTTTATGTGGCCGACGCGTTCGCGGTGATTGCGAAAGTCAACGAGCTGCTGGCGGCCAATCCATGAGGGACAAGCAGAATGCAGAGTCGCGCCTGTGGCGCGAAAGCGTAGCGGCGCTCGGCAGAGCGCCGCACTATTCGGGTTTCACTCGCGCCGGCCTGCGGTGGAAGGAAAAATGGCGGCTTTCTGTCCCCGCTACGAGGTTCCTTGGAAGCGGACGATGCTTCTAAAAACGAACAGGGCGCCGGAGCGCGCCCTGTTTGTTTTTTTGGTTCCTTGTGCCCGGTGCGATTGCGCCGGGCAGTGGGCGGGGTTGGTGTATTCCTTCGGGAAGGAACAATGGAAATGGGCTTCAACTCCGGTTCATCGCAGTCGCGGAAAGGTTCGTCATTACCGGGTCAATACAAACCGCGATGGTTGCGCGCGATTGGCGCAAATTGGAGAAAGACCCAACCACCATGCCGGCGGGAGAAAAAAGCAGGGCGCGCCCAAGACGCGCCCTGGTCGCAGTTATTTAATCCAGTAAACTCAGGGGGATCGAGTTGTGGCGTGGCCTGGATGTGCAGTTGTCTGAGAAGAAATCGTGTAACCGGGACAATTCGCCCAAGGGCCAATCGCCTCCATAGGCGCGCGCCACGCTGCTTGAGTTTGACTGCTGCGATATGTCTAATCATTACGCCTATAACATCGCTCACAAGCAGGACTTTCCGCTTCTCAAATTTTGCCAAAAATACAACCGATTTTGTCCACCCTTTCCGGCGGTTCAACGGCCTTTTTGGGGAGGTATGCGGCCCCATTCAAACCGGGTTGAGGGGGCGCTCCCAAAGCGCATTGGGGAAGGCAATTGACAATTGGCCATTGAGAATTTGCAAATGGCAATTGAACCGCAGGAAGATCGCGGCTAATTTGCCGATGACAAATTTTCAATGACCAATTATTAATGACCAATTATCAATCAAC
>Ga0181518_10002725_pt1 | contig 16788 bp, 16 predicted proteins | sample PEATcosm2014_Bin_28_FD_119751 | JGI IMG/M metagenome (GOLD analysis project Ga0181518, IMG submission 119751) | Peatland microbial communities from MTU Mesocosm Facility, Houghton, MI, USA - PEATcosm2014_Bin01_60_metaG | ecosystem: Environmental > Terrestrial > Soil > Wetlands > Peat | place... | reverse complement strand
CTTGGGCAGCACCTCACACCTTACAAAACGCCGCGCTAAAAATCCGTAGCGGCGTTCGCATACTTTGCCCGCATAAGACGCCACCAAGACATCCCCGGCAAATCAGCACAAGTCACCATGCTAACGGCGTGCCAATCAAGAATCTATTAACGATAACACGACTTTGGGCCAGTGTGTTTTCTGCATCACACCATCCAGAAAGCGCTTGACCCATCCAGGGAACTGCTTAGAGGGCCGAATCGGCCCATTTGATGGCACCGCGGCTAAGCGCCCGGCTAGCTGACCCCTTTCAGGGGGGTCGGTTCCGTCTTCAGGCCCGGCTCGTCCGGCCGTTTCTCGATCACTTTGTCGATCAGGCCGAAATCCTTGGCCATTTCCGGAGTCATGAACATATCGCGTTCGAGCGCATCTTCGATCTTCCTCAGCGGCTGCCCGGTATGGCGGACATAAATTTCGTTCAGCCGCTTCTTCAGGTTCAGGATTTCCTGGGCGTGCACCATAATGTCGGTCACCTGGCCCTGGAACCCGCCGGAGGGCTGGTGGACCATGATGCGGGCGTTCGGCAACGCAAAACGTAAATCCTTGGCGCCGGCGGCGAGCAGAAGCGAGCCCATGGATGCCGCCTGCCCGGTGCACAAGGTCGAGACCGCCGGACGGATGAACTGCATGGTGTCGTAGATGGCCAGGCCCGAGGTCACGATGCCGCCCGGCGAATTTATGTATATCGAGACTTCTTTTTTCGGGTTGTCCGCCTCGAGGAATAGGAGCTGGGCGACGACCAGGGAGGCCATGCCGTCCTCGATCGGCCCGGTAATGAAGATGATCCGCTCCTTGAGCAGCCGCGAATAGATGTCATAGGCCCGCTCGCCACGGTTGGTCTGTTCGACCACCATGGGGACGAGGTGTTGCATGTAGAAGTTCACCGGGTCGCGCATAGTTTCACCTGCTAAAGGAGGAGCTTGCCGTCGATCGGCTCAACGCAATGTGACTGAGTCGGTAGCAGTCTGTCGAAGCCGCCGTGCCGCCCCGCACATATGCGCGAAATTCTCGGCGACAAGGCGCTTCGGACTTGGTCAGCTTCGGAGTTGGCCAGCTTAGGCCTCGTCCTCTTTGAACAACTCTTCCCGCGATACCGGCTTGTCGGTGATTTCCGCAAGCTCGAGCAGGAAGTCGACGACCTTTTCCTCGAAGATCGGCGCCCGCAGGCCGGCCAGCGCGCCGGGATTGTTGCGATAATAGTCCCACACCTGCTGTTCCTGGCCGGGCATTTGCCGAGCCCGCTCCATCACCGCCGCGGTCAACTGCTCGTCCGTCACCTTGATATTGTTCTTCTCGCCGATCTCGGCAATGACCAGGCCGAGGCGGACACGGCGCTCGGCGATGGCGCGATATTCCTCGCGCGCCTTTTCCTCGGTGGTGCTCTCGTCGGCAAAGGTGCGGCCCTGCGCCTTGAGGTCGCCTTCGACGGTGCCCCAGACGGTGTTGAATTCCTGCTCGAGCAGGCTCGGCGGCGGCTCGAATTTGTGCCGCTCGTCGAGCTGGTCGAGGAGTGCGCGCTTGAGCTTCTGCCGCGACGCGCCGGCATGTTCGCGCTGCAGGCGCTCCTTGATGCCATCGCGCAGCTTGGCCAGCGATTCCAATCCGAGCGTCTTGGCGAAGTCGTCATTGACCGTGACTGCGCCAGGCGCCTCCACCGCGGTCGCCGTTACGGCGAAAGTGGCGTCTTTGCCGGCCAGCGCCGGCGCCGCATAGGCGTCGGGGAATTTGATGTCGAAGGTCCGGCTTTCGCCGGCTTTGATGCCGGTGAGGTTGTCCTCGAAGCCGGGAATGAACTGGGCCGAGCCGAGCACGATCGGCACGCCTTCGGCGGAGCCACCCTCGAACGGCTTACCGTCCTGGGTGCCCTGGAACGACACCGTAACCCGATCGCCCTTTTCGGCCGCTTCGGCCTTGGCGACGAACGGCCGGTTGGCATCGGCGATCCTTTGCAGCGCCTCGTCGATTTCGGGATCGGTCACCTCGGCGGTGAGCCGCTCCAGCTTGATGGTCTTGAAATCGGCAAGCGGGATCGGCGGCAGGATCTCGATCTCGACCTTGTAGGCGAGGTCGGCTTTGCCTTCGATGACGCCTTCGACGGTGCCTTCGTCGGGCACGACCTTGGGCTCGGTGGCGAGCTTGTAGCCGTTGTCGGTGACGATCTTGCTGTTGGCCTCGCGCACGGCGTCTTCGATGACCTCGGCCATGGCGGACTTGCCATAGAGGCGCTTGAGGTGCGCGACCGGGACCTTGCCCGGACGGAAGCCGCGCAGCTGCACCTTGCCCTTGAGATCGTCGAGCCGCGCGTTGACCTTGGCCTCAAGATCGATCGCCGGCACGACGACGCGGAATTCGCGCTTGAGACCCGCGGCGGCAGTTTCAGTCACTTGCATTGGCACTACTCTTCAGAGCCCGAGCGTAATCCCGGCCAAGTATTGGAACTACCGCCCACCTGGTGCGGGCGGAGGGGCTCGAACCCCCACGACTTTCGTCACGGGAACCTAAATCCCGCGCGTCTACCAATTCCGCCACGCCCGCGACGCGTAGGGCGGCCCGGTGGCGCGGCTTATATCATGCACTGCGCGCGGGACACTATAAAAATAGCCCCAAAGAATAGCCCCAAGATCGCGCCCCGCAACTGTGCGCCGCTCACGCCAGCAGCGCGCGATAGACCCGCGGCAGCATCTCGGGCAAATCCTCGGCGATCAGGCCCGGGCCGAATGCCGCAGCTGCTTCGCCGTGCAGCCAGACCGCAGCCGCCGCAGCCTCAAAGGCCGGCATGCCCTGCGCCAGCAGGCCCGTCGCCATTCCCGTGAGCACGTCACCGGCCCCCGCGGTTGCCAAATAGGCAGGCGCATTGGCGTTGATCGCTGCGCGCCCGTCCGGCGCAGCGATCACCGTATCGGCGCCCTTCAGCACAACCACTGCGCCGACCAGTTTTGCCGCCAGGCGCGTTCGTTCAAGTTTCGATAGAGCTTGAGTTTTTTCGTCTAAAGCGCCGAAATAACGTGAAAATTCCCCATCGTGCGGCGTCAAAATGGTCGCCGGGGCCGACCGCGCTCGCAGTGCCTTGGCAAGCCGCTGCGGATCGGCGGCAAAGCTCGTGATCGCATCGGCATCCAGCACCACGGCGCGCTCGCCCGAAAGTGCCGCAAGGACGCGCTCGCAAGTGGCTTCGCCGACGCCGACACCCGGCCCGATCGCCACGGCGTTCAAGCGGCGGTCCGACAGGAATTTGGCCAACTCGGCAGCCCCATCGACCGGCCGCACCATCACCGCGAAGCTTGCCGCGGCGTTGACGGCAAGCGCATCACGCGGGCTGGCGATGGTCACGAGACCGGCCCCCGCGCGCAACGCGCCACGGGCTGCAAGCCGCGCCGCGCCGGTAGACCACAACGGGCCCGACACCACCACGGCGTGGCCGCGATTGTATTTGTGACCATCGAGCTTCGGCAGCGGGAAATCCCGGCGCCACAGCACTGGAAGGTTCTCGAACGTCTTGGGCGCGATCTTCCCCAGTACAGAAGCGGGAATGCCGATATCGGCAACCGCAATGGTGCCGCAATGCAGCCTACCGGGCAGCAGCAGGTGTCCGGGCTTCTTGCGGAAAAATGTGATCGTATGCGTAGCCTTGACCGCGACGCCCAGGGCGGCGCCCGAGGTGCCGTTGATGCCGCTCGGCAAATCCACCGCATAGACCGGCGCGTTGCCCGCATTGATGGCTTCGATCAGCGCCCGCGCCTTGCCCTGCACCGGACGGTCGAGGCCCGCTCCGAACAGCGCGTCGATGACGACCCCGGCGCCGGCCAAGGCGCGAGGCTCCGCGGCGGCGACCGGCCCGCTCCACTTTTTCGCAGCGAGCGCCGCATCACCCTTTAGCTGGCCGACATCGCCCAGCAGCATGACCTCGACGCGCGCGCCGCGCTCGGCCAAGAGCCGCGCGGCAACGAAGCCATCGCCACCGTTATTGCCCGGCCCTGCGACAACAAGGATCCTGCTGTCCGAAGGATGGCGCTCGGCCACCGCCTCGGCCACGGCGCGGCCGGCGCTCTCCATCAGCTCGCTGCCGGCGGCACCGCCGGCAATCGCCAGACGGTCGGCCTCGGTCATTTCCGCGGTGGTCAAAAGCTCAATCATGCCGCGTTGAGGATAACCAAAGCAGCACCTTGCGAATACGGCGAGCGGTTACCCGCGAGGGTAGACGCCATAGCATTGACGAGATAATAGGCACTCTGCTCACTTTGGTGGCGAGGCTTGGTGCCGCGACCTTTCAGCCGGACTCCGATCACGCAATAGCACTTTGATCGGATTGCTCTTTTCGGCGCTTACGGGCCTTGGCACGGGACCTGCTAACTAGGGCTCGGTTCCATCGGTGATTCCGCCCACCCTGGGGCCGGGAGGCTAAACGCAATGAAAAAAATCGAGGCCGTGATCAAGCCGTTCAAGCTCGATGAAGTGAAGGAGGCGTTGCAGGAAGTCGGTCTGCAAGGCATTACCGTAACTGAAGCCAAGGGGTTCGGACGCCAGAAAGGCCATACCGAGCTTTACCGCGGTGCCGAATACGTCGTCGATTTTCTCCCCAAGGTGAAGATCGAGATCGTGCTCGGCGATGACATGGTCGAGAAAGCCATCGAGGCAATCCGTCGCGCCGCCCAGACCGGGCGCATCGGCGATGGCAAAATCTTTGTGTCAACGATCGAAGAAGCCATCCGGATCAGGACGGGCGAATCCGGACTTGACGCCATCTAAATTGCTGGTTTGAACAACACTTTGGCGCTCTTTGCGCCGAAAGCTGCAATCCGACCAGCGCCACGGGGCATTTCACCACACCACGAAAGGGTACGCAGGCCATGACGACGCCAAAGAATGTCATGAAAATGATCAAGGACAGCGACGTAAAATACGCCGACTTCCGCTTCACCGATCCGCGCGGCAAGTGGCAGCACGTCACTTTCGACATCAGCCAGATCGAGGAAGAAACGTTTGCCGAAGGCATGATGTTCGACGGCTCCTCGATCGCCGGCTGGAAGGCGATCCATGAGTCCGACATGTGCCTGATGCCGGATCCGTCCTCGGCCTGCATCGATCCGTTCTTCGCCGAAACGACGCTCGTCTTGGTTTGTGACGTGCTCGAGCCGACCACCGGCGAGCCCTACAATCGCGATCCGCGCGGCATCGCCAAGCGTGCCGAGGGCATGGTCAAGTCCATGGGCGTCGGCGACACCATCTATTTCGGTCCGGAGGCCGAGTTCTTCGTATTCGACGACGTCAGATACAGCGCGACGCCGTACAATACCGGTTTCAAGCTCGACTCCATCGAATTCCCGACCAATGCCGACACTGCCTATGAGGGCGGCAATCTCGGCCACCGCATCTGGACCAAGAAAGGCTACTTCCCGGTGCCGCCGCAGGATTCGGTGCAGGACATGCGCTCGGAAATGCTCGCCGCCATGGCGCGCATGGGCGTGAAGGTCGAGAAGCATCACCACGAAGTGGCGTCGGCCCAGCACGAGCTCGGCATGAAATTCTCGCCGCTGACGATCATGGCTGACCAGTTGCAGATCTACAAATACTGCATCAGCCAGGTCGCCCAGGTGTACGGCAAGAGCGCCTGCTTCATGCCGAAGCCGGTCTACGGCGACAACGGCTCCGGCATGCACTGCCACCAGTCGATCTGGAAAGGCGGCAAGCCGGTGTTCGCCGGCAACAAATATTCCGATCTATCGGAAACCTGCCTGTCGTACATCGCCGGCGTCATCAAGCACGCCAAGGCGATCAACGCCTTCACCAACCCGACGACGAACTCATACAAGCGGCTGGTGCCCGGCTTCGAGGCGCCGGTGCTGCTAGCCTACTCCGCGCGCAACCGCTCGGCGTCGTGCCGCATCCCCTATACGACCAACCCGAAGGCCAAGCGCGTCGAGGTGCGTTTCCCCGATCCGCTGGCCAATCCGTATCTCGCCTTTGCGGCAATGCTGATGGCCGGGCTCGACGGCATCAAGAACAAGCTCGATCCGGGCGAAGCCATTGACAAGGATCTGTACGATCTGCCGCCGAAGGAATTGAAGAAGATTCCGACCGTGTGCGGCTCGCTGCGCCAGGCGCTCGAAGAGCTCAACAAGGACCGCGGCTTCCTGAAAGCCGGCGGCGTGTTCGACGACGACTTCATCGACAGCTATGTCGACCTGAAGATGAGCGAGATCATCCGCTTCGAGCACACCCCGCATCCGGTCGAGTTCGAGATGTATTATTCTTCGTAAGCGTTGCGTATCCTCCCTGCATTGCAAGAGCAGTGCAAACTTAAAGGGCGCCGCGTCATGCGGCGCCCTCTTTCTTTGTCGCGGTGACGGCGTCAGCGCGATTTCAAGAACGGCACATCGCGTTCTGCCGTGCGGCCCGGAATGATCCGACCAGCGGCACCGACAGGTTAGGCACCGGCTGCAGGATTGGGGTTTGCAGGTTTTGCGCCGCACCCTGGCCGCGCCGCTCCGGTGCGCCAGGCACCGCTTCATCGGAGGCCTCGACCCGGTCGCGCCCGTTGGTCTTGGCGCGATAGAGCGCGGCATCGGCGCGGGCGATGAGTGTATCGATCTCGGCAAAGGCCGAGCCGCAGGACACCCCGGCGCTCACCGTCGCCGCGGCATGGCTGCCGGCCGCGGCCGCCGCACTGGCAAAGGCCCGGCGCACACGGTTAGCGGCAGCCACGGCATCGCCCAGTGAACTTGGCAACAGCGCGATGAATTCCTCACCGCCCAGGCGGCCGATGGCGTCGCCGGCACGCAGCGTCTTTTTCACCACGGCCGCGAACAGGTGCAGCGTGGCGTCGCCGGTATTGTGGCCGAACCGATCATTGATCGATTTGAAATGATCGAGGTCGAAGGCGAGCACGCAGACCGGCTCTTTGCTCGCTTGCCGCGCCGCCATGATGCCGGCAGCAGCCTCGAAGAAGCCACGGCGGTTGAGCAGCTCGGTCAACGGATCGGTCGCCGCCGCCAATTTGTACTGCCGCACCGTGCGGTCCTTGGCCAGCACCAGCACGATGAAAGCGGCACCGACCACGTAAAGCACGACCTCGATGGCGTAGACCGCGACCCAGCCGGCGCCGAGCGTGCGGCTGCCGATGCCGTCTTGCGAAAGTCCCGCCAGTGCCACCGGGAACAGGAACACCACGCCATGCAGCATCGGCACGAAGATCGCCGGCCAGCGCCGGATCAGCGATTTGCGCCGCTCCCGCCACAGCTCGACGGCGGTCAGGAACGTATAGGTGGCAACGATCACCGAGCTTACGACCAGCCGCGATGTCTCCGTCGTCACGAATGCCGAGGACGAACAGAAGGCGAGCCAGACCACGGCGCCGAGGCACATCGAGCCCCATAGCACCGGCCGGCCGTGGAACAAGCGTGCGGCGCTCCACACCATGCCCACCGCGACGAACAACATGACGTCGGGGAGGCTCGACGGCATCGGCGGCGAGATCAGCTCGCCCAGGCGCCAAAGTACGCCCGAAAATCCGCCGATCAGATACGCCGTGCCCCACCAGGCCAGCGCGGTGATGCGGTCCTGCAGCCATGCGAACAGCAGGAACAGGCCGAGTAATGATGTGACGCAGATAGCGATGACGAATAGCGTGCCGATGTCGAGCGACATCGCCGCTTCGGCGAGGCTGGCAAACATGATACGCGCTCCTCTTACTCAATCAGTAGAAACGCGTATCACCGATCGCGGCGCTATGTTGGACGTTTCCCGTTTCAGGCTTTGCCGAATGTGAGGTGCAAGCCGCGGGTTTTCCGGAAAATCCGCGAAAATTGGAGAAGTGAAAATTGCAGTAGTGAAAATTGCAGCGAAAATCTTTCCGTAGCTAAAAACCGATCCTAACAAATCGCAAAGGCGATTTTGCCGACTTGAAGCGCATGTGATGCAACAGCCGCGATTGCGCAGTGTACGAGGCGGTTTTCACGCTTGGCCCAGCCCTGGCCGAGGCCCCCTTCCCGCGGCGCCCATCGTTGCCTAGATTAAAGTAAAGACGCTTAAGTTCGTAAGGGAGTTTGCCATGGCAGAGACCGCAGAGCTCGACGTCGCCCCCGATACCGTCGAAGCCACGCTCAACTACATCGTCGACGACGGCACCAAGGTCTTCACCATCGTCGCCAGTCCAGGCGGCAACGACACCCGCTCCGGCGGCACACCCGATCCGCGCCGCGTGGTCATTCACAATGGCCGCCCGCACGCAAACGACTTCGTCCTTGAGCGCAACGGCTTCCGCTTCGTTCGTCACGACACCAAGGTCGCCGACTTCTTCGACGAGGCCGAGATCAAGCGGGTCTACTATCCGGAGATGGAAGCGCTGATCAAAGCCGAAAGCGGCGCCAAGCGGGTCGTCGTGTTCGACCATACGCTGCGCACCGCCGACGACGAATTGCGCGAGGCGAAGCAAATCCGCGAGGTCGTGCGCCGGGTGCACAACGACTACACCGAATGGTCGGCGCCGCAGCGCGTGCGCGACATCCTGCCGGACGAGGCGGAGGAATTGCTCAAGCGCCGTTTCGCCATCATTCAGGTCTGGCGGCCGATCCGGCATCCGGTCGAGACCTATCCGCTCGCCATGGCCGACGCACGGACCTTGTCGCCGAGTGACATGATCGTCTCGGAACGGCGCGCTCCCGGGCGCATCGGTCAGACCTATGCGATCAAATATAACCCAGCGCACAAATGGTACTGGTTCCCGCGCATGCGGCGCGAGGAAGCCTACGTCTTCAAAGTGTTCGATTCGATGAAGGACGGCCGCGCCCGCTGGACCGCGCATACCGCGTTCGAGGATCCGACGACTCCGCCGCACGCGCGACCGCGTGAGAGCATCGAAATCCGCACGCTGGCGTTTTTCTAGATTGTCTTTCCGGGGCGCGCGTAGCGCGAACCCGGAATCCATAACCACAGCACTGGCAGGACCAGCGTCGCGCGCATCCTCGAACGATGGTGGCTATGGATTCCGGACTCGCCGCTACGCGGCGATCCGGAATGACGATTACCGTTTCGAGAACTGGAAGCTTCTGCGCGCTTTGGCCTTGCCGTATTTCTTGCGCTCGACCACGCGCGAGTCGCGGGTGACGAAGCCGCCGCGCTTGAGCACGCTGCGCAGCTCGGGTTCGTGCCGGATCAGCGCCTTGGATATGCCGTGGCGCACCGCGCCGGCCTGGCCCGACAGTCCGCCGCCCGACACCGTGCAGACCACGTCGTATTGGCCCTGGCGGTTGGCGGCGACCAGCGGCTGCTGAATCAGCATGCGCAGCACCGGCCGGGCGAAATAGACTTCCACCGCGCGCTCGTTGATCAGGATCTTGCCGGCACCCATCTTGATCCAGACGCGGGCGACCGCGTCCTTGCGCTTTCCCGTGGCATAGGCGCGGCCCTGCTTGTCGAGCACCTGGACATAGGTCGGGGCCTGCGGCGCCGGCGTGGGCTTGAGCGTCGACAATTCTTCCAGCGACTGGACTGTCTCGGCCATTATGCGGTCCTCTTGTTCTTGCGGTTCATGGCCGCGACGTCGATTTTTTCCGGCTGCTGCGCTTCGTGGGGATGCTCGGCGGCGGGATAGACCCGCAGATTGCCGAGCTGGACGCGGCCGAGCGGCCCGCGCGGCAGCATGCGCTCGATCGCCTTCTCGACAATGCGCTCAGGAAAGCGGCCGGCGAGAATCGATTTCGCCGTGCGCTCCTTGATGCCGCCGATATAGCCGGTGTGCTTGTAATAGATTTTCTGCTCGACCTTGCGGCCGGTCAGCACCGCCTTGGCGGCGTTGATGACGATGACGTTGTCGCCGCAGTCGACGTGGGGCGTATAGGTCGGCTTGTGCTTGCCGCGCAGCCGCATGGCCACGATCGAGGCGAGCCGGCCGACGATCAGCCCCTCGGCATCGATCATCACCCACTTCTTCACGACCTCGGCGGGCTTTGCCGAAAAGGTTTTCATAGTCGCTTCCATCCGGGATCGGGCGCGTCGCGCGCCGTGTGCGCAGGCTTCTAACGGCGACTACGGCGCAGGTCAACACAGATCGCAATTATGAAACATTCTCAATCGGTTGAGTTAGAGGTATTTTAATACCTTTAGCCCGATTGCGGCGGGATCGAATAGGTCGAAGTGACGTGGGCAACCAGCTCCGCCTCGCCTTCCGAGCGGATATCGACCTCGCCGACGGCGAGCCGCTTGCCGAGCTTGATCAAGCGCACCTCGGCAAGAAGATCGCGCGGCGCGGGTTTCTTGAGAAAGTTGATGGTCAGATTGGTGGTGACGGCGAGCGGCACCCAGCCGACGGCCGCCAACACCGCGACGTAAACGGCGAAATCGGCGAGCGCCATCATGGTCGCGCCCGACAACGTGCCGCCGGGCCGCAGCGAGGCGCGATCGAAATGCCGGCGCACGACGGCGCCGCCATGCCAGACTTTTTCGATCTCGTAGCCGCTTTCGCTGTTGAACATTTCCGGGAATTCGGCGCGCAGGAGCTCGGTCAACTCCTTGCCTGTCAGTTTCGCCGCCGCCATGTCAGTCATGCCAACTCCCGTTTTTCCGATTTTTGGCATCGCAGATCGGTTACAATGGGTGAAGTATTAGAATCTGCAAAAAGCGCTGGAAAGCACCGATGAACGCCCAAGCCGCCACCGTCGCCGCCGCCGCCTCCGCGCCGATCCTTCTACGCGAGGACATCGAGGATGTCGCCATTCTTACGCTGAACCGGCCGCAGGCGCGCAACAGCCTCTCGGAAGCGACACTCGAAGCGCTCGGCGATGCGCTGACCGCGATCGCGCGCGATCGCTCGGTACGCGCGGTCGTCATCGCCGCCAACGGCCCGGCGTTTTCCGCCGGCCACGATCTGAAAGAACTGAACCAGCGCCGCTCCGACGCCGATCGCGGCCGCGCCTATTTCAAGCACATCATGGGCATGTGCAGCGGCGTGATGCAGCAGGTCGTCACGCTGCCGCAACCCGTGATCGCTGCGGTGCAGGCCACGGCGACGGCGGCCGGCTGCCAATTGGTGGCAAGCTGCGACCTCGCCGTCGCCTCGCGCAACGCGAAGTTTGCGACCCCCGGCGTCAATATCGGCCTGTTCTGCTCGACGCCGATGGTGGCGCTGTCGCGCAATATTCCGCGCAAAGCGGCGATGGAAATGCTCTTGACCGGCGACATGATCTCGGCCGAGGAAGCCGCGCGGATCGGCCTCGTCAATCACGTGGTCGCGCCCGGCAGCGAGCGCGATGAAGCGCTCAAGCTCGCCAAGAAAATCACCGCCAAATCGGCGCTCACGGTCAAGATCGGCAAGGAAGCGTTCTATCGCCAATTGGAAATGCCGCTCGCCGAGGCCTATCGCTACACGTCCGAGGTGATGGTCGAGAACATGCTGGCCCGCGACGCCGAGGAAGGAATTTCAGCCTTCATCGAGAAGCGCGACCCGCATTGGGAAGACCGCTGATATCGTCTCAGACGGCGATGTAAGGCCCTGGCCGCGGCGAGTGCCCGCCCTTGAGCATGGGGAAGAAGTAGCGCGGCGGTTCGTAGTGCTCCTCGGCCGTCGCCGGATCGAGGAAATGGTTGCCGGCGATATCGTCGCGCACGAAAAACGCATTGGCGCCGGAGAAATTGCAGCCGACGATGCGGTAGCCCTTGCTGTGCCCGAGCCGCACCAGCGCTTCGAGGCTGGCGCCGAAATAGTTGCTGCCGTCCCACCGCCGCTCCGGATCGTAGGGAACGACCAGCGACAGCGGCGGCCGCAGCGCGGCGTTATATTCGATCACGACCACGCGCGGCTTGATGACCGTGATCGCTTTCCAGACCCAGTAGTCGTTGTTGTCGATGTCGATGCTGAGAAAATCGATCTCGCCGGTGACGCCGCCCTGCTCGAATAGCGCATTGATATTCTCGGCGGCAACAAAGGCTTCGCTGACCGCCAGCCGGCGCTCATCGAGGAACGCCTGGAAATTTTTGCGGATCTGCGCGATGCGTGGCGCCGAACCCTCAAGCCAGAGCCCGCGCCAGCCTTCGACCAAAAGCTTGACGGAATTGCATTCGACGCCCGATTCCACGCCGAACTCGACAAAAATCCGGTTGTTGGTTCCGACCCGGTTGAAGATCTCCTGGATGATGCCGTCCTCGTCGGACTGCGAATAGGTTTTGAAGCCGTAGCGCAAGAGGCGCTTGGGATCGGCGTGGCGCGGCGTGGCGAGCTCATCGGCCCAATAGCGCAATAGCTGCATCTGCCGGACATGGTCCGAGCGGATCGTGTTGTAGCCTTCGAGCTGGGCGAGTTGCTTCAGAGGATCGGTTTCGGTCATCGGCTCAGGCGCTATGACGGCCGGCAAAAGTGTCTAGCGCCGCGAAACGTAGGTGATCGCCCTGAGTCGGGCAAACGCACAGGCCGCCCTTTCGCAACGGCTGCGGCGCGACTATGTTGTTTGCGCAGACCCACCGGATCGCAATGAATCACGACAGCTACGGCGACAGCTACATCCGCGGCATTCTCAACACCGTGAAGACGATCGCCATGGTCGGCGCCTCGGAGAAGGAGAACCGGCCGAGCTACTTTGCATTCAAGTACCTGCTCGAACGCGGCTACAAGATGATTCCGGTCAACCCCGGACATGCCGGCGAGGACATGCTCGGCCAGCGCATTTATGCGCGGCTCGCCGACATTCCCGAGCCGGTCGATATGATCGATATTTTCCGCGGGCCCCAATATGCGCTCGCCATTGTGCAGGAAGCGCTGGCGCTCAAGACGCGGCCACAAGTGATCTGGATGCAGCTTGGCGTGCGCAACGACGAAGCCGCAGCACTGGCCGAAGCCAACGGCATGAAAGTGGTGATGAACCGCTGCCCGAAGATCGAATACGGCCGGCTGTCGTCTGAGATCGCCTGGATGGGCGTCAACACGCGCACGCTATCGTCGAAAAAGGCCACCATCGGCGGCATTCAGCGCATGACGCTCAATCGCACCAGCGCCCAGGGCGGCGCTACCACAGCCGCCGACCGCGTGCAGCGCGAAGAAGGCAAACACTGAGTATTCACGAAAGCCTGCCCGGCCAAGGCCGGCAACGGCGCAAAAGAAACTCAAAACTTACTATAATTCGACCCAAAGAGAACCTCCCGGGGTTTTGGCGCGTCTCATAGAGGTGGGGCCGCTCGGGCTTGAATGTCTGGCTTCGATGCCGCCCTTTGGGGAGGGGACGATGAAACTCAGCACCGCATTCGCACTGTCATTACTCTGCCTGACGCTGGCGCCGCTCGGCGCCAGGGCCGACGAGCAATCGGACCAGCAGGCTTGCATGGGTGACGCCATGACCACCTGCGGTCAATTCATTCCGGACCGCGAAAAAGTCGGCGCCTGCCTCTATTCCAACCGCAGCCGCATCTCGCCGGCCTGCCGCACCGCGATGCTGCGCTTCCACCCGAAGACGGCGTCGGCTCGCTGAAAGCTGCCCAAAACCTCATTCGCAGAATAAGTTTCCGCCGCCGCCGCGCCCGACAGTGCGGCGGTTGCGTTTTACCGTGGGCTAGCTAGCCGCGCCTTGACGGTTTTGCGCGGTCCTATAAACCGAAGCCATCGTTTCCAAACATCATAAGGAGGACCGGTCGATGAGCGAACGCATTCCCGGCTTTGCCACGCTCGCCGTTCACGCCGGCGCGCAGCCCGATCCCACCACTGGCGCACGCGCGACGCCAATCTATCAGACGACGTCCTTCGTATTCGAAAGCGTCGATCACGCCGCCTCGCTGTTCGGGCTGCAAACCTTCGGCAACATCTATTCGCGCATCGGCAATCCGACCAACGCCGTGCTCGAGGAACGCGTGGCTGCGCTCGAAGGCGGCACGGCTGGGCTTGCGGTCGGATCCGGCCACGCGGCGCAGGTTCTGGTTTTTCATTGCCTGATGCAGCCCGGCGACGAATTCGTGGCGTCGAAGAAGCTCTATGGCGGCTCGATCAACCAGTTCAATCACGCGTTCAAGAATTTCGGCTGGAACGTGGTGTGGGCCGACCCCGACGACATTGCCTCTTTCGAGCGCGCCGTCAGCCCGAAGACCAAGGCGATCTTCACTGAGTCGATCGCCAATCCCGGCGGCGTCATCACCGACATGGCGGCCGTGGCGCAAATCGCCCGCCGCGCCGGCGTGCCCTACATCGTCGACAACACGCTGGCCACGCCATATCTGTGCAAGCCGTTCGAACACGGCGCCGACATCGTGGTCCATTCGCTGACCAAATTTTTGGGCGGCCACGGCAATTCGATCGGCGGCATGATCGTCGACGGCGGCACGTTCAATTGGTCGCGCGAGCGGCGCTATCCGATGCTGTGCGAACCGCGGCCGGAATATCACGGCATCGTGCTGCACGAGACCTTCGGCAATTTCGCCTTCGCCATCGCCTGCCGCGTGCTGGCGCTACGCGACATCGGGCCGGCGCTGTCGCCGTTCAACGCCTTCCTCATCCTCACCGGCATCGAAACCTTGCCGCTGCGCATGCGCAAGCATTGCGACAACGCCCAAGCCGTCGCCGAATGGGTTTCAGCACATCCGAAAGTGGCCTGGGTGAGCTATCCGGGCCTGCCCGGCGACCGCTACCACAACCTCGCGCAAAAATACTGCCCGGGCGGCGCCGGCGCGGTGTTCACGTTCGGGCTCAAGGGCGGCTATGACGCCGGCGTAAAACTCGTCTCCAACGTGCAGCTGTTCTCGCACCTCGCCAATATCGGCGACACCCGCTCGCTGATCATCCACCCGGCTTCGACCACCCATCGCCAGCTCAGCGACGCGCAGAAGGTCCAAGCCGGTGCCGGCCCCGACGTGGTGCGGCTGTCGATCGGCATCGAGGACAAGGAAGATATTATCGCGGACTTGGAGCAGGCGCTGGCGGACTGATCAGTCGTTACGCCGGTGCCAGCGGGATGTTTTCGTGCGCGACCGCACGGCGGTCGGCGACAAGCGCGGCGTGAGTCGTGGCCACTGTCAGCACCAGCATCGCCATCGCCTGGTGCGCGAGCGCGAGCGACAGCGGCACGCGCAACAGCAGTGTGGCGATGCCGAGCGTTGCTTGAAGCGTGACCGCAATCGCAAGGACGCTGGCGCTAGTGACTACCCAGCCTTGCTTTACCGTGCGCGCCACGTCGAACGCATGCAGCAGCGCGCAGATGAAGATCGCGTAGGCCACCATGCGGTGGTCGAACTGTGCCGTGAGCGTGTTCTCGAAGAAATTACGCCATAGCGGCGTATCGGCAAAAAGCCGCGCGGTGTCGGGCAGCAGCGCTCCGTCGATCAGCGGCCATGTGTTGTAGATGTAGCCGGCGCGCAATCCGGCGACGAGCGCACCAAGATAGATTTGGACGAGTACGAGGATCAATAAGCCGAACGCGGTGACACGGATACGCGCCGGCAGCGGCGCTGCCGCCCGTTCACCTAGCCGCTGCGCGGTCCAGATCAGCGCGACGTAGATCACGCAGGCGAGAACGAGATGGGTCGCCAGGCGATATTGCGAGACTTCGATCCTGTCGGCGAGACCTGAGGCTACCATCCACCAGCCAACGGCGCCTTGCAGAGCGCCAAGACCGAAGATAAACCACAGCCGGCCGCGCAATCCCGGCCCGACCCAACCGCGCCAAAGAAACCACAGGAACGGCAGCAGGAACGCGGCGCCGATCACCCGGCCGATCAGCCGGTGCGTCCACTCCCACCAATAGATCGTCTTGAACGCGTCGAGGCTCATGCCCTGGTTGAGCGCGCGGTATTGCGGAATGGCCTGGTATTTCTCGAACTCGGACTGCCACTGCGCCTCGCCGAGCGGCGGCAGCGTGCCCATGACCGGCCGCCATTCGGTGATCGAGAGACCGGATTCGGTGAGCCGCGTCGCGCCGCCGACCAGCACCATGGCGAGCACCAGCGCGGCCACGGCATAAAGCCACAGCCGGATCGCTCGCGCATGGACCTCGTTGAAGGGAACCGCCGTCATCGCCGATCGCTTGTTTGGGACGCGCGGACCATATAGTGCTGGCCCCTGCCCCCGCAACCGACCTTATGCCGCCCTTGGTGCCGTCATGCCGATCCGCCTGCGAAAATTCATCGGCACCGTTTTGTTGTTCGCACTCGTCATCGTATGGGCGCTGGTCGCCATGGCGCTGGCGCAGGCGCCACTCATTCACGACAATGAATTCACATCAGTCGCGTACTATGTGATCGCCGGCCTCGGCTGGGTTTTGCCGGCGATGCCGATCGTCTCTTGGATGAGCCGCAGGGATCGGTAATCAGGGTTCAAGCTGCGTCGAGCCGCCGAAAGCCGTTCCACATCGCCGTCGCGGACCCGGACAGCAGGACGCGAACGTAGCGTAGCCGCTGATACTCGCCGTTGAGCGAAATCCGCGGCAGCGCGGTCAGGTGCCGGCTGTGGGAGCGAAACAGCACGCCCGGCCGGGTCGTGACCGCGGTCTTGAAGCCAAGCTCCGCAGCAATGGCGAATTCGCGCGGGCCGGCCGACGTGCTGTCGCCGACCGGGTAGGACAGATGCTCCGGCCGCGTCTCGAGCGCCGCCTCGATGATCGAGCGGCTCAAATCCATTTCCGAGCGCACCGCGTCCGCTGGCAATTTCGCCAGCATCGAATGGCTCACGGTGTGCGCGCCGATGGTGACCAGCGGATCGGCGGCAAGCTCCGCGAGCTCCGGCCAGCTCATGCAAAGCTCATCGCAGAACGCCGCGATATCGACGTGGTAGCAGGCCGCGAGATT
>Ga0181518_10002722_pt1 | contig 16806 bp, 13 predicted proteins | sample PEATcosm2014_Bin_28_FD_119751 | JGI IMG/M metagenome (GOLD analysis project Ga0181518, IMG submission 119751) | Peatland microbial communities from MTU Mesocosm Facility, Houghton, MI, USA - PEATcosm2014_Bin01_60_metaG | ecosystem: Environmental > Terrestrial > Soil > Wetlands > Peat | place... | reverse complement strand
GTCAAGGCAAAGTAGAAATGTCCTGTTCTTAGCAAAGTGGAAAGTTCCGTTTTTCGTTCTTTGGCGGCTAACCTCCGTCGCCCTACGGGCTCCTCCGGTTAGCCGCCAAAGAACGTCGGCGACCCGCCCCGTGTCGCGCCCGGCAGAATTACTCCCAGAGGAGGACTCTTCCGGAGATGGAAATCTTTCATCCAGTTGTGCACAACTTTGGGGCGAAGCCTCGGCGCGCTTGCCGGTCTCCGGGGTGAGGGCGTTTTCGGTTGAGCCAGGCACTCCGCCACGCTCAGGCCGTACTCACGGAACTTCACCGCCATGCTCCCGTCGAGCCGTTGCTCCACCCGCACCCGACCGCCCCGCAGTCCGGGGCGGATATCACCGCGCGCCATCTGGAAGATCTTCCCCTGATAGCGAATCGTGTAGTCGGAGGTCACGATGCGTTCTTCCACAAGACTTAAGATCGCCGCCAGTTCATGCTCCGCGCGCAGGGGGAGATGCGCATCCGTGCTGCCCGCCGGCAACACCGTGAAGGTCTGGTTCCAGTGCGGCAAGTATTCTCCCTCCAGATAGGTCTGCGCCGCTTCCAGACGGTCCGCCCCCGCCAAGCGCAGCCCTTTCACCCACCGGTCCTGGGCCCTGCCGAAGAAGCGTTCGATGCGACCCTTGGCTTGCGGCGAGTGCGCCGGGATCCAGCCAATCTCCAGTTCCTGCAAGGCCCGCCCGATCTGCGTCCACGCCTCTTTTACGGCTTCGTCCGCGCCTTCCAGCACGGGCCGGTTCACCGTAAACAGGCTGCTCTTGTCCGTATAAAACTCTACCGGCCGACCCCAACGCTCCAGGTATCCCCACAGCACGCGCAGGTTCTCCTCCGTGCTGTCCTGCTCCACAAAACGTGCGTAGGCCTGGCTGCTGGCATCGTCGATCATCGCCACCAGATACAGCCGCGGCCCCCGCCCTTCCAGCCAGTCGTGCTCCGACGTGTCCCCTTGCACCAACTCTCCCCGGCAACTCCGGCGCTGCCGCCACCCGTGCACTTCCTCGACTTGGCGCCGCTTCCCCCGCCGCAACCCGGCGGCCATCATCCACCCCCGCAGTGTCTCTTTGCTCACCTCCAGCGCGTCATCTTGGGCCAAGTATTCGCACGCCAGCGTGGGGCCAAAGTCACGGTACTTGGCCTTCACCGGTTTCAGCGCGCGGCTGTGCAGACTCTCCGGCAATCGCCGGTTCGACGCCTTTCCCCGCAGCCCATGCACCACGCCGCGATCGCCCTCCGCCGCGATCCGCACCAGCAACCTCCGCACCTCGCGGTCGCTGATCCCTAACTGCCCCGCGGCCTCACCTTGCGTTAAATGTCCCCCCTGCAGTTCATGCAACACCTTCAACCGGTCCCGCTCTTTCCCACTCAACATCAGCATCTCCTGTTTTTCCATCCGGCAAGTTTGACGGAGCTGAACAGGACATTTCTACTTTGCTGAAACCGGACATTATCACTTTGCCGCGACACTATCGATTTAAGTAGTGGTTTCGTTCTTCGAACAGAAGTATAATGCGCTGGGGGCGAGAAACTAATTCAGTTTCTGAGGTCTTGCTATATTCCGGAGGACCACTCATATGTCCCACACATTTGGGGAACAAGAGCTCGCCGATTACCTCTTTGATCGCATTATTGTGAATTGCCCGACCTGCCTGGATAACAAGTGCCTCCGTGTAGCCTGCCTGAAAGTTGCAGAGGAGCTACTCGAGGACGCTGAAATATTCTACAAGCTGGCGCCTGTCTCCGACGGCGGAGCTTAAGGTCAGGGAACAGGGTAGAGGGAACAAGGGATAGCTCCAGAACGCTTCGCTCTTCCCTGTGACCTGTCTCTTGATTATTCTGCATGTTCCCCGTTCCCGATTTTCTACTCTCTACTCCTTATTCGGAATTCTCCGTTTGCTCTACCCTGTTCCCTCCGCTCTGTTCCCTGCCCACTCCAAGGAACTTTGGACCCAGCCACGCCAAGGCCACGGCATCGATCAGTCCGTGCGCGAGCATGGAAGGATAGAGACTCCCGAAATGAATGACGGGATAGGCAAGCAAAGCCCCTAGCAGAGAGGCTCGCACCATCCCGCTCCAACCTTGATAAACATGCGCCAATCCGAACGCCAGCGATGAAACAGCGCACGCCCAGGCGCCGGTACGCAGCCATTGACTGATTTGAGCGAGAAGCAAGCCGCGATACAAGAATTCCTCGCAGAGAGCGGCCGTGGGAACCAGCAGAAGCAGCGACCAGGCTTTTTCCTGGCGCGTCCTGGGAATCAAGAGGTAGGTTAGCTCGCTTTCTGCCGGCCACCACCCATGGCGTTCCAGGAATAGGCTTACGAGAATGGCGGCCACGGACAGCGCAACCAAAGCGCTTGCCCAGAAGAGAGCAGTGGTGGGTGCGAGCCTTCTGAAGCCGACGGAAAAAGCACTCAGCGAGCCGAGAAAAAAAACAACCACCCCGACGACCGTCAGGGCCCACTGCGAAATCGCTGCGGAGACATAAAGCTCGAGCCGTCGCATTTGACGAAGCCGGTCATCGCGAGCTGTGGATAGGGAAAGGACCGGGACTCCAACAACTAAGAGAAGTACGAAGAGGGCCGAGACTAGCCTCGCAGTCATTTGCACTCCGAAACGAGTGTAGGTTGCCGACCATTCGCGAGGGGGGGGGGTCACGTCTCCCGGCTCTTGGGACCACGCAAGAGATATGCTCCCAGCACCGCTCGGCAACGGTCACGATACACTTCCACCGGCACGTCCTCAGGGCCCAAAAGCCATTGCAGACAATAGCCGTCGACGAGGGCACGTATGGTGGAAGCAGCCTCCAGAGGATTTACCCGGCGGAACTGCTGCTCACTGATTCCGTCTTCCAGGATTCTCCGATCTCGCTGCTGGCACCTCTCGAAGAAATCCGAAAAGAGCTTACGAAATCGCGGGGAGCGTGCCCCGCGGCTGACAAAATCGAAAAAGACCAGGTAAAGCTTGCGATTAACTTCTGCGCTATGAAACAAGACTTCCAGTTCCGCTCCCAACCGCGTGCGGGCCGGCTCCTGAGAATGCACAACCTCGTCCAGGCTGCGGTTCAATTGGCGCAGCAGCCACTCCAGAACGCCGAAGAGAAGGTCTTCCTTGGTCCGGAAGTAATAGAGCGCTCCGCCCTTACTCGATTCCGCCCTGGCGACGACGGAATCCAGCGTGGTCGCTTCGATTCCACGCTCCAGGACTTCCGCGTAACCTGCGCGCTGCAGGGCTTCTCGTCGTCGACCGATGAGTTCGGGATTGACTCGGCGTGGACTCATTCAGTTGCTTCCGTGAGAATGACCTGGCCCCACCACCCCTAACCCCTCCTCAGGTGAGGAGGGGAGATCGAACTCCCCTCCTTGGATAAGGAAGAGCTAGGGGTGGTTGGAGCACGAGCGATTCCCCTAGCGTTACGCCACAATGCAGCAAGCGCTTGAGGCACTATCGCCAGAATGATAGCATGAGTTGAGACTGGGGCATCCGATGAACACGGGAATGCAGAACCTTGTGGGGCTTGATCGCCAGGAGTTGGAGCGACTGGCACAGTCCCTGGGGAAGGCGCCCTATCGCGGCCGGCAACTCTATCACGCCATTTACCGCCGCCGCGCAACGGCCATCGCCGGCTTGACGGACCTCGATAGGGATTTCAAAGGGGCCCTCTCAGCTCAGTACGATGTTGACTACCCGCGCGTCCATGACGTCTTCGCCTCGACGGACGGCTCCGCCCGGTACCTGCTCCGTCTTCAAGATAGCACGCTGATCGAGGCCGTCTATATGCCGGAGGAGTCGCGGGCGACGCTTTGCCTTTCCAGTCAGGCGGGCTGCGCCGTAGATTGCCGCTTTTGCTTCACCGCGCTCTTGGGGCTGCAGCGAAACCTCTCGGCGGGAGAAATTCTTGGCCAGGTAATGGTGATAACTAGTGCGCGCGAGATTCTCCCGCGCACTCGGCTCAATCTGGTCTTCATGGGAATGGGTGAGCCGCTCCTGAACCTTGCCCAGGTGATGAAAGCCGTCCATATACTCGCCGATCCGCAAGCTTTTGGCATTCCGCTGCGCCGCATCACAATCTCCACCTCGGGCATCGTCCCGCGCATGAACGAGATGGCGCGTGACCCGGGGCGTCCGAAACTGGCCGTCTCGTTGAATGCGTCGACCGAAGAACAGCGAACGGAACTGATGCCGATCAACCGGAAGTATCCGCTGCACGACCTCCTGCGCGCCTGCCGCGCCTATCCGCTGCGCCACCGCGAACTGCTGACCTTCGAGTATGTTCTTCTCGACGGCTTCAACGATGCGGACGCCGATGCCCTGCGCGTGGGAAAAATGCTTGGCGGAATGCGCGCCAAGGTCAACCTCATCCCCTACAACTCCGGCACCGAGCTGCCCTATCGTGCCTCCCCCATGGAGAGAGTTTTGGCCTTCCAACAGGTTCTGGCGGAATGCAGGATTCCAGCCTACGTCCGTATTTCACGAGGACAGGATATTGGTGCCGCCTGCGGCCAGCTCCGTTTGAAAGGAATGCGAAATGGCGACACTACCCCCTGACCCCTCCTCAAAGAGGACGGGAGCCGATTCCTCTTCGTGATAAGCAGGGGGGCGGGCTGGTTTGCGCGAGGCTAGCGAAGGGTTGCAGGTCGAACTCCGATAACCGCCGCCATGCGGCCGGTGCCGCTTCCGTCGCGCCGATAGGAATAAAAGAGGTCCGGGTGGCAAGCGGTGCAGAAATCGACTGAGGCGACATGGCGAGGTGCGAGCCCCGCGCCCTGGAGTTGATCTTTTGCCACCGCAATCAGGTCAAGATGCGCTGAGGGTCTTGGATCGGCGCTGTGCCCAGGCGGCTGCATATTCGGGAATGAGAGGGAGTAGCGCTGGGGACGGGACGCCGGGTGTCCCGGCGGCTCGCGAAAGAACTCGTCCGCGTTTGGGAAGCACCCCCGAAAGGCTTCTTCCACATCTTCTCCCACCTCGTAACAACACGGGCGGATGGAAGGACCCAGCACGGCGATCAAGCTCGAGGGCGAGGAACCATGCACGCGGCGCATCTCCCCCACCGTTTTTTCAATGATGCGCCCTAGTGCGCCGCGCCACCCGGCATGAACTGCTGCCACCGCCCGATGTTTCGGATCTGCCAGGAGCAAGGGCAGGCAGTCGGCAGTTCGCACCGACAGGAGGATGCCGGCTTGATCAGTCAGCAACACATCGCCTTCAGGCTGAGCAAGGCCGGATTGACTAGCCGACTGGCTCCCGGCAAGGCGATACTCAAGTTCGCGGCCCCTGGCGTGACCAACTTGATAAACGACCGTGGAATGGACTTGCCATAGCGACGCAAGCGCGAAGCGTTCCGTGCCAAGTTGCCGAAAGAAAAGGTCCCGGTTCTTCCGCACTCCGAGCTGCGGCTCGCCCTTCGTGAGTCCCAGATTGAGGCCGGCGGAGGCTCCGCGGCTCACCCCGCCACGGCGAGTACTAAAGGCATGGACCAGCCAGGGATTGCGGGTGAGAAGCGGGTGTTCAATCCATGCTAGCCCGCCCCGCGAGACGAGATGTAAAGTAGGGTGACCCAAGAGTCGAATATAGCATACGCCAGTTGAACCTTGCGTGCCACTCTGGTATTCTGACTTAGGCTTAACGGGGCCGTTCAACCAATAACGCAAACTAAGCCTTTGGCCGGGGCCTGTAAAGCCCCTTTTCTCCAGAAGAGGGACGACAGATATTTGAGGGAAGACAGTCTCGCTCTGCGACCGCTCATTGACGCCCTGCAACCATGAAGCGAAGCTGAGACATCCAACTTAGTGGGAAAGGAACACGATGTTATCGGATCGCCTGGTGCGTATGATCGAACACCACGCAGATGAGCTGACCCGCGCTTTGGTTGATGACCTTCAGTCCAACCCGCGTACCGTGTCCTACCACAGATTCCCCCGGGAAGCGATCCAATTTCGCACCTATAACGTGTACAAGGACCTTGGCTTGTGGCTGAATAGCAAGGCCGAAGAGGACATCGAAGCGAGATACACCGAGTTGGGGAAGCAACGCCAGGCAGAGGGAGTGCCGCTGAGCGAAGTTGTCTACGCCCTCGCCTTGACGAAGTATCATTTACGAGACTATATTCGAGTCGCCGGTTTGGTTGATTCTGCCATAGAGCTATATCAGGCGTTGGACCTCCAGCGTCTTTTAGGCCAGTTTTTCGATAAGGCAGTCTACTACACCGTCCGGGCCTATGAGCGCGCAGCGAGCCTTCAGACAACAGCCAGCGCTACGCAATGAACGCTCAGGACTTCGAGTCAGCCCCGGCTTGTGGCACATGATCGTTGGAACGGGTGTTGACATCATGGAGACTTCTCGTCTCGAAGAAGCTCTCCAGAAGCACGGAGAACGTTTTGCGAACCGCGTATGCACGCCGGCGGAGATAGCTTACTGCAAAAGGTTCAAGAACTGGGCGGAGCGGTTCGCGGCGCGCTTTGCGGCCAAGGAAGCGGCTTTTAAGGCCTTGGGAACGGGCTGGAGCCACGGCGTACGTTGGGTCGATGTGGAAATAACCCACGCCCCAAGCGGCAAGCCGGAGTTGACCCTGAGAGGCCAAGCGGAGGAAATTGCGCGTCAAATGGGAGTTGTCCGGACCGCCGTCTCGATCTCGCACGCCGGGCGATTCGTGGTTGCTCAGGTAATATTTGAATCCGATGGCTAGCTTTCTTCAAAAAGCGTGCCGTTGCTGTCTAGGCCTGGGCATCGTGTGGATTTGCGTATTAAAGTTGTTGCCCGCGCCTGCCGAGGCGATTGGAGAAGACCAGCACCTACCGGAACTGGGCGCCAAAGAAGCTTCCCGCCTGCTCGTGTTTCAAATTCCTCCTGAGTACCCCGTCCTGGCCAAAGTCAATTACATTCAGGGCCGAATTCGCGTGCGGCTCACGGTCGACACCGAAGGTAAAGTTGTGAACGTGCACGTGCTGAGCGGCAATCCGCTCTTGGCTGCTGCTGTCCTCAATTCTGTTGCTGCTTGGCGCTACCGTCCGTATGTGGTAAGGGGAGGGCACACCCCCACCGCTTTCGAGACCAAGCTGGAGGTGAATTTCGCTCTCCGCACGAACCGAATGGACCTTATGCCCACGCAAGCGGAATCGGATTTCGGCCGTCAAGTGAAGCCTCCTGAGGTCTTGAAACGGTCAGGGACGAGCGCCACGACGGATGCTTCCGTTCGGCTGCGCTTGCTGGTAAGCGCCGACGGCAAAGTTATCGATTCAGAGATTCTGAAGGGCATACCCGCTCTGTTGGAAAAGGCGACGAGGGTCATCACGCGATGGTCGTTCCGGCCGGCAAGATGGGGCACGCTCGCGGTTCCGTGGTACCTCGATGTTGACGTCCCCGTCGAGCACGCTAATGTCCATCCCGGTGTTGGGTTGCCACAGGAAGCTCGCGGGGCCGTGCCAGAATGACTGAACACCCGGAAGTATCCCGTTGGTGGCAGGGTCAACCTTGCGCCGCACCGGGTGGAGTCACCGCTGCCGTGCAGAACTTAACCGGCCTCGGCGCCCGAGAAGTTCTTCCCCAAAAGGTAATCCGGCGCTAAAATCAGTAAGTACGCCGAAGGTGGACCGCTGGCCGGGAGTTTAACGCCGGTGAAGTGAGCGTTTAATGAAATCAGATTGGGCAAAACGGACTTGGATAATCTGGCCGATAGTCTTCGTCTTCCTGATCCCGCGCGGCGCGGCGACTGGAACCGAGCAGGCCAAGGAAGCCATTTTTCAATACGCGGGCGGAACCGAGAAAATCGAAATCGATTGTGCCGGGAAGTTGGAAGTCTCCGAGAGCGGCCTGGTGTTCAAATGTCCGGGGGCGTCAGTGGATATGCCATTTTCGACGATTACTCTTATGCAGTTCCGCCCTGACATTAGCCCCCTCGTCCGCAACCTGAAGCTCAAGTGGAAGACCTATCCCAGCATTCTGGTAGCGGGCAAGCGCAATAGGTTTTTCACTGTGGTGTGCAAAAAGCAAGGCGTACCCCACGTGATGGTCTTGCAAGTTGACTCGCTCTCCATGAGGCCCTACCTCGCCGAGATCGAGTTGAAATCGGGTAAGCGCGTCGAAGTGATGCCTTACGAGGACTACTCCGAGAAACTCGAAAATCGAAAACCGAAAATCGAAAATCGGAATCCGGCACCCACTATGCCAACTTCCGTCATTCCCGCGTAAGCGGGAATCCATATTTCATTTTCAGTTGCCCGTGGGATCCTTAGTGGCGCGGGAATCTGCGCGGCGACGATCTGCGCGTTTCGCTTCTCGAATTTCTATTTTCGGCTTTCTACGGGTTGTTCCCCGGCCCCGCCCATGAAATAGCCCGCCTTGGTCCGCACCTTGACTCCGCTGCGGTCGACGTGGACCTCGATGCGATGAAAGCCGTTGTTGTCGGGCGCGTGGGGGACGTAAGCGATCTCGTACTGGCTCTGGATTTCGTCGGCAATCTTATTCAGTTCGTCCTGCATTGGCTTCTTTGACCAAGCCCCATAACTAAGCCCCCCGGTGTACCCTGCGTAGAACTCGAGGGGGTCCTTGGCCACAATGGAGCGGATCATCTCACCGCTTGCCAGGAAAAGCGGGACGATCGGCAAGTTGGCCCCATTGTACCAGTTGTTTTCGACGTTCGAGGGTGTCTGCGCCATGTTGGGCGGGGCAGGCAGAGCCACGCTGCTAGCCAGGACACTCTGCGAGGGAGCCTTGGGCTGTTTCGTCAGCAGCGCTCGCGACTGGCTGAATCCCAGACCGTAGATCGTGATGCCGGCATTCAGCGCCCGCTGCACTACTTCCTCTTTAGTTGTCCTGCTCCCTATGTCGTGGCCATCAGAAAAAGCCACGATGATGCGGCGGTCATCCTTCGGCTGGGTCTCCAGCATTACAATTGCCTGCGCCAAGGCGTCGTTCAGGTGCTGAGAGCCGCCGCGAGCCTCGACGCGACGCAGAGCAGTTTCCAGTTCGTCGCCATTTTGTGTGAAGTCCTGGACGGTGCGAATCTCATTGCTATAGGTGACGACCGCCGCTTGTCCCTGCGGTCCCAGCATCAGGCTAGAGAAAACCGGACCAAGAGGGCGGACCTCGCCGAGCAAAGGCTCCGACGTGCCGTTGGCTTCCACTACGATGACTGCCGCCAGAGGACGCTGCTCGAGGCTGAACTGTTCGATTTTCTGGCGTACTCCATTGTCCAGAACCTCAAAGTCCTTCTCCTGCAAGTCGAAAACGTAATCCCCCTTGGAATTGATCACTGTCACCGGCGCGGTCACAATGTTCGCTTGGACCCGAATCCGGGTGTCTGCCTCGGGGGGCTTGGCTTCGGTCGCCTCATGTTGGGAGGTTGAGGGCGGCGGGTTTTGCGCACCTTCCTGACAGAAGGCAGAACTCGCCAGGCTAAGAAGACCACCCACCAGCATCACCGTCCAGGCTGATTTCAGGAAACCATAAGTGCGATTCACAGTCATTCGCCCCTCCCTGCACGTCCCCGCGTGATTAGATGTTCGCGCGCCTCCCAAAGTTGCCGCGAAAGCTCGAAACTGGAAAGTGGAAAATGGAAATTGGAAACCCGTAAATAAGGGCTCTGTTTGAGTTTACGAGCGGCCAGTTTCCATTTTCCGCCCTTGCCCCCGTTGCCGCAAGGCCTCATAAAGCACCACAGCGGCGGCCACGGAGACGTTTAGCGAGGGCACAGGGCCGCGCAGGGGAATGTGGGCCAGTTGATCGCACGTTTCGCGTACTAAACGGTGCAGGCCCGCCCCCTCTCCCCCCAAGACCAGCGCACAGCCCTGGCCATAGTCCAATTCCAGGTATGACTTGTCGGCTTTTGCCTCAAAACCGTAAACCCAGATCCGGCGCTCTTTGATTTCCTCCAGGGTACGGACCAAGTTGGTGACGCGTGCAACCTTGGCGTGCTCGAGCGCCCCGGCGGAAGCTCTTGCCACAGCGGGCGATATGCCTGCGGCGCGACGCTCTGGAATAATGACCCCCTCGCACCCGGCAGCCACTGACGTGCGCACGATCGCTCCCAAATTGGCTGGGTCTTCGACCCCGTCCAATACAACCAGCAGCGGCCGTGCGGAACTGCCGAGCAGGGTCGCGAGGTCGTCGTAGGCTCGAGGGGCACAGACTGCCACGACGTTCTGATGTTGGGTGTTGCCCGCCATGCGCTCTACCGCGGGCCGGGGAGCAAATCGCACTCCGATGCCACCGGCTCGGCAGGCGTCAATGATCTCCTGCACCCGCGGGTTGTGCTGCCCCTGCGCAACCAGTACGTAGTCAACCGGATGGCTGAGCACGGCTTCCTTGACCGCGTGAATGCCGTAAATCACCTCGAGCTTTGTCCCACTCTCCCGATGCGACATATGTTGTTGCGTTGACAGATTACGATACCACATCCGAGACCTCCGAATGTTGTCATTCTCGGCAGGGGAAGGGGGGTAGCTTTTTCTGCAATGGCTAAGGGATGCCCGTTGGGGCAGGCTGCAGACCTGGACCGCAGGTTTGCGCTACCCCTTAAGGAGCTTGCCCGTAGGTCGCCGCCCGACTTAGAAAAGCAGCTTCAAGGCGAACTGGATCAGCCTTGGGTCACGGGCTTTCGAGACTTGGCCGAAGGTTGGGCCGTCGGTGATATTCCCGTCCGGCACGTAGAACTGGGCGTGGTTGAAGGCGTTAAAGAACTCGGCACGGAACTGGAGTTCTTTGTGCTCGGCGAGCCGGGTGGTCTTCAACAAAGCCAGGTCGGCGTCGTTGATGCCGGGGCCGCAGCAAAGCGAGCGCGGGGAGTCGCCTATGGTTCCGAGGGCCTGCGGAGCGAAAGAATTGGGGTCAAAGTATTGATTGGCGACCGGCTGGCAGTCAGGTGCTCCGGCCCCGGCGGTTAGGCCGGTTCCCAATGCGCAGCCTGACTTGCGTGGGTTCTGAGTTGTGAATTTGCTCACCAGGTCAGGCTCGCCGGGATACTCGAAGTCCTGGCTGTTCTCGAGTTCGAGGTCGCTCCAGGAAGTGATTCGGATGGGGAAGCCGCTCTGGAAACTGAAGATGCCTGACATGCCCCAGCCATTCACCGCCTTCCCCACCAGCCCGTGCTTTTCCGGCACGGGTAACTCCCAGTAGTAGCTCAGGACGAAGCGCTGTGGGGCGTTGAACAGCGAAAGCGCGCGGCTGCAGCGGAAGCAGAGCGGGTCGAGGGTATTTTCGAAGCTCGAAGCCTCATCGAACGATTTGCTCCAGGTATAGGCGGCGAGGAATTGCAGGCCTTTCGCGAAGCGCCGCTCGAAAGAGACTTGCAGCGAGTTGTACGCCGAGTTGGCGATGGTATCTTGCGCGAAAATGCTCGCGAAGACCGGAGTACCGTCCGGAGGGCATCCGGCGCCGGTGGTCGGTTCGCAAAACGGCGACGAGTATCGGCGCAGCCCAACCAAGTTGATGGCGGGGTTATTCGGCCCTGTCACCACGGGCACCGAGCCATACGGAAGATGCACGCTCATGCCGGCAGGAATGGAATTGGCGGGAATCTGGAACGAACTATCGGCATAGAACGGCCCGCAGGAGAAGTTGGAGGAAAGCGCTGGATTGGACGTCGCGTAGAAGTTCGCAATGTTTTCGAGATCCAGGCAGGTTTGTGCGTTACCGTAGTTTAAGTCGTGAGTAGCCAGCAGGCGATGCCCTTGCGAGCCCACGTACGCCGCTTGTAGAACCATGTCCCCGGTAAGTTCGCGCTGCACATTGAAATTGTATTGAGCCGCGTATTGCGAGCGGATATTGGGCTGGAGTTCGCCGAACATCAGGATCGGGCGGAACGCGGACCAATCAACCGGCTTGCCGCGAGGCGGATTGAGGATGCCGTCGAAAGGATTTGGGTAGACGGAACCGTCTTGGCCGAGGAAGGGCGTATTGAACATGGTTTCTGAGAGATTGATGCTGCCGCCGAACGGGGGTTCGCCGCTGAACTGCTCGAGCACAAGCTGCTCTATGGGATTGTAGAAAAGTCCCCACCCTGCCCGGAAGCTGGTCATGCCCGGCCCGCCGGTGAGCTTGGCAAGCGTTCCGCTGTTCCAGGAGGGGCTCCAGGCCAAGCCGATACGCGGCGCGAAGGCCTTGTAGTAAGTTTGCGTCAAGGCGTTGGTGATACCTTTGTCCCCCGGCACCACCAACCCTTGCGGGAACACCGCCTCGCCGGCGCTTCCGGGACCGCAATTGGTGGTCCCGAACTCACCCACCAGGGGGTTGTCGGGGCTGAGCTGGCAGGGATAGACGGCGGTATTTTGACCCGGCCGAAAGGTTTGCGTGCGTCCGCCAACATCGGCGATCGGAGTATTCAGCTCCCAGCGCAAACCGTAGTTCAAGGTCACCGCGGGACGGATTTTCCAACTATCCTGCGCGTAGAGATAAAGCGAGGTGCTGCGCACGTATTCGTGCTGCGCCGAGCCTTGCAAATAAGAGTCAGGAAGCCCAAGCAGGTAATTCGGGTACAGATCGGAGTACCCGGGATCATTCGGGCCGCCGCCCAGGAAGGAGTAGTCGCCATTAACGTTGAAGTAGAAAAGCTGATCAAAGCGTTGTCGGCGCGCGTCGACGCCGAATTTCACGCTGTGGTTGCCGACTACCTTACTCAGATTGTCCATCCACTGGAACGTGTTCCCGATTTGCGGAAGTTCGCCTTCGTAGTTGTTCCCCAGGGCGAATCCTCCGGAAACCGTCACGAAGGGCACGCCCTCGTGCTGAGTCCCGAGGTGGGGATTGATGCCGAGCGCGGGATCATTTGGATTCGAAAAACACTGATCCGCCGGCACCGTTTTGCAGGAGTCCTGGACCAGGTTGGTGTGCTGAGGATGGTTGAATTCGCCTTGCGCCTCGCGGAAGGCGGAAAAGCGAAACTCGTTAACCGTGCTGGGGCTGATCACCCACGTATGCGTGAGGTTCACTTGCTGGTAGCGGTTGTTGTAAAGCCCTCCAAAGCCCGGAACGTTAGCGCCCCCGCCCTGAAAGTACGAAAAAGGCTGGGTGTAAAACTGGTCATCAAAATAATAGTAAGCGTTGAACTGCTGGTGATCGCTCAGCTTGTGATCGATGCGGCCTGTCAACTGATCGTCGTACTCACGCGAGGTTGGGGCGGACTCATATTCCGTGCCGTTCAAGTTCGCCTGCGGCACGTACTGGTTCATTAAATCGAGCGCCGTGGGATCAAAGCACTGCGCAGGGATCTGGTTGTTGGGAAAAATGGCGGAGTAGGCAGTTCCGGGAGCGATCGGCGCTCCGCCTTCCGCAGCCACCGCCTCGGCACATCCTGGGCGCGCGTTCATGAGCGCGGAGACCGTGCCGTTAGGATCGCTTAAAGTGCCCGCAAAGGGCTGCCCGGCAGAAAAATCGCCGCCACGCTCGGCTGCCGTCGGCACAGGAAATGCCGGCGAAGGAGTCCCCTCCCGGATGCGGCGTCCCTCATACGAGGCAAAAAAGAAAGTTTGATCTTTGCGAATGGGTCCGCCGAGGGTGCCGCCAAACTGGTTTTGCTTAAAGTCGGGAATTGCGGCGTCGAAGAATCCGCGCGCGTTGAGCACGTTGTTGCGGAAGAACTCATACACGTCGCCGTGGAAGGCGTTGGTGCCCGACTTGGTCACGACGTTGACCACCGCGCCGGAATTGCGGCCAAATTCAGCGTCGAAAGTATTGGTCAAGACGCGGAATTCCTCGATGCTGTCCGGAGAAGGCTGCACGCCCGGCAGATTCACGAACTGGTCGTTGGCATCACCCCCGTTCACCGTGTAGTTATTCGAACGCCCGCGTCCCCCGTTGACAGACACAACTCCGGGCTGGTCGCTGCCGTAGAAGAGGTCAGAGCCGAGTTGCGACTGGACGCCGGGCTGCAATTGCAGGAGTTGGTAGGTATCCCGCGTATTCAGGGGAAGTTCCACCACCGCCTTATCATTCACCACCGCGCCGACCTGCGTGCTGACGATTTCGATCAGAGGGGCGGCTGCTTCGGCGGAAATCACCTGCGCCACCGGGCCTAATTCCAGCTTGACGTCCACTGCGGTGACGTGACCCAGCCTGACGTCGATTTCAGTGTGCCGGGCCAGCTTGAATCCGGGCGCTTGCACGGAGACGGTGTAGCGCCCCACCGGTAACGCAGGGAACTCGTAGTCCCCGCCCTCATTCGTCGTCACCGTGCGCGTGACATGAGTGTCGCTTTGAGCGGCGGTGACGCTGGCGCCCGGCACAAGCGCGCCGGAGGGATCCGTCACCGAACCCCGAATAGTGCCCGTCGTCTGAGCCCACCCTGCGTTGACGGCAAACAGAAAGAAAAGGAGTCCGAGTAACCAGCAGAACGCCTTCACCTTCATCTTTGCTCCTATCGGATCGCGCCGCGGATGATTAGAATGCGTCGCACCGGAATTTTGATGGCATGGAAATTCAATTTTCCAGACTCTATTTCGCAACTTAGAATAAGAAGCGCGGCGACGTCAAGAAAAGATTTCAAGTTCTGCGATTTTTTGTGAATTTTTTTGAACTCGAGCGAGGCAAATGCGAAAAAGGTGTCCGGTGTCAAGTTTCAGGTGTTGGAAGACGTAGCGCGGGCGTCTCGCCGGCGCCACCCTGACTGCCGCCGGGCAGCACCTCAGCGCTACAGTTTGGCGAACATTGCCTGCTCTATCGCTGCCTGGAGTTCTGGCAGGAGTTTTCTGCCCTGCGCGGTCAGGTAAAACACATCGATGGCCTTTTCGCCTTCGGTGTCGATCAACGCGATCTCGATGTTGCAGTCCAGTTCGGCGAGGACGGAGCTGACTTGGTAGAGCAATCCGGGGCGATCTTGGGTGATCAGCTCGAGCAGGGTGCTGTGGGAAGAGCTCGAGTCGTCAAAGCGGAGCTTGGTAAGAATGGGAACTTTGGGTTTCCGGCCCTGCGCGGCGTGCAGCCGTCCGCTGAGGAGCTTGGCGAGCTCCATCCTTCCGTCCAGGACGTCGACGAGGTCGGATTTCAGGCGCTCCGCCTCCGAAGGGTTCAATTCCAGCGTACGATAGAGGTCGCCGAAGCGGAAAGTGTCGAGAACCAGCCCAGCCGCGTTGGCGAAAGCGTCGGCTTTCACGATGCTCATTCCCCACGCGGCGAGCGTCCCCGTGATCGAGGCAAACAGAAACGGCCGGTCCTGGGTAATGACGGTCAGCTCGTGCAGACTGCCCTGCGCCTTCAAGTGAACTTGCGCCGGCACCGACGCAAGCCGTTCCGCCAGCTCATGGTGCAACGCAATTTCCTCGGGCGAATGGGCCGCCAGGTAGCGTCGCGGAAACCCCTCGAGAAAACGCTCAATCTTTTCACGGCTCATGGAGGGCGTCAGAAGCGGCAGAATTCGTTCCGCCGCTGAGGCGCTGGCGCGAGCGAGTGTCAACCGCTCGTCATCCGCGCTGCGCGCCAAGTGATTCGCTGTTGAGGCGTAGAGTCGCCACAAAAGTTCGGTCTTCCAGGGCGTCAAGGCCTCCGGATTGACCGACTTGATGTCCGCGTAGGTCAACAGCGACAGCATCTTCAAACGCTCGGTCGTCTCGACTTTCTCCGCGAAGGCGCGCACGGTATCCGGCTCGAAAATGTCGCGCCGCTGCAAGGTGGTGGACATCTCGAGATGGTTGACGATGAGAAACCGCACGGTGGCGCGGTCCGGCGGCGCCAACTCGAGCCGCGTCATGATGGCTTCCACTGCCTGGCGGCTTCCCTCGACGTGGTCTGTTGTCTCCATGCCTTTGCCCACGTCGTGGAAAAGCAAGGCAAGGTGGAGGAGTTCCGGTTGCTCGAGTTCCTCGAGAATCTCGGCGAGTCGATCTTCCCACTCCGGTGCCGTATCCGGATGTGGCCGGTCGCGCAGCTTCCGGTGAGAGAGAGCGTGCAAGTTCTGAATAGTCATGAAGGAATGCTCGTCCACCGTATAGCGGTGAAAGAAGTCCCGGATGACCAGCGAATCAATCGCCTGGAACTCCGGGAAAAGCGCCCTCAGCACACCCAGCCGATTCATCTCTCGCAAGGCCTTGGCCGCAGCGGGGAAACAAAGTATTTGGCGAAAGTGGCTCCAAACTACGCCCGACTCCAGGCGGCTGGTCACTCCATGAGCCAGGGCTTCGGCAAGGGCCCTTTCTGCCTCGCGGCTCACTTCCAGCCCGTGCCGCGCCACGATTTCAAACAAACGCAGAACCAGCGCGGGGTCCTGGGCCAGCGCCGCAGGCTGGCGAAAGTAGACCTTCTCCCGCAGGACGGAGAAATCCGCATTCGAGAGGCGTGATCTCCAGTTTTGGAACAGCCCATAGAGTCCCGTGCCGGCAGGCGTGTAATCGTCCAGAAGGCGCAGAGTAAGTTGGCAGATGGAGCGGACGCGGCGAAAGTAAGCGCGCATCCAATCCTCGGGACTGGGCGGCGAGAGCGACGTGCCGCCACAGTCCGGGTCTGCGCCACGCCGGCAGCCGATGCCGCGCGCGCAGGCCTCGTCCTGGCATTCGTAGCTCAACTGATTGTCGTCGCGTTCACGGAAATAGTGAAGAAAACAGCGGGTGGCGCAGAGGAATTCCCACGCCGGGCCGACCTCGGCGCGCCAGGCTGCCGGCCAAAGTTCTTCCGGCGGGCTCCAGACTTTGCGCTTCGCGATTGCCGAGATGCGAGCCAGCCAACGGCAAACATGATAGTCCCGGAGGCCGCCGGGGCCATCTTTGAGGTTCGGCTCAAGATGAAAAATGGTGTCGTCATACTTCCGATGCCGCGCGCGTGTGATCTCTGCCAGGTTGCGAAACAGG
>Ga0181518_10002720_pt1 | contig 16812 bp, 13 predicted proteins | sample PEATcosm2014_Bin_28_FD_119751 | JGI IMG/M metagenome (GOLD analysis project Ga0181518, IMG submission 119751) | Peatland microbial communities from MTU Mesocosm Facility, Houghton, MI, USA - PEATcosm2014_Bin01_60_metaG | ecosystem: Environmental > Terrestrial > Soil > Wetlands > Peat | place... | reverse complement strand
CAGCTCACCGGCAGCGAGCGTGACAGTGGTGGTCGCGTTCGACTGCTGGAGTACCTCGGCACTGGCGAGTACGCCTGCGTCGGCGAGCGCCTTCGCGTATGCCTGGAACGCGCGCATTCCCTTCGCGAGGGCCTCGGGGCCGAGCGCCTCGGCGGTCGGCTCGGGATAGTGGAGCAGGAGCGTGTATCGCATGATGGCCGTCCTTCCGGATCGCGTTTCGATTCTGACACCGAAATGACGGGCGAACAGCGGCGAAATCGACACGGATCTCGTCGCAAAGCCAAATGCCGACGCGGACCTTCCCGCCCGACTCGCCCGCAGGAACGCATGGCCCTCGCGCGGCGGTCGAACGCCTCCAGCTGAACGCGTAGCCGTCTCGGTGCGCGTGCGGGCCGATCAAAGACGTGGGCGATCTCGGTCCAGATCGGTCACTCCGAGCGGATGACGCAGTCGGCAAACAACCCTGCTGGCCAACCGGTGCAGGTCGAGCACTACTGGAAGGGCGACGTCGCTCGCGGGACCTCGGCTCCCTTTGACGCAGTTGACTTCCCAGTTGCTCGTCTCTCGCGCGCGGCGCGGTGGTAGCAAAGGGGACGTGACCGACGCGGCTGTCCCGAGGAGTAGGGCGGGCGCTTCCTGTCCGCGGCAGGACCATGACTTCGACTCGATGTACGCGGGTACGCCTCCATGGGACATCGGCCGACCCCAGCCGACGTTCCTCGGGCTGGCCAGAGCGGGCGCTCTGGTCAGCCCGGTCCTCGACATCGGCTGCGGGACCGGGGAACACGTCCTGATGGCGTCGGCCCTCGGACTCGAGGCGACCGGGGTCGACACCTCGGCGAGGGCGATCGCGAAAGCCGAGCGTAAGGCATCGCAGCGCGGGCTCACGGCGAGTTTTCGCGTGCAGGACGCTCTCGAGCTCGGTTCTCTCGGCGAAGAGTTCGGCACCGTCCTCGACTGCGGGCTGTTCCACATCTTCAGCGACGACGACCGCCCGCGCTTTGTCGAGAGCCTGGGTGCTGTCACGCGGACCGGAGCTCGCTATCACATGCTCTGCTTCAGCGATTGCGAGCCGGGCGACTGGGGACCGAGGAGGGTGTCACGCGCCGAGATTCGCGCCACCTTCGCCGGCGGGTGGCAGGTGGAGTCGATCCAGCCGGCCAGGATCGAGGTGACGATCAGCCCCGACGGCGCCGAGGCCTGGCTGGCCACGATCCGGCGGACCTGATGGCGGAACGTCGTCGCCAGGGTCCCGCCGGCCGGCCGTCATCGTCGACCACCTGACCATGCGTTTCGGTGAGCGGGCCGCTTTCTCCGACGTGTCCTTCGAGGTCGGATGCGGGACGTGTTCGGCTTTCTCGGCTCGAATGGGGCGGGCGAGACGACGACAGCCCGCGGTCTCCCCGCGAGGCGGCTGGGGCGGGACCTGAGCAGCGAAAGGTCTCGATAGGGGCGGTTGGCATCGCACACGCCGCTGGGCGCCGTAGCGGGTGTTATGCGCTTTGGCTGCCCTGCAGGGCTTTGCGTCGCTGCAAGCGCTGCGGGGAGGGCAGCGGGGAGGCCCTACCTGCTCGGGCTCAGATCTACGGCTGGGTCGCGATTCCCTGATCACGCCCTCCACTGATGACGTCCCGCCAAGTGGTGGAGAGGTGATCTTCGGTGTGGTGATGGGGAGTCGATCGACGGCCGAGTGCGTCTAGCCCTGGGCTAGCGAGCTTGGGCCTCGTGGACGAACATGGAACGCGTGAGCGACCAACCCGCACGATGGAGCCAAGCAACCATCCACCCCGACATGTGGGCGGACCCGAACGACGACCCCCGCGATAGCGAAGGGGTTAGTCCGCACGGCGAGCTTGCGACGCTGCACGACTACCTGACGCACTACCGGATGACCCTGCGGATGAAGTGCGAGGGCCTGGATGCGGCGCAACTGGCCCGTCGGTCGGTTCCGCCGTCGACGATGTCGCTACTGGGCCTGCTTCGGCACCTCGCCGAGGTGGAACGGGACTGGCGCAACTGGATCAACAACAGTGATCCGCTGCCGAAGCTGTACGGCGAGGGTGACGCGGACTTCGACGGAGCCGTCGGCGAGCATTTCGAGGTCGACGCTGCGTGCTCCGCTCTGGCGCGCGAGCAGGCCGCGACCGACGCCGCGCTGGCCGAGCACCCGGATCTGGGCGAGCGTCTGGGGAAGAACGGGATCGCAGTTCGGGAGCTGCTGGTGCACAGGATCGAGGAGTATGCCCGTCACTGCGGCCACGCCGACCTGTTGCGCGAGTGCATCGATGGAAGGGTGGGCCAGTGAGGAGGGCCGTACGCAGGATTGCCATGCCCGACGGGCGCCCCAATCTCACCTAACCCTTTGGCGACCTCGGGCGGCCGCCGTGAAGTCGACTGGGTGCGCCACGGCGTCAGATGCCACGAGCTGCGCGACTGCGAGGCCTCGCTCCTGATCCGCCATGGCGAGAGCGTCAAAACGGTTCAGGCCCGTCTCCGCGATGCCTTCGCCGTGGAGAGGTTGCACGCGTGCTGGCACCCGTGGCCCGACAGCGAGGACCGCACACGCACGGCGGTCGACGAAGTGCTCGGAGCTCGTGTGTCCCCCTCGTGTCACACGGCCGGGAGCGCCAACTAAACCCGCAGGTCAGCGCTGCGGTTCGCGATCTGAGGGCCAGTTCGGCTGGAACAGGTGCCACTGCTCGGGTGCCTGGCGGATCAACCCTTCGAGGGACGCCGCGATCTCCGCCGTGAGGCGCAGCACGTCCTGGCGGAGGCGCCCGGTGCGGGCCGAGTCGAGCGGCGGCCGCAAGACGGCATGGTAACGACCTTTCGGTCTCTGGTAGATGGCGCAGGTCATGATCGGGGCCCCGGAACGCAGGGCGAGCAGAGCAGGACCTCCAGGCAGGGTCGTCTTCTCTCCGAAGAATTCCACCTCGATGCCGTTGCCGACGAGGTCCCGGTCCGCCAGCAACCCCACGACACGGCCTTCCCGGAGCGTGTCCAGGAGCCTTACGGTCGTTTCCGGGCGGGGCGCCAGGACTGTGAGCCCGAGCGCCGCGCGCTGCGAGGTGAACCATTCGAACAGCTCCGGTGGCTCCAGCAGCTCGCCCACGGTGGTCATGGGATAGCCCTGCTGGGCGAGCCAGCGGCCCCCGTACTCCCAAGAACCGACATGGGGGAGCACTATCACCACCCCGCGGCCCCTCGCCATCTCGAGACGGAAGCGCTCGAAGCCCTCGATGCTGAAGATCGACTCGATCTGATCGGACCGAAGAGCCACTGTCTGTGCAGCCTCAACCCAGTAGCGGGCGTAGGAGGAGAACGCCTTTCTCACGAGCCGGCGCACTTCGGCCTCGTCCGCTTGGGGTCCGAGGACTCGCCTCAGGTTGGAGTGGACGAGGGCTCGCTTGGCGCGCGAAACCCCCGAGATCGCGTAGCCCGCCACGCTCGCAGCGGCTGCGGCAACTGGTCGCGGAGTCAGCTGCAGCCCTGCCGCCAGGCCCCGGTAAGTGAGGTAGCGGGCCTGCTGGCCGCGCGTGGCCATGGCGGCTGCCGGGCGCTTGGCTACAGGTAACGAAGCGGTGCTCAGCTATCTGTTCCCGGGTGACGGCGCCGCGCCGAACCGATGCCGAGGCTGCGGTGCTCCGACCGCTGACCGACACGGCGCGCGCCGGAGCGCTCGCTGGCGAGCACACGGCGCAACCGCACACCGAGGGTTTCGCTGCGGCGTCGGGCACGCACGCGGCTCGGTGTGGTCGCTCGCCGCCTGGTGCCACCGGCCCGTGGCTGACGCCACGACCGCCACCGCGATTCGACCCGCCCGCGGCGCCACGGCCCTCGGCCGGCGGCGGAGCTCGCGGCTTCCGGGCTCGCCTGGCGCCAGACCTTCACGAAGCGCTGCCCGGCGGTGAAGACCGTCAGCGCCAGCAACGCGCCGAGCAACGGTACGAAGACCACGTGGAACAGCAACGCGACACCGAGGAAGATGAGGCGCTCGGCGCGTTCCATGAGGCCGCCCCTGGCGTCGTAGCCGAGGGACTCGGCCTTCGCCCGCTCGTAGGAGATGACCGTGCTGACGCCGAGGATCGCAAACGGCAGCAAAGCCAGCCGAGGCTGGCTGCCCGAGGCGAAGTACCACGCCACACCACCGAAGATGAAGGCATCGGACACGCGGTCGGCGACGGAGTCGAAGAAGGCGCCCTTCTTGGAGGCCGTGCCCGCGGCCTTGGCGACGGCGCCGTCGAGGGTGTCCATGAGCCCACCGACTGTGAGCAGCACGATGGCGATCCAGAACTGGCCTAGGCCGATGACCACGCCGGTGGCACCGGCGAGCGCCATGCCGACGACCGTGACCTCGTTCGCGGTGACACCGTGTCGTGCCAGGCGGGCACCGATCGCAAAACCTTTGCGGAGGTCACGCTCCGGCGGCTTGGGCGCCGGGCGGGCCGGCGGAACCGGCTCAGGAGTCGGCACGGCCTGATCTTCGCCGGCGGCATCTTCGGTGCCGCTCGCCGTTGACTGGCCCCTGTGGCCGTCGATCATGTCGCTCCTGTCTGGCAGACTGCGGTCGAAAACGCCTGCCCCGCTGCTCGCGCGGCACGGTCCTCTTCTCGAGAGGATACCAGAGGCCTGCGCGGATTCCCCGGCCTCCTCGTGGTACGCGCGCGACCGATAGGCTCGCAACCTGTCCAGCGAGTTCGTCGACCAGTCACCCACGGTGAAGCCGGTCCCGGGAAGTGAGGTAACCACGTGAACGCCGTGCCGTCCACGAAGATCCGCAACGTCGCGCTCATCGGTCATGGTGGTGCCGGCAAGACGACCCTTGCCGAGGCCCTGCTCGTGGTCGGCGGCGTGCTGACGCGACTGGGACGCACAGAGGACGGGACGACTGTCTGCGATTTCGAGCCCGAAGAAGTCAAGCGGCAGATATCGGTCTCGTTGGCGCTGGCTCCTTTCCTCTACGAGGACTGCAAGATCAACGTCATCGACACCCCCGGGTACGCCGATTTCATAGCCGAGGTCGAGGCCGGCCTTTCCGTGGCCGACCTCGCCGTGCTGGTGGTCAGCGCCGTCGAGGGCGTAGAGGTCCAGTCTGAGGAGACCTGGCGGCTGGCGACTGAGCTCGGTATCCCGAGGCTTGTGTTCGTGAACAAGCTCGAGCGCGAGCGGGCCGACTTCGAGAGGACCCTGGATCAGCTCCGGGAGCGTTTCGGCTCCGGCATCGCACCTTTGGAGCTGCCCATCGGCAAGGAGGCAACCTTCAACGGAATCGCCGACCTCCTGAGCGACTCGGCGATCTTCTACGGAGCGGGCAAACCCACGACCGGGCCGATCCCCGAGGAGATCTCGGAGCTCGAGCATCGCGTCCGCGAGACCTTGATCGAGGGCATCGTCGTGGCCGACGACGCCATGATGGAGCGGTACCTCGAAGGTGAGGTGCCCTCGGCCAAGGACCTCGAGGCGACTCTCGCCCATGGCGTCGCCTCGGCGACCGTCTTCCCGGTCGTATGCGGATCGGCGCTCACCGGTGTCGGAGTCGACCGCCTGGCTTCGCTCATCTGCGCCATCGGGCCGAGCCCGCTCGCGCGCAAGTCGTTCACGGTGCGGGCCGGCAACGACACGATGCAGCTTCCCCGCGATCCCGATGGGCCCCCTCTAGCCCGTGTCTTCAAGACGATTGCCGACCCGTTCGTGGGGCGGATCTCGCTCCTGAGCGTCCTTTCGGGAACGCTCCGGCCCGACATGACCCTTGTTGACAGCCGCAGTCACTCCGAGGAGAAGCTGCACGCCCTCCAGGTCATGCGCGGCAAGGAGACCCAGCCCACCTCGGCCGCCCCGGCCGGCGACATCGTGGCGGTGGCGAAACTGAGCGGCGTTCTGACCGGCGACACCCTGGCCCCTAAGAACCAGCCGGTGGCGGCGGAGGGACCCAGGCTGCGCACCCCGGTGCTGTCGATCGCCGTCCACCCGAAGGCCAAGGGTGACGACGACAAGCTCATGACCGCGATCCACAGGCTCCAAGAGGAGGACACCGCCCTCTTGGTGCGCCGGGACGACGAGACGCACCAGACCGTGCTGTCCGGCATGGGCGACACGCACCTGCAGATCGTGTGCGAGAAGCTCAACCGCAAGTTCGGCGTGGCAGTCGAGACCGAGCCCGTGCAGGTCCCCTACCGCGAGACCATCACCAAGTCCGCCGAGGCCGAGGGCAAGTACAAGAAGCAGACCGGGGGCCACGGCCAGTTCGGCGTTGCCAACCTGCGTGTCGAGCCGCTCGAACGCGGTCAGGGCTTCGAGTTCGTGGACGCGATCGTCGGCGGAGCGATACCGCGCCAGTTCATCCCCGCGGTGGAAAAGGGCGTTCAGGAAGCGATGGTCACCGGCGGCCACTTCGGCTACCCCGTCGTCGACGTCCGGGTCACGTGCTACGACGGCAAGTTCCACACGGTCGACTCTTCCGAGATGAGCTTCAAGATGGCGGCGTCACTCGGCTTCAAGGAGGCTATCGCCGCCGCCGGCCCTGTGATACTCGAGCCCGTTTGCCGGCTCGAAGTCACCGTGCCTGCCGCCTATCAGGGCGACATCCTCGGCGACTTGAACTCACGGCGCGGCCGGGTGCTGGGCACCGAGGCCGGCGAGCGGGGCGAGCAGGTCGTGATCGCGTTGGTCCCCGCCTCGGAGATCCAGCGCTACGCCACCGACCTGCGTTCCCTCACCGGTGGCCGGGGCCGGTTTGCCGTTCGCCACGATCACCACGAGGTCGTGCCGGCGCCGCTGGCCGAAAAACTCGCCAAGCAGGCCTCCGACACCTAGCGGAGGCAGTCAGACCATCAGAGCGCTCCAGGCCGCAGCGACCTGGCGGTTCCCAGTCAGCTCGAGCACCTCGAGGGGCCTACGGTTCCAGCAGTACAGGTACAGGTCCGACGCGGGACCGACGAGGACCGCGTCGGCGGGTCCCCTGCCGTCGCGCCAGCGCAGCCGGCCGGTGGTGACCTCCACCGTCCAAGCCGCCCCCGCGTCGGCACAGGCCAGGCACAGCACACCGCCGAGCGACACACCCGGCGCCTCGGGCACCTCGGTCGCCAGGTGGACACCGATCCACTCGTCGATCCCGTCGACGGCCAGGTCCCTTGCGATCGGCGTCGGAGAGCCGATCGCCACCTCGACGTCGTAGCGGTGCACGGCCGCCTCGAGTGCCATGCGCCGGCAAACCCATTCCGCGGTGAGTTCGACGCCCGACCAGTTCCAACAGGGATCCTCAGGATCACGAACGGCCAAGCTGGACAGGAGCTCCGCGCAAGCGGCACCTAGCCATTCCACCCTGTCCACCCCGGGGGGCACCCCTCGCGAGGCCGGCTCCGCCGGGCCTTCCGGCGATGCCACCTCGAGCTGGGTGCGCCAGAAGCTGAACACATCACCCAGATGTCCGACCAGATCGGAGACATTCCAATCCGGACAGGTCGGAACCGGGAGGTCCAAAGCCTCGCCGCTGGCGTCGATGATGACGTCGCACTCGCGTTCGAGCGCTGCGAGATGCGATCCGTAGTCCAGGCGATGACTGTTCACGAGCTCAATCCTCCCCTGTCGCGAACTCTCGCTCGTCGCGCTCTCGCGGTCTCGATGCTCGGGCCGGGGTCGAGGGGAAGGTTCCGGGACCCCGGGGAACTTGTTGGGTCGCTCTGCCTGCGGCCAGCCGGATCTCCCGCACGGTGCGCTCCGGGTCAGCGACCTCTATGACGACATAGTGCAGGCGCTCTCCCGCGCACTCGATGAGCACGGCGTTACGGCCGAGCCCGATGGACCAGAAGGACCAGCCATCGAGACCGTGATAGGTGCCGAGGCGCCAGACTCCCTGGCCGTGCTTGCGCCACTGGCGAATGCCCGTCTGCACGTGCGCGCGTGCCGACGGATCGCGGTCCACGCGGACTACCGAGGCGAGGGGGAGCCTGATCGTGCCCTTCATGGCAAGGAGTCTGCGCCATCCGTGCAAGCGGATGACCACGTCATCGTCCTCCAGCTTGCACTCCCCCCAGATCATCGGCGCCCGCCGCGCGGCGGGCACAGGACCGCTCACTTCCAGGCGGCCCGTAACTTCGCCCAACTGTCGCTGAGGGCCTCGGGAAGAACCCGGACCCCGGCAACCGAGGTCATGAAGTTCGTGTCGCCCATCCATCGGGGGACGATGTGCACGTGCAGATGGGCGGGGATCCCCGCGCCCGCGGCCCGCCCGAGGTTGAGGCCGAGATTCATGCCCTCGGGACTGTAGGCGGACTTCACGGTGGCCACCGCGCGGTAGACCCCGCCCGACAGCTCCGCCGCTTCCTCCGGCTCGAGCTCGCACAGATCGCGGACGTGCCGGATGGGCATCACCATCACGTGGCCGGGGGAATACGGGAAGGCGTTCAGCAGCACCACGGTGAGAGCGCCCGTCCAGAGCACGTGGCGCACCTCGTCAGGCTCGCCGGAGCCGACGATCGCGCAGAAGACGCACGCCGCCTCCGCCTCGCCGCTCGGTCCCGGACCGGCTCTGCCGGCCGCGTCCGCGTCGGCGAACGAGCTCACATAGCTCGATCGCCAGCCCGCCCAGAGGTGGTCGAGACTCACGACTCTCCTGCGCCGCCGGTATCCCCGCGGCCAAGCGGCGGTGCCGCCTCCACGCGCAGCGTCTCGACGAACGCGTCGAGGCCGACACCGCGCGCGGGCTCGTCCGAACCCCGCGCGTTGACGCCCACGGTCCTCTGCGCCAGGTCCGAGTCGCCGACGACGAGGACATAGGGCACCTTCTCCAACTTCGCGTGCCGGATCCTCGCACCCAGGGGTTCGCCCGCGTCGTCTGCCTCGGCCCGCACCCCGGCCGCGACCAAGACGTCGCGCACTTGTCGGGCGTAAGGCGCGTGGTCATCGCGTACGGGCAGCACCCGGGCCTGGACAGGCGAGAGCCAGGTCGGAAACGCCCCGGCGTAATGCTCCACGAGCACGGCGAAGAAACGTTCCACCGATCCGAACAGCGCCCGATGGATCATGATCGGCCGGTGCCTGGTGTTGTCCTGCCCGACGTAATCCATGTCGAAACGCTGCGGGAGCTGAGTGTCCACCTGGATCGTCGACATCTGCCAGGTCCGCCCGATCGCGTCCCGGGCCTGGACCGAGATCTTCGGACCGTAGAACGCGCCGCCGCCCGGGTCGAGCACGAGCTCGAGGTCCATCCCGAGCGCAGCCTCGCGGAGCGCCTCGGTCGCCTCCTCCCATTCCTCCAAGGTCCCGACCGCCTTCTCCTCCGGCATCGTCGAGAGCTCGAGGTAGAAGTCCTCCAGGCCGAAGTCGCGCAGCAGGTCGAGCACGAAGCCAAGCAACGATCGCAGCTCGCCGGCCATCTGCTCGCGAGAACAGAAGATGTGCGCGTCGTCCTGGGTCATGCCGCGCACGCGTGTCAGACCGTGTATGACGCCTGACTTCTCGTAGCGGTAAACGGCGCCGAACTCGAACATCCGCAAGGGAAGCTCGCGGTAGGAGCGCTGCCTGGACTTGAAGATCAGGATGTGGAACGGACAGTTCATGGGTTTCAGGTAGTAGCGCTGCCCCTCGTCGAGCTCAATTGGCGGGAACATGCTCTCCGCGAACCACTGCAGGTGGCCGGAGGTCTCGAACAGGTCCGAGCGGGTGATGTGCGGCGTGTTGACGAAGGAGTACCCGGCCTCGATGTGGCGCGCCCGCGAGTAGTCCTCCATCACCTTGCGGACCAGTCCGCCCTTCGGGTGGAAGACCGCTAATCCTGAACCGAGCACGGCCGGGAAGGAGAAGAGGTCGAGCTCGGCCCCAAGCCTGCGGTGATCGCGGCGCTCGGCCTCCTCGAGACGGTGGAGATGGGCCGCGAGGGCCTTGTCCGACTCCCACGCGGTGCCGTAAACCCTTTGCAACTGGGGCCTGTGCTCGTCGCCCCGCCAGTAGGCGCCGGCCACGCGGGTCAGCTTGAAATGCCCAAGCCGGTCCGTCGAGGGCACATGGGGACCGCGGCACAAGTCCACGAACCCCGGCCCGTTGCGATAGGTGCTGATCCCGCCCGGATTCCCACCGGCTTCCGCCTCGAGTTCCGCTTCGAGGCCCACGACAGCCTCGGCGGCCCCCTCGATGATCTCGCGTTTGTAGGGCTGGTCGGCGAAGATCTCGAGGCCTTCGGCGATCGTGTGCTCCTCGCGGACGAACGGCTGGGACTCCTCGATGATCGCCCGCATCTCCGCCTCGATCCTGCGAAGGTCGTCCTCGGAAAAGCGGGCCGCGTGGGGGAGCTCGAAGTCGTAGTAGAAGCCGTCGGCGATGGCAGGGCCGATCGCGTAACGCGCGCCCGGCCAGAGCCGGAGCACCGCCTGGGCCATGACGTGCGCCGTCGAGTGGCGCAGCACCTCGCGGCCCTCGTCGGTGTCGGAGGTGACGATCCGGACCTTGGTGCCATCGACAAGTGGCGCCGAGAGATCGACCAGCACGCCGTCGAGCACGGCGGCGACCGCGGCCCCCGCCAGCCGCTGTCCTATCCCCGCGACGAGCTCCGCGATCGTCGTGCCGGCGGGGACACTGCGTGCGGACCCGTCAGGCAACAAGACCGTGACCTCGCTGGGCATCTCAACCACTCCTCGTGCTGGCGACGCGCAGTCGCACTTCGGAAAGGCCCAGCCTACCGGCCGGCCAGGACTGTCTAGTGGGCTCGCCTCACAGGCGTACGCCCAACAGCGAGGCGGCCCCGCCGATGCCGTGCCCGCTTCCCGCCTCCTCGTCGATGGCCGCGATGGCCCCGGGAGTGTCCAAGTCGTCGTCGAGCCTGGCCCGCACGGCCTCCAAGCCGGCCGTGCCCGGCCCGGCCGCACGCCATCTGTCCAGACGGCCTTCCGCCTCCTCGAGCAAGGAGTCCGTCCACTCCCACGCCCGCCGGTAGCTCTGGGACAACAGGGCCAAGCGGACCGCGGACGGATCGCGGCCCTGTTCGAGGAGGTCATGGACAAAAACGAGGTTGCCGAGCGACTTCGACATCTTCTCCCCACCGAGACCCACCATCGCCACGTGCATCCAGTGCCGGACGAAGACCGACCCCGTCGCCGCCTCCGACTGGGCGGACTCGCACTCGTGGTGCGGGAAGATGAGATCGGCGCCCCCGCCGTGCAGGTCGATCGTCGTGCCGAGCTCGCGCAGGGCGAGCGCCGAGCACTCGATGTGCCATCCCGGACGGCCGGGGCCCCACAGCGACTCCCAGGAGGGCTCGTCCGGCGCCGATGGCTGCCAGAGGACGAAGTCCAGGGGGTCGTCCTTGAAGGGGTCCTCCGGTCGACCACCGCGGAGGGCGGACAGAGTGACCATTTCATCCCGCTCGAGGTGGCTTAGCTGCCCGAAGCGCGGAAACGACGAGACGTCGAAATAGACCGCCCCGCCGGCACGATAGGCGTGCCGGGTGTCGAGGACCATGCCGATGAAGCCGAGGATGTCCGGGATGGCCGAGGTCGCCCGCGGCTCGGAATAGGCCTTCAGGAGCCCGAGCGCCTCCATGTCGGCGTCAAAGCGCGCAATCTCGCCTGCGGCCAGGTCCAGGTAGTGCACACCGAGCTCGCGGGCCTTGCGCAGGATGTCGTCGTCGACGTCGGTGATGTTACGGACGCACAAGGTCCGGTGGCCGAGGTCGCGAAGGCGCCGCTGCAACACGTCGTAGGTGATGTAGACCGCGGCATGGCCGAGATGCGCGGAGTCATAGGGCGTGATCCCGCAGGTGTACATCGTCACGACCTCGCCCGGTGTGAAGGGGACGACCTCGCGACGAGCCGTGTCGTAAAGCCGCATCACCGACCGTGCGTCAGACGGGCTGACAAAGCCTTAGCGGGTTTCTGCACGCAGGCCGGTCAGCCGAATGCTGGCGTGCGAGCGGGTACGGATGTTGACGCCGATCAGCACGGCCGTGAACGCTTCTATCGCCGCCGCCGCCGACAAGGTGCCCGCGTCGATCCCGCGACACCCGGGTATGTGCTCCACCAGATCGATCGTGGCCTTGGTGGCAGCCGCGTGGTCCGCGCACACAAGAACGTCCGCGTCGAGGGACTCGTCGAGGTTCGCGAGGCCGCGGGCCGGGAGATGATGGAAGGCTCCCGAGACGAGGGCGCGCGGGGCGGCGCCCTGGACGGCCACGCACACCGAGCCGCGGGCCGGTACGACGGCCTCCATGTCGTCGCCAACTTTGAACAGGGCGTTGGCCATCGAGATGACGACCTTGCCGTCGAGGTGCTCGGCGAGGCCCGCAACTGTTTGCGGCGCCCCCTCCCACGGTGTCGCGACCACGACCAGGTCCGCGGCACAGGCGACCTCGTTCGACGCCCCGTGCAGCTTGAGCGCACGGGGCGCCCACTTGTCACGAAGCTGGGCCGCCGTCTCCTCCCCGCGCGCGGCCGAGCGCGAGCCGATCGACACCGACATACCTACCGACGCCAGCCTGACGCCAAGGGCCTTGCCCGCCGGACCCGTCCCTCCGAGTATCCCTACGTCCATGGCCCTAGCCTTTCACACCTGCAACGGACGGCCCGAGGCCCACGGGGTCGGTGGTGTCATAGCGGGCGAACCGCGGCATGAGCCACGCCACGAGGGCAGTGCCCACCACACAGCCGAGGCCCCCCGAGACAACCGAGATCTGTGCTGTCGAGAGCGCCGCCACGGCGCCCGCCTCCGCGTCGCCGAGGCGCGGCCCCCCCGTCACCACGGCCGTGTGCACTGAGGAAAGCCGGCCACGCAGCGACTCCGGTGCTTCGAGCTGCAGGATGGTGCCCCGGAAGACGGCCGAGACGACATCGGCCGCACCCGCCACACCGAGGAGCGCGAGGCCGGCACTCAGCCAAGGCGCGATGCCGAACAGCGCTATCGCGGCGCCCCAGACGACGACGGCGATGAGAACCGCCCGGCCCTGCTTGTGCACCGCGACCACCCAACCTGTGAGCAGAGCACCGATGAGAGCGCCCGCCCCCGGCGCCGCGTAGAGCAGTCCCACAGTGGCGGCACCGCCGTGGAAACGCACGAGGGCGAGGGCCGGGAACAGCGCCCGCGGCATACCCAGCACCATCGCGTTCAGGTCCACGACGAAGGTCCCTTGCAGGACAGGTCGACCCTTCAGGTACCGCAGGCCCTCTGCGATCGAGCGCAGCCCGAAGCGTGTCCCGCCGTGCGGCGGCCTGAGCGCCGGAAGGCTGGCGACCGCGAGCAGCGAGATTGCGAAGGTGCCGGCATCGATCCAGTAGACCGAGGCGATGCCGAACTGGCCGAGCAGCAGCCCCGCGATGGCCGGTCCTCCTACCTGGCCCACCTGGAACAGCAGCTGCCAGAGTGCGTTCGCACTCGCGAACATCGGACGCCCGACCAAAGTCGCGATCACCGCGGATCGCGTCGGGCCGTCGATGCTGGCGACGCCCGAACCGAGCGCGCTCAGCGCGTACAAGGGCCAAAGCGCCGCCCGGCCGCCGGACGAGTTCCAAGCGAGCCCGACGCTGCAGGCCGCGAGCGAGACCTGCGTGACGAGGAGCAACCGGCGCCGGTCGACGGCGTCTGCGATCGAGCCTCCGAACAGCGATCCGCCGAGCACCGGGACGATCTGAGCCAGACCGACGAGACCCACATCCAACGAGGAGTGCGTCAGTCTGAACACCTGGTACGGGATCGCGACGACGGTTAGCTGCGACCCGAGCGTTGTGACGAGGTACCCTCCCCAGAGACGCCGGAAGGGCTGCGAATCTCGCAACGGCCCGAGGTCGACAAGAAGCCGTCCTCGCGCCATGCAGGAGAAACTACCGAGACTTCCGCTCCGACCGGGAGGCCGCGGACTTCCTTCGACTCGCCCCGCCCTAACCTTGGTGGGAAGAAGCAGAGAGCACACGGTCAATGGGTCGGTCATTCCGAATTGGCAGCGTCAGGGGCGTTCCGATACGCCTCCACTGGAGCTTCCCGCTGCTCGGCGTGCTCGTGATCCTGCCGACCAGCAGTCGCACGACGGCGCGTTCGCTCGCCGAAGGTCTCATCTGGATCGCGGCCCTCTTCGTCTGCATAGTGGTGCACGAGCTCTCCCACAGCTTCGTGGCCCGTCGCCGCGGTTTTTTGGTACGTGACATCGTCCTGTTGCCGATCGGCGGGGTCTCGGAGATCTCCGGGTTGCCGGGTGCCCCCCGGGACGAGCTCGCCATAGCGAGCGCCGGTCCCCTGGGCAGCCTCGCCCTCGCTCTCCTGTTCGCGCTCGCGGGTCTGGTGTCCGGAGCGGGGCTGTGGCCACCTTCGATGTTCGCCGGCGCGGTCTTGAGCCGCCTCATGTGGGCCAATCTCCTCCTTGCCGGCTTCAACCTCCTCCCGGCCATCCCGATGGACGGCGGACGGGTGCTGAGGGCCTTGCTTGCCCACAGGCTTACCGACCTCCGCGCCACGGGCCTCGCGGTACAAATCGGGCGCTTCATCGGGCTCGCGATGGTGGGGGTGGGGTTGCGCTATTACCTGTGGCTTTCCTTTGTCGGACTGTTCGTGTTCGTGGGCGCCGCGGGCGAGAAACGGGCCGCCACGCTCCGCACGGCGGTCGGCGGCCTCACAGTCTGCGACGTCATGGTGCCCGATCCGACGACGCTCGAGGTGAGCTTCCCGCTCGCGGCCGTCTCCCCGTTCCTGCAAGCCTCACCGGGACGGGTCCTGCCTGTGGTCGACCGCGGACGGTACGTCGGCCTGATCGCGGCCGACCGGCTCCCGGGCCCTCCCGGAGCGCTCTTAGTGGCGGACGCCACCGATCGCGCCGCGGCCCACCTCGCGCCGGACGACCCCTTGTACCCGGTCGCGGTGGAGTGTCTCAGTGCCTTCCGGCGTCGTGCGGCCGCCGTCGTCGAAGACGGCCGCGTCGTCAGTGTCCTCTACACGCCCCACCTCGAAGCGGCCCTGCGCCGGGCGACCACCGGACCGGACACCTCCGGCATCCGACGCTGAACGAGCCAGGGACCGCGAGGGCCCGAGGCCCTCTTCTTCATCAAGGAACAGAGGGAAAGAGCCGTAAACAGGCCAGATGACCGCGGCCATGCTCAAGGTCGAAGGGCCGCGCGCCGATGACACGATTGGTGTTCGAGCATCAGCGGGGCCATCTCCGGCGCGAGCGGAGCCACGCCGTGCCGGAGGGTTTTACAGCCTCGAGGCCGGTTCCGAGCCATTTCGAGTTCGCGGCGATGTTCGTTGCCTTCACCGACCTCGTCACTGTCCATGAGCTCGACGGGACCATCCGGTTGGCATCCGACTCCTCCCGCGAGATCCTGGGCCTGGCTCCCGACCAGCTCATCGGCCGGCCGGCGGCGGAGATTCTTTGCTGTGCGGAAGACGCCGCCCTGCTCACCGGCGCCATCGAGCGCGTGCGAGGAGGCGATGACACCGCTGCTGTCACATTCCGCGGCCCGACGCAGGACGCGCAGTCCCCGTGGCTCGAGACGAGAATCGGAGTCGTCAAAGGCCGCCAAGGTTCGGCGACCGGCTTCGTGGCGGTGTCCCGGCTCGTGACCGACCAGGTCGAGCTCGCGCGCCACCAGACCAAGCTGCTGCAGCGCTATCGCCAGGTCACACAGGCCGTGCCCGGGATGACCGCCTGGATCGTCGACCGGGAATTGCGATGCCGCTTCGCGGCCGGGGCTGGTTTCCCGTCTCTCACGAGCGGCCCGGACGCCTGCGTAGGCCGTCCTCTTGCGCAGCTCCTCGGTGCAGACCGTTTCGAAGCTGCGCGCTGCCGCCTCGAGGAGTGCTTCGCCGGACTCAGCCCGACCGAAGAGAGCCCGCGACCCGGCCGACACCAGTTCTGGACACGCTACCTACCTGTCGTCCCAAGCGCGGGAGAGATCCAGGAAGTTCTCGTCGTGAACCTCGAGTTCACCGCCCGCGAGAGGACTCACGAAGCGCTCCGCCGCAGCGAAGCCAGCTTCTCGAGCGCCTTCGACAACTCCCCCATCGGCATGGCCATCATCGCACCCGACGGTTCGGTGCTCCGTGCGAACGACGCCTTCTGTGCACTCACACGACGATCGCGTGAGGAGCTGCACCGGGGGACTTGGTCGGAGGTCATCCACCCGGACGACGTCGAGGCCAACCGCGAGCTGACGGTGCGGATGCTCGCTGGCGAGAGGCGGACTGCGATGGTCGAGCGACGCTACCTGCGACCCGACCACTCCGTTGTGCACACCGTGATGAGCATCACGCTCGTACGCGACGAGGTCGGTCGGCCCCTTCATCTTGTCATTCAGGTACTCGACGTGACCGACCGGCACCGCCTAGAGGCCTATCTCGAGGAGCTCGTGCTGCGCGATCCGCTGACCGGGGCTCACAACCGCAGGGCGCTCGACGTCGAGCTCGCCCGGCGGCTCGGTGCCGAAGCGGCCGAAGCGCCGCGCGGCGCGCTCGTGTTGTTCGACATAGACCACTTCAAGGATCTCAACGACACTTTGGGTCACGACGTCGGCGACGACGTGCTTCGCCACCTCGTCGCGCAATGGCGGGAGCGCCTGCGCCGCAGCGACGTCCTTGTTCGCATCGGCGGCGACGAGTTCGTCGTCCTGCTCGGCGACGGCGACCCCGAAAGCGTGGAGTCGGTTGCCCGCGACCTGTTGACCCTCGCGGACGGAGCAATCCTGACGGTGACGGGTGTGGCGTCTTCGGTCAGCGCGGGCATGGCGCTGTTCCGCCCTGAAGAGAACGCCACGCAGCTCTTGCGCCGCGCGGATGACGCGCTTTACCTTGCCAAACGCGCCGGTCGGGGCCGCCTTGTCGTCGACCGGGCAGACCCCGAGTTCT
>Ga0181518_10002719_pt1 | contig 16814 bp, 20 predicted proteins | sample PEATcosm2014_Bin_28_FD_119751 | JGI IMG/M metagenome (GOLD analysis project Ga0181518, IMG submission 119751) | Peatland microbial communities from MTU Mesocosm Facility, Houghton, MI, USA - PEATcosm2014_Bin01_60_metaG | ecosystem: Environmental > Terrestrial > Soil > Wetlands > Peat | place... | reverse complement strand
TCGGGCACGTCAAGGCCGATCTCGCCATCACCGGCGGCGTGCATACCGCTGCGGATGTTTTGAAAGCGATGATGGCTGGCGCGCGCGTGGTGGCAATGGCCTCTGCACTGCTTCGGAACGGCATCGGCCACCTCGCCACCCTGCGCAAAGACATGCTTGCCTGGATGGAAGAACACGAATACGAATCCATACGTCAAATGCAGGGCAGCATGAGCCAACGCGCTGTGGCCGACCCAGCCGCCTTCCAACGGGCTAACTATGTGCGCGTCCTCAGCTCCTATTCCATGAAAGGTGTTCCCTTGTAACCTCCACTGAAAAAGCCAAAGCGCCACCTGCTGGGATATTCTGGGGACTAGGGACTGGGGGCTAGGGGCTGGGGACCGGAAGCCAGGGAATGGGGAAGGGCTGAAGGCAGGCAGCAGCCGGCATTATACAGAAGGCAGTTGGCGGTGGGGAAGAGGAAGCAGGCCATTCAGAATTCACCATGGAATTCAAAGTTGCCCCAGCACCCAGACCCCAGCCCCTAGCCCCCGTTGCTTGACACCCGAAACCCGCACCCAGTCCTTCTTCCCCGTGTCAGGCGGTTTTCAGGCCCACGGTCCGCGCTAACCTCTTCTGCCGCTCGTCAAAGGTCCAGAAGCGCTCGGCCTTCAGCTCGAGCGCCGAGGCCACGTGCAAGGTGTCGAGAGTGCGTAGGCCCAGCCGGGCTCCGTGACGGCGGGCCAGTTGGGTGCAAACGTCAAAGGCCGACTCCGGCAGAGCGACTTCCACCCACAAGCCGCTCTCCCGGTGTCGCTGAAACCGCTCATGTAACCGGTCCGCCTCGCTTCGCGACACCAGCTTCCGAAAAAAGTGCTGCTCAATGGCATGGGTCCACTCGGCCACGTGAAAGGGTGTCAGCCACACGACCGGACCGAAAGCCATACGGTGCTCGGCCTCTGGTGAGTGCCGGTCTGGGATGTAGAGCGAAACCAAGAAGCTCGTATCGGCGTAGGTGCTCAATAGCGTGATCGCTCCCGCTCCTCGATCAGCAAGTCCGCCCCGGGAAGGATGCGGTCGCCAAAAATCTCCCGGCGCATGGCGGCGAAGTCTGGATACTTGCGGGGTTGTGCAGGCGAAGCCACCGGAACGATGCGAGCGATAACCTTGTCTCGCTCCCGCAGTTCAACGGTCTTGCCGGCGCGCAGCCAAGCCTTCAGCCGCCGGGTGTCCCGGAGTTGGCGAATGTTTACGTTAGGCATGATGCCATCGTGACACATTTTGTGTCACATTGTCAAGAGGCCAGTGCGCAGGTGAGTCTCTATGCCGGTTTGCGCTTTCGCGCCAATTCTCGTTCTTCTCGCCCGAGAGCCCTGAAGAATTCTTCTCCGTCCAACGCCTCACCGCGTTCGAGAGAAGCCCCGCCCCTGTTGATTTTCTTCCGGAGCTCCTGGATCTGGAGCTCCCGAATCCGGTCCCTCTCTTCAAAAAGCCGCAGTGCCTCGCGGACCACTTTGCTCGCCGAGTTGTACCGGCCGGTCTTCACTTTCTGACGAGGCGTGCCACGGAGGTGGGGCAGATTCGGTCGCATTCCGACCGAGGCTGCGAGCGCGTAGGTCCGAGCTTGGTAGCGCAGGTACCATTCGACGGTGACCACTGGTCGCCTGGACCTGCGGCTCTTCAAAATCTTTTCACGGCCCCGGCGCATGGCCGCAACGCCGCCAGGACTTCCTGGATGTGGCCATCAACTTTTACCTTTGGAAAGACGTGCGTTATTTTGCTTTTACCGTCGATAACATACGTTGTCCTTGCAATACCCATCGATTTCTTTCCATAGAGGTTCTTTTCCTGCCACACGCCATAAGCTTCCAGGGTCTTGTGGGTGGTGTCGCCGGCCAAGGGGAAATTCAGCTTGTACTTGGCCTTGAACTTCTGAAGCGCCTCGACGGCGTCACCACTCATCCCCAGGACTCTTGCTCCCAGCTTTTCCAGTTCTTTCTCGGCGTCACGGAACTGGTTCGCCTCGCTGGTTCAACCCGGGGTGTCGGCTTTGGGGAAGAAATAGAGGACCAGGGTGTGCCCCTTGAAATCTTTCAGGCTCACGTTTGCACCCGAATCTGATGGCAGAGAAAAATCCGGGGCCTCGTCACCAATCTTAAGCATAGACTACTCCTTTCCTAACAATTCCACCTTGAATGGATTCAAGTACTCGACTCCCTCGATCATGCGGCCTCATCTGCCAGCCTGTCATTCTGAGCGCAGCGGAGCGGAGCGAAGAATCTCGCTCTGGACTTTTCCGCCGACAAACAGCACGGCGAGATGCTTCGCTTCGCTCAGCATGACAGTGAGGGGACGCTCTAAGATGCAGAGCCCCCGCCTTACCCTAACTCCTTCTTTAGAACTTCCTGCACCAACTGCGGGTTGGCCTGGCCGCGCGTAGCCTTCATCACCTGGCCAACGAACCAGCCCAGCGTTGCGGTCTTGCCCTTTCGATATTGCTCCGTCTGCTTTGGATTGGCGGCGATGATATCGCGCGCCACGACCGCGATCTTTTCGGCGTCCTGAATCTGTTCCAAACTCTGCTCGGAGATGATCTGGCTCGCAGTTTTGCCCGTAGTGAACATCTGCACCAGAATGTCCTTCCCCATCTTGCCACTGACACTTCCCTTGCTGATTGCCTTGAGCAAGTTAGCGAGGTCATTCGCCGCAATGGGCGATTCGGTGATCTCTTTGTTGGCTTCTTTGAGCAGGTAAAGAAGCTCGCTCAGCACCCAGTTTGCGGCCAGTTTCGGCTCCCCACCAGCCTTCGCAACCACTTCGTAATAGTCCGCCAAGGCCTTTGACGAAGTAAGCTGAGCGGCATCGTAATCGGTCAAACTGTAGTCACGCAGAAAGCGTTCCCGCCGCGCCTCGGGAAGTTCGGGAAGTGAGCGCCGGACCTCTTCTTTCCACTCTTCGGTAATCACCACGGGCAGCAGGTCGGGCTCCGGGAAATATCGGTAGTCGTGCGCAAACTCCTTCGAGCGCATTCCGTAGGTCCGTTGTTCGCGGCTATCCCACAGGCGGGTTTCCTGTGGAATCGTTCCACCGCTTTCCACAATTTCAATCTGCCGCTCGATCTCGTACTCGAGCGCCTTCTCTAGAAACCGGAAGGAATTCAAATTCTTCACTTCTGTCTTCGTGCCGAAAACCGAGGCGCCGGCAGGCCGCACGCTGACGTTCGCATCGCAACGCAGGCTGCCTTCCTCCATGTTGCAATTTGAAACCTCGAGATAGAGCAACAGCGTCTTGAGGCGCGTGAGGTAGTCATAAGACTCCTCGGGAGTGCGCAGGTCGGGCTCGCTGACAATCTCGACCAGGGGAACTCCCGAACGGTTCAGGTCGATATAGGAATTGCGGTCCGAATCGGGAAACCCCTCATGCAGCGATTTCCCGGCGTCCTCCTCTAAATGCACGCGAGTGATGCCGACGCGTTTTCGCGCCCCGTCCACCTCAATCTCAATCCAGCCGTCCTGGGAAAGCGGTTCATCGTATTGCGAGATTTGATAACCCTTGGGCAGATCGGGATAGAAATAGTTCTTGCGCGCAAACCGTGAACGCGCATTGATGGCGCACTTCAGCGCCATAGCAGCCTTCATGGCCATGGTCACTGCCTCACGATTCAGGACGGGCAGCGCCCCCGGCAAGCCAAGACACACCGGACAGACGTGCGTATTGGGTGGGTCGCCGAAATGCGTCGAACAGGAGCAAAAGATCTTGGATTTGGTCAGGAGTTGGACGTGCGCCTCCAAACCAATTATGGCCTCGTATTTGGCACGAACCTCAGTGGCGACAGGCATTTTCCCTCTCGAACCGGCGAATTTTCCCTTACCGGGCCATTATAACGGATTGCGGAGCGAGTTTTCATCCTTGAGCCCTCAGCCGCCCTTCAGTGACTCCATGAGTCCGTCGGCTGGGCCATTGGTTAAGTGAATCATGCAATTGAACCATTGGTCCATTGAATCATTGAGTCATTGAAAAGAGGCCCTGCAAGTGCTCCTCAATGATTCAACTGAGGAAGTCCTGGGCTATGCCTGTGGGCACAATGTCTCTTGACAAGGCCCCGGCATTATAGTAGCCTATTAATGTGAAAAGCTGCAACCCCGAGGAACTCATTTGTTGACCTGACACCCCGCCCCAGGAGGGACCATCTCATTTCGCAAATCACCCCAAAGTACGCCCAAGAAGACCTGGGAATTGACATTCCGTCCGCGATGCCAGCAACTGAAGGAATCTAGTAAATTTAAAAAGTGAACGAATGACGCGCGAATGTCTATGAAAATAAAGGATGAGCCTTCCGCAAGTGGGGTGGAAGCGGGAATGTTGCTGAAAACAAATATACTTACACGCTAAGAGCGGGAATGTCATTGAATACACAGCACTTAGTTCGTAGGAAGAACGCATCCCACCCTCATGCCGGGGCTGCAACCCAGTTGACGCGCGGACGGCCGCTGGAAGGGTTGTGGTCGACGAGGATAGGAGTACGAAAGACGCGGCTGAGCAACTCCGGCTGGAGAACTTGCTCCGCCGTTCCCTTAGCAAGGCAGCGGCCGCGCTCCATCAGAATCAGTTCATCGGCCAACTCCGAGGCAAGGTTCAACTCGTGGGTGACCACTACGGCGATGAACCCTTCCGAGATGGCGAGATTGCGCAGCAGCCGGAACATCTCAATCTGGTAGCCGATATCGAGGTTGGCAGTGGGTTCGTCCAGGAGCACCAGTTGCGGCCTTTGGGCGAGAGTTCTGGCCAGAACCGCCCGCTGGAATTCCCCGCTGCTCATTTCCAGCACGCGTCGTCCCGCGAACTCCGCCAGGCGCGTCTTTTCCATCGCCCAGTCAACCCAGCGTTCGTCTTCGGGGGACTCGAAGAGACTATGGCCGAGGTGAGGGTGGCGTCCTTGTCGAATGAATTCGCGCACCTCGAACGAGAACAACAAGATGGTCTCTTGACGGGCCAAGCCCACTCTCCGCGCCAGCGGCCGAGGTGGGAGGCGGTGAAGGTCCGCACCGTCCAGTGTTACCTTTCCAGTCTGTGGCTCCAGATGCCCGCTGACAATTTCGAGCAGCGTTGACTTGCCGGAGCCATTGGGGCCAATGAGGGCGACGACATCCCCCGAATGCGCTTCGAAGCTTATCGACGCCAGTTCAAAGTGTGCGTAACGGAATGAAACTCCTTCCACCCGCAAATGATGGCGCGGTTTTTGTGCTGGACTTAATTCGGTAATATCGGCTTGCAAAGCACGCTCGTCCATTGTTCGAGGTAAGTAGCTAGCAGTCAGTTGTCAGTTGCCAGTCGTCAGTGGTCGTCAGTGGTCAGTTGAAGGCAATTCAAAATTCGAGATTCAAGATTCAAGACTCATCATTCAGACTTAACACTTCGGACTTCACGCTTCAGACTTAACACTTCAGACTTCAGACTTCACACTTCAGAATTCACAATTCAGAATTCCCTACCCTGCGGTCTTTCTCAGCAAGTAGATGAACACCGGCGCGCCCGCCACGGCGGTGACGGCGCCGACCGGAAGTTCCGCAGGCGCCACAGCGGTTCGAGCGAGTGTATCTGACAGCACCAGGAGGATAGCGCCTCCTAGGGCCGCGGTGGGCAGCAGCATGCGGTGGTCGTTACCCACCAGCATTCTGCCCAAGTGCGGCACCAGCAAGCCAAGGTAGCCAATGGCGCCGCTGGCAGAGACCGCAATGCCCGTCAGCAACGACGCCAGGATATAGACGCCCAGCTCTACGCGCACCACATTTACTCCCAAGTGGGCTGCCTCTTCAGAGCCCAGGAGCAGGACATTCAGATCTTTGGCAAACACATACAAACCCGCAATCGCCAGGATGATTGCCGGAGCCAGGATACGCAGCTCCGCAACAGGTGTCACGCTGAGGTCACCCATCAGCCAAAACGCGATGCCGCGCACATCCCGGGTGGAAAGCAGCGTCAGCATGAACAGGATTACGGCGGATAAGAAGGAGGCAGTAATGACGCCGGCCAGGATCAGCGTGTAACTCGACAGGCGTCCGCCGTGCCTTCCCAGCAAGTAAACCCAAACCATGGTGATCACTGCCCCGACAAAAGCCGCTAGCGGTGAGGCAGCCGCAACGCGCCCACCAATCCAAAGAGCGAAAATGGCTCCCACCGCTGCGCCGCTGGAGATTCCCAGAACGTAGGGGTCGGCCAGAGGGTTGCGCAGCAAGGCCTGGAGGCCCGTGCCGGCAACCGAAAGCGCAGCACCCACCAGAATGGCCAGGAGAATTCGTGGGAGTCGAATCCCCCGCACGATGACCGCCGCCTCGGAGTTCGTCCCCGGCGATACCAGCGCCGCCCAGACTTCCGACAACGGCAAGTGGACGGCGCCCATCGTCAAAGAAACCAACACCGTTAGGACAAGAAGCAAGGACATTACCCCCGCAACCACAATCACATTCCTGGGTGTTGCCGGAAAGGTCATTGGCGCTCTCCCGTCTTGAAGGCCACCGTAGGGTGTAGGACACCTGCCAACTCTTCCAGGGCATCGACGAGGCGCGGGCCGGGCCGCATGACGGTTTCAGATACGAAAAACAGTCGGCGTTCCTTCACCGCCCGCAAATCCTTCCAACCGGGGAGGCTTTGGAACTCCTCCGTGCTGGGAGAAAAAGACTCGGTCTTGGGTAAGAGGATCACGTCGGGATTCTGCGGCAGCAACTCCTCCAGGGTTAATCGTGGCCATTCACCCTTCAGGTTCTCTCCGATAGGAGTCCCGCCTGCGGCGCGGATAACGTCGGCAATAAATGTACTGGGGCCGACCGTAATTAGGGGGCGATACCAAACGACGAAGAGCACCCTGGGCTTGGGCTGACCTTCAATCCGTTTTTCCACCTGGTCAATCCTGGCTTGCATCTCGGCCACAAGACTCCTCGCCTCGGAAGCGCGCCCGAGTATTTTCCCCAGGTCCTCGATCGAAGCCAGAGTCCCTGCCAGACTGCTTGCCGTCACGCCGTAAAGGGGTATACCCAGCCGTTCAAGCTGGTCGGCTGTCTCACGCCGATTGGCCTCCGGCGTGCCCAGCGCCAAGTCAGGCTTCAGCGCGACGATCCTTTCCAGACTGGGATTCACCATCGTTCCGACGTGGGGCTTGTTCTTGGCCTGAGGTGGAAAATCACAGTAATCCGTGTCCCCTACCAGTTCGTCGCCCAGCCCCAGAGCATAAACGATCTCGGTAATATTGGGAGCAAGGGAAACCAGGCGGTGAGGGTTGGTCGGGACATCTACGTTCCGGCCAGTCTGATCTTTAACTGTGCGCGCGGACACCGCAGGCGGCAGCAGAATCGAAAGCGTTGCAGCCAAGACGCAGAGCAAAACCGTTGCGCTGCCCAGAGAATTCACCCCGGAGGGGCGGGATGGAACCTGTCCCGATGATTTGCTCGGGAATCCCGCCATCGGGCGCTCCCCCCTTATCTCATCCCTCATCCCGTAGGGCGGACGGCGCCCGGAGGGCGGGTGCGTGGCACTTGCGGCAGGCCTCCCGATAATAACCATCGGGACAGGCTTCGCCCGCCCTTCCCGCCCCGCTCGAGCAGAATGTATCTCGTATGTGACCATAAAAAACACAAGCCCCGCGCACGCTTGACGAGGGCGGGGCTGATGCCTGCCAAAATCTGTGCCGCGCTCGTCATAATGCGCGCCCATCTTCCGGACGCCTCCGGCCGGAGCGCCTAGCAGGGCGACTGCACAGTCTAGGGCGCACGATTTTGTTTGTCAAACTCCCGTCAGGTATGAACAATAGTGGACAACATGCGATCTTCACTGGCAGTTCTCGGCTGGCTCACAGTCACCGGTATCATGGCCGTCACGATTGTCTCCGCCCAAGACAGGGATAGTCGTCAGCCAATCGCATGGTGCTATGTCCAAGAAGGACCGCTCGAGCTTATGCAGAGGGCGCTGGGCCGAAGAACCAAGCCACTGAGTGTGGGCCACGGCACGCTGGCGCCCGTGCTGAAAACCGAGTCAAAAAACGGAAGGGAGCGGGCCCTGGTCCGTGTTACCGACCTCTCCACGCTCGAACCTGTCGATGGCTGGGTGGATTCTAGCAAGGCGGAGATTGTTCCAATCGATCGTTTTCCCAGTGACGAAGAGCTCCTGCGCCAGCTCGGCAGCGAATATCGGGACGATTTCACGTTATCAAAGATAGCGTTGGCGCGCTGGCTGGTCAAACAAGGGAATTCCGGCACGGCGCTGGTTTGCTTGGTTGCGTCGGTCGCGCTTCCAGCTTCGCGACTGGTAGCTTTCCTGCCGCGCGGGGGGAATTTCACACGCGGCCCTTGGCTCGAGTTCCCTTTCTCCGAAATGAAGCCCGGAATCCTGTCTGCGGAAGTGCGCGACCTCCTCGGGGACGAAATCGAGTGCCTCATCACGCACGAGCCATTCCGCAAGGGCCCCGAGGTTTTTGGAGTGAACATCGTGATTCGCCGGCTCGAGCGCGGCAATTTCAGAACCCTCTGGTCAGCTCCCCTCGAGTCTCGAAACCTCGACTTTTTCCCTTCCGAGCTGCAAATACTCCACCCCCTCGAGAAGAATGCCGGCGCTCCTGGCACGGTGACTAAAGCTGAAGTGGAATTTCAACCCCGCGGGAACATATACATACCTGTCTGGAAAGCTACAGTGGAGTTCCGCGCCGTCGGGCAAGACAAACCTCTGAACTCAGTAAAAGTCACCAAGGCGTGTGCCTGGAATGGTTCCGAGTTCGAGCCGCTCCAGTAGTTGACGCCGTCTGCTCATCCCAAGGTCACCTTAGGGATATCTTGGCCGCGCCGCCAACCCCTGCCCCCTCTGTAACGTCCGCATTTCCCCACCATCGCTGTGCTATAATCGCGCTGACTCGAGCTGCTAAGCTTCGATAGCAGCTTTCGTTCTCGTAATCCCTGATTCAGTTTTTCTCAGCCACTCCGCGAGGTCCTCCCATGGAAGAGATTCTCCTGCCGCTATTTCCTCTCGAGCTGGTGCTCCTCCCTGAAGAACCATTGCCTCTCCACATCTTTGAAGAGCGCTACCGTGAAATGATCGGCGAGTGCCTCCGGGCGAAGACTTCCGGCTTCGGCAGGCAGGATTTCGGGGTGGTTTTGGCCAAGGGCCAGGAGATTTCAAATGTCGGTTGCAGCGCACAGATCGTGACTGTCACGCGGAAATACGATGACGGCCGCATGGATATCCTGACGGTGGGCAAACGCCGGTTCGAGATACTGTTGACCAACGAGGAGAAATCTTACCTGCGCGCCTCCGTCGAGTTCTTCGACGACGAAGGTCCAGACACGCTGGGAGAGACAGAGGCTGAAAACGCCATCCGACTTTTCCGGGAAATCATGCGACGGTTGCACCAGGCATCCGAGATGCCGGTCGACCTGCCCCAGGCTTACCGCCAGCTATCCTTCCGTCTCGCTGCGTCGCTTCCTGTGGCGCTCGAATTCAAGCAACGACTCCTTTCGCTGCGAAATGAACCGGAGCGACTTCAGCAGGTGGTCCACTCGATGGACCAACTGATCCACCAAATCGACGCCGTTCAAGAAGCCCGCGATAAGGCCGGGGGGAACGGTAACATACGGCGTTAGACACCGCCCCTCTGGCCCTCCTGACCAATTGGCTAGTATTACTCTGTTACATTCGGTCAGGTTGGAACGAGGCGAACCCTAATGACAATGACCCTTGGATCACGCTCTTGGCCTTTACGGAAGTCCGTGCAATTCGTCTCGATCAAAATGGCAATTCAGCGGTATTCCCGGTGCTGGGTCAGTTTCCGGTTAGCCGGCTACACGGCCAAGTGACCACCGACGTCAGAGGAGGAGCCGCAGGAGGCTGGGATAGTTTCCGAGTCGGCGACGACACAGGAGTTGAGGGGCTTCGGTCTACACAACGGCGTTACAGGGGATCTATCCGGCATTTCCGGTGACAGGTGGTATTCCCCAGCACCCAAGGCGCGAAAACAGATGGGCGAGGTGCTGTTCCTTTGACTCGCAGGTTGACCGGACGTAGTATTCTTGGGCTACCGTTGGCTGGACATTGGGAGTCGCGAGGTTCATAATTCGCTCGTTCATTCTTGAAGGAGGCTCACAATGAAGCCACCTGTACCAATTCTCCTGTTCTTGTTATCCTCTGTTGTCGCCTTCCCGCAAACGAAGAGCACGCCCGGAACGTCAGTCCGGAGTCAATCGGTAGCGGTTCCCAGCGCGCCTAAAGAAGCTCCAGAGACACTTGGCTCTTTCAAGCGACAGTTCTTGAACCAAGGTGTCATCGTCTACGATGTTCCATATGACGAAAGCCATTGCCTAAATTGGTACACCGCTCGACAGATGCCAGACGGCACGTATCAGCAAACACATTTCCTAACGGATCATCTTGGCATTGGGTACAGGGGCCAAACCGGAACAGTTGTTGCAGTTCAGCTCGCGAAATCTCTCGTTCAACACACCCGCGTGGGGGGAGCAAATCCTTTTGGAGAAAGTGTTAGCGAAGATGACATCGACGATCCAATCATGGAGATTGTTGTCAGATTTAAGGACGGGACATTAGCGATGGGTATGGGATACGCGAGAACCCTAGTCCCTGATCAGATGGAACTTGCGACCAAACGACAGTTGCTAAGAGAGGACATGGAATCAAAACTACCCTCAGTGATTGGAAGGAAGTTGTACGCGGTGGGTTACTCCAAACTCTATAAGCCGACGGCAACAATCGAGGACTTGAGCGGCCTAGACGAAATCCGCGCTAGACTTTCAATCAGTGACGTGCCCCTCCTTGAACCCCTCACGATCGCGAAGGCAAAGTACCTGCCTGATGTGGATGCTGTTGTAATGAAACTCAGCCTTCCTAATGGCACAGAGGGTATTGCGTACACGCCCTCCCTTTATTTTCACTTCGATGACCTCGAGGAAGAGTTTCTCGCGCATGTCGCTGGTACTCTCTTAACCGCCATTCCCCCAAACCTTACTCCCAAGGAGATTGAGGCAATCAAAGGCATGAAGGTGTTCCGAGGAATGAGCAAGAACGCTCTTGATTCCGCAATCGGCTTCTGCGAGAAGGAGAACGATTGGGGACGTGGAGGAAAGCAGCGCATCTATTTTGGCGGCAAGCTACTCGTTTACCTGGACAATTCGGGCAAGGTAGAAGACTGGCAGAGCGAGGATTAACCGGAGATTCTGCGCGGCCAGGAACAGGAAGGAACCTGCACCGTATTGGCATCTTCCAGGTGATAAAGCGCTTGGATTCGGATATCCGGCTGCGCCAGAAGTTGTTGGAGCTTGGGTCGAAGGGAGTGTACCCGGCAACCGATCGGCGTCAAAAAGTCTTGAGTTGTCACTTGGGAATTTTAGGCCCCGAGCGGTATGAATGGGTGAGAGAGGCGTTTAAGCCCTCTAGCACGGGAGAAAAGGAGGCGGTACAGTCATGACAGACCAATCGAAAGACGAAATCGTTGACGGTGATTCACCCGGGAAGCTGATAAGAATCGGTATTGACGTCAACCATTACGAGATCCTGGTATCCCGTCTTCCTGCCAATGACAAGCATTACGGAGGAACAATTCTGGTCTCTGACCTTCAACACCGGAAATGCATCACTTACCGACTTGGAGACCATTGGTCCAGATTGGAAGGTATCGTTGGCATCACGCGCTGTGATGCATTCCTTGTTTCCACTTGGCTCAACAGGTTTGCTGACATAGGCGAACTTCTCCGACTGGGTCACACGACGGTGGCTTACGAACTTACAGCCCGAGAGAGGGCTGACGCGGAAGAAAATGGTTTCGTACTTCTGAACAACTGCTAAGGCTGCCGTTGCACGCGACGGCCAAACGCCGCGCCCGAACGGCAGCGTTCGGATGGATGGAGCAAAGAATGGGCACTGAGATCAAGACATGGCAGATCATCGATGGAAAGCTCGCCCCCATTGATACCACACTCCCGGATGAAGGCCGCACCGAGCCGTACGACCTCGAACCGTGGCTGGGGTCGAACCCCGAAATTATCGGTACAGACATCATGCTTATCGGGCGCCAAGTTCCGACGAGATCCGGACGAATAGATCTTCTCGGAATCGACAAATCCGGCAACACAGTCATCATCGAAATCAAACGTGCCGAACTACCACGCGAGTCACTCGCACAAGCTATCGACTACGCGTCGGACGTTGCGGAATGGACAGTCGAGGAACTTGGAGAGGTTTGTCTGGAATACACAAACAAGACGCTCCAGGACGCATTCAACGAGACATTCCCCGACGTCGATCTTGAAACAGTCAATCCCAATAGCACTCAACGGATCATCCTCCTCGGGTTTTCCATTGAGGCATCCCTCGAAAGGATGATCGAGTGGCTGTCTGACTCCTACGAGGTCGATGTGAACGCCGTTGTCATCAGCTACGTCAAGACGAAGGGCGGAGAAGAACTGCTGACGAAGACCACGATCATTTCCGAGGAAATGGAAGAGGAACGAAGACGCAAGCAGAAGAAGTTTAGCCCCGTCAAGCATGAGGATTTCGTTCGAGCCTTGGACCAAAACGGCAAGGCCGTTTTCGAGAAGGTTTTTGAATTCGCTCAGGCGCGTGCGATGCCCATCCAGTGGGGAACACAAGGATTCTCCCTGAACGTTGACTTGGAAGGAAATCACGTCGCTGTCTACTTCTGCTACCCTCCCGACTCGATGTACAAGCAGTCCATCTACACGAGACTCAAGGGTCAAGGCGGCGTGAGCACGAAGACTCAGCTTCCAGGTGATGAAATCACGCGACTGTGGAGCAAGGCCGAGGCGACGGGGCTATTCCTGCCCGCTGGGCACGAGTTGAGATGCTCGATAGACCGGGTTTTCACCGACGAAGAGATCGGCAAGCTTCTTGCGTGGTGCGATGAAGTCGCCGCTACCATCGCGAAATATGGGCCGAAGGAATAGGATTGGCGAACCAAGGAGTGCAGGCGACGCGGTACCCGCGCGCCCGGCTCCTGTCGTTAGCTTCTGAACGATCACCGCCAAAAACAGCTATTCCCGACAACTGTCGGCGGTGGCGCAACCACTGTTGGACTCGCCTATCAAATAGTCGCGGATCGCCGCCGAAGAACGTCTCTGAAACCCCGAGGATTTGCTTTAGATTTCGCTGATCGGTCCTGCCTTGTCGCCATGTGCTTACTGATCGTTCTGCAGCGCCGGAGATTACGGACGGATGACGGCGCGCCCGGATGAAACCTTGCCACTCTCTGAGCAGCGGGGCGCCGCCGGGCCGTAGCGCCCTTGCCGGAAACTGACCCACTACCGTATTCTCACCTGAACCTAACAGAGTAATGCCGGGCGGAGTTCTATATTCTTCGCTCGCTGGTCACGCTTCTCGACGATTGCATCCCCTTCATCGCCGGCTGTGAGATCTTCGCCTGATGGATTACCTGCAAAAGAAGGTCAAGCACATCCACTGAGTTGTTCACGAACCGACGAGGAGGAGGCAGCGTTCATGAGAACGCGCCGCTTCGAGGCTCAGGGTCTCCAGGGACAGGAATCTCAACTAGAGCCGAAAGACATAAAGAAGAAGGTCTGCGCTACGTTGGCTCGGCGTGCTGCCGGGGTACACGACCACCCCCGTCTCCCCGCCGATAGAGACCCGATGATTGCTTTGCGCGAACTCGCCCTGCACTAGTGCTTGCCGAGCTTGGCAGCCATGCTCAGGAGCAGCTTGCGATTGGCGCTCGACATACCCTCGAACTCCTTCACCAACCGCTTAACAGGTTTCCCCGAGCCGACTTGCTCAGGCACCTTGGGCGCACTGGGCTTGCCCTCTCCATGAAACAAGAGCTGATACGGTTCGACCTCCAGTGCCTTCGCAAACTTCTCCAGGGTCGAAAGGGAGGGGGCGGTATACCCGCCTTCTACACGGGATATGTAGGAACGCAAGAGACCGGACCGTCTTTCGATGTCACCTTGCGACAAGCCTTTTGCTTCGCGCAACGCTCTTAATCTTTTTCCAAGTTCCATGCGGTTATTAAATCAGAATTGAGCACAAGTGTCAATCACGCGGAGTTAATATAGTCTCCGACTTACTTAAGATGGTTGCTCTCGAGGTTCCTCGCCGCTTGCGAAGCCAGCAGCTCCAGGAGCCCCAAAGCGAGTATCGAGCCCCCCACCTCGCTAAGAGGGGGCATGAGAATCGCCATCTCCGAACGATCAACAAGCTCACGATCGTTAGTGTCGGTAAGCGTAAACAGCCTTGCCCCTTTGAGCTTGATTTGGGCGGCGGCCTGATGAACCTCCCGCTTGATCCTCAAACGCGACCCGGAAACAAACATGGCGACGTCCCCGCGCCGCAAATGTAACAGGGGGTCTGAACAGAATTCGGACACCTCAATTCCCTCACTATGAATCCCCCCAAATGCGCTTAGCCGCCGGGCGCCGCGAACAACCACGGGATGATAAAGACCGCCTCCTACCAGCCAGAACCGGTCCGTAGCTCGGAGTTCCTGCGCCAACGGGCGAAGCGCGTCAGAGAGCTGGGTAAAAGACCACTCCATTTGTCCCGGCAATCGCGTCAGTTCGTCTTCGAATAACTCAAGCCCTGCGCGGGAGTGCTTAAGGACGCGCGCCGCAATCAGAGCAATACTGGAAAGTGCAGCGAGCTGGCAAACTGCGGCGGACGCAGAATCCTCAGCGCCTTCATCCCGCGTGAGAAAAACGCCCTCGCACGCCCTGGCCAGCGGGCCATCGGGGTTGCGCGTCAATGCCAGGAGTGCGGCGCCTCGGGAGCGCGCGATGCGGACGACCTCGAGCCCCTCGGGGTCTTCGCCCGATGCCGAAATCACTACCACCACCGATCGGGGACGCAGCGTGGAAAGCGTGTACGCTTCAAAGACTTTCGCGGAGCGTGCCAGCACCGGCCAGCCGGCCAGCCACTCGAACAAATAAGCCCCCGCCATACCCACCGGCAATGATGCGCCGCAGCCGCAAATGTAGATGGGTGCTTCACCCCATCGGACGTGGCGGATAAGCGTTTCGTATTCGCGGACGCCCTTTTCGAGCGTCTCACGGAGAAGCCGGGGGATTTCCAGGATCTTCGCTCTTGTTTCCATGTGCGGCCACCTTGGGGACCGGTTGGTTCCTCGTCAACGCAACTCTTCCGCTCTTGGAACGCCAGGCATCCCTGCTTCCGCGGAAATACCAGAACCATGCGCACAGAGGTGGGCGCCAAAGAGCAGGATCAAAGCTGCTCCATAAGCCCAGAGCAACAGAGTTGCGGAAATAGCGAATGGCCCGTAGACCTCCCGGAAGCGAAAGAGCGGCAATGTCTGCTCGTAAATGAGTTTCCCCAGCTCCGTCAAAATACCCCCGATCATGGCCGCGGGAAGAACCCGGTTGACCGGAACCCGGCCGTTCGGCAGGAAGAAATAAATCACGAAGCAGATCGAGACGGCGAGCGGGACCGAGATCATTTCCATAACACCACGAGAGACCGCCGCCACTACCACCGGGGAGGGGATCCATCCGAGGGTGAAGGTGAGCACCCATTGCGCGGCGGTGGAGAGGAGAATCGAAAGAAACGCCATAAGACCCGTCGCCACAGCCAGAAAGAAGGACATAGCCTGGTTCTTCAGGAAGTTGCGGTTCCGCCGAATACCCCATACATGATTCAGCGCGACTTCCAAGGGCAGAAAGACCCCCGAACTGGTGAAAAAGAGCATAACCACGGAGATGAGTTGAAGCCTGGGACGCCCTTGTGCGAGCTGGGTAAGGTTTCGAATGATGGAATCCGCCCCCGCAGGCAAGTGAATCCGCAAAAGTTCCAGGATCACGCGGTAGGCGCCCTCCCAGTGCAGCCATCGGAGACAAACTGTGAGCAAGAGGAGTGTGAACGGAAAGAAAGAGAGATACACATTCGCGGCTATCGAGAACGCGTACGCGTGCACCTCCGTCGCAAACAAATAACGCAGGCTCAGAACGAGACGGCCTCCGATTCCCTTAAACGGTTCGATGCGGCTTTGGGCCCTTTCAGCCAAGCCCGCCGCTAAGTCTCCATTCGAGAGATGCTGAAACATCAAGAACTATTCCCTCCCTCTCACCTACGATCACCCCGGCGGAGACTGTCAAGCCCGCGTGTTTCCAGCTTAGTCCAATCCAACTGAAACGAAGCGAAGTATAAACGATGTACCCGTCTGCCGCCAGAGGGCGAAGAGCTGACTACAGACTTGCACTCGGCAGCGGACCCCAAACACAATTAGACTGCAATAGAATGACCATCTGTATGATCTGCATCATCTGTGGATTGACCAGGGCAAGTCAATTTGATGCTGTAGCGGCGAGTTTATCTCGCCAAATGGCGGCGTAAAGCCGCCTCTACATCAAATTGACCCACTACTCGCGCAAGAAGTTACATTTCGGACATAGAAAAAAGTGCTATAATGGTGGTTTGCTACAAATCAATTGAGACGGTTGGGCTTCATCTGCTGATGAGCTCGCAAGCGGGGCGATTCATACTTGCGCGTCTTGTCGCGTTCAGGAATCGAAGGAGCAAAGCATGAAACGGAAAAAGCAGAAGCCAAAAGAGGCCGGGTCAAGGAAAGAAAGTTTAACCCGGCGCGACTTTTTGAAAGGGGCCAGTGTCGCCGTATCCAGCGGCTTGCTGATTACGGAAGCGCACGCGGCCTCTCCTCCAACAGCGTCGGGTGCTGTCGCTGGCCCAGGGCCTGTCCCCATCACTTTGAGGGTTAACGGTAAGCCTCACAAACTGAATCTCGAACCCCGCGTCACACTGCTCGATGCTCTTCGGGACCATCTGGACCTAACAGGGGCCAAGAAGGT
>Ga0181518_10002718_pt1 | contig 16814 bp, 14 predicted proteins | sample PEATcosm2014_Bin_28_FD_119751 | JGI IMG/M metagenome (GOLD analysis project Ga0181518, IMG submission 119751) | Peatland microbial communities from MTU Mesocosm Facility, Houghton, MI, USA - PEATcosm2014_Bin01_60_metaG | ecosystem: Environmental > Terrestrial > Soil > Wetlands > Peat | place... | reverse complement strand
TGCGCCGGCGAGGGCGTATGGACCCAATCGCTGCCCTCTTCCAGCTCATAGCCTTTGTGGATCAGGAGCGTGGCGTCGCCCCCGTCATCGACAATCAACTGGGGGCCTTTGCCGCCCGGATGGCTGAGCGCCTGGTAAGTGCACCACCAGTAGTCTTCGAGCGATTCGCCTTTCCAGGCGAACACCGGGACGCCCGTGGCCGCGATGGCCGCGGCGGCGTGGTCCTGCGTCGAAAATATGTTGCAGCTCGCCCAGCGCACCGAGGCGCCCAGGTCCGCCAGCGTTTCGATCAGCACGGCCGTCTGGATGGTCATGTGCAGCGAGCCGGTGACGCGCACGCCGGCGAGCGGCCTTTCCTTCGCGTACTTGCGGCGGATGGCCATCAGGCCGGGCATTTCGAACTCGGCGATGGAGATTTCCTTGCGGCCCCAATCGGCCAGCGCCAGGTCGGCGACTTTGAAGTCGGCGGTCTTGTTAATGGTGGCAGTGCCCATATAAAATACCCTCGTATCAAGAAATCTTGATACATTGATATTAGAATATTTTGAGCCATGGCGTCAATCCTCAAATCCCTGCGCCTCGCCGCCGATCCGACCCGCGTTCGCCTGCTGCTCCTGCTCGAGCAGGAAGAGCTCTCCGTGGCCGAACTGCAGGACATCCTCGGCAAGGGGCAGAGCCAGATTTCCACCCACCTGGCCCAGTTGAAGCAGGCCGGCCTGGTGGACGACCGCCGTACCGGCAAGAACGCCTTCTACCGCCTGACGGCGCCCGCCGACTTGATGGAGCTGCTGCGCAAGGCGGCGGGCGAAGTTCCCGAATCGGCCGAAGACCGCCAGTCGATGCGCCACGCCCTGCGCAAGCGCCAGGACCAGATGCGGCGCTACTTCGACGAGCTGGCCGGCAAGTTCGGCCGCCAGCACGTCCCGGGCCGCTCCTGGAAAGGCGTGGCGGAGGCCCTTCTGAAGCTCATGCCGCCCATGGTGATCGCCGATCTGGGGGCTGGCGAAGGCACCATTTCGCAATTGATGGCGCAGCGCGCCAGGAAGGTCATCGCCGTCGACAATTCCGAGAAGATGGTGGAGTTCGGCGCCGCGCTGGCCCGCCAGCACGGCATTCCCAACATGGAATACCGGCTGGGCGATCTGGAAGATGTGCCCATTCGGACCGGCACGGTGGACCTGGCGTTTCTCAGCCAGGCCCTGCATCACGCCCGCCATCCCGAGCGCGCCGCCGCCGAAGCGCGGCGCATTCTCAAGCCGGGCGGCCGCATCGCCGTGCTGGATTTGAACCGCCACCATTTCGAAGAGGCGCGGGAAATGTACGCGGACCTGTGGTTGGGCTTCACCGAATTGGAGCTGGAGCGCTACTTAAAGGGCGCCGGCTTCAAGCACGTCGAGACCGCCGTGGTATATAAGGAGCCGGAGGCCCCATACTTCGAAACGCTATTGGGAACGGGCCAAAAGTAAAGGCCCGCAAAGCTGTGGTATATTCCTTGAAAATGGAGGGCACCATGCTGGCGTCGGGCATAATGGCCGGGTTCCTGATTACGAAAGACTACGACCAGGCGAGAGCATTCTACGTAGGCAAGTTAGGGTTTGAGTTTATCAGCCTGGACCAGTTCGCGCTGGTACTGAAAGTGGGTGGGCACCACATTCGGATTTCCAAGGCCCCGAATTTTACGCCGCTGCAGAGCACCGTGCTGGGCTGGGAAGTGGCGGATGTCGAGGCCATGGTCGCGTGGCTCGCGGAGCGAGGCGTGGCCACCGAGAAGTACCCCTTCGTGCAGGACAAAGACCGCGGCATCTGGACCACGCCCGACGGCAGCAAAGTGGCCTGGTTCAAGGACCCGGATGGCAATGTGCTGTCCGTGAGCCAGCATTAGTGTAGTCCCGCAGCACGCGGCGCCGCAAAACGGGGACTGCTACCAATTCCCGCCTTTGGAATTGGATAGCTGTACCCGGTTTGCCCCCAGCCGCGGCTATTCCAGCCCGGCCGCTTTGAACATTTCCAGGAACTGGGATTCTGTCCGCATGTCGATGGATTGGGCCACCAGCCGGCCCTGGCGATCGAACAAAAAGCTTTTCGGGATGCCTTCCACGTAAAATGCGGTGTTGGTTTTGCGGTCCGGATCCAGCAGGATCGGGAAAGTGTAGTTCTGCTTGGCCAGGAAGCCTTCCACCGTTTCGCGCTTCTCGTCGGAGACCGCCAGCACCAGGAAGCCCTTCTTTTCGAAACGCTCATAGAGCTTCTGCATGTCGGGCATTTCCTTGCGGCAGGGCGGGCACCAGGTGGCCCAGAAGTTCAGCAGAACCACGTGGCCGCGCAAGGCGTCCAGGTTATAGACTTTGCCGTCGAGCGCGGTGAGCGTGAAGCCGGTCTCCTGCAGCACCTGGTCGCGCAGCTCCAGCAGGGCGGTGGCGGCGTCCAGAGCCGGGTCGGCGGGCGGCGGGGCGACGTGTTCGTAGCGGATCAGCTTCGCCAGCTCAACGTAATTGCCCACGGCGCCTTCGGTTTCGTGAAGGGCCTGCGCCAGCGTGGCGGCCACGCCATTCAACGCTTCTTTGCCCAGATCGCCTTCGGTAGCGAGGTTGGAAAGACTGGAAGCCAAACTGAGTTTCTCGCGGCCGGCGGGCAGCGCGCGGATGTCGGCGGCCAGCTTGGTGACCACTTTGCCGCGCTCGGCGTCGGTCGCCAGCGCCCGGATTTGGCCCATGCTTTTCTGGATGGCGGCTGCTTCGGCCGAAAGCGGCGTGCGCGGCGCGGCCGTCCGCGCCGCGGCCGGAGCGGCGGCCGGATCCGAGAATTGGCCCGCCAGATCGGGATAGCGCTGTTCGAGAGCCTGTGCGGCCAGCTTGCGGAACGCCGGCCGGAGCGCCTCGGGCGCCTTAGCGTACCTCTGTTCCACCCGCGCGGCAGCTTGTTTCACCGCGTCGGAATCGGCCGCGCAAACCAGGCCCGCGGCCAGAAGGCACGCGTTTAGCAGACGAAGAGAAAACATGGAGACTCCTGGTCCGGAGTATAGCAACTACCGGCGGATGGGGTCCGGCGGATCGTTGTTGCCGCCTTCGGCGGGCTTAGTGGAGTTGCTATCGTGCCTCGGGCCCAGCCCCAGGGCGATCAGAGAAAGGGAATTGATCTTACCCGTGGAGTCGAGGTTTTGCTCGGATTGGAACCTCTTGAGGGCGTCGGCGGAGGCTTGGTCCCAGGCGCCGGTGGCGGCATCCGCCGGCAGATAGCCTTTGGCAACTAGCGCGTTCTGGATTTCCCGGTAACGGTCGGCACTGGGGGTGGCTTGCCGGTTGCGCCAGGTAGTGCGTTTGACGGAGCCTTTCTTGCCGGATTTCTTGGCCGCGGCCGTATGGACGACGGCTGCGCTCTTGGATGGGACCGCCGATTTCCTGACGGCGGTTTTCACGGCCGCTTTCCTTACCGGTGCTTTCTTTTTCACCGCGGATGCAGGCGGCTGGAAGCCCCAGGCCAGTGCCGCCATCGCCAGCGCGGCTGCGCAGGTCAGAATAGTCCGCATCTTCAGTGGACTAGTGTAACAGGGGTACAGGGCCGGGGGGGGCGTCCTGGGGGCGGCCGCAAACGCAAACGGGGACCGCTACCCATTCCCGCCTTTGGAATTTGGATAGCTGTCCCCGTCTTGCCTCGGAGCCGGTTAGTGCATCTGGTTGGGAAGGGTTCCAGGCAGGAAGATCGAAGCCCACTCGTTGCGTCTGGGGTCGTGCCGCATCACCCGGAACATCACCGGGTCGCCCGGCTTCAACGTGGCTTGGATCTTCTTGATATCCTCCGCCGAATTGACCGCATGGCGATTGATTTCCAGAATCAGGTCGCTACGCATCAGGCCCACGTCCTCGGCGAACGAGCCGGGTTCCACCTCGGAAACCGTCACGCCGCCCTTTTCCTTGATCCCCAGCGTCTCCCTCTGCCGGTCGGTCAGCGGGTTGATGGTCATGCCGAAACTGACGCTGGTGCCTTCGTTCTGGCCGGTCGCGTCCTGGCGTCCGCCGCCGAACTCCTCGGGGAAGATCTGAGCCAGGTTCCCCACCACAACCTTGAAGTTCTCGCGTTTGGCGTCGCGTAGCACGCCGATATCCAGGCTGCTGCCCACCGGCGTCGCGGTGACGATCCCGATCAACTGGTCGCCTTCGTGAATCGCCTGGCCGTTGATGGACACAATCACGTCTCCCGGCTTGATACCGGCCTTTTCGGAGGGACCGCCGGCCGCCACCGATGCCACGAACACGCCTTCAGTGGCGCCGCTCACCTTGAGGGCGGCGGTGGTGCGGGGATCGTCCGATTTGTTGAACGAGATGCCGATCGAGCCGCGCGTCACCTTGCCCGTCTTGATGATGTCGTTGTAGACCCCCGCCGCCGTGTTGATGGGAAGCGCGAATCCAATGCCTTCGTAGCCGCCGGAACGCGATGCGATGGCCGTGTTGATGCCGATCACTTCGCCGCGCATGTTCAGCAGCGGCCCGCCCGAATTGCCCGGGTTGATGGCCGCGTCGGTCTGCAGGAAATGCTGAAACTGCATCCTGGTGTCGCCATCCATCACGCGTCCCTTGGCGCTGATGATGCCGGCTGTGACGGTCGTGTCGAAGCCGAACGGGGAACCGATGGCCATGGCCCAATCGCCCACCTGGACCGCGTCGGAGTTGCCGATCTTGACGGGAACCAGGTTGTGCTTGCCCTCCACGCGAATCACCGCCAGGTCCGTGGGCGCATCCACGCCGATCACGTGGGCGTCATACTTCTCCGGGTCTCCGGGGAATTTCACTTTGATCTTGTCCGCCTTGTCCACCACGTGGTTGTTCGTCAGGATGTAGCCGGCCCCGTCCACCACTACACCCGAGCCCAGCGCTTCACCCCCGCGGCTGTTGGGCATCTCCGGGACGCCATTGCCGAACGGGTTGCCGAAGAAGTGGTTGAAGAAATCGTTCAGGCCATTGTCGTCGCCCTGATCGCCGTCGTCCGGCGAGGTCTGGCGGCGCGTGCGGGTGCGCATCGGCTGGGGTTTGTAGACCACCGAAACGTTCACCACCGAGGGCGCCACCTGCTTGGCAATCTGGCTGAATGTGTTCGACAGTTCCACCGGGTTCGGAATCACCAGCGGTGTCGCGCCGGGGGCCTGGCCGTTATCCTTGGCCGCCTTTACGCCCGAATTGATGAGTGTGCCCAGGACGATGCCGAACGACAGCGTAAACAACATCACCGTAAGCGAAAGCAATTTCTGTCTGCGTAACTTGTCAAAGAAACTCATGGAATCTTACCTGCTCCTCTGCTATTGATAATGGATGCCGCCGCGGATTCAGTGGTTTCACTTCCACTCGGGACAACCCCGCTCAGGATGAAAGCCGCGCCCGCGCCTGAGTCGCAAGAGCCAAGGCGGTAGCCGGCAATCCTATTACCAGTATGGCCCAGACCACCGTCTGACGCCACTCCACCCGCGGGATACCACCCACGCTAACCCTATAGACGATGGGCCCCGGTAAAGGTACCGCAATCGGCGTTAGTCCCGCAAGGAGCGCCCCGGCTCACTGGCCGGTCCCGCAGCCTGCCGCGCCGTCCGCCGGGCTGCCGCGCAGCAACAGCAGCAACGTCAGGAAGATCCGCTTCAGGCCTAGATCGCGGCCCTCCGGGCGAAACCATTCCTGCGTGGTGTGGGCGCCGCCGCCGATGCCCCCCGCCCCGATGGCGATCGCCGGAATCCCCAGCGAGAGCGGAATGTTGGCGTCCGTCGAGGAACAATCCAGATGCGAGCGGACCCCCAGGTGCGCATCCACGGCCCGGACGTATTGCAGAATGGCCGCGTTCTCCGGTAGCGCCGCGGCGGGCCGCGACCCTATCTCTTTCAGCTTGCTCGTCACCTTGCCGCCGCTGGCCCGCTGGTTCTCCAGATCGCGCGCGCGATCCACCGCGGCCGTGAGAAACTCCACCAACTCGTCCATCTTCTCGTTGCTTTCCGAGCGGATGTCGACTTTGGCCCGAGCCAGTTGTGGGATGGCGTTCACGCTGGAGCCGCCCTCGATGAGTCCCACGTTGAACGCGGATTTCGGCGTGCCTTCAATCCGCGTCTCGGCGAAGAAAGCCACCGCCCGGCACAGCGCATGCAGCGGGTTGCCGACGCCATAATCGCTCCAGCTATGCCCGCCCGGTCCGCTGAAGGCGATTTCGAACCGCCGGCTGCCCAGGGCGCGCGTCGTGATGTGGTCGGTATTGGCGCCGTCCACCACCACGAAAGCCTCGATCGAGCGGCCGTGGGGCGGCCGTTTACAAAGCTGGCGCATTCCCTGGAGGTTGCCTTCGCCCTCTTCGCCCACATTGGCCACCAGCAGCAGGTTGCCGGAAAGCCCGGGGATGCACCCGCCGTTTTTCCAGAGCCGCGCAATGGCCACCAGCGCGGCCAATCCGGCGCCGTTGTCGGAAACCCCCGGCCCGCAGAAGCGGCCGTCGGCATCCACGTAGATGTCTTCCTTGCTGCGCGGCGCGATCACCGTGTCCAGGTGCGCGCTCAGCGCCACGTAGGGGCCTTCCCCGTGGGCCGCGATCACATTGCCCGCACGGTCGATGGATGTGTTCCACCCGAGCGAGCGCAACTGCTCCTGGAACCACGCGGCGCGGTCCTGTTCCAGAAAAGTAGGGGCGGGGATGCGGCAGAGTTGCAGGTGGATTTCGTTGATCCACTGCCTCTCGCGGGTGAACCACTGCAGACATTCCCGCACGTCGCGGTCGCCAGCGAGTTCAGTAATGTTGATTCCAGCGGCTGCGGGCATTCCTGAATTAGTGTAACAGCGTGGCAGGTGAAACCTCCGGCCTGACGCGCCCACCTCCAAACCGAGCCGCGACCGTCAGGGAGCGAATTCCCGCCATTACCAAAACATCGGAAGTCCAAAAGTGCGCTTCATTCCGGCAGCGGCTGCCCCTTGGTCTCCGGCGCCCATGGCAGCGCCGCCAGCCCCACCAGAAACACCAGGCACATGGTCACGCCCGCGTACCGCATTGGCTCGGCATGCGAGGCGAATACCGTGCCGGTCAGGTAGCCGAAACCGATGGGGCCGGCCGCCGCCAGGCCGCGCCCCACGTTGTAACAGAAACTCGTTCCCGTGGAGCGCAGGCGCGTGGGGAACAACTCCGGCAGGTAAATGGCGTAGCCTCCGAATAACATGAGCTGCGAGAAGCCCATCATCGGGACCATCCAGAACATGTCGGTGATCACTTTGATGTGCCAGAAGGTGTAGGCGGTGGCCAGCATGGCCGCCACAAAGCTCACCGCGAAGGCCATCCGGCGTCCCGTGTAGTGCGTGAGATAGGTGAATGCGTAGACGCCGAAGAATCCGCCCAGGTTTTGAAACATGGAGGTGACGCCGATCCACGTGGTCGTCTTGCCGGCCAGCGCCGCGCCCGTCAGGCCCTGCGCGCGGAAAGATTTGTCCAATACCTGGCGGAAAAGATCGTAACTGAAATAGCCGATGCCCCACAGCCCCACCACGCCCGCCAGGGAAAGCAGCAGGCCGGCGATCGCATTGCGGCGCCACCGCGGAACGGAAAACAATTCCTGGTAAGACCCCAGCTTGACTTTTTGCGCGCGTGCCTTCAGCCACTGTTCGGGCTCTTTGACCTTCAGGAAGACCAGAATCGCCAGAGGCGCCGGTATGGCGCCGGCCAGAAAGAGGTAGCGCCAGGCTCCCACGATGGCGCCCGATTGTTCCATCAACCCCAACCCGATCCCGATGAACGCCGCCAGAATGTTGCCCAACGGAGAAAAAGCCTGGATCGTGCCCAGCGCGTAAGGCCGTGCGCGTTCCGGCACCACTTCCGCCACAATCGCCACACCCACCGCGAATTGCCCGCCCACGCCCAACCCGCACAGGAAGCGGTAGACGTCGAAATCCCAAACGCCCGTGGCCAGCGTGCTGAGTCCCGTGAAGACGGTGTAAGAAAGGATCGCCAGCATCATCGTCTTGACGCGCCCCAGGCGGTCGCCCAGGATGCCGAAGAGAATCCCTCCCGTGGCCCAGCCGACCAGGAAGACCGATGTCGCATAGCCGCTTTGTTGGGAAACCGCCGCGCTGCTGGCGTGCGCTCCCATCAGTTCCTGGATAGCCGGCCGCCGCGCCAGCCCGAAAATCTGCTGCGCCATGCTGTCGAACATCCAGCCGGTGCAGGCCACCGCCAGCACGAACCACTGATAGCGGTTGAGGTCCCGGTACCAGGCATACCTCGGTTGGGATGGCGGCATGAAGCTGCTATTGTTTCGGAAATGCAACCGATGCCGCAACCCCCGCCCCTAGCTGGGTTCTCCCCGCCTTTTGCACACCCGCTATTTGCCCGCTTCCCCTGCCGCCGTCACGCGATCGCCTGCTTTCACCGGTGTATCCGAGGGCATGGCGACGGAGTCCCCTTCGCTCAGCCCGTCCGTGACCTGAATGCGCGTGACGCTTGAAGCCCCGGTCTTCACGCCGCGGCGTTCCAGCGTGTCGCCTTTGAGCAGCAGCACGTAGTCGCCGCCTGCGTCGTGGTGCAGCGTCTCTTTGGGAATGGCCAGCGCCCGCTCGACCACTGCCGTCCGGATCAAAGCATCCACGTTGGTCCCTGGAACCAGCTCGCGTCCGGGATTCTCGATCACGCAGATCACCTGTCCCACCTGGCGCGAGCCGAGGGTTTCAATGGTGGTCGGCATCTGCTCCACCACCCCTTGCCACTGCTTGCCGGAAAGCGCCTGCCACGTAATGGTGACCGGCTGCTGTTTGGCGACGCGCCCCAGTTCGGGCTCATCGATATAAACCCGCACCCGCAGGCGATTCATGAGGCCGATGTTGGCCACCAGGTCGCCCGGGTTGAGGTAAGCGCCGGGGCGAATTGCCAGGCCGTAGACCACGCCGCCGATGGGTGCGCGGATTTCGCTTTGCGCCGCCTGCCGCTTCACCAGGTCCAGAGCGGCTTGCGCATCCTGCAGTCGGGCGCGGGCGGCGGCCACATCCGGAGCGGCGGCCATGGTGCGGCGCCTTTTTTCCAGGCCGGCGATCTGCACGCGCAGTTGCTCCACTTTGTCGCCGGCCGCCCTCACCTCCGCGCCGGTGGCGGCCTGTTGGGCGGCCAGGCGTTCGAGTGCCGCGCGCTCCCGCTCGGCCTGTTGCAGATCCACGTTGGCGCGCGCCAGGCCGTTCCCGATTTCGGTGAGTTCGGCCGGCTTGGGGCCGCTCTCAAGCGACGCCAGGTTGGCTTGCGCCTCGGCAACCTTGGCTTCCGCGGCGTCGAGTTCAGCCTTGGCGGAAGGATCCGTAAGGGTGGCAAGCACCGCGCCCTTTTCCACCGCGCGCCCTTCCGCCACATTGACCTCGCCGGCCATGCCCTTGGTTTCGGCATGCACGGCCCGCCACTCGAGCGGTTCCACCTTTCCGTTGGTCGAGAGGGTGCTCACCAGCGTTTCACCGTGGACGCGCGCGAAGCCGACCATGGGCGGCGCATTCTTGCGCAGCACGCCCCAAGTGATCAGCCCCGCCGCCGCGGCCAGCAGCACGAACAACAGCAGCTTCTTCAAAATGATCTCCACCACTATCTTAGCTGGCAAAGCCTCGTTGGCTGGATCTTTCCCGGTTGTGGGGCAGGCGCTTTCGCCTGCCAACCCCCCAATCCAGGCCTCTCAGCTTTTCTCCGCGCCCCCGCGGTGAATACGCAGTTTGCTTACGAATACCCCTTCAGCCCGAACTTGCGCATGATGCCCCGAAAAATCCGCTCGCTCCCCTCGCCGAATGGCCGGTCGGTGGTAAGATACGTCCACGTAGCGCCCCGCTCGGCCGGGTCGAGCCCCCGCTTCCCGGCCTCTTCCAACCGCGCGGCCGTTTCGCCCTCCAGCGAGTCCTCCAACTCGCGGAACATCGCATCCACCCGCGTAAGGTATTCATGCAGCGGGTCGCGTCCCCCGTACGAATACCACTGCACCCCCGACCGCAGTTCGGAAACCGCGGCCAGGTGATCGGCCCAAAGGTCGTCGATGGTGGTGAGAGAGACCAGGCGCTCGCGCTCCGGCAGGTCGGAGTTGAGGATCGCCTGCCGGCGCTGCTGGATGCGGTTGCGCTGGCCTTCGACGATGCCTTCGTACTTCACCAGGAATGTCCGGATGTCCAGGTTCTGGCCTTCGATCAGCCGCTGGATACTCTCGGCATCGTGCCGGTATCTGGCGTTCTCGATGCCGTAGCGAACCAGCAGGTCGTCTTCGAGTGAAATCAGGAAGCGGGAGCGCCCCGGGTCGCCCTGCCGCCCGGCCCGCCCGCGAAGCTGGTGATCGATGCGGCGGCTCTCGTGGCGATTGGTGCCGATCACGAATAGTCCGCCCAGCGCAGCCACCCCATCGCCCAGTTTGATATCCACGCCGCGCCCCGCCATGTTGGTGGAAATGGTGACGGCGCCGCGCTCCCCGGCCCGCGCCACGATTTGCGCTTCCTCTTCCTCGTTGCGGGCGTTCAGCACCGCATGCGGAATATCCGCCAGCGCGCGGCTCAGCCGTTCGGATTCTTCCACGCTGGCGGTTCCCACCAGCACCGGCTGGCCGGAGGAGTGCACGCTGCGGATCACTTCCGCCACGGCCTCTTCCTTGGCCGCTTTGGTCGGAAAGACCACATCCGGCTCATCCTCGCGAATCACCGGAAGGTTGGTGGGTATCACGTCCACTTCCAGGCCGTAGCACTGCCGGAATTCCGCGGCCTGCGTGGCGGCCGTGCCCGTCATGCCGCAGAGCTGCGGGTACATCGCAACCAGGTTTTGCAGGGCGATCGAGCCCAGCACGCGGCCCTGCCGCCGGAACGGGACGCCTTCCTTGGCTTCGATGGCGGTGTGCAGGCCGGCCGGCCAGCGGCGGTCCTGCGCGATGCGGCCCTTGAACTGGTCCACCGATTCGATGGTGGCGTTCTTCACCACGTAGTCCACGTCGCGCCGCAGCAGAAAATGGGCGTGGATGGCGTTGTGCACCGCGCTGTAGAGAGCCAGGTTGGCTTCCGCGAAAATGTTGCCGCACCCCAGGGCCGCTTCCGCCACGCGCGCGCCTTCGTCGGCCAGCGCGATGTTGCGGCCGTGCTCGTCCAGCGTGAAATGGAGGCCCCGGTGGAAACGGCGCACCAGCGGGTCCACCTGCCGCGCCAGCACTCGCTCGTCCACCACCCCGCCGGCCAGCACCAGCGGTATGCGCGCTTCGTCGATCAGAATGGAATCGGCCTCGTCGATGACGGCGGCGTGAAACGGCCGGTGCACCTGCTCTTCGGGCCGCAGCGCAATCTGGTCGCGCAGAAAGTCGAAGCCGATTTCGTTGGCCGTGGCGTAAGTGATGTCGCAGGCGTATGCCGCGCGGCGCTCGGCGGGGCGCATGGTCTGCTGCACGCACCCCACCGTCAGGCCGAGGAAGGAGTAGATGCCGCCCATCCAGCGCGCATCGCGGCGCGCCAGGTAGTCGTTGACCGTCATCACGTGGACGCCTTCTCCGCCGCGGGCCTGCCATGCCACGGCGGGCGTGCAGGCCAGTGTTTTGCCTTCGCCCGTCTGCATTTCGGCGATGCGGCCGCGTGCCAGCGAGAGCGCGCCTTCCAGTTGCACGTCGAACATTTCCAGTTGGACCACGCGTGCCGCCGCCGCGGCGACGGCCGCCATGCCTTCGAGCAGGTCTCCCGATTCCTGGAAGCGGGCGCGCAGCCTGGCGTGATCCAGCTTGGCGAAATCGGCGCGGAACCGGTTGATGCGCGCCGTCTCCCGGGTCGCCGCGGCGCGCGTCAGCCAGGCCGGAAGCTTCATCTATCTCCTTGACGGTTGCGTTTCTGCAATTTTAACGGCATTGCCGCTTCCGACTCGCCTTGCCGACATTGGTTACAATGTACCTCGTATGCCGCTCTATCGGATCTATCGCATGAAGGATTCGCCAAGGCAGCAATTTCGCTGGGCGCCGCATCTTTCGGGGTGCGCGTCGCTCAAGCTTCGCGATTACGAGCCGGACGGCCAGGTGGAAGCTCGCAACGAATACGACGCCTGGCAGGCGCTGCGCGAGTCCGCGGAGCCCCTGATGCTGGGCGACCTGCTCGAGACCGCCGACGGCCAGTTGCGGGTTTGCAAGTACGTCGGGTTTGAGCCGGCGCAGTGGGTCGTCCCGGAACTCAAGCAGGAGGTTTCGCCGCCGCCCGCCCCCGAGGGCGCCGAATCAACCGTCAGTTAGGAGACCCTTATGCGCGATATCCGGTTGGGTGACGATCTCGACGATTATTGCGTGCGGTGCAAACGGATCATGAACCACGCGGTGGTTTCGGTGATCAACGCAGCTCCCGCGAAAGTCCGTTGCCGCACTTGCCACAGCGATCACGACTACCGGCACGAACAGGCGCCCCCGCCCAAGGTGGATCTGCGCAAGGCTGCGCTGTTTGCCGAGGTGTTGAAAAAGGTCAGTCCGGACGCCGCCGCGGTGGACCTGGTGCCCGAAGATCCGGACGAGGTGGCCGAGGTCGAAGTTGAAGTGGAGGCTGAAGCAGGCCTCGAGGACGCGGTGTTGGTTGAGATGGAGCCCGCTGCCGCACCCGCGCCCGTGGTCAAGGTTCCCAAGCCGAAGACCAAAGCCAAGCCCAAAGTCAAGCCGAAAATCAAGCCAAAAGCCAAGGCCAAGGCCAAGGCCAAGGGCCGCAAGTAGCCGCAAGACCATGATCAGCAGGCGCACCATGCTGGCTGCGGCACCTGGCATGCTGGCCGCCTGGCCGGCCCTTGCAGCGTGTGAGGCGCCCGCGCCCTACGGAGCCCTTCCCACCGGCCGCCAATTGCGCTGGCACAGTCTGGAAACCACCGCCTTTCTGCATTTCACGGTGAACACCTTTACCGGCAGGGAATGGGGCTACGGAGACGAGGACCCCAATATTTTTCAGCCCGCCAGGTTCGACGCGGATGCAATTGTGGAGGCGCTGGCGGCGGCCGGTATGCGCGGCGTCGTCCTCACCTGCAAGCATCACGACGGCTTTTGCTTGTGGCCCACCAGAACCACCGATCATTCCGTCCGCAACGGCTCCTGGAGGTCGGGCCAGGGCGACGTGGTGCGCGATCTCGCGGCGGCGGCGGCGCGCCGCAATCTTTCGTTCGGCGTCTACGTTTCTCCGTGGGACCGCAATAACCCCAACTACGGGACGCCCGCCTACATCGGCATCTATCGCCGCCAGCTTACCGAACTGTTGACGGACTATGGTCCGGTCTTTGAGGTCTGGCACGACGGCGCCAACGGTGGCGACGGCTTTTACGGCGGCGCCCGCGAGAAACGCACCATCGACAAACGCGCCTATTACGACTGGCCCGAAACCTGGGACCTGGTGCGAAAACTCCAGCCCGGAGCTGTCATTTTCAGCGATGTGGGACCGGACGTGCGATGGGTGGGGAATGAACGCGGCATCGCCGGTGATCCCTGCTGGGCCACCTACGATCCGGTGGGCGCCGGCGGCGGGCCGGCATCGCCCGGCGATGTCCGGGAGCGCGAATCGCCCGCCGGCCACCGCCATGGAACCCGCTGGCTGCCGGCCGAGTGCGACGTTTCCATCCGGCCCGGATGGTTCTGGCACGAGAACGAAAACGCCCGCGTGAAGACGCCCGCCCAGCTCATCGACCTCTACTACAAGTCCGCCGGCCGCGGCGCCAGCCTGCTGCTGAATTCGCCGCCCAACCGCGACGGGTTGCTGCCGGCCGAAGACATCGCGGCGCTGCGCGCATTCGGCGATTACCGCCGCGCCACTTTTTCGCGAAACCTGGCCGCCGGGGCCAAGGTCACGGCCTCCAACGTTCGCGGCAACGCGCGCGCTTATGCCGGAGCCAATCTGGTGGATGCTCGCGCCGACTCCTTTTGGGCCACCGATGACGCCGTGCTCGCTCCCCAAGCGGCTGTCGATTTCGGCCGGCCCATCACTTTCAGCGTGATTCGTCTGCGTGAGGAGATCCGCCTGGGGCAGCGCATTGACAGCGTCGCCGTGGATCGCTGGAACGCGGGAGCCTGGGAGCCGCTCGCCACCGCCACCAGCATCGGAGCGCAGCGCCTGATCCGCCTGGACAAGCCCGTCGAAACGTCGCGCTTGCGGTTGCGGGTCACACAAGCTTCCGCCAGCCCGGCGCTGAGCGAATTTGCCGTTTTTGCCGAGCCGGGCGATGCGCTGCGTTAAGCGTCTGGCCATCCTTCTCTGCGCCGCCTGGTGCGCCCAGCCCACGCGCGCCGTGGAACTCCATCTTCAGTTCGGCGCGCTGGAGCGCATGCTGGCCGAGCAGGTCTTCACCCAGGACGGCCGCCGCTATGTGTACGGCGACAAGAACAACAAGTGCAATTTCGCCTACCTGGAAAAGCCCCAGATTCAGGGCGACGGCGGACGCCTGCGCATCCGCGCGCGCTTCACCGGACGCAGCGCGCTCAATATGCTGGGCCAGTGCGTGGGGCTGGGCGATGCCTTCACTGTCCTGATCGCCGCGACGCCCCAATACCGCGACGGCAACCTGGTGCTGCAGAACATAACCGCGGTGGGCGAAGGCAAGACCGGGTATTACATCCGGCGCGTGTGCGCCGCTTTGGATTCGTCTCTGGCGCGCGATTTCAAGTACCCGTTGGCGGCCGTGGCGCAGAAGTTGCTCGAAGATCCGGCCGCCCAGCCCGGTTATAAGCGCGAGTTGCGGCGCTTCCAGGTGCCCGCCATCCGCGTCTCCAATGACGCGCTGGTGATTGAGCTGGATTTCGAACTCACCGTGAAGTGAAGAGTGGGGCAGGCGCCCCCGCCTGCGCGCGACCCCCTGGTCGCGCTCTTGTAAGGGAGTGATTTCCGGTAAGTGCGCCGGCTGCTAACTGTTCCCCAGATACATCACGTGAACGTAAGTGCCCAGCCGGACATTGTAGGCCAGATACCAGCCCACCTGATCGGGGTCGTCGTAGATCACGATCTGGTCGGAATCCCACAGCCAGTCGCCGCAGTAGCCGATATCAACGGGTGAGACACTGAAGTAGAAACCGCCGAACCAGAAACGCGACGGACCGCCCCCCGCCAGGCGCCACACGTGCCCCTTTCCAATGCCGCCGCTGAAATGGCCGTGTTCCCATGGATGATCCAGGTGGAAGCGCGGATCGTTCGGGCGCGCGTTCCCAACCCACTCATCATTCTTGGCGTGGACGTGCGGAGCTTCCGGATGTCCCGGCTTGTCGGCAACCGCTGTGGGCGGAGCCGCCGGAGCTTTACCGGGTTTCGGAGCCTTCGCCGGAGTAGGGCCATGCGCGGGAATATGGCCCCCGCCGACCTCTTGGTGGGCTGTATTGCCCGGCTTGGCGCCCCCCTTTTGTGGTTGTGTGTAGGCAGCCACGGAGAACATTAGCGAGATCGCAAGTAGACCGAGTAGTTGTTTCATAGGTAGTCTCCTCTTATCGTGAGCTCTCGCAGTTCGCGGGCCAGATTCGCCGCGGACGGCGGGGCAGGTCTTTTCTCCAGTAAATCTTCTCACAATTCGGGCGCCGGTTCTACCTTGGCCCGGCTGGCAGATACTCCTCGAAGAAACTGTAGCGCAGCGTGTCCAGGTGGAGCGGGTCGGAACCTTGCACGCCATGGCGGCGGTTCGGGTACTCCATGAAATGGAATTGCTTGTTGAGCGAAATCAGCCGGTTGAGCAGCCGTTGCGTTCCCTGGAAATGCACGTTGTCGTCGCCCGTGCCGTGGATGATCAGCAGCTTGCCTTTCAACCCCTCGGCGAAACTGATGGGTGAGCCGTCGTGATACCCCTTGGCGTTATCGGTGGGCAGGCCCATGTAGCGCTCCTGGTAAATGGAATCGTAGAGCGTCTGGTCGGCCACTGGCGCGCCTGCCACGCCCACCGAGTACAGGTCGGGATAGCGAAACATCAGGTTCAGGGTCATGGAGCCGCCGCCGCTCCAGCCGTACACGCCCACGCGCGTCAGGTCTACATAAGGATGCGCGGCGGCAAGGTCGCGCAGCGCGGCGGCCTGTTCGTCCGACGCCAGCACCCCAACCGAGCCATAGATCACTTTCCGCCAGTGAGTCCCCTTGGGCGCCGGCGTGCCGCTGTTGTCGAAGCTGGCGATCAGGTAGCCGTCGTCGGCCAGGCCGAGCATCATTAGGTGGCCGCCGCCCCAACTGTCGGTCACCGTGGAAGCCGCCGGCTCGCCATAGACGTTGATGATGATCGGGTACTTCTTACTCGGATCGAAGTGACTCGGCTTGATCAGCCAGCCGTCGATGCTGGTGTCGTGGCCCACCGGGATATGCACCATCTCGGTGCGTCCGGCGATGATCGGTCCCACCTTGGCCTTCTCCGCCGCGTTGTCATTCAGCACGCGCGCCACTTTGTGGTCCGGCAGGCTGACTAAGTCGGATTGCCCCGGCGAATCGAAAGTCGACACGCTGTGGAATGCCCAGTGGCAGTCCGGCGAGATGTTGTAAGTGTGTGTCCCTGGCTGGTTTTGGGGAGTCACTCGTTCCGTCTTCGATCCGTCCAGGCGGGAGCGATACAGGTACCGCTGGGTCGCATTGTCGGGCGATGCGATGTAATACAACCAGCCGCCCGGCTCATCCACCGCCGCGATCGAAACCATGTCGAAGGGCGCGTTGGTCACCAGCCGCGCGTCGCCTTCGCGGGTGATGGCATACAAATGCCGCCAGCCGTCGCGCTCGCTGGTGAACAGTAGGCGCTTGCCGTTTTCGATCCACTTGAGATTGCGGTTCACTTCCACCCACGTGTCGTTCTTGTCCTGGAACATCTGGCGCAGGTCGCCCGTATCCGGATTGGCGATGTATACCGTGTTGGTATTTTGCAGC
>Ga0181518_10002715_pt1 | contig 16822 bp, 13 predicted proteins | sample PEATcosm2014_Bin_28_FD_119751 | JGI IMG/M metagenome (GOLD analysis project Ga0181518, IMG submission 119751) | Peatland microbial communities from MTU Mesocosm Facility, Houghton, MI, USA - PEATcosm2014_Bin01_60_metaG | ecosystem: Environmental > Terrestrial > Soil > Wetlands > Peat | place... | reverse complement strand
TTGACGGTGGGACCGCCGGAGTAAGAAGACAGGGAGCGAGGGAGCAAAAAAGCAGGGACTTAGGGACTAAGGGACTAAGGGACTAAGGGACCGAGCAGATGCGCTAGGCAGTCACCAGATGTTCGGTAGCGTGTTTCTTCACCGAGACGAGTTCGAGGGCTGTCTCGGCGATATGTTCCGCGCTCAACTCGAAGACCTTGACCAGTTCCCACGGCGCGCCGGACTCGCCGAAGCGGTCTTTGACTCCGATGGCGCTGGCGATGACCGGGACCCCGTAGAGCTGGGGGTTCGTAGCCAGAACCAGGCTCACGCGTCCGGCCAGTGCGCCGATCTGATGCTCTTCGGCCGTGACCACCACGCCCGTCTCGCGTGCCGCGCGCACGATCGCCTCCGCATCGATGGGCTTGAGCGTGTGCAGATTCAAGACACGCGTCTCGATTCCGAACTCCTGCTTCAGAATCCATGCCGTACGCATCGCCTCAGGCACCATGGGGCCACAGGCGACGATGCTCAAGTCCTCGCCTTCGTCGGCGTAGTCGCAGGCGAGGCGCGTCTCGAAGGCGCCGACGAATTCAGCTTTGGCAAAATCCGGACCCGGGGCGCGCAGGCGAATGACATTCGCTTTGCCGAAAACAAAGGGCGTGAATTCGTCAGTAACAATCGGCGTGGCCTCGCGCGCGAAACGGATGTACTTGGGTCCCACGTGTTCGAGCAGCAGATGCCGCGTGGCCTTGCGCGTCTCGATCGCATCGCAGGGCACAACCACGGTCATATTCGGCAATCCCAGCATCGCGAAGAGATCTTCGAGCGCCTGGTGCGTGGCGCCGTCAGCGCCGACGGAGACGCCCGCGTGCGCGCCGGCCACCAGGACGTTGAGATTGGAGTAGCAGATGGAAACGCGAAGTTGATCGAGGTTGCGCGCCGCGGAAAACGTGGCGTAGGAGCCGAGCACAGGCAGCTTGCCTTCGCGCGCCAGGCCCGCAGCGGCCGCCGTGGCGGACTGCTCCGCGATACCCATTGAGATCCAGCGCCGCGCGCGCTCCGGCTTACCCGCGTAGAAGTCCGCAATGGTGATGGAGCCGGAAATGTCGAGGCCGATGCACACAATGCGCTCATCGTCGCCGCATTCGGCAAGCGCGCGGCCAAAGCCCTTGCGCGTGGGCTCCATGTCAACGTGCATCGCGTCGATCTGCGTTCGATCGCGCGCATTCCACCAGAAGTCACGTGAGTAGCGGGGTACATGCGCTTCGAGAGCGTGCGAGGCTTCAGCCTGCCAGTGCTTGGCCTTGGCGAGCAAATCGTCCACAGGAATGCGATCGGTGAGACCGAGTTCCGCGAGCGCCGCGTTCAGTTCCTCGCGATTCGGCGCTTTGCCGTGCCAGCCCGGCTGGTTTTCCATAAAGCTCACGCCCTTGCCTTTGACGGTGTCGGCGAGAATCATGACAGGCTTGCCGGTCGCCGCGCGCGCATGCTCCAGGGCATCGACAATCTGGCGAATGTCGTGTCCATCGATGTGATGCACCTCCCAGCCGAAGGCCGCGTACTTGGCGGCAAGCGGCTCGACTTGCATGACATCTTTTACCCATCCGTCGATCTGCAGGCGATTGCAGTCGATGACGGCAATGATGTTGTCGAGATGGAAGTGGCCGGCCTCCATGGCTGCTTCCCACACCTCGCCCTCCTGCTGTTCGCCGTCGCCCATCAGGCAAAAGATTTTGTGCTTTTTGCCGTCGATGCGCGCGGCCAGCGCCATGCCGACTGCGACGCTCAAGCCCTGGCCGAGCGAGCCGGAAGAGACTTCCACGCCCGGTAGCTTGAGCCAGTGGGGATGGCCCTGGAAGGGCGCGCCGAGTTTGCGCAGGGTGACGATATCGTCGAGCGGGCAAAAACCGGCGATGCCGAGCGACACATAAAGCGCCGGCGCCTTGTGGCCGGCCGACCAGAGAATGCGATCGCGATCCGGCCAGTCAGGATGTTTAGGATCGTGTTCGGCCGCCCGCAGATAGAGCGCCGCAGCAATGTCCATGATGGAGAGCGTGCCGCCGGCGTGGCCCGAGCCCGCCGCGCACAACGCGACCAGGTTGTAGCCGCGCATGAGTTGCGCCGCGTCGCAGAGCTCGTCGATGGAATATTCCTTTGTAAGCTGGCCGGTATTTGCATCTCGAAGCGACATTGTGGGTCTCCTTTGGAGCTTCCTTCAGGGGCTAAAGCCCTCTCGTCTTCCTTGCCCGATTCGGCACGACTAAAGTCGTGCCCTGACACTTCTTGCGGCCCCTAAAGAGTCTTTCTGCAGCCTGCGGAGACCGACGGTACTTTTCTACACGTGCGCCCCGACCCACGCGTCGATGCGCTTGAGCGCTTCCAGCAGGTTGTCCATGGAATTGGCGACACTGAAGCGCACATAACCCTCGCCATAGGAGCCAAACGCGGTGCCGGAAAGCGCGGCCACGCCGGCTTCTTCAAGCAGCGCATCGGCCAGAGGCTTTGACGCCCAACCCGTGCCCGTGATGTTGGCGAAGACATAAAATGCGCCCTTGGGCATGCGTGCGCTGAAACCCCGAATGCGGTTGAGGCCCGCGACAAAGGCCCGGCTGCGCCGCTCGAATTCGAGACGCATTGTGTCCACGGCGCTCTGATCGCCGTTGAGCGCGGCCAGCGCGGCGCGTTGCGTAAAACTTGCCGTGCAGGAATTGGAGTTGGTCATCAGGCGCGTGATCTGCGCGGCCAGATCGGCGCGCATCACCCCGTAGCCGATACGCCAGCCGGTCATCGCGTAGGTTTTCGAGAAGCCGTCGAGCAGAATGGTGCGCTCCTGCATGCCGGGCACGCTCATGATCGAGAACGGCTTGCCTGCAAACTGCAGGCGGCTGTAAATCTCGTCGGCGAGCACCAGGATGTTGCGATCGCCGATGACCGCAGCGGCGCGCTCGATGTCGGCGCGCGCCAGCACGCCGCCGGTGGGGTTCTGCGGCGAGTTGAGAATGATGAGCTTGGTCGAGGGCGTGATCAGGCTCGCCATCTCGTCCACGTCCATGGCGAAATCCCGTTCTTCACGCAGCGGAATCGGCACCGGCGTGCCTCCGGCGTAGCGAATCATCGACTCGTAAATAGGAAAACCGGGATTGGGATAGATCACCTCGTCGCCCTCGTCGACGAGCGCGAGCATGACGTAGAACATAATGGGCTTGCCGCCGGGAACCACGACCACTTCGTCGGGCTCGACCGCGACGCCGCGCGTGCGGCTCACGTAGTTGGCGATGGTTTCGCGCAACTCGGGCAGCCCCGCCGAGGGGCCGTAATGCGTCCAGCCTCCGCGCAGCGCATCCACGGCTGCTTCTACAATGTGCGGCGGAGTTGAGAAGTCCGGCTCGCCGATTTCCAGATGAACGATGTTCCTGCCCGTGCGCTCCAGCGCCTTGGCCTTGCTCAGAACCTCGAAGGCCGTTTCCGTGCCCAGCCGCGCCATACGCCGTGACAAAATCAACTCGTGTTGTACCATTTGCGTTGCCATTGCGATGCTCCAAAGTTCTTCTGTCCCCGCGAGCACAATTTGCTCGCCGAGGACCCCGATGCTCTGCCCGATCCGGCGCCGGCGAGGCTTCCCCAGGAGCTGGCCAGCTCTCGGACCGGATGGCATTATACCCCCGGCTCAAAACGGCTAAATGTGATGGCCGTCGCCCTGCTCACGGAGCCCGCTTTGCACAGCCGCCAGCAGAGCGAGAACGGTAGAATGTCCGAAGCGCAACAACGGATTTGAGGAATGACTTACTACGACCAGGTCGCAGAAGCAGCCGCATTTGTGCAGGCGAGGCTGGGTGCACTCGCGCCCCGGGTGGGCATGGTGCTGGGTTCGGGGCTGGGCGCAGCGGCCGATGCGGTCGCCGATCCGATCTTTGTGCCCTACCACGAGATCCCGCATTTTCCGCAATCGACCGTCGAAGGCCACGCGGGACGGATCGTGGCGGGACTGCTGGGCGGCGCGCCAGTAGACCACCCCAACGACCCCGGCTCTGCGAGCCACCCGTCGTTGGGGGCCCCGGTGATCATCCTGCAGGGGCGCGTTCATTCTTACGAGGGCTACACGCCGCACGAGGTCACGTTTCCCATGCGCGTGCTGGGCGCGATGAGAGTGCGCGCCGTGGTGCTGACCAACGCCGCCGGCGGTATTCAAGCCGGCTATCATGTGGGCCAACTGGTGACGCTCGCCGATCACATCAATATGATGGGCTGGAATCCGCTCACCGGGCCCAACGAGCCGCGCTTCTCCGCGAGGCCGGGTGCGGGACTACGTTTTTTCGACATGACCGAGGCCTATAGCAAGGCGTTGCGCACGCTGGCCGCTTATGCGGCGCGCGAAGAGGGATACACGCTCGAAGAGGGCGTCTACCTGGCCACGCCGGGCCCCAGCTTCGAGACGCCGGCAGAGATTCGCGCCTTCCGCACGTGGGGCGCCACTCTCGTCGGCATGTCGACCGTGCCGGAAACCATTGTGGCGCGGCACATGGGGCTGGAAGTGCTGGGCATCTCTTGCGTCACCAACCTGGCGGCCGGATTGGGCGCGACTCCGCTGAGCCACGAAGAAGTGAATGCAACCGGCCGCATGGTGGAGCGGCGGTTGGCCGGGCTACTGAAGCGCCTGGCGCCAAGAATTGCCGCGAAGATAGAAAAGGAACTGTGAGTCAAACTGTGAGCGCCCGAGCCGCACGCGAAGTCGCCGCGCAAATTCCCCGGCTGCCCTTTCCGCCCACGGTGCTGGGCATTGCCGGCTGCTCCGGCTCAGGCAAAACTACGCTGGCCAACGAATTGGCCCGCATGCTGCGCGGCCTGCGCTTCCATCTCGACGACTACTATCTCGATCTCGGCCACATGCCGCTCGCAGAGCGCGTCAAGCAGAACTTCGACGACCCGGCGATGATTGAGATTCCGCTGCTCGCCGAGCATATTGTCGCATTGGCGCGCGGAGATTCCATCGACCGGCCGGTCTACGACTTTGGAACGTACACGCGCGTGCCGGGCCGCACCCAGCGCGTCACTTCCGGGCCGTTCCTGATTATTGAAGGCATTTTCGCGCTCTATTTTGAGGAACTGCTGCCGCTCTACCAGCTGAGCATTTATGTCGATACGCCGGACACGTTGTGTTTCGAGCGACGGCTGAAGCGCGATTTGGACGAGCGCGGACGAAGCGAAGAGTCGGTGCGCTATCAGTGGGAAAACCGCGTGCGGCCCTCGAGCATTGAGTTTGTGCGTCCCTCGTCGGCAAACGCCGATCTTGTCGTCGAAGGTTCCGATGCGCTGGATTGGAAAGTAGAACGCGTGATGGCGGAGATGCGGAAGCGGAATTTGCTAACCGGAGCAGCTTAGAAACTACTTCGCCGTCAACGCCGCCACGGGCACCAGCATGTCTTCCTTGCGCATCACGAGATTGGTGGCGTTGAGTGTGGCCAGTTCGAAACCGTGGCCGTGCGTGATGGCGTCTGTCGGGCAGGCTTCGACGCAGTAGCCGCAAAAGATGCAGCGGTTGTAGTCGATGTTGTAGACCTTGGCGTAGCGTTCCGACGAAGAGATGCGGGTTTCGGACGTGTTATCGGCGGCTTCAATATAGATGCAGTTCGCAGGGCAGGCCGCGGCGCACAGAAAGCACGCCACGCACTTTTCCAGGCCGTTTTCGTCACGCTGCAACTCGTGCGCTCCACGGTAGCGCGACTCGAGAACCGCTCCGCGCAACGGGCCGGGACCGTCAGGGTAATTCTCCACTTCAGTGGGCGCGAACGCCTCCCGCGCCGTGATGCTCATGCCCTTCGCGATGGCGGCGATGTTGCGCACGATCGACATGCGTTCAGTATACGATGGAGGCGAGGAGAATTTCATGAAGGCATTGCTTGGTTGCACCGCCATCTTTTTAGGAATGTTGAGTTTGGGAGCCTTCGCCCAGCAGGCGCAGAACCCGCAGCCGCGGATGCCGGTGGTGCGGCAAGAACGCGACATGACGACGCAGGTTCCCGCGCCCGCGGAGCCGCTGAAGATCACCTTCGGCGAAAAATCAGCCACGTGGACCGTGGCCACGCTCGCCAGCCTGCCGCACGTGACCGTCACCGTTCACAATGAGCACACCAAGGCCGACGAGATTTACTCCGGCATACCGCTGATCGCGTTGCTCGCGCCTATGGGCGTAAGCGAACATCCGCGCGGCAAAGATCTGCGGCTGTATGTGGTGGCCGAGGGCTCGGATCTGTATGAAGTGGTGTACGCGAGCGGCGAGATCACGCCGGACGTGAGCAGTTCCACGGTGATTGTGGCCGATACGGAGAACGGCAAGGCCCTTACGGGCGACGGGCCACTCAAGTTAATTGCTACAGGAGAAAAGCGGCCGGCGCGATGGGTGCGCAACCTGGTTGCGGTCAAGGTGTTCGCGGCAGAGTGATGGAAGACAGTGGTTAGTGATTAGTGGTTAGTTATTGGTCGCGGACCCGCATCTGGAATCGCTCGCACAAAAAACGGGCCGCACCTCCGATGGATGGAGCGTGCGGCCCTTAGTGTCTTGACGATCGGCACTCCTCTAGCGATGGCCTCCGGAGCGGCTTCCGCCGCCGCCACCACCGCTGCTGCGTACCTGCGGCGTGACGTGGGGGTCAGCATGCAGCGGGCGTGTTTCCGCTGTCGTGGCCGGCCTGGTGTTGTTCGGCGCCGCATACTGCCCACGCTGCGTGCTGTAGTTTTGCTCGTGCTGCATCTGCGTGTTCATGCGCGGAGCGGTGGGCTCGCGGTACGCATTACCTTCCGACGGCCGCGGTTGCGACTGAACGCCGTTCGGTCCGCCGCGATAGCTGGTGCGACCACCGTTGTTGTCGCGACCGCCGTTGTTGACGTGAACGTTGTTATTGACGCGAACATTGGCGCGGTAGCTGTACACGTTGTGCACGTTGCGCCCGTTGAAGTTGTTGTAGACGCGGTTATAGAAGAAGTGGCCGCCATTCCAGTAGCCGCCCTCATAACCGAATCCAACGTAGCCGAAGCCGTAGTTGATGCCGCCATACCAGCCGATGTGGAAGCCCCAGTGGCCGGGGTACCACATGTAGCGTCCGCTGTAGAAGCCCCAATACCCAGGAGTCCAGAGGCCGCCGACATACGGGGGCTCGACCCACACGCCGGGCACCCAGTAATAGCCGTACGCACCGTATGCCCAGTAGCCGGGAGTCCAGATGTATCCATCGTCGGGCGCGGGCGGCTGCGCGTAGTCGGGCAGCGGAGGAGGAGGCTGAGTCGCTTCCTCTGTGGGCTGCTCAGCGGGATTGGCGTCGTCGGGATTCTGGCCCGCGGGTGGCGGAGCATCGGTGGTATAGGACTGCCCGTTCGGTCCCTGGCCGGTCGTGTCCGGCGCCATGTTGGCGGCTGCGGGGTCGGGTCCCTGGTCGGGAGGCGGCGCCTGATCCTGGCCGATCGCTTTCGAACCTGACAAATAGAGAACGGCCGCGAGGGCCAGTGGGAAACAAAGTGCGAGTCGAGAATTGCTTTTCATCTCAACCTCCATTCGATCATTTATTGAAACACGGTGGACCGTGAAGAAGTCTCGGAGTTTGATGAAAAAATTCACCGAACGGTTAATGGTTTACGCGGCCGCTCACCGACTGGCCGAGGTTATTGGGCGGCGGAGTAAAGGCCGCCCCTTGAGGTGACATCTGCGGAATCTGCCGCGGATGCTTTGCGAAACGCGACTACTTGGGATGTTCCTCCTGGTGTTGCGGAGCCGCCTGGTGTTGTTGCGGTGGTGGGGCTGCCTGGTGCTGTTGCGGTTGCGGTGCCGCCTGACGCTGTGGTTGCGGTGCCGCCTGACGCTGTGGCTGCGGAGCTGTCTGGCGTTGTGGCTGCAGGGCCGCCTGGTGCTGTTGCTGTTGTGGCGCCGCCTGATGCTGTTGCGGTTGCGGAGTCGCTTGACGCTCTTGCGATTGCGGAGCCACCTGGCGCTGCTGTTGCGGAGCCGCTTGGCGTTGCTGCTGCTGTTGCGGAGCCGTCTGGCGCGGTTGTACCGCCGCCTGGTGCTGTTGTTGTTGCGGTGCTGCTTGGTGCTGCTGCGGCCCAGACTGGTGTTGCTGCTGTTGCGGAGACACTTGGCGTTGCTGCTGTTGCTGCGGAGTCGCCTGACGCTCTTGCTGCTGCGGAGCCAACTGGTGTTGTTGCTGTTGCGGAGTCGCCTGGCGCTCTTGTTGCTGCGGAGTCGCCTGGCGCTGTTGCTGTTGCTCTACATTCCGATTGGTTGTCTCGAGCGCTGCTGGAGTTCTTACGTTGCGATCGGCCGCAAGTGGCTGGTTGACAGCCACATTGGCTGGACGGCCACGATTCGCGCTGGCAAACTGAGCCCGATTGGTGCTCGCAGCACGCTCATTTTGTACTTGTGCCCGCATGGGCGCAGTGTGCTGCTGATGCATCGCCGCCAGCTCCGCTGGCCGCGCCGGCGCCCGGACACCACCCGATCCACCGTTGTAACTCACATGGGCGTAGTTCGAGTTGACGGTCACCGAACGACTATAGACGTTGTGCACCACAGTGACGTTGACGTTGTTGACCGAGCGGTTGTAGTAAAAGTGGCCTCCGCCCCAGTAACCGCCCTCGTAGCCAAATCCCACGTAGCCAAAGCCGTAGTTGATGCCGCCATAGTAGCCGACGTACTGGCCCCAGTAGCCGGGGTAAAACCCGTAGGCGTTATTCCAGTAACCCCAGTAGCCAGGCGTCCAGAGCGCGCCCTCGTAGGGAGCCTCAACCCATGCGCCGGGCACCCAGTAGTAGCCGTTCTCCGGGGACCAGGCCCAGTAGCCAGGCGTCCAGAGATAGTCGTCGCCGGGAGCCGGCGGCTGGTCGTAGTCGGGCAAGGGTGGAGGCGGCTGGTTATCGGTGTATTCCGGCTGCTGTCCGTAACCGGGATTGTAGGACGCCTGGTCCGGCGGCGGAGCACTCTGCTGGTAACCTGGATCGGCGTTGGATTGGTACTGCGGTGCGCCTGAGTTGTCCGGAACGGGAGGTAGGTTGGCCGCCGCCGGGTCCGAGCCCGGGTCCTGCGTGCCCGCCTGGTTATCGGCCGAGGCCAGGGCTTGATTCTGATGGCAACCGGCAATAGAAAGTGCTATTGCCAGGGGGAGCAGGGCAAATTTTGCAAGTCTGAGAAAATGGCTCATTTCACGCCTCCATTCAGCTTGGATGCTATGCGATGCGCGGGGGTAAAGCTGCTCTCTATTGACCACTTAAGGCTCACGTCGGTGGCTGACGTGGGAGCACAGACCGAGAACAGAGCCTTCAGCCTGAGCGAAGCTGGCTCGGCTCAGGTAGGGATTGGTGAATCGAAAAGTGGAGAGTCGCGGGACGGTAAACATCGAAGCCGGGGTTAAAACCTTACCGTTTTTTTGCGCTTTTTCGGCGCGGCTAAAGCCGCGCCCTGATACAAGCCCGCAGCTCAATGGCTCACGCGCCCGCCCACGGACTGGCCGCGATTGTTGGCCGGCGGCGTGGTCACCGGCCTGCGCTGCGGCTGCGTGTTCAGCAACTGCTGGCAAAGCGCCGAGTCCTGGCCGCGCTCCAGGCCCTGGATGGCGTCCTGTCCGCGGCACAGGCGCAGTTTCATGGCCTCGGCATTCTCCCGGGTCAGTTCCACAGTGCGATCGAGGCCGGTCATGGGGTCGACATCGTAACGGAAGATGGTGTCGCTTGGCTGCCTCTTGTTGCCGTAGTCGAAGTGGTTCCAAGTGCACAGATAAGCGTGGTTCTCCGCCCCGGACATCAAGGCATACACCTGCGTCCAGGTCACGCCCGGAGCGCTAGGCGGAACGGCATTCCACACCAGAACTCCCTGGCCGCCGCGGATCCAGCGCGCCACCCATTGGTGGTGCGCAAGGTCGTAGCGGAAGCTCGTGAAAAAAGTGCTGGCCGCGCAGTTGTGGCAGTTGTCGTAGAGCACGGTCAACTCTTCGGGAACGTCGTCGGCAAAGTGTTCCGGGTCGAGCCAGCGCAGATTCACGCCTTTGAGCAGCGGCGCGACCACATGGCTGGTGAGCGACGCGTTCCACACCGTAAAGCTGTCGTCGCTGGGCGGGGATTGCGGCCCTTCACGATCGGTGGTCACGACCAGCGCCGCGTCATAGACCACGCCGATCTCGCGGATGGCGGTCCACTTTTCCACCTGCAGCGAGCGCGCGATCCACGCCACGATGTTCTGGTCTTTAGGATCGTGAAAATCAATCCAGCGGAAGGTGCCGGAGGTCTGCTGGGCGCGGAGAGGAAGAGCGAGGACGATGATGATGGCGGCAAAAAAGATGCGCGTGCGATAATCAACCCGCATGGGTCTAGATATAACAGAGTGAGCCTGTTGGATAGGGTCGTTTTTGAGGCCGGGAGGCAGGGCGGTTCGCAGAGCGGCGCGGCCGCTTTGAAATTCAAATACAATTTTGGCGGATACAATTCTGGCGGATCGGGTGGAGGTTGCCTTGAGGACGCGAACGATTGCAGGGGCGTTTCTGTTTGCGGCTCTGGCCGGGGTGGTTTTCTCGCAATCCACTCCTTCAACCACTGCGCCAGCCGCAGCGGCTCCAGAAAGTTCAGCTCCGGCGGCGACCACAACACCGGTCAAGTTTGAGTTTGCGGATATTCACGCGAGCCCGCCGCGGCGGTTTCCCTTTTTCGATGGAGCGTACCTCCAAAATGGCCGGTACATGGTGCGGCAGGCAACCTTGGCGGACCTGATTACGACGGCCTATGGGCTGAAAGATTCAAGCTACGTGTACGGTGGCCCCAGTTGGCTGGAATGGGATCGGTGGGACGTGATCGCGAAGGTTCCGCCGGGCACGACCGAGGCGACGGCGAAGGAGATGTTGAAGAGTCTGCTGGAAGAGAGGTTCAAGCTGGAGGCGCACAACGGCGAGGCGCAGATGCCGGCGTACTGGTTGACGGTGGCGCCTGGCGGGTTGAAGCTGAAGCAGACGCCGGGAGGCACGGGCAATGGAGAGTGCCACGGAAAGCCGTCCACGACAGGGCCGGAACCGGACGCAGTACCGCTCACGACTCTAAGCTGCACGAACAAGTCGTTGGCAGCGCTGGCCCAAACGTTGACCAACAACCGCGGAGGGGAGTACCTGCAGTATCCAGTGGTGGACAAGACGGAGACGACGGGCGCATTCGACTTTGATCTGAAGTTCACGCCCATGTACTTGCTTTCGCGAGCAGGCGGCGGAGGGATCACGATCTTTGACGCGCTCGAAAAGGATCTGGGGCTGAAGCTGGAGCTGAAAACGGCGCCACAGCCGGGGCTGTTGGTGGACAGCGCGAACGAAACGCCCACGCCGAATGCACCTGATCTGGCTAAGATCATGCCGCCGCTGCCGCCGGCGCAGTTCGAAGTAGCAGCAATCAAACCCAGCGCACCCGACGAGAAACCGGGCGGCAGGATCGCCGGTGACGAGATCAACGTCCGCGCCTGGCCGCTGAAGTACGCAATCGATTTTGCCTGGGATCTGAACGCCAACGAAGAGCTTGAGGGCGCGCCCAACTGGTTGGGCTCGGACTTGTTCGACGTAGAGGCCAAGGTGTCGACCGACGTTGTGGCCGAAGGGAGTACTGGACAGGGACGGCCAGCAATCGCGATTGAAGACCTTCGGGAGATGCTGAAGACACTGCTGATCGATCGCTTCGAGATCAAGGCGCACATGGAGGACCGGCCCAAGGACGCGTACACGCTGGTGACCGTGAATTCGAAGATGACCAGGGCGGACCCGACGGAGCGGACTGGATGCAAAGAGGGTCCGGGATCGGACGGCAAGGACCCTCGGCTTACCCGACCCATCCTGAATATGCTGATCACCTGCCGGAATGTGACCATGGCGCAGGCCGTGGAGTTATTCCCCACCTTCGCCGCCTGGTATATTCGTTACCCGGTCCTAGACAAGACCGGGCTCACGGGAGGCTGGGATTTCACGCTGAGCTGGAGTTCGGGAAATTTCATGCCGAGCTTCCAGGGACAAAGTCCGCCGGCTTCGCAAACCGAAGGTGCGTCCGATCCGAACGGAGCGTTGTCATTTTATGACGCAGTAAGCAAGGAACTGGGCCTGAAGCTGGTGAAAGAAAAGCGGCCGGAGCCGGTGGTGGTGTTCGACCATATCGACCAGCAGCCGACGCCGAATTGAGGAGCACGGCGCAGGGCGACTGAGGTCGATTGTTCTCAAAAACGGGCATTTCTACTTGCTGACGACACCTTGTCTGCAATAGGTGGTCGAAGCCTCTTCTGGCGACCTTGCCAACAGGTCCGCCTTCGGGTGCATTGCCGAGCAGTTTGAATCACGCGGCTAGCAAGAAAGTTCTTGGATCAGTCAGGGCTCCCTAAGTGTTGGGAGCAGGTTCCTTGCGGGTTCGCATGCACCCAAGGTCCTTCCGGCCCCAACACGAAGCCGGTCGCAGCTTAGGTCAGGCTCATGGCGGCAGCAGTCGTACTGCGCAATCGCTGGATAGCGTTCCGCAAAGTCTCCGGACGTTGGAGATCCACATCCTCTTCGGCCAGGCCGCCGTCAGGATTGACGGAGAACAACACTCCTTCAGCAGCCAGTCTTCTCGCTTGATCAGCGCTCCAGTGGGCGGCGCGCAGGTCGTGCCATGCGGCGCCCAGGGTAGCCATTTGGTAGTTCGCCTCGGATCTGTTGATCGGTGAGACTTCCCGGTAGCGCGGGAACGATACTCCAAAACGCCCCATGAATTCGACCACGAGATTCCAATCTTCTCTCTGCTGCTGGAGAGAGGAAAATGACGAGATAGATATCGGCATGAAGAATAGGGTTTTCGCAAGATAACCATTTTGCACGATCTGCTCAAGCTCCCAGGCCGTTCCATGGTGCGCGGAGGGGACGCATAGGATCAACGATGCGCGGGCCATGAGCTCAGCCGCAGCAGTTTTCCAGGAGCTGTCGTCCGTCTGTATTCGACCGACGCCGATTGCCTCCCCCGGTCTGCCGAGTGCCAGTGCCGGCATCAACTCCGCAAGCGCGCCAATCATCTCCACCTCGAACCCGTAGGTTGTGGTTGAATCGGACCCAAACCCCTCTACGGTTTGCGCAATCTGGCCGGTTAGATAGAAAGGCCGCAGAAAGACAGCGAATTCCTGAACGGTCCCGCGTTCCAAGGCATTGAAAATAGACAGCGCATAGTTGTCGCGCCTTTTCTGCCTGAGTTTCGGCAGCTTCCTCGAGAAGAATACGGTCGCAACGGACAGAGTAATTAACGCAAGCCATAATAAGAAAAAAGTGCCGGGGTCGGGCGCCTGGGACATAGAAATACCCATGACGACGGACCTGACAAACACTATGGCCGTCGCTGCAATAAGAAGCAGGCATACAAAACGGCCGCGCCTGTAAATTGTCTCCATGAGCGACGGTTTAAGGGGTGCAATGGTCGGCAGTGGAAGCCTCTTGCGCCTGCGTGCGGCAATCAGCGCTCGCATCAGCATGGCGGCGGCTATGACGCCAGCTACCGCGAGGGCAAAGCCACCTAACAGGCCGAAACTGACCCCACCGACACTAATGATGACGAACAGGATGATTGCAGCACTGATGATGAATGGTACGGCTAGGAGCAACAAGCCTACGAAGAGGCCGCGGCGGCGAATGAATTCCACGAAGGATGGCTTAGAAGTCTCAATCATCGGATCTGATCCTCTGCGCCGGTGGTGCGTTGGATGACTTTGGTTCCCGGCAATGCGCGGACACAGCGATGTTCCTTGCAACTACAGGGCAGAATCCTCAGAGTCGAGTCGGGGATCAGCTTTGAGAGAGAATCTCCACAAGCGGCGAGGGCGGCAGCCCCACTTGCGGGCTCCGAGACTACGACGGAGGCTTCTGTCTGCCTCACGTGCGCGCGACACCGGGATTCTATGACATTCGACAATCAAAGTCACGTCCGTGATACTTCCGGTATGAAGGTTGGGAGGCGAATGGGCGGTTGCCGATGAGACGCAAGCCGGCTTTCGCGCATCTGACCTTGGTGTTGAATATGCCTGGAGTTCTAGGAGATACGCGATGAGAGCAGTAGTGCTACATGAGTACGGCGGTCCTGAGAATCTGAAATTTGAAGACAACGTTGCCGAGCCGCAGGTGAGCGGAAATACGGTACTGATCGTGGCAGCTGCCGCGAGCGTGAATCCCATCGACTGGAAACTGCGTTCAGGGGCGATGCAGAAGATGGTTCCGTTGACGTTTCCGGCAATTCTGGGCCGCGACATAAGTGGCATCGTGCGCGCGGTGGGCGCTAATGTGAAGCACTTCAAAGTGGGCGACCGCGTTCTTGCACTCTCCAACAAAACTTATGCCGAGCTGGTTGCCGTGGACGATTCGGACGTGACCCATCTGCCGGATGGCGTGGACCTGACGGACGCGGCGGCGATCCCGCTGATTTCGCTCACCGGAGACCAGCTTGTGCGCATTGCGACCAACGTGCAAAAGGGACAGGTTGTTCTGATCACGGGAGCGCTGGGCAGCGTGGGGCGCGCGGCGGTGCACACGGCGAAGAAGATAGGCGCGCAGGTAATTGCCGGCGTTCGCGGGAAAGAACTGGACGCCGCCCGCTCGCTCGGGGTCTCTGACGTGCTCGCGATTGATGACGATCAGGCGATTGAGAAATTTCGCTTAGTGGATGCCGTTGCGGACACCGTTGGCGGTGACGTTGCAGCGAAGCTTCTCGCGAAGGTAAAGCCGGGCGGCTCCTTTGGCTACACCACGATGTTGCCAGAAAGTGCGGCGGCCAAAAATCCCACAGTGAAGGCTACGCGCGTGGGTGCTCGGCCGGATCCATCCAAGGTGCGCGAGTTTGCCGATGACGTGCGCGACGGCAAATTCATTCTGCCCATTGGCCGCCGCATGCCGTTGCGTGATGCGGCTGAAGCCCATGTGTTGGGCGAGAAAGGCGGCGTCGGAAAGATCATTTTGCTGGCGCCGGATTCGAAAGGGTGATCTCTTCGCGGTTGGCGGCTTCTCGAACCTCTCTATAGCCCCAGCCTCTCCCACATCGCGTCGACCTTCGCCTTCGTCGTGCGGTCCATCTCGATCATCGCCGGCCATGGGCGCTCAAAGCCTTCGGCCTTCCACTTGCGCGTGGCGTCCACCCCCATTTTTGAACCGTAGTTCGGCAGGCGCGAGGCGTGATCGAGCGAATCAATGGGGCCGAGCATGAACTGGATGTCGCGCTCGGGATCGATGTTATTGGCCACGCGCAGCACGACCTCCGGAATGTTTTGGACGTCGCAGTCCTCGTCGACCACGATGATGCACTTGGTGAACATGGCCTGGCCCAGCGACCAGATGGCATTCATCACCTTGCGCGCGTGGCCGGGATAGCTCTTCTTGATCGACACGATCATCAGGTTGTGAAAGACGGCTTCCGCGGGCAGATTGATGTCGACCAGCTCGGGAATGGTCATCTTCATCGCGGGCAGAAAGATGCGTGCGACGGCTCGGCCCATCCATGCGTCTTCCATGGGCGGCTTGCCCACGATGGTCGCGGCGTAGATGGGGTCTTTGCGGTGGGTGATGCATGTGAGATGAAAAACGGGGTATTCGTCCGGCAGCGTGTAGAAGCCGGTGTGGTCGCCGAAGGGGCCCTCGGAGCGCAACTCACCCAGCTCCACGTAGCCTTCGAGCACGATCTCGGCGTGGGCGGGCACTTCGAGATCGACGGTCTCGCACTTCACAATCTCGACGGGCTTGCCGCGCAGAAAACCGGCGATGAGAAACTCCTCGACCTCAGGCGGCGCGGGAACGATGGCGGAGAAAGTCGTTGCGGGATCGGTGCCGATGGCGACTGCCACTTCGAGCCGCGAGCCTTTCAAGTTGCCGAGCGCGAGTTGCGGGATCGCGCCTGCGGGCTGATCGGGAATCGTGACTGCGCCGCCGGCCGACTCCGCCATCATCGCCACCCTTGCAGCGGGCGGGTTCAGCGCGGGATCGGATTCGGCACCGGCTGAGGCAGCTTGTCGCAGCGCTTCGCGATAGTGCTCGGCGGCAACTTTCTGCCGCTGCCAGTGCATGCCGGTAGTCTGGCCATCGTAGACCTGCATGCGATACATACCGATGTTGCGCTTGCCCGTACGCGGATCGCGCGTGTGCACGCAGGGCAGCGTGATGAACCGTCCGCCGTCATGCGGCCAACACTTGAGAATGGGGAAAAAGTTGAGGTCGAAGTTGTCGCGCCGAATGATTTCCTTGCACGGCGCGTCTTTGGCGGAGACAGTCTTAGGAAAGATGTTGGCAAGTTCGCCCAGTTGCGGCAGCATCTTCAGTTTGTCGAGAAAGCCGCCCGACGGCGGCTTCACGTTCATCAGTGCGTGAATGCGTTCCGCGATCTCGTCGATGCGGTCGACACCAAGCGCCAGCGCCATGCGCCGCTCGCTGCCGAACTGGTTGATGAGAACCTTGTGGCCGGGGTGGCCTTTGATGTTCTCAAACAGCAGTGCCGGGCCGCCGGGAGCGTAGGTTTCACTGGGCTCCCGTGCCCCATCCTTTCCGCGTTCTTTGCGGAAAGGGTGGGAAGACGAACCGATCTTCGAAACGCGGTCGGTGATCTCGGTGATTTCGAGCTCGGGCGAGACTTCCTCGCGGATGCGGCGCAGTTCGCCGTGTTTTTCGAGCGCTTTGATCCAGTCGCGCAGATCGTCGTATGCCAAGGACGTGCTCCCGACGGCGTTATCTTACATCTCTCATCGTAATGCCTGGAGGCCGCGAGGTCGTGGGCGAGTTTGAATAAGACCGCCCCACAGGGGCTGAAGCCCCTCATCTTTCTTGCGGCGTTTGCGGCACGACTGAAGTCG